>Ga0247679_1000002_pt1 | contig 356011 bp, 300 predicted proteins | sample CNK20_metaG_FD_182797 | JGI IMG/M metagenome (GOLD analysis project Ga0247679, IMG submission 182797) | Soil microbial communities from Purdue University Martell Research Forest, Indiana, United States - CNK20 | ecosystem: Environmental > Terrestrial > Soil > Temperate forest > Bulk soil...
CGTTTCCGCTCCCGCTCGATGCGTTTCCCCGTCCGCTCGATGCGTTTCCCCGTCCGCTCGATGCGTTTCCGCTCCCGCTCGAAGCGTTTCCGCTCCCGCCCGGTGCGTTTCCCCGTCCGCTCGATGCGTTTCTCCGTCCGCTCGATGCGTTTCTCCGTCCGCTCGATGCGTTTCCCCGTCCGCCAGCAGATTCACCGCCCGCGCTGGAAGAGGCACCGCTCCACCTGGAAGAGGAGCGGCTCAACCTGAGAGAGGAACGGACCAACCTGGAAGAGGAACGGCGCACACCGGGAGAGGCACGGCACAACCTGGGAGAGTCACCGCGCCCGCTGGAAGAGCACAGAAACGAACTGGAGGAGGCACCGCGCGCGCTGGGAGAGGCACCGTCACGACATGCTGTGATCCCATTGATTTTGACCAGTCTCACACCAAAACAGAAAAATAACCGTGACTTTTATGACACGCGAGCATAACGTGTGCTCCGGAGGGATCATCCATGAAATGGCTCCCGGTCCTGCTGTTCCTTGCCACCTCCGCGTTTGCGGCCTCCCCAACGTCAACCAACAACGACGATACGTGTGACGTGAAGGTGGGTCCGGCGTCCACGCTTCTCCTGCCTTATTTCGAGGTCGACGTCAGCGGCACGACGGGACAGACGACGCTCTTCACGGTCACGAACGTCGTCCGTTATCCCCAGATCGCGCACGTCACGCTCTGGACGGACTACGGGTATCCGGTGATGACGTTCAACGAGTACCTCACCGGCTACGACGTTCAGGCGATCAACCTGGCCGACGTTCTGATACGCGGCATCGTGGCGCCGCCCAGCGGCACCACGTCGACGACGAAGCCCGGAGCGCTTTCCACGGGCACCAATCCGAACCTCCGCTCGCCGCTCGATTGCGGGACCAACCCAGGAACGTTCCCGCAGAGCATCATTGGCGCGATCCGGACCGCGCTCACGCTGGGCACGTTCTCGGCGAGCTCGTGCAGCCAGATCGGCGGCGTCCATGCCAACGCCATCGGCTACGCCACGGTCGACCTGGTGGCGAGCTGCACGGCGCGGGCACCCTCCGATCCGCTCTACTACGAAACCGACCTTCTCTTCGACAACGTCCTGATCGGCGACTACCAGCAGATCGGGCCGCATCCGTCCGGCCTGCCGGCGAGCAGTTTCGATGCCGGCGGCAATCCGATGGTCCACCTCCGGGCCGTGCCCGAGGGGGGAGGTGCGGGATCGAACGTCGGTACGGCGTTGCCGTACACCTTTTACGACCGCTACACGCCGGTGGCCAGACGGACTTTCGATCGCCGTCAACCGCTTCCCTCCACCTATGCGTCGCGCTTCATCCAGGGGGGAACGAACGCGTTCAGCACGAATCTCAGCATCTGGCGCGAGGGGTTCGGCGCCGGCAGTTGCGCCGATGCCAAAGCGTCGGGGGCGATGGTCGTGGCGGAGATCGTCCGCTTCGACGAGCACGAGAATCCATTCACCCTCGCGCAACAGTTGAATTGCACCTGCTTCACACCGCAACCGAGCCTCCCGGCAACCTCTTCGTTCTCATCGGCCGATCCCCTCTACCCGGCGCTGACCACTCCCGACGTCGGCGGCTGGTTTTACCTGAACCTCGACAACGGCGGCAGCACCACGTACTCGGTAACCAAGGACGTTGGCGGGGCGCCGGGACCGACGAACGTCCGGACCGTTCTCTCGCCGGCGGGATCGACGACGACCATCGGCCCCCGTCCAAGCCAGAACTGGGTGACGGTGACGATGTTCGGCAACCTCGGCACGAGTCACATGACCGCGGAGTTCGACGCGGCATCGCTCGGCAACGGCTGTTCGCCCGCCGCCTTCCCAAGCTCCATGGTGCCGATCGGCCCGGCCGGTGGCGTCTTCGTCTGTCCGCCGGGCACGACCCTCACCAACGGCTCGAGCACGCAGTGCACCGGCACGAACGTCAACCCGATCCCATGAAGACGGCACGGCTGCTGTTCGCCTCGCTCCTTCTCTGCGGCAGCGCCCTTGCGGCTGTGCCATCGTCGATCAACAACGACGACAGTTGCGACGTGAAGGCCGGTCCCGCGGCCACGCTGCTGCTGCCGTACTTCGAGGTCTACCCGCATCCGACGGTACAGGGTCAGACGACACTCTTCACCATCACCAATGTCACTCGCTATCCGCAGATCGCGCACGTGACGATCTGGACCGACTGGTCCTTTCCGGTGCTCAGCTTCAACCTGTTCCTCACCGGCTACGACGTACAGGCCATCAACCTCTACGACGTCATCGTGCGCGGCGTCATCGCGCCGCCGAGCGGAACCACGCCTGCCACGACACCAGGCGCGCAGTCAGCCGCGGGCGGCAATCTTCGGGCGACGCTCGATTGCGCCGGCAATCCGGCGTTGCTGCCGGCAAGCATCACCACGGCCGTGCGCACCGCGCTGACCACCGGCGTCTACAACCCCGGCGCCCCAGTAAACGCCTGCAGCACAGCCGGCGGCGTCCATGCAAACGCTATCGGCTACGCCACCATCGACGTCGTGGCGAATTGCACGAACCTCCTGCCTACGAATCCGACCTATTACACGACCGATCTGCTTTTCGACAACGTGCTGATCGGTGACTACCAGCAGCTCGGCGGCAGTCCGTCCGGTACCGGAGCGGCAAGCGTGCTCGACGCGGCCGGCAACCCGATGGTGCACATCCGCGCGGTCCCAGAGGGGGGTGGCGGAGGGTCGAATGTACCGACCGGGCTCCCCTACACGTTTTACGACCGCTACACACCCGCGGCGACACGGACGTTCGATCGCCGTCAGCCGCTGCCGTCTACCTTTGCCGTCCGTTACATCCAGGGTGGCACCGGCGCGTTCGCGACGAACTATACGATCTGGCGGGAAGGTCTGACCGGCCCCGGCGCGTCGTGCGCGTCGCACATCAACAACGCCTCCATTGCCCTCGGCGAGCTCATTCGCTTCGACGAGCACGAGAACCCGACCGCATTCACCTTCAGCCCGATCTGTGTGCCCTGCGGGCCTTCAGCTCCCACGCTGCCGGTAGCCTCCTCGACGAACACCACCAGCTCCGCCTTTCCGTTCCTCGTTGGATCGGACGTTGGCGGTTGGATGTACATGAACCTCAACAACGGTGGCTCACCCAAGTACTCGGTCACGAACCACGCGGGCGGAACGACCACCTCCACCCCGACCGTGTTCGGCACTCCGCGCGCCAGCCAGAACTGGGTGACGGCAACGATGTTCGGCAACGCCGGCGGTAACCGGATGACCGCGGAATTCGACGCCGCGCCGCTCGGAAACGGCTGCACGCCGGCCGCGGCCCTCAACGGAGGGTTCTCATCAGGTCCCCCGATCGGACCCGGAGGGGGCGTCTTCGTCTGTCCACCCGGCACAACGCTCACGAACGGCACGACAACGTTATGCACCGGCACGAACGTCAACCCGAATCCATGAAACCGGCGCTGTTGCTGTTGGCCTCGCTCCTCTTCTGCACCTCGGCATGGGCGGCGGTGCCGTCGTCGATCAACAACGACGACAGTTGTGATGTGAACGTCGGTCCCGCGGCCACGCTGCTGCTGCCGTACTTCGAGGTGGACCCCAACCCGACGGTGCCGGGCCGGACCACGCTCTTCACCGTCACGAACGTCACCCGCTACCCGCAGATCGCGCACGTCACGCTCTGGACCGATTGGGCCTTTCCGGTGGTCAGCTTCAACCTGTTCCTCACCGGATATGACGTACAGGCCATCAACCTCTACGACGTCATCGTTCGTGGCACCATCGCGCCGCCGAGCGGCACCACGTCCGCCACGACGCCGGGCGCGCTGTCGGCCGCGGGCGGCAATCTGCGACCCACGCTCGACTGCGCCAGCAATCCGTCGTTGCTGCCGGCAAGCATCACCGCGGCCGTGCGCGCCGCGCTGACCACCGGCGTATTCATCCCCGGCGGCGGAGCCGCATCATGCTCCACCACCGGCGGCGTCCATCAAAACGCCATCGGTTACGCCACCATCGACGTCGTGGCGAATTGCACGAACCTCCTGCCCACCAATCCGTCCTACTACACGACCGATCTGCTCTTCGACAATGTGCTGATCGGTGACTACCAGCAGCTCGGTGGCAGTCCGGCCGGCGGCGGAGCGGCAAGCGTGCTTGACGCGGCCGGCAACCCGATGGTGCACATCCGCGCGGTCCCAGAGGGGGGTGGCGCAGGGGCGAATGTACCGACGGCGCTTCCCTACACGTTTTACGACCGTTACACACCATCGGCCACACGGACGTTCGATCGTCGTCAGCCGCTGCCGTCTACCTTTGCCGTCCGTTACATCCAGGGTGGCACCGGCGCGTTCGCTACGAACTACACGATCTGGCGGGAAGGTCTGACCGGACCCGGCGCATCGTGCGCATCGCACGTCAACAACAGCTACATTGCCATCAGCGAGCGCATTCGCTTCGACGAGCACGAGAACCCGACCACATTCGTCTTCACCCCGATCTGTGCGCCTTGCACGCCTACACCTCCGAATCTGCCAGCAACGTCCTCCACGAACACCGCCAGCTACACCTTTCCGTCCATCGTGGGAACGGATGTTGCCGGTTGGATGTACCTGAACCTGAACAACGGTGGATCACCCGTCTACTCGGTCACGAACCATGCAGGCGGAACGACCACCTCGGCCCCGACCGTGTTCGGCACTCCACGCGCCAGCCAGAACTGGGTCACGACAACGATGTTCGGCAACGCCGGCGGCAGCCGGATGACCGCGGAATTCGACGCCGCACCGATCGGCAACGGCTGCACGCCGGCCGCGCCCATCAACGGAGTGATCACGTCAAGTCCGCCGATCGGGCCCGGCGGCGGCGTTTTCCTCTGTCCGCCCGGCACGACGCTCACGAATGGCACAACGGCGTTATGCGCCGGCACGAACGTCAATCCGAATCCATGAAAACCGCGCTGTGGCTCGTCGCCTCGCTTCTCCTCTGCACTGCTGCATCGGCGGCGACGCCGTCGTCGATCAACAACGACGACAGTTGCGATGTGAAGGTCGGTCCGGCGGCCACGCTGCTGCTGCCGTACTTCGAGGTCAACACGGACCCGATTGTGCAGGGTCAGACGACGCTGTTCACCGTCACGAACGTCACCCGCTACCCGCAGATCGCGCATGTGACGCTCTGGACCGACTGGGCCTTTCCGGTGCTCAGCTTCAACCTGTTCCTGACGGGGTATGACGTACAGGCCATCAATCTCTACGACGTCATCGTCCGCGGCGTCATCGCACCGCCGAGCGGCACCCCGCCCGCCACGACGCCGGGCGCTCTGTCGGCCGCGGGCGGCAATCTGCGACCCACGCTCGATTGCGCCAGCAATCCGTCGTTGCTGCCGGCAAGCATCCTCACGGCGATCCGGACCGCGCTGACCACCGGCGTCTTCAACCCCGGCGGCACAGTCAGAGCGTGCACCACCGCCGGCGGCGTGCATGCGAATGCCATCGGCTACGCCACCATCGACGTGGTGGCGAATTGCACGAACCTCCTGCCGTCCGATCCGACCTACTACCTTACCGATCTGCTTTTCGACAACGTCTTGATCGGCGACTACCAGCAGCTCGGCGGCAGCCCCGCCGGCACCGGAGCGGCAAGCGCGTTCGACGCGGCCGGCAACCCGATGGTGCATATCCGCGCGGTCCCCGAGGGGGGTGGTGCGGGGGCGAATGTACCGACCGGGCTACCCTACACGTTTTACGACCGCTACACGCCGGCGGCGACACGGACGATGGACCGCCGTCAGCCGCTGCCCTCGACCTTTGCCGCCCGCTTCATCCAGGGTGGTACCAGCGCGTTTGCAACGAACCTCACGATCTGGCGGGAAGGGCTCACGGGAGCCGGCGCGTCCTGCGCATCGAACATCAACAACGCCTCCATGGGCATCCGCGAGTTCATTCGCTTCGACGAGCACGAGAACCCGACCGCATTCGGCTGCTGTCCGCCCTGCTGTCTCGGTCCTTTTCCTCCGACTCTGCCGACAGCCTCCTTAACGAACACCGCCAGCTCCACCTTTCCGGTGATCGTGGGAACGGACGTTGGTGGTTGGATGTACATGAACCTCAACAACGGTGGGGGACAGGTCTACTCGGTCACGAACCACGCGGGCGGAACGACCACCTCTGGCCCGACCGTGTTCGGCACTCCGCGCGCGAGCCAGAACTGGGTAACCACAACGATGTTCGGGAACGCCGGCGGCAACCGGATGACCGCGGAATTCGACGCCGCACCGCTGGGAAACGGCTGCACGCCGGCCGCGCCCATCAACGGAGTGTTCTTTTTGGCGCCGGGTCCCCCGATCGGACCCGGCGTCTTCGTCTGTCCACCCGGCACGACGCTCACGGACGGCACGACAACGTTATGCACCGGCACGAACGTCAACCCGAATCCATGAAAACCGCGCTGTGGCTGGTCGCCTCGTTCCTCCTCTGCATCGCTGCAACGGCGGCGACGCCGTCGTCGATCAACAACGACGACAGTTGCGATGTGAAGGTCGGCCCCGCGGCGACGCTCCTGCTGCCGTACTTCGAGGTCGACGTGAGCGGCACGTCCGGACGAACGACGCTCTTCACGATCACGAACGTCTCGCGCTATCCGCAGATCGCGCATGTCACCCTCTGGACCGACTGGGCGTTTCCAGTGCTGACGTTCAACGTCTTCCTCACCGGGTACGACGTGCAGGCCATCAATCTGGCCGACATCCTGATCCGAGGGACCATCGCGCCGCCGAGCGGCACGAGCTCGGCGGCGACGCCGGGATCGCTGTCGGTGAGCATAAACCCGAACATTCGCGCCTCTGCCGATTGCGCCAACACGCCCGGAACGGTGCCGGCGTCCATCCTGACGGCTGTGCGTTCGGCGTTGACAACCGGCGTCTTCAACCCCGGCGGCGGAGTGACCGGGTGCAGCACTACGGGCGCAGTTCACTCGGACGCGATCGGCTACGCGACGATCGACCTCGTCGCCAGTTGTACCGACCGTACACCGCTCGATCCGCTCTTCTACACGGCCGATCTCCTCTTTGACAATGTGCTGCTCGGCGACTACCAGCAGATCGGTGCAGTCCCGTCCGGCACCGGCATCGCCAGTGCGCTCGACGCGGCAGGCAACCCGATGGTGCATGTCCGCGCGGTGCCCGAAGGTGGCGGCGCAGGCTCGAACGTGGCCACGGGTCTGCCCTACACCTTCTACGACCGGTACACGCCGTCGGCGACGCGGACGATGGATCGCCGCCAGCCGCTTCCGTCGACGTTTGCCGCCCGCTATATCCAGGGAGGGCCGTCGAATCTCGCCACGAACCTCACCATCTGGCGCGAAGGAACGGGAGGACGAACGTGTGCGGCGTACATTAATAACTCCGCCATACCCATCGCCGAAGTCATCCGCTTCGACGAGCACGAGAATGCATCCATTACCCGGATTTGCGACTTTGTAAACCCTTTCTGCGGGAGACCCAGCCTTCCGTCGTCGTCGTCGTTTTCATCCAGCGATACCACCTATCCGAACCTGTTCGGACCTGACGTCGGCGGCTGGCTCTACCTGAATCTCAATAATGGAGGCAGCACGACGTATTCGGTAACCGGCGACGCCGGACCGACAAATGCCCGGACCAGCCTGGCGCCAGCCGGGGCAACGACCACCGCGGGCCCCCGACCCAGCCAGAACTGGGTGACCGTGACGATGTTCGGCACTGTCGGTGGCAACCGAATGACCGCCGAATACGATGCCGCGCCGCTCGGAAACGGCTGCACGCCGGCAGCCTTCCAGGGTGCGGGGTTCATCCACTTCTTCAACGAGCCACCGGTCAACACCGCCGTACCGATCGGCCCCGCCGGCGGCGTCTTCGTCTGTCCGCCCGGGACGACGCTGACAGACGGCACGACCACGCTCTGCACGGGGACGAACGTCAATCCGAAGCCGTGAAGGCGACGCACAGTCACGTTTGAGTTTGGGACCTTGGACTCGTCTGCCGGCGAAATGCGCGGCTTCGCCGCCGGGCACAGACAAGAGTGTCTGTGCTGCCACATTAGATCCGGCGAAGACTCCACGCTCAGCAAATACCGAAAGTCAATTCATATTCACCGCTCTCAGTAACCGCGGAACACCCACGTCCTGAAAATGTACTCCGCCACGCCGCGGATGATGTAAATGGCCAACAGGAGCAGCAGCGGCGACCAGTCGATGCCGGCGGTCTTGTGCGGCGGCAGAATGCGCCGGAACGGGCGCAGGAACGGATGCGTCATCCGCGAGAAGATGTCGTTGAGCTGGTTGAGGATCATGTACGCCGACTTGTGGCGCCAGCGGAACGAGGTCTGCGAGGCGAAGAAGAGAATCCAGGAGATGATCACCCAGACCAGGACGATCCACTCGATCACCTGCAGAATGATCAGGAAGGCGTTGAAGAACGGCACCACGATTCCCATCTAGCCTCGGCTCCCGAAGATGGCGCGGCCGACGCGGACGATCGTCGATCCTTCCTCGATCGCGGCCTCGAAGTCTTCGCTCATCCCCATCGACAGATGCTCGAGGCCGAGCGCATCGCGCATCGACCGGAGCTCCCGAAAGTATGGACGCGACTCCTCGGGAGTGCCAATCGGGGGGAGGGCCATCAATCCGATGACGCGCAGCGAGGCCAGCGCGGCTGCCTGCCTGGCCACGGCCTCGACCTCGGCCCGTTCGATGCCGCTCTTCTGCGGCTCGTCGCCGATATTGACCTGCAACATCACCTCCTGGCGCTTGCCGTGAGCCTCCGCGGCGCGCGCCAGCTTCTCGGCGAGGTCGAGCGAGTCGACGGCCTGAATGACGTCGAACAGCCTGACGGCGTCCCTGGCCTTGTTCGTCTGAAGGTGCCCGATGAGGTGCCAGCGTGCGGCACCGCGCACGAGAGGCTTCTTCTCGCGCGCCTCCTGCACCCTGTTCTCCCCCACCTCGGTGATTCCGGCGTCGATCGCTTCATCGATGAATGAGGCCGGGAAGGTCTTCGAGACCGCCACGAGGGTCACCTCGCCGCGCGTGCGGCCCGAGCGCGCGCAGGCGCGGGCGATCCGCTCTTCGACGGCGGCGACATTCTCACGAATCGTCACGGCGACGCTCGATCCATCGATCATTCGGCATGCGCGCGGCCCGGTCGAGCGCGGCATTGGCCAGCCGGTCGGCATCCTTGTTTCCCGCGCGCAGCGTGTGGCGGATTTTGAATTTCGGGAAATGGCGCGCCATCGACTTGGCCCGCTCGTACAACGGCACGAGGTTCGGATGTTTGACGCGATACTTGCCGAGCATCTGCTGCACGAGCAGCAGCGAGTCGGAGACGATCTCCACATCCGTGGCGCCCTCGGATTTTGCCGTCGCCAGCGCCTCGAGCAGGCCGGCGTACTCGGCGACGTTGTTCGTCGTCGTGCCGAGGAAGCCGGAGATCTCGATGATCTCGCCGTCTTCCTTGCGCATGAAGACACCGTAGGATGCCGGGCCGGGGTTGCCGCGGCAAGCGCCGTCGACGAAGGCAGTGATCTTCAGGATGGGGGCGTCTCCAGGTAGAGGATACGGCTGCAGCCTTCGCAGTGGACGAGATCGCCGCGCTTGAGCTGCTGCAGTACGGCAGGGCGGACGCGCGTACGGCATCCGTTGCAGGAATCGGCCACGACGCGTGCGATGGCGACGTTCTGCCGCTGCTTGAAGATGCGGTGAAACTCGCGGCGCAGGCGCTCGGGAACCGTCGACTCGATCGTGACGGCGCGGGCCTTGAGCGCCTCGACCTCGACGCGCAGATCGCCGAGTGAGTGCTGCCAGGCGGCATGCTCCGCGTCCCAGCGCGACTTGAGATCGGTGCTGCCGGCAGCCAGATCGTCGTTCTGCTTCTGCAAGCCGTCGATCTCGGTCATGGTCTTGAGCGTCGAGTCCTCGAGCTCTTTCACATGCTTGCGCGTGGCGTCGATCTCTTTCCACGCCGCCGCGTACTGCTGCTGGTTCTTCACCTGCATGAGCTGTCCCTGATATTTCTTCAGGAGCTCCTGCTGGTCTGTCAGCTCGCCGTCGACGCGCCGCCGTTCCCGTGAGAGCTGCTCGATCTGCGCCTGCAGCCTCTCCATTTCGGCATTGACGTTCTGCCACTCGCGGTCGACGGCCGCGAACGACTCCGGCTTGTCCGTCAGTTGTTTTTCGCGATCTCCGAGCTGCGACAGGACTGTTTGCAACTCCCAAAGCTTTTCAACGTCCTGATTCAACCATTCCTCCAAAAACGAAAAAGGCGTTCCGGTGATGGAACGCCTGTGCGGTGTGAGAATGCGGCACCGGTTCGATCGAGCATCGTCCCGGGCATGGCGAACGACTCCCCTGCCGGCCCGCGCCGGCGGCTGAGTCGATCGTTCGTCAGGTTTGGGCTTGCGCGCATCGTTTCCTGGTGGGTCCACCAGGATTCGAACCTGGGACCTGCCGGTTATGAGCCGGTAGCTCTAACCGCTGAGCTATGGACCCGGACGCGCGATTCTAGCAAAAGGGTCGGCGATGTCGAAGGATTTCCACGTTCGGGGCCGGAAACGAGAATGGTTGTCGGTAACTGGGTTATCGGTTGTCGGTTGTCAGGAACCGACCACTGAAAGCCGACAACTGACAACCGATAACCGATAACCCGGTTCTCCAACCACCCACCGACCCACCGGTTCAACGAATTTCCACGTGGTCGCCGATCTTCATCGAATAGCGCATGGCCACGATCTTGCCTGTGGCGGTATGCGTGTTCGTGGTCAGAATGCCGACCTCGCCGAGGACCTGGTACGGCTGGCCGGGCTCGAAATTCTCGCGATAGACCGTGAGGAAGTCGCCCGGCTGGATCTGGTCGGCCTGGCCGAGGTTCACCTCGACGAGCAGACCTTCACCCAGAGCCGTGTCCCAACCGCCCTGCGCACCGACGATGTAACCATGGCGCTTCCCGCTGGACGGATCGCAGAAGGCCGGCATGTTCGGAACGCGCGCCAGCGGGATCGGGATCTGCGGCAGAGGCTTGAGCCGCGCGCCGATATGAATGTCCGCGCACGCCTGCGTGATGATGCCGCGCGCCTGATGATCGTCCGTGCAGAGAACGCGGATCTGCCCGCAATACGCGTACTGCCTCCCGACGACCTCGGTGTGCTTGCCCGGATGGGTCACCAGATCGCCGCTCTCGACGACGATGTAGGTCTCGCCGGCGACCAGGCCGCTCGCCGCCCCGCCGGTGAGCAGGACCAGATCGCCCGTCCCGCCGGAGATGTCCTGCCTGATCGCCCCGCGGTCATAGCGCATCTCGGAGTCTTCCCACGCCATGATCGAATTCGGCATCGGCTCCGACGGATCGCCGATGTATCCGAAGCAGTAAACATCCGCCTCCGTGCCGAGAGGGATCGGGTTACGCGACCCGCCAACCGCGTCGGCCGCCGTCACGAATCCCTCGCGGGCGTCCGCGGCAGGTGTGAAGCCCTGCTCGCTCGCGGTGGCGGTCGTCGTATCGGTCACCAGGGCTGGTGCGGTGGTTCCGGTGCCGGTGGTGCTCGCGGCGGCGATCGGCTGCGCGGCCTCCGCGTCGATCAGGAGCACGTCGCCGGGATAGATCCAGTGCGCGTCCGTGATCCAGGTGTTCGACTCCCAGAGCTGCGGCCACATGTAGGCGTTCTTGAAGAACTGCTGGGCCAGACCCCAAAGCGTGTCGCCGGCCTTGATCGTGTAGGTTTTGGAGCCAGCCGGCCAGGTGGCCGGGTCAGGAGGGTTGTAGGCCGTCCAATGGTCGCCAACGCGATGGAGCTCTCGCGGGGGATGTGACGATGACTTCTTCGCCGCCCCGAACAGAGGGAAAGCGACCACAAGCAGGAGAACGGGAACCACCCTACGCACACTGACCATTTTCCCCTCCCAAGGTTGTCGAGGTCGGGAAAACGTTATCTCAACAAGGGGGAACGGTCAAGGAGTGGTTGGTGCGGGGTATCGCGGTTGCGGGGTTGCGCGGTCTCGCGGTGGGTTGGCGGGCGCAGAGTTGCTGGGTTGCAGAGTTGCTGGGTTGCAGGGTTGCAAGGTTGCTGGGTAACGGATTGCTGGATTTGGATTTCTGGCTCACCGAGCAACTAAGCAACCTTGCAACTCAGCAACCTGGCGCCCAACCTCGAGACCCCGCAACCCCGCAACCGCGAGACCCGCGTCACCGCAACGTCAGCATTGCCTCATCGCTGCCAGCGCCCGCGCCATACCGGTCGTCGAACTGCTTCAGTTCCCGCTTCCGCTTCTCGTAACGCGACATGACCCGTTTCACGTACGAGCGGGTCTCGCGAAAGGGAGGGACGCCGTTGTAACGGCGGACGTTCCCTTCGCCGGCGTTGTAGGCGGCGATGGTCTTGGTCAGGTTGCCATCGAAGCGGGCGTTGAGGTACTTGAGATACTTGGCACCCGCATCGACGTTCTGTTCCGCGTTGTAGAGGTTCCGTGCCCCGAGCCAGCGGCCGGTCCGCGGCATGAGCTGCATCAGCCCGCGCGCTCCGACCTGCGACCGGGCGTGGGAACGAAAGCTCGATTCGGTCTCGACAACGGCAGCGAGGAGGGAGGGATCGACGTCATACTTCTGGGCCTTGGCATGAATGAGGTCGCCGAACGGCACCGCGTTCGTGAAGAACTCCCGCCGGATGGCGACGTTGATCCGCCGCATCTCCTGGTGGAAAACATCCTTTGATTGCGGCTCCGACTCCGGCCGCAACGCCTTGTTCAGGAAATGGATGCTCCCCTCGACGAGGCCGTCCGGCGGGGGATTCGAGGGATCGTTCGCCGAGGTGTCGCTGACATCGGCGCTTGCGAGAACACGCCCGGATGATGCCTGTTGCCTGGCGATTTTCGCGGTAACTGGCGCTGTAGGAATGACGACATCGACGCCCTGGAGCACTTCGGTCAACCCGCCGACCGACAGCGCCGCGCCGACGACGAGCGTCGCCACTCCTCGGCCGCCGATCCAGTGCAGGAGGCGATGCGACTGCGTCTTGCGGCGTACCTTCGCCGAGCGAACAGACAGGGATTCCGTGAGTGAGCGCCGCTTCCTGGCCATCGTCCTCCCTCAGTTATTTTCGCTACGAATAAGACATCAATCGACGCGAGGTAACCACGGGAGAGTGAACCTTAATCCGCCGTTGAGCAAGGTCAGCCTTGCCGAAGGAGCGTCAACTCCTTGCTGGTTGGTGCTTTACTCGCTAAAGACAATCGCTGAAAACTTTTCGACGCGGCAATCTTCAGCTCGCCACGCTCCACGCGGAAGGCCCGCTTTGACGCAGGTCTGGTCGAGAAACGTCTCCCGATCCCACTCGTACTCGGTGGCCACCTGCGGGAGCAGCAGTCCGGCATGGCGCCCTCGACTGATGATGAGGCCATCGCGGCCGATCACGATCTCCTCGACGTTCGTGACCACCTCGATCGGACCCATGACCGAGATCTCGAGCGAAAGCAGTTCCAGCTCGCCGGGCCGTAAGGGCTCGAAACGAGGATCGCGAAAGGCCGCGGAGATGGCGCTCGAGGCGATGGCCTTGTAAAGCAGTTCCGCGGCATGGATCGAACCGATGCAGCCTCGCAGGTCCCCCTCGCGCGTCCGCAGCGTCACGAAGGCACCGGCCGGGCGGCGGAGCGTCTCATCAAAGTCATCGTCCTTCCACTCGGGGGCGCGTCCGTCGAGGATGGCGGCAATCGATTGCCGGGCGATTCCGAGGAGTGTTTGCCGGTGGTCTTCGCTGAGGTCGAGCATGGGGTCAGAGAGAGCGGGAGCGGGCGGTTCGGATGAGCATCAGGTTACGGATGTAGACGATGAGCGCCGGAGCCTGGCCGAAGATGATGACCGGATCGCGGCGCGCCACGCCGTAGATCGTCATCAGGATGCCACCGGAGAGCGAAAGGTACCAGAACTCGATCGGCACATGGCTCATCCTCCGGCGCTCGGACGAAATCCACTGCACGATGAAACGCGCCGCGAACAGCGCCTGGGCCACGAACCCGAACGCGGCAAGAAGGTCCCAATGCCAGGTGCGGGGGTCGAAGGAGAGGGGGAAGTGCACCGTGGCAGTTTACGCGGTTGCGAGGTCTCGCGGTTACGGGGTCTCGCGGTGTTGAGTTGTCTGGGTTGCGAGGTTGCTTGGTCATTTCTCGCGTACCAAGCAACCTTGCAACTCAGCAACCGCGAGACCGCGCAACCCCGAGACCCCGCAACCCCGAACTACTCCTCCCTAACCGTGTACGTAAGCACCCTCTTCGACATCCACCTCACCGCCACACAATCGGCCAGACCGCGGAAGGCGCGGTTCATCGCTCCATACTTCGAGACGCCGAACTGGCGGGCACGATGGTTGACCGGCATCTCCACGACCTTGTAGCCGTGCATCCTCACCAGCGTCGGCAGGAAGCGGTGCATACCGGTGTAGAGGCGGATGCGATCGATGGCCTCGCGCCTCACCAACTTCAACGAACAGCCGGTGTCGGTGATGCGATCGTTGGTGATCCAGTTGCGGACACCGTTGCCGATCTTCGATTGCATCCTGCGCGACCAGGTGTCGTGACGATTCACGCGAACGCCGATGACCATGTCGGCCCCACTCTCCTCGAGCGTACGCATCATGCCCGGGATGTCGGCCGGATCGTTCTGCAGGTCGGCGTCGAGCGAGACCACGAAGATGCCGCGCGCCGCGCGCCACGCCGCATCGAGCGCCGCCGTCTGCCCGCTGTTCTTCTCGAACGTCAGCACGCGCAACGTGGGATGTTTCGCTCGGCTCGCGCGCAGGACTTCGAGACTGCGGTCCGTCGAGCCGTCGTCGACCGCCACGATCTCGTACGACCACTTCCCATCCAGCGCCTTGGCGATCTCATCGAGAAGGATGGGGATGTTTTCTTCCTCGTTGTAGACGGGGAAAACGACGGAGAGATGAGGGGTGGACGGCATCAGCGCGGCAGTGTAACGCCGAAGGCGCGCTCGAAATTTGCGGTCGTAGTCGCCGCTACTTCCTCGACCGGCATGCCCCACAACGTCGCCAGCAGCTCGGCCACTTTGATGACGTACGCCGGCTCGTTGTCCCGCCCCCGGAAGGGGACTGGAGCGAGAAACGGCGTGTCGGTCTCGATGAGCACGCGGTCATGCGGCAGCGCCTTCGCGCAGGCGCGGAGCGAATCGGCGCTGCGGAAGGTGACGATGCCGGAGAAGGAGATGAAGTATCCGGCCTCGATGAACTTCCGGGCTACGTCCTCCGACTCCGTGAACGAATGGAGGATCCCGCGCGCGCCGCTGGCCGAGAGGATGGCCACCATGTCCTCGGTCGACTCGCGGTTGTGGACGATGATCGGCTTGTCGATCCGTTTGGCAAGATCGAGATGCCGCTCGAAAACGGCAATCTGTGTTTCGCGCGGCGAGTGCATGTAGTGGTAATCGAGTCCACACTCCCCGACGGCAACGACCCGCGGATCCGCCGCCAGCCGCTCGATCTCCGCGAACGCCGCGTCATCGCAGTCTTTCGCCTCATGCGGATGAAAGCCGACGGCGGCCCAGACGTCGGCATGCTTCTGAGCAACGGCAACGGTTTCCGGCGCGTCGGAGAGTTTCGTGCCGGGAACGACGAAGCCGCGTACGCCGGCGTCCCTCGCGCGCACCAGCGTCGACTCGGCGTCGGACATGGTGAGGTGGCAGTGGGAGTCGGTGAAGATCATTCGTTACATTCTTATCCGCAGATGACGCAGATGGACACAGATAAAAAGACCGCATCCCCATCTGTGCTCATCTGCGTCATCTGCGGATCAATCCCTCTCCACCAGCAGAGAGATCCCCATGCCACCGCTGATACACAACGTCGCCAATCCAAGGCGCTTGGACCGTGACGCCAGCGCGTGAAGCAACGTCGTCGTAATCCGTGCTCCCGTTGCGCCGATCGGATGTCCCAGAGAAATAGCGCCGCCGTGGACGTTGATCTTGTCGCGGTCGAAATGCAGCTCGCGGTCGCACGCCAGCACCTGCGCAGCGAACGCTTCATTCAGCTCGATGAGATCGATGTCATCGAGCGAGATGCCTATATCAGCCAGGAGCTTCCTTGTGGCAGGAACCGGTCCGATTCCCATGATCTTCGGATCGACGCCAGCCTGCGCATAGCCGATGATCCGCGCCATCGGCGTCAGGCCGTGACGATGCACCGCATCGGCCGAGGCAACGAGCATCGACGAGGCGCCATCGGTGATCCCTGACGAGTTGCCGGCGTGGACGGTGCCGTTCTTGCGGAAGACCGGCGGCAGCTTCGCCAGCGAGCCGAGGTCGGCATCGAAACGAGGGTGTTCATCCTTGTCGATGACCACATCGCCCTTACGGCCGGCCACCGTGACCGGCACGATCTCATCGCGAAAGCGGCCCTCGTCGTACGCCACGCCCGCGCGGCGCTGCGTCCACACGGCGTAGGCGTCCTGCTCCTGGCGCGAGATGCCGTAGCGGTCGGCCAGCGTCTCCGCCGTCGCTCCCATCATCTCGTCTGCCAGCGGACAGAGAAAGCCGTCGCGGTACATGCCGTCGACCACTTCCGCATCGCCCATGCGATATCCCCAGCGCGCGCGCGGCAGGAGGTACGGCGTGTTCGACATCGACTCCGTGCCGCCGGCGAGGACGACGCTGGCCTGGCCGAGGCGGATCTGATCGGCGGCGTTCATGATCGAGCGAAGTCCGGAGCCGCAGGCCTGATTGACCGTGTACGCCGGCGTCTCGTGAGGCAGTCCCGACTTGATGGCGATCTGCCGGGCCACGTTTGGTCCGACGCCCGCCTGCCGTGCATTGCCGAAGATCACTTCATCGACGGCACTCGGATCGATCCCGCTGCGCGCCAGCGTCGCCTTCGCGCTGGCGATCCCCAGCTCCGCCGCGGTGAGCGACGACAACCCGCCGCCGAATTTCCCGATCGGCGTACGGACGGCGGCGATGAGGTAGATGGGGGTGTCGAGGCTCGGCAATGTGTCTCCTTAACGGGGTTGCGGAGTCTCGCGGTTGCGGGGTCTCGCGGCATCCCCACCGCGCGACCGCGTAACCGCGAGACTACACAACCCCTCCCTGCAGCAACGTTACAACGAGTTTCTGATACGTCTCGATTGCGTCGAGAAGATCCTTCTTCGCGATCTTCTCATTCGCGCCGTGGGCATCGAGGATCGAGCCCGGCCCGAACAGCAGCGGCTTTCCCAGCGCGCCGAGATGCGGCACGTCGGTGTTGAACGCAACCACGCGCGATGGAGCTCCGCCCGGCACGTGCATGAATTGCGGCGGATTGCCGCGGGAGACGGTGATCGTGCCGCCGTGCTTCGCCACGATCGCTTGCAGCCTGGCCTGCACCTCATCGGGATGCGTGACCGTGCGGAAGATCATCTGGCACTCGGCCTCGGCCGGAATCACATTCGGCTTTTCGCCGCCGCGCACGACGCCGACGTTGACCGTGGTCTCGCCGAGGTCGTCGTCAGTGCCCCAGCGGGTGGCATTGATCTCCGCGATCGCCGCCACCATCTTGTTGATGGCCGAGTCGCCGCGCTCGGGATACGCCGAATGCCCGGCGACGCCGTCAAAGCGAACGAAACAGGTCAACGCCCCCTTCGACGCCCGCGCGAACATCGACTCCGTCGGCTCGCCGACGACGACATACTCCGATCCGATGCCGGCAAACTCCGTGTTGGCCATCTTTGCCCCCATCGAATCAGTCTCCTCGCCGACGACGAAGAGATAGGCGAAGTCGTCGATCCCATCCCCCCGCAGCCGTTCCCCCGCCGCAATCATCGCCGCGATGATCCCCTTCGTATCGCACGCCCCCCGCCCATACAGAAACTCCTCATCCTCGGAAGCCCCAAACCACGGCGGCACGGTGTCGATGTGCGAGTTGATGACCACCCGCGGCCTGCCGCCAGCCGCCGCGTAGACGTTGAATCGCCGCTCACTGACCGGCTGCCTGCGACACGAATACCCAAGCGCCGCCAGCTCGTCATGCAGAAACCCGGCAACGTCGAGCTCGCTCTCAGTCGGCGACGGGATATCGATGAGCCGCCTCGCGAAGCGAATGGCGTCGAACATAGGGCGCGGATTGTAACTAAGTCAGCGCGAAAGAACGTCAGATACGAGTGTCGGCCTTACGCCGTGTGCGAGCCGAGGGGAACCCCGCAAAAGCTTGGCCGCAGCCAGCGATCAACGGGCAGGAGGCTCATCGTCGATCAGATTCCATCGCGTTCGATCGCGGAGACCGAGCAGTTCGCTTATAGCGTGGATTTGAGCACCCACTTCGCCTTCGCTGTAATGAAGAATGGAAAACATCCACATACCGAGGGAGAGCCAATCGCGAGTCGCTTCCTCCCGAAGAGATGCGGCCGCTCCGGTCGCGCCAACCGGTACGACAGGTACGCCCGATTCCAAGGCTTTCTTCGCAACCATCTTTGTCCTCGGTCCGCCTTCAAGTACGACTACGGCGTTCGCGTCGATCATCGCGGTACGTACCCACTCCTGATCCGAACGCGTTTGCACCACTCTTCCGAACTTTACCGCCGCTTGACGCCGAGGGCCGACGACATGTCGCAGGCGGGCTTTCGCTGTGTCTCCCGCCGCCGCGAGGAAAGATTCGGCCACAATCTCCTCGACACCTGTCCCGCCGGCAGTAATCAACTTGTAGCCCTCGCGGGCGAGCATTTGACCCAGTTCGCGAGCTATTTCTGCCAGCCAGGGCGATAGGTCGACCGCAGGACCGACGACCAAGACCGCAGTATTCGCTTTGCCGCTCCAATCAAGTTGGATGCGATATACGTTTCCGGCCGCGGTTCGGAGGGTTAGACCATTCTCGGAGCCGAGCGGCATCTGGACAAACTCCATTCGCTCGGCGCCGATAGTCACGAGGTCAGTCTGATTGGGTGAAATCACTTCGACTACCACCGGCTCAGTCTTAGGCACCTGAATGGCCACGCTAGCGTCAATCTGGCGGCGACTGATATCGAGGCGGTACCGGCGTCGCGTCTGGTCAACTAGACGAAGCCAGATATCTGTGGTGGTTAGGCTCCTGGCCACAAGCGCGGTCAACGCTGAGTCGATCGGAATACGTGGGACTCCCACCTTCGGGAACGCACCGCTTGCGATCAGGTTCAATACAAGGGCTCCTTGGCTCTCTCTTGCACGCTGCGGTAGGTGCGGGATAGCGCGGAGCGCCCAATCAAGTAAGCCAGCCCGCGACTGCGTGACGATCGCTTGCGCGACCGAGGCCAGCTTTCGCTCGATAGCCTCTCCAGTACTGCCGCCAGAGGAAAGTGCGAGATACGTGACTTCCTCTTCCAAAATGATCATGGGAGAGGCATTGACGTGTACTCGTCTCAAGACATCCCAAGCACGATCGAGAAGACCGCGATCAAGCGTCAGCTCATCGCGCAGGATATCGGCCAATTCGGGTCGTAGAACCAACCAACGCGTGCTACGTGTCTCGTGGAAATTGCCAAACCAAAAATCTGCCTCGGCGGAGACATCCAGGTCTGGAAGCAGTTCCAGCCGGGCACGCCGGAGAAGCTCCGGCTCGATTCGAGCAGCGAGTGAGACGACGCGCGCCAGTCGGACCGCCTCTTCCGAGGCTTCACTTAGAAGTCGTCGCGAATGGGAAAAACTCATGAGTTATGCGCTGAAAAACGCCTCGACGCGCGTATGCCTCCCGCCGTAGTTCGGCGATCCCACTCGATTAGTAGAGCAGCCCTCCTCAGATGTGAAGGCCAGCGTCGGCGCGGGTACGGAATGAATACCACCGCAGGACAACCAAACCATCGAAGATCACGGAAGAAATCCGCCCAGTCCGCAACATTCGCCTTTCCGTCTATTAGGGGATCTTCGGCGATGCCGAGATCGGTAATCAGGATTAGGGGCACCCCCCGCGAGGGCGGGTTGAATGATACTTCGCGTCGCCGCGCGACATCGAACAATCCCGCTGTCGGAATCCCGCGAAAGCGAAAAATGGCCGTTATATCGGCTCCGACGAGCGAGGCCAATTCGCCTGCCAGCTGATCGGCATCGCGCGCAAAAGGAACCATGCCTGAGCCGCGGTCTATTAGAACATGCGCACCGCGCCTGAGAGTGGTTAGCGACAACCGGGGCAGACGGGAAGGAATAAGTCCCTGAACTACCTGCTCGACGACCGCAGGAATATCGACCGGGCCATCATCAGCGCGCATCTCCACGGCTGCACCAAGGATCGCGCGGGTCCAAGCTGGATTTAACAACGAAAGCAGTGTGGGAAGCGCCTCACGCTCTTCATCAGCGCTTGCCGCGATCAGAGGCGCCACAAAACCGTCGGCGGCACTCTTCACATCAGGCTGCGGAATCATCTCGATCGACATAGGGGCGACGCGAAGGCGCGCCTTCGGGGACCCCTTTACCACAGGCGTACGCGGCATCTCCCTCTTGACCGGGATTGCGTCCGGAGCGACGGTGTGAATTGCTTCCGTCCTCCGGTTTTCGTGGACAGCGTCGGTTGCCGACGACGTCTTTGGAGATGGAATCAAATTATCGAGGTTTAACATGCGTGCAATGGCAGCCGTCACTTCGCCGTCCGACCGAAGGCGATGGACCGCGCGGAACAGATCGCCAACGAAGATCTGACGGAGCTTATCCTTCTCCATTATTCGGCCTCCTTGTCTTCTCAAAGAGGGCGGAAACCACAGCCTCCCATTCGCGACTAACGCCAGGGATAATTCCCAAAGAACGGCAGACGCTGATCGCGTCCAGATATTCGGCCGTGCTCGGCGTGGGGCGGCCTCGTCTTTCACGCGAAGAAGCAAACTGCTCGACGATCACGGCGATCGGATCGTAAACGCCGTAGTCGTCTTGTCCGAAATGCGCGGTTGCGATCTCGTTAAGGCGTGCCCGCGACGGCGCCGTTATCGTTATGACCACACAACGGCGTACGAAGGCGTTCGGTAGCTCGCGCTCATCGTTCGTGGTAATCACGACAAGTGGAGGCTCATCCGCTTTGACGGTCACGCCGATTTCAGCGACGTTGAATTCGAGCGAACCGATTGGCACGAGCAGGTTGTTCGGGACATCTGGATCCGCCTTGTCGATCTCGTCAATTAGGACCACCGCGCGAGCCGAATCCGAGAGCCAGATGGAGGGATCCGGAAGTAGGCTCGTCTCCTCCATCTCGATTCCTCGCTTCGCGGCACTTGCGCGATCAAATCCCCACCAGAGGACGCCCGGCTGCACGTAGGCCCCCAGTGATGTCACAGTCTTGGTAGTATCGAGCGCGTCGCTCAAGCGAACGACCGCGTCAAAACGCCACAAGAGGTCCTGCGCCTGTGTTCGCGACGACACCACCTCCTCGTAATAGCGCCACCCTTGAATGAAGGCGACGCTTTGCGCTAGCGATGATTTCCCAGCACCCGAAGGACCGCGCACTAGCAGTGGTCGTGAGGTTGCGAGGGCAACGTTGACAGCAAGTTCGATTTCCTCCGTGTAGACATAAACTCGTCCATCTCGGCGGTCGCCTCGCACACTCGCCGCACTCCGAGCGGCCGTAACACCCGCCGGCTTCACATTAGCATCAAAAATCTTTTCGTATTGCATATGTTCCTCATGTCATATTGAGCGTCAACCGCCGAAGAGCAAGAAATTGATCGAATAAATGATCTTCTTTTGCGGCATCCAATGCAGCCGGGAGCTCGACCACGTTCAGACCGACATACTGTTGTCCTGTGCCAGCGGTTCCGTGTGGCGCTACAATGAAAAAAGTGCAATAGGGATAGCGTTTCTGAACCTCCGCGATTGTTGCTCCCCGTACCGATCCAGGAACAATGACGATAACCGGCTGACTTCTGGCGGCAGCGGCGATTCGGGTGTCGATGTAGGCGTCATCATACGACTCTAGATACGGATCGGTGGAACGGAACCCATGGCGTATTTCGCTGACGATCGCTTCCGCCGTACGTTCGCCACCAGCACCGGTCACTGGGATAACCATCCAGCGCAACGGATAGTGGGAAGCCGCACGCCGTATGTAAATTTTTGAAGTCAGATCGTTGTGAGCCTTGAGCAAAGGAATTCGTTGCTGCTGCGGCGCAAGAGCTGCCCTGGCGAGGGGAACCACCGCTTCGGGTGAAATTGAGAACGGCAGGACAATCTCCGTTACCCGTTCCACGCCTGATTTCTCCATACCTCCCGCAAGACGTTCGATTACCGCTCGGAACGCATCTAGGCCGATATGAAAGAAACTCCTTGCCACTGCGGAGGGGAGATCATCAAGATTGGATAGATCCGACCCTGCACACGCCTCGTGAAGCGCCCGTTCGAGTAAGAAAGGATCATGCGGGATAAGGCGTTCGACGTAGGCGGTGAGAAGATCGAGCGGCGTGTCACTTACCTTCGTCAGAAGTGACTCGAATTGCCGGTTTATACGCAATGTCGCATCTTCGGGGCGTTCGTACGTGACTACCTGCAGCCTGGAGAGATCAAAGGGTTCGAGACGCCGCTCGCGCAGAACGTCCGGTTTTAAGCCCGTTCCGAGGACCGGAATGAGCCTGAAGTCCCGGCTAAGCCATCGCCTGAGAGCCAATGCTGCCGTCTCCGCGTAAACCCATGCTGAGTTGAGAGCATCTTTGTCCGCGAATAGGATCACCGCGCCATGACAACGTCCAATCGACGTATAGATCTCGTCGCGCCAAATGCTTCCCGGCAATATGTTTTTGTCGACGAATACTTCACAACCGAGCGAATCCAAGCTCTCGACGATTCTATTCAGGGCGATCTTCGCGGGGATCTTTTGCGCACTGTGGCTGATGAAGATTCTCGGGCCGGACATCCATCCGTATCTTAACGCAAATTATTTCTTTCGTGGTTGAAGGATTTTGATGCCGCCACTCATCCGTGGTCAATTCGCTAATCCCGTCCCCTCCGCCTGCCCCGCCCCTCCCGCGGGAACTCGCCAAACATCCCCGGAAACGTCGATCGCATCCGCGCCAGGTCGGGATCGTCGGGCCAGCGTTCTTCGATCTGGGAGGAGAGGCGTCCGATCTCGGAACGGTCGTGCGAAGTGATGGCCAGCGATAACCTCGCCAGTTGCTGTTCGCGGCGGTCGAGGCGGTCGGAGTCGCCGAGGGCGCGGTTCAGCTCTTCGCTTGCATAGTTGAGGTTGCGGTTGAACAGCGCGATCTCGCCCATGCGAAGGTGGGCTTTGGCGTAGTGCGGGTCCTGCTGCAGCACCCGATGCAGCGTCTTGCGCGCCTGCATCGAGTCGCCGCTGGCGAGTTGGGACATCGCGTTGGCATAGAGGGTGTCGGCGGACGAATCGTTGGATGTTGGCTCAGGCGCGGGCGACGGTGTTGCCGGTGTGGTGTCGGTGCTCTCGTCCTTCGTGGGGATCGGTTCCGTATTGGTCTCAGCAGAGCCGGCGCGGGACGAGGCTGTATCCGACGGAGCAGCGGTGTCCTGCGCCTCGACGACGGTCCCCGTATCCGGCGCGGTGACGTTGACCGCCGTCGTCGACGGTGAAGCGACCGTCGTCGTCGCGGCCGTCTGTGTGACCGTCGCCGGCGTCGAACGGAACCAGGCGATCACGGCGGCAGCCGCGGCCAGGGCCAACACCATCACCACGATGACGGCGATGACCGCCACCATCGCCCCGCGGCGGCGCGGCGGAACCGGCGGCGTTTCCTGCACCGTCTTCATCTGCGATCCGGTGATCACCGTCGACGCGGCCGCTGCCGGTATCGCCGCCGCCGTCAACGCATTCGGCGACGTGTACGGCGCGGTCGCGGCGCGGCCCATCTGGGCGTCGAGCGCCGTCTCCAGTTCCGCGGCGGTGAAACGCTCGGCGGCATTCTTGCGCAGCGAGCGGCGGATGATCTCGTTCATCGCCGGCGAGATTCCGGGATTCACGAGCTGCGGGTCGGTCGGCTCGTCGCGGATGATCTGCGTCATCGTCTCGGTGATCGTCTCGCCGGCGAACGGGCGGCGGCCGGTGGCCATCTCGTACAGCACCACGCCGAGCGAGAAGACATCCGTCTTCCCGTCGATGGCCTTGCCGAGCGCCTGCTCCGGCGACATGTAGTGGATCGTGCCGAGGATCATTCCTTGCTGCGTGACGAACGCGGCGGTCGGCGTGTCCGCCGCCGAGGCGCCCTCGACACCGACCTGCTTGGCGATCCCGAAGTCGAGGACCTTGACCCGGTTACCGTTGACGATGATGTTGTCCGGTTTGATGTCGCGGTGGACGATCCCCTTGGCATGCGCCTCGGCCAGGGCATCGGCGACGGCACGTCCGATGCGGCAGATCTCCGCTTCCGAGAGCCCGCCGCGGCTGATCACCTTCGTCAGCGGCTCCCCTTCCACGAACTCTTCGACGATGAAAATGTGATCGCCATCCTGCTCGATCGAATGGATGGTGGCGATCGAGGGATGGTAGAGCTGCGCGGCCGTGCGCGCCTCACGCTTGAGCCGCGCCGTCGCCTCGACGTCCGCCACAAACGACGGCGGCAACACCTTGATGGCCACGGTGCGCCCGAGCCGCGAATCCTCGGCACGCCACACCTCCCCCATCCCCCCCTTGCCCACGCGGGCGATCAGACGGTACGGGCCGAGAAGCTGGTCGGGGGTAAGCATGGATGCTTATTCAAGAACTGACAACGATCTTACCGCTGTCCTCATCGATACGCCTTATCACGAGGCAGCACTCGAAGAATGTCGATTTGCCTTTCACCTGTCGCATCGCCGCGAACAAATATCACACGCCATGTACCGACCCTCAGGCGATAGCGGGGAGGTTTCGAATTGACGAGGTGACGAATGTCACCGGTATTGGTTTCCGCGAATTCGTCGACTGCTCTTTCGATCGCTTTCCGAACCTCTCTCGTCGTTTTGTCGAGATCCTTGAGTGCGCGCGGCTTCCAGCAAACGATCACTTGAAATAACGCCGCTTCACTTCTTCATGAGAAACAAGCTCGGTCTCCTGGAGCGCTTCCGTGAGCCCGCCGTCGAAATCGTCATCATCGGGCTCATCGTCGATCGGCGCGTTCTCCAGCAGAACCTTCAGAGGATCCGGGGCCAGCTCCAGTCCTTTCAGCACACGAACAGCAGTGATCAAGTCTTCCTCTGGCAGATGGTCGACGAGGTCATGCAGCGTCTGTCGGGTGTTCATCGTTCCTCCTCGTGCTCGCCTACATTGTAAGTGGAATCGCAGGCGAATCCCTCTTTCGGGCCACGCGGTACGCCGGTTGCACCACGCAGACAGCAGAGAAACGTCGTATGGCTGACCGAAAACCGTGTGTCCGATGCGAACGTCCGATCGATGCCCACGCGCGATCGTGCGTCTATTGCAGTTGGGATCAGGCCGCGCCGCGCCCGGCGGAGACGGCGCCGCCGATGATGGAGCGTCCGTACGTCCCTCCGGCGGACAATCGAGCCCGCAACAAACTCATCGGCGCGGCGGCATTTGTCGTACTGGTCATCGTCGCCTTCGCCGTCGGGGCTATGGTCAACCGCGAGCACGGGCCGAAATCATCGGCCTCCGCGGATCAGACAGCATCGACGCCGGCTGATTCCACTCCCCGCTCGACCGTGACGCTCGTTCCCGTGGAAGGGGGCGTCAGCTCCGTCCAGCCGGAGGCGCCGGTCACGAGCGCGCCGGCGCAGACACCCAGCGCCGGGAACGTCGACATCAACGGCGAGCGCTCCGACGCCACGGCTCTTCCCTCCGAGGCCTATACGGCGGCGGCACAGCGGGCCAGGGCCGAGCGGGCGGTGAGAACGAATAACGGCACCATCGATCCGCGCACGATCGGAGGGGGAGTCGAGCCGCGTCCGGTACGCACCACGAGCCTCGAACGGCCGCGGACGACGCGCGTTGCCGCGATACCGCACACGCAACCGATCCCGCTTTACCAGCCGGTGCCGCCGATGAGCGTCGACCGTCCCACCAGCGCGCGGCTCTTTCTCACTGTCGGTACCGACGGCCGCGTTCATGACATCAACGTAGCGCAATCGATCCCCGGCGAGATGCCTCGGCTGATCGCATCGGTGCAGAACTGGCGCTTCCGGCCGGCAACGCAGAACGGCGAGCCCGTGACATCGACGTTCTCAGTCGATATAAACGTGCATCCGCGATGACCGCCGATTCGCCGAACCTCTCCTCTGACCGCATCGCCTGCGCATCGTGCCGTCACGACATCGATGCCGCGGCCAGGCTCTGTCCCTATTGCGGCGCCGATCCGCGCACCGGGACCAAACCGGTCGATACGCAGGCAATGCTCAACGAGATGTTCCACCCGCGCCCGCCGGCGTCGGCCTCGGCGACCGTCGTCGAGTTCGCGCGCCAGCGGCAGGGGGTGGTCATCACGCTGGCCGTTCTGCTGGTCATGCTCCTTCTGGCCGGACTCCACGAATACGTGACGCGACGCAACGCCCGCGACGTCTCCGCGGCCGCCGCGATCCCGCTGACCGACGTCACGGATCTGAGCAATCAGCAGGATGAGAATCGTCCGCTTCCGCTGCCGAAGATCGAGTACCAGTTCGACGGCCACCCGCAGACGATGCGGCGGTTCGTCGTCGAGCCTGACGCGGTGACGCCTCCCGAAGTGGCGACCGCACAGCAGACGGCGACGGTTCCGGCGGCGCCCAAGGCTCATTAACGCCTTGCATTTGAAAGGCTTTCACCACAGAGGCACAGAGGACACAGAGAGAAGGATGAAATCGGAAGGATGAAGGATGAATGCGCTGTTTGATTCATCAATCATCCTTCCGCCTTCATCCTTGTCTCTGTGTCCTCTGTGCCTCTGTGGTGAGAGCCTTTGATACGCGCGTCTACGCCGCGTAGGCAGGCTGGACAGTGGACACCCGGGAGCATTTGCTCTTCTTGACCCCGATCTCCGCCGGGATTACCTTTTGCGCCTTAACGTAACGGAGGAGGTCATGATGGATGGATTTCGCCGGGTTTCTCTCATTCTGTTGTGTCTCGCAATCGGCATCGGCGCGGCGTACGCGCAGCAGCCGCCGCCCGCGCTCGTTGCGCAGCTCATGAACGCGGCCGGCACGCTGCGCGGGGAGGGTCATAACGCCACTCCGGCCGGGCCGCACAAGCTGTTGACCTATCGCGTCCACCAGCTTGCGCTGCCGCAACCGGTCACCGTCACCATCAATGGGCAGAGCGTCACCACCAGCACCGCTTTTCGGCTGACCGTCACCGGCGGCCCGTTCGCCGCGCGCGCGACCCCCGCGGTCATCGAGATCGACGGCGTCGCGGCCGGCGTCGCGCTCGAGAGCGCGGACCAGTCGGCGCTGCGGTTGGTCACCTTCGATCCCGCGCTGCTGCACCAGGGCGCGCGGGTGACCGTCGCGTACGGCGAGGTGCGGTCCGATCTTCCCGAAACCCTGAACCTGCATTGATGAGGAGGCCAACATGAAAAAGACACTGCATGCGCTTCTCCTTCTCGTCGTTCTCGCCGCGCCCGCGCTGTTGGCGCAGGACCCCACCGCGCCGGGGCCATTCGCCGTCACGCGCGAGGAGTACAACTTCGGCGACACCGCCTTCACGCCGACGAACTTCCCCGGTCCGGTCGAGCTGCTGGCGTCCGTACATCATCCGACCGACCTCACCGGCGGTCCGTTCCCGCTGGTGGTCTTTCTCCACGGTCGTCACGCCACCTGCTTCAACGGGCAGGGGGCGGCGTTTCTGGAGTGGCCGTGCTCGGACGGCCGCACACCGATCCCGAGCTATCAAGGATACGACTACGTCGGCGCGCTGCTGGCCAGCCAGGGATACTTCGTCGTCTCCATCAGCGCGAACGGCGTCAACGCCGTCGACAACGCCGTCTTCGACCTCGGCGCGCTCGCGCGCGCGGAGCTCATCCAGAAGCACCTCGACATCCTGAAGGGCTTCACCACCAGCGGCGGCGCGCCGTTCGGCACGCGGTTCGTCGGCAAGATCGACCTGACTCGCATCGGCACGATGGGGCACTCGCGCGGCGGCGAGGGCGTGGCGCGCCACTTCACCTTCAACCTCAGCCAGGGCTCACCGTACGGGATCCGCGCGGTGCTGCCGCTGGCGCCGACCGACTTCAACCGCACGCTGGTCAACAACGTCCCGCTGCTGGTAATGCTCCCCTATTGCGACGGCGACGTCAGCGACCTGCAGGGCATCCACTACTTCGACGACGTGCGCTACAACGTACCGGGCGATCCGGCCTCGAAGCATTACGTGCTGGTCATGGGCGCCGATCACGATTTCTTCAACACGGTATGGTCGCCGTCGAGCGGCATCCCCGGCGCCGCGGATGACTGGGTCGCTTTCGTGCCGGGCGGCGTGAGCGATTCGTTCTGCGGTACCGGCAAGACCAGCCAGCGGCTGACGGAGAGCCAGCAGCGCGCGGTCTCCACCGGCTTCTTCACCGCGTTCTTCCGCACGTTCGTCGGCGGCGAAACGCAGTTCCTTCCGATTCTCACCGGCGACGCCCCGCCACCGCCGGGAGTGACGCACGATCTCCACGTGACCTTCCACGCGCCGGACAATCCGCTGCTTCGCCGCGACCTGAACCGCTTCCTCACCTCGAGCGAGCTCTCGACGAACGTCCTCGGCGGCGCGGTCACGCCGAACGCGCTCTCGCCCTACGAGATCTGTGGCGGGCCGTCTCCGTTCCCGCCGAAGTGCATCCCGAGCGCGAACAACGCCCAGCAGCCGCACACCACGCCGAGCGCGCGCAGCAACGCGCCGGGCCTCAGCCAGCTTCACTCCGGCTGGACCAGCGCCAGCGGCTCGCTGCAGGACGACCTTCCGCCCTCACTGCGCAACGTTTCCGGCTTCCAAGCCATCCAGTTCCGCGTGGTGGTCGACTTCAGCGATCCGCGCAACGTCACCGGCGTGCCGCAGGACTTCCATGTGGCGCTGACCGACACAAGTGGCTTCACGGCAACCGTCGCCGTCAGTACCGTCTCCAGTGCGCTCTACTTCCCGCCGGGCGAGACGATCGTGGTGCCGAAGATTGTTCTCAGCACCGTGCGCATCCCGCTCTCCGCGTTCCGGCGCGTCAACCTGAACGCGGTGAAGTCGGTGGTCTTCCAGTTCGATCAGAAACCGCAAGGCAACGTGCTCGTCGACGACGTGGCATTCGCCTCGGCGCAATAGATTCACGGAGCCTGAGGTAACGTAGGTCGGACTGTCCAGTCCGACCTACGTTTAAACTCAGAGGATGCTGCAGATCGCCGTCGTCGTCACCGCCGTGCTGCTGATCGGCTGGCTGGCCGCCTGGATGCTGGCTCAGAAGCCGGCCACCAACGCCCAGCAATTGATTCAAGAGCATCGTTACGAGGATGCAGTCACAGCCTCCGCGAACGATCCCCTCCACCGCGCCGAGGCCCTCAAACTCCTCGGCAGATTCGACGAAGCGATCGCCTCGTACCGCCGCTCCGACGACCCCGCCGCCCGGGAAGGCATCGCCCTCTCCCTCGCCCACTTGGGCCGCGACCTCGACGAAGCCAAACGCCTGATGGAAGAGACCATCGCCCTCCATCCCCAGATCATGGAGTTCCAGGCCCTCGGCCTGGCCTACATCCTCCTCCGCCGCGGGGAGCGGGAGGACGCGCTGCGCATCTACACCGACAACCTCGAGCTCCTCGAAACCCGCTTCCGCGACGACTACACGGACCCCGACCCACTGCTGGCCGAGACGCTGGTGATGTTCGCAGCGTTATCGGAGGCCGCGGGCGACGTGACACGCGCGACAGCGTTGCGGGCAAAGGCGGCGGCGTGGGCGCCCGGTAGCGTGTGGAGCTAGAAGATTTTCACGCGGAGACGCGGAGTCGCGGAGAAAAACAATCCGACCTCCGCATCTCCGCGCCTCCGCGCCTCCGCGTGAGCCGGTTCTCGTTGAAGTAAGCGGAAACGTACAATGGAATCACGACGACTCGCGAGCTCGTGATTCATGAAGTGGAGTCCCTCGTCGGCAGTCGCGCAGGTACCGGTCGGAGTGACTTCTCGAGAATGCTCTTCAGCACGTCGTTTCGCACCGTCAGCATCCGTGTCAGATATCTGGCCATGACCAATCGATCGACGAGCGCGCCAAGCGGCCCTAGCGGAGAATGAAACGTCAGCACGTCTCGCATGATCGTCCCTTCCGGACATGGCTCGAAAAAGTGATCGTGCACGAATGAGTGAAAAGCCCCCTTGACCATCGAGTCCTGGAAGTAGCGCGGGCGGTCGTAGGCAGTGATGCGCGACGTGAATCGCTGCCGGATTCCGAAGTGCCGCCCTTCCCACGTCACCTGTTCGCCGAGCTCGATGAGGCCCGACGTCTTCCCGGCAACCGCGCGCTCGCCGGTGGCCGCCATCGATTCGAGATGCAGGTCGAGATCGCGGTTGGCGTCAAAGCATCGCTCGGGTGTTGCGCGAACGGTTGTCCGGATGGTGATGACAGGCATCGTCTCTTTTCTCCGCGCCTCCGCGCCTCCGCGTGATCATGCCTTGTACCGCACCGCCGGGCTCCCCGCCGGATAGAACACTCCCAGTAGCCGCATCTCCCCTTCTCCGCGGTTCTCCACGCAATGCACCTGTCCGTGCGGAAGGAAAATGCACGAGCCGCGCGCGATCGGCGTGTTCGACGAGCCCGCCCACATCACACCCGTCCCGTCAAGGATGACGATCACCTCTTCGTACAGGTGATAGTGATCCGGCGCGCGGCCGGGAGGGATGCCGCCGACGAACTGCGTGACCTGGGTGCTGCCGTCGTCGGCGTTGATGATCTCGCGGTACCAGCGGTCGCCGGTACGCTGGACGGCCCGCTCGTGCATCGAAACGACGAGCGGCTCGCCGTGTCCTGGCTCGTAGCCTTCCAGGCTGGCGCCGGCATCCGGACATTGCGAGCTGACGAGCGTCAACGTTTCCGTGGCCGTAATCTCTAATGATGCGGACGGCGGAAGATAGATTCCGGTATCGACCGATATCGCCGAACCACCTGCCGAGCCGGCGCCGTCGATGACGTAGAGCACCTCGTCGGACGACTCGTTCCGCAGCGTGGCCCTCTCCCCTCCCGGCAACTCCAGCACCCGCAGCGAGATCGCCCGCGTGCCGGCGTCCCGTCCGAAGTGTTTCCAGATGCGCAGCGGGCCGTCGGAGACCGGTTCGCCCTCGTTCAACCCCACTACGCGGCAACCACCGTCCAGTATTGCAAGCATTTCGTGGGATTATGCTCTCCGCATGCAGACGAAAGAAGAAGGAGTCCGGGCCACCAACCAGGATTTCATCCGCTATGACCAGGTCGAGAAGCAGCAGAATTATCACCTCGCCGAGACTGCCGGCGACGAACAGTTCGACGACGACTTCGAAGTCCGCACCGTCGACATCGGCCGCTTTTTGCACGGAAGCGCGGACGACAAGCGCGCCTTCGCCACGGAGCTCGGCGATGCCCTGCACGAGATCGGCTTTGCCATCATCGAAGGTCACGGCGTCGATCCGTCGCTCTACGACGAAGCCGGACGCAGGATCGAGGAGATCTTCAGCACGCTCACCCTCGACGAGAAGATGCGCTTCCGCGCGGAGCGCTTCGGCTCCGTCAATCAGGGCTACTTTCCGATCAAAGAGACCAGCAACATGCACCCCGACCTGGTGGAGGGGTGGGTGTTCTGCCGCCGCGCGTTCGAAGATACGCGCTCCTTCTGGCCGATGCCGGAGCAGGCGGAGTTCTTCCGACGCATCGTCGAAGGTCACGAGAAGCTGATCCTCCCGGTGATGCAGTCTCTCCTCACCTACCTCGGCTGCGATGCGCATCTCTTCGATGCCAGGCTGACCGGCACGAATTTCGGCCTGCGCCTCAATTACTACCCGCCCGTCTCCGACGCCGATGACGCATCCGGCGCGGCGCGCCTTCTCGGGCATGAGGACATCGATCTCTTCACCTTCCTCCCCGCCCCGCGCGTGGAAGGGCTGCAGGTTCTCAATCGGCGCAACATGAAGTGGGTGCGCATCGAGGCGCCGCCCGGAAGCATCGTGCTGAACACCGGCGACTACATGCAGCGGATCAGCAACGACATCTTCCCCTCGACGACGCACCGCGTCAGCAAGCCGCGCGATCCGCGGCAGCGCCACGAGACGCGGGTCTCGTTTCCGATGGCAATCTATCTGTGGGAGGACGAGATGCTGGAAGTGCTGCCCTGCATCGCCAACCCGAAGTACCCGCCGGTGAAGGCGATCCAATTCCACACGAGCATCACCAGCAAGTTCTATGGTGACGGCTATGCGGTGACCGAGGCATGAATGATCCGCTCCTCCGATTCCGCGACCGTTTTCCGATCCTGAGCCGGACGAAGTACCTGGTCTCGCACTCCCTCGGGGCGATGCCCGAGGCCACGCGCGAAGCGCTGGCCGAATACACCGACCTGTGGGCCACGCGCGGCGTGCGGGCCTGGGGAGACCGCTGGTGGATGATGTCGATCGAGGTGGGCGACATCATCGCGCCGCTGATCGGCGCACCGCCCGGCTCAGTAGTCATGCTGCCGAACGTCACCACTGCGGAGGCGGTGGTGTTGTCGTCGTACGAATACACGGCGCCGCGCAACCGCGTGGTCATCGTCGACGGCGAGTTTCCCTCCGTCCGCTATATCTACGACCGCCTCGCCCGCCGCCTCGGCGCGGAGATCGTGAACGTGCCGCACGACTCCTCCGGCCTCGGCTTCGATCTCGAACGCCTGCTGGCGGCCATCGACGAGCGCACGCAGCTCGTCCCCATTGGCCACATCCTGTTCGAGTCGTCGTACATGATCGACGTCGAAGCGATCGCGCGCCGTTGCCGGGAAGTGGGAGCGACGCTGGTGCTCGACGTCTTCCAATCGGCGGGCATCGTTCCGGTCGACGTCACCGGCTGGGATGTGCCGATCGCTGTCGGCGGCGTGCTGAAGTGGCTCTGCGGCGGTCCGGGTGGCTCGTTCCTCTACGTCGATCCGGCGCTGCGTCCGAAGCTGGAGCCGAGCTTCACCGGCTGGATGGCGCACGCCACCCCCTTCGCCTTCGAGCCCCCTCCCATGCGCTTCCGCGACGACGCCCTCCGCTTCGCCCTCGGCACCCCTCCCATCCCCGCGCTTTACGCCGCCCGCGAAGGCCCGAAGGTCATCGCCGAAGCGTCCGGTGGAGACATGAAAACGATCCGCGAGAAATCGCAGCGCCAGACCCAGCGGATCATCGACCTCGCCGACGCGCGCGGCTTCGAGCTGCGCACTCCCCGCGACCCGAACCACCGAGGCGGATCGGTGTCGGTACTGATGCCGCACGCGAAGGAAGTCGCGTACGAACTGAACGCCGAAGACATCGTCTGCGACTTCCGCCCCGGGGCCGGGGTGCGCTTCTCGCCGCACTTCTACACGACCGATGAGGAGCTGGAGATCGCCTTCGCCACGGTGGACGAGATCCTGCGAACGGATCGCTGGAAGCGCCAGGAGACGAAGCAAACGATCGTTACGTGAGAGAGTAGAATTCAGAAACCATGAGCCGCGTACCAATCGATCACATCCTCGAGCTCCCGACAGCAGAGCGCGTTGCCATCGTCCAGGAGATATGGGAGAGCATGCTCGACCATCCGGAAGACGTCGCGATTACAGCAGCGCAACGTGAAGAGCTCGAGCAATGCTGGACGGACCTTCAACAGAATCCCGATGAAGGCGAGTCGTGGGAGGATGTGAAGAAGTCTCTTTGGAACGAATGATCGAGCGCGTGATCGTTCGCCGCCGCGCGCAACGACAGATTCGAGAAGCGAAGCTGTGGTATCGCAACATCTCACTTGAACTCGGTGAGGATTTCCTCAAGTCAGTCGACGACGCAATAGCGTTGGCGCAAAGGTACCCGCTGGCGTTTCGTCTCGTGTATCGCACGTTTCGACGCGTGCTTCTGCGCCGGTTTCCGTACGCCCTTTTCTATCAATTCACAGAGGATCGAATCGTTGTCGTCGCAGTCTTGCATCAGGCTCGCGATCCAAGAGTCGTGCAGCGACTTTGATCGCCAAGAGCCGGGAACAATGATGTCAATGCCGCACCGCGTGCGGCCGGGTCCCCGAATCCACCGCAAACGCGGGCTCGATGGTCAGTTCCGTCTGATTGCCGTTTCGATCTTCGCCGTGGATCTTCACATCGTAGTAACCCGCCGCGAGCTTCATCTCCGAGCGGAACTCGATTCCACCGGGAAGGGTCTGCCAGAGTTTGCCAGTCACAGATTCCATGGCGCCACCAGTGACCCGAATGGACATCTGGTTCCAGACGGCGCTGTCGTGCGGCCGCACCCACAGCTTCGTGGCGTTGGCGCGAACGGGATCGTAGCGGCCTGTCTGGTTGTTGCAGGCGGGCGGCTCACAGGCAACTTCGTAATCGGCCATGCGGAAGACGATTTGCGCCGTGTCGCCGAGGGGGATGCGTGAACGGGTTTCGCCCTTCCCGTTCAGTATCCGAAGCGCCGAGATCTCTGGATCGGTGATGTCTTCGTTGCGCGTGTCGAACGTTGCGGTGGACGTGGCCCGGCCAGGCACGCCCGCCGTCCAGTAGTGGGAATCGACGCTGACGACGCGATACGGGCCCGGCTGCAGATTGGCGCGCAGGTAGTTTGACCAGATGAAGTCGACGTTCGTCGGCGGGATCTCCTTTCCATCCGGGCCGAAGAGCGTCGTCTGTGCCGAGGATGCTTCGTAGTACCGGTTCTCATGCAGCGGGCCAAACCATTGGGTCTGCAGCGTCAGCATCCCATCCGCCAGACCAACGGGAGCGGCGAATCTTCTGGCGTGCACTGGCCCGTCATTGAGCTGCAGATCGTTCTCGACGGGGACGAAGGTCAGGTCATTCGTACCGTTGATGGGCGCGACCGCGAGCCGGCCGTCCTGGACGGTGCAGTACGCGCCGTCGGTGATGATCGTCAGCGGCTCCCCGGGCGGTTGGGCCTGCGCGTCCAGATATGCTTCATACATCACGGACTTCGAGGAGCCCTGGGCGACAAACAGCGGGAAGGTCTGAGTCGCGTCGTTCCCCAGCGGAAAAAACGAGATTGCGCCACCGTAGATCAAGCTGCCGTCACGATATTCCTCGTCGTGATCGATACGCAGCCGCGCTCCGATCCGGGCCTGGCGGTTAGTATGGCTCGGGTCAAAGAAATAATGCGCCGTCGTTCCGAGCCAGGCCGACGGCGAATTCGAGAGCGCGACCGCTGCGTGCACACCCACTACGGGATCGAGCACGGCCGCGTGAACGCTCCCCCGCGCGTTATCCCAACATGCGCGGCTGCGGAAAAGGGTGAAGCGGTTGCTCATGTCGGAAGCCAGCAGTGGCGGCAACGAACCGTTCGCGGCGATGTCGACGTACATCGGCGACTCGGCGCTCGAACCCGGCACGAAGACCGTCAGATGATCGAGACACGCGTGTGACAGAGCGGCGTCGGGCTGGAGCGGCAGCCCGAGCTCGTCCACGAACGTCGTGGCAATCGAATTCCTGGCATCCGCCGGCGAAAGAACGACCGTGGATGCTCCATCGGCGCTTTTCCCCTCGGCGACGACGAGCCTTCCATCCTCATCGAGTAGCATCAGGTCGTACTGGTCGACGCCGAGAATCATCGTTGTCTCTCCCCCACCCTGGACCACCCGCGGCGGGAACGAGACGTCCGGCTGAACCAGGCGGCCCTGCTCGAGCGGCCACACAAGAAACTCCTTCTCGGCGGCGTACTGTACGGTCACGGCCGCTCCCTGAACGACTGCAAAGGGGACATGGAGCGATGACGATCCCTCGAAGTGAAGAAACCCGCCCGGTACTGCCGCCGGCGCTCCGGGGCTGGCCGGCCCGATGGCGAGCGTCACCGAGAGGTCGATCGACTGTCCGGGAGCAAGTGTGAACGACGGAGGCTCGACGTCGACGGCCCTCTCGATGTCGGTCGATCCCTTTACGGCAAGCGATTCCTGACGGCCGCCGCGGTTGGTCAGGTGGAGCGACAGTGTGCGTGAGTAGGCGGCTGATCCGCCGACGCCGAACGAGAGCTGCGGCGGGGAGGGAAGAACCGTGGCATTCGCCGCGGCCACGGCATCGAGCAAACCCCCGCCGATCGTCCCCCCGACCGCACCGCCGGGTGCGATGTCAGCGCCGCCGGTGCTGACCATGGCCGCCTTGATGTCCGCGGGCGTCCAATCCTTATGAATCTGCCGGAGAAGCACCGCCACTCCGGCAACGAATGGGGTGGACATCGACGTCCCGTTCATCTCGATGGTCCCCCCTCCCAGTTTGGCCGAGGAGATCGAGACGCCGGGAGCCATCACGTCCGGCTTGGGATCGAGCAGGCGGCCCACGGGACCGCGTGATGAGAAGTACGCGCGCGAATCATGAACCTGCGTGACACCGCCGATGGAGGTCGTCTGCCCGGTGGCACCGACCGTGATCGCGGTACGCGCGCCGCCCGGGCTGTCGATCGTGGCGACGTTGAGGCCGTCGTTTCCCGCCGCGATACAGACCACCACACCGGCCGCGGATGCCGCATCGACGGCGCGGGACAGCGGATCGTCGCTGTTGCCCGGTCCGCCGAGGCTCAGGTTGATGACGTCGACGTGGTCTTTGGTGTCACCGTCCTGGTTCGGGTCGACAGCACGCTCGATCCCGGCCATGACGTCTGATTCGCTCCCGCGTGCCTGGCGATCGAGCACGCGAAAGGCCATGAGGGTGGCCTCCGGAGCCACGCCGATGACGCCGCCGCCGTTGCCGGCCAGAATGCCGGCCACGTGCGTTCCATGGCCGTTCTCGTCCATCGGGTCGTTATCGTCATCGACGAAGTCGTAGCCGCCTGCGACCCTCTGACCAAGTCCGAACCCTCCGCCGAACGCGGCGTGCCTGTAGTCGATCCCGCTATCGATGACCGCGGCGACCATTCCGCGTCCACGGACGGAAAACGAGGTCCAGACCGGCGGAGCCTTGACGATGTTTACGCCGTCGATCGCCGTCGCCTCGTAGATCGTGTCCACGTGAACGCCGCGGACGTAGGGGAGTGCGCGAAGAGCGGGGAGCTCCGAAGGAGGAACGGTCGCGCTCACACCCTGGAAGACGTGGATGTAGATCCGCCCGATCCGCGGTGCGACGATGCTCTCCGCGGTTACGTGTAACCGGCTCGTGGCCGCCGCACGAAAAACCGTATCGATGCGGCGCAAGTCGCGGTCGAGATCCGCGGCGCGCAATGCCATCGCCGCGCGGTCCCCGGGACGGGCATCGACCTCGATCAGGACGCGGACGCCTTTGGCGTCATCAGTCGGCTCGATCGCCGCGAGCACGTTCCCGCGAGCGGTACGCCCGGTCACCTTCACGGCGGCCGTGACTCGGGACGTGGTCACGACCAGCGACAGCAGGACCGAAACCGAGAGAACGATGCGTTTGCTCACGTTCAACCTCCGAGTGGCGTTGGTTGTCACCGCGGGTCAGAACGAGAATACCTCCACCGGTACCGCCAATTTGTGCACCTTTTGTAAGTTTGTGCTTCTTTCTCCGCGCACTCCGCGCCTCCGCCTGAAACCTTCAGTCTTGGATACTTAACGTCTCCTCCTCGCGATCCCATACAGCACCGCCCCGATCGCACCCCAGAAAACCATCAGCTCGATCGTCGTCAGCGAGGCGTTCGCGATCCTCTCGCGGAACGAGAGACGGCGGAGAACGTCGAAGTCGCCAATGAGCTGCACCACGATCAGCGTCCCCATCGAGAGCAGCGAGATCACGGCGCAGATGCGCTGGACGATGAGGGGCATGCCGAGGGTGACGCTGGCGTAGAGGGCTGGGTTCGCGCGCGGGAGAACGAGTAGGGCGATGCTGTGCAGGAAGTAGAGGCATACCAGAGCGAAGACGGCGATGTTCAGGGCCAGCGAGACCTGGCCACTGACGAGCAGAAGCAGCGTGACGATCAGCGTCAGCGTCAGGCCGACGATCGGGGTTCCCGTGCGCTTCGAGATCGCTCCGATGAATTGCGGCGCCAATCCGTCCTCGGCGAGCATGATGCCGACGCGCGATGGGACCAGCATGGTGGCGTTGACCGACGTCGTCAACGCCATCACCGCGCCGAGCGTGACGAACCAGGCCGCCCCCATCGGCAGATACCTCGACGCCACCTCGGCCATCGGCGCGGCGGCGCGGCGCAACTCGGCGCCGGGCAGCACGCCGAAGGCCACCACCGACATCAGGAAGTAGATGACCGTCGTCGCCAGGATTCCCCGGAGAAAGATTCGCGGCAGGCGGTGCGTCGAATCGCGTACCTCGCCGGCCGTCTGCGCCAGCGACTCGAAGCCGGCGTAGCCGAAGAACACCAGCGGCAGCGCCGTGGCGAAGCCGCCGAGGCCGTGCGTGAAGAACGGCCGGTAGTTGTGAAGGTGAAGAGCAAAAAGGCCGGGGACGACCAGGACGATGATGGAGAGCCCGAGGAGCACGCACATCCAGACCTGAATCCGCCCGAACCAGCGCACGCCCGCGACGTGGATGACATAGAAGAAGATCAGACTGCCGATGGCGATCGGCATCGCCGCGGTCTTCGGCAACGCTCCGGCAAAGAGCTCGACCATGTAGTCGCCTAGCGCGCGCGACAGATACGCCAGCGCGCCGATGTACGAAATGACCTTGAGCCAGATGCCGACGAAGGCCGCGCCGTAGCCGCCGAAGGTGCGCGAGAGATGCGTGTACTCGCCGCCCGGCTCGCGGCCGAGGGGCGTCGACAGGAAGACGGAGTAGGCGACGGAGGTCGCCAGAATCGCAGGCGCCAACACGAGATAGCCGAGGATCACGCTCGGTCCGGTCAGCGCCCAGGCATCGCTGGTGACCTTGAAGATCCCCGCGCCGATGAGCATGCCCAGGAGCGTGGCGTACGACTCGATCGTGCCGAGGTCGCGGCGCAGTGATGCGGAAAGCGGTGCAGCCATGGTCAGCTCCTCTCCGCGGCGCGTGAGGCGCGCCAGCGGTCCGCGGCGACCGCGAGAACGATCACGACGCCGATGATGATCTCCTGAACGTAGTTCGGCCAACCCATCTGCTGGCTACCGTTGCGAAGGAAGGCCATGACCAGCGCCCCGATCATGGCGCCGGCAATGCTCCCCTCGCCGCCGCTGAGACTTGCGCCGCCGATGACGACGGCGGCGATGACATCGAGCTCCACGCCGACGGCCACGGTCGGATCGCCCTGCCGCAAGCGCGACATCTGCATCACGCCGGCGAGCCCGAAGAAGAGACCGGCCAGCGCGTAGATGCGCACCTTGAGCGCGCCGGTGTTGATGCCGCAGGCGCGTGCCGCCGCCTCGTTCGAGCCGAGGGCGAAGACGCGGCGGCCGAAAACCGTGTTGCGCAGAACGAGCGCCATCAGCGCCGCCAGGATGATGGCGATCCAGACGCCTGGGGCGAACAGCATCCAATCGCGCGACGGGAACGTCACCGCCAGTTCGTTGAGCCATGTCGAAGGCGGATTCACAGTCTGCTGGTCGGCGACGTACTTGGCCACGCCGCGGGCCACACCGAGCATGCCGAGCGTGGCGATGAAGGGGACGACGCGCAGCGTGGTAATCGCCAGTCCATTCACGATGCCGACGATGCCGCCGGCGACGATTCCGGCAGACAACGCCGCGATCGGCATCCAGCCATCGCGCAGCGCCAGCGCGGTGACGACGCTGGTGAGCGCGATGACCGCGCCGACCGAAAGATCGATGCCGCCGCTGACGATGATCATGGTCATCCCGATCGCGCCGATGGCGACGATGACCGTCTGCGCAAGGACGACGCGGAGGTTCGCGCCGGAGAGGTAGCGCTCCGGCGATCCGGTCAGGACGGCAAAGAGGAGGATGACGCCGAGCAGCCCGGCCACCGGCGCGACGATCCGAATCCAGCGATTCATGTCGAGGCGCGGATTGTATGCGTGGGGCGGCACTCTCACAGTCTGTTGAGCCTTTCGATTCCGTTCATCGAGAGCCCTTCTCCCCCCGCGGTTTTTTGCGGGGGGAGAAGGTGCCGAAGGCGGATGAGGGGGGCGTATACGCGAGATGTGAAATCAAGCGACGTTGGCCCGAGGCCGATGCATTTACCATTCTGCAAGTGCGCAAGTGACGCCCGCGTGAAGCGCCCCCTCATCCGCCTTCGGCACCTTCTCCCCCGCAAGAAACCGCGGGGGAGAAGGGCTCTCGACGTAACAGAGTGTCGATGATTCACTCGTCGTGTGTTGAACCTACCTCTCCGCCCCAATTGCCGTTTGGAGAATCGCATCCGCCGTCCATTCGCTCGTCGGCCGCGCCGGCGAAAGCCGGCCGCGCGTCATCACGGCGATGGTGTCGCACACCTCGAACAGCTCCGGCAGATACGAGCTGACCATCACGATCCCTTTCCCCTCGGCAGACAGTCTCCGGATCTCGCGGTAGATGTCACTCTTGCTACCAACGTCGACGCCGCGCGCCGGCTCGTCGAGGAGCAGGACGTCGGGATCCTGATGCAGCAGCCGCGCGAGGGCGACCTTCTGCTGGTTGCCGCCCGAGAGCCGTCCGACGATGCCGCGCGGTCCCGGCGCTTTGATCCTCAGCCTCTGCATGACGTCCTCGGTCTGCCCATTCTGGCGATGACGGTCGATCCAGCCGCCGCGCGCGCACGTTGCGAATCGGCTCATGGTCACGTTGTCGGCGATCGGGAGCTGGAGGGCCAGACCTTCGTTTTTCCGATCCTCACTGAGGTAGCCGAAGCCTTTGCCGTGCATGGTTACCTCTCCGGTCGCCTTCTGCAGACCGAAGAGGGAGCGGACCAGATCGGTCCGGCCGGAGCCGATCAGGCCGGCGATGCCGAGGACTTCGCCGCGATGGAGAACGAAGCTGGCCACGCGGAGGCGCGGAGGCGCGGAGAGGTTGTGCACAGACAGGAGTGTCTGTGCCACATTTACCGCTGCCGGAGCCGAATGTGGCTCAGACACTCTTGTCTGTGCCGTTCCCACCATCATCGAGATCAATTCATCATCGGTCACACCGGCCAACTCGCCACCACCCACGCTCCGCCCGTCCCGCAAAACGGTGAACCGCGTAGCAATCTCGCGCACTTCTTCGAGAAAGTGGCTGATGTAGATGATGGCGATGCCGCGGTCGCGCAGGCGGCGGACGGTATCGAAGAGGCGCTCGACGTTGGCGCGCTGCAGGCTGCTGGTCGGCTCGTCCATCAGCAGGACGCGCGCATCGCGGGCCAGAGCACGGCAGATCTCGACGACCTGTTGATCGGCGAGCGGGAGACTGCCGGTGCGCACGCGCGGATCGATCTCGGCGCGTCCGAAGTCGGCGAGGAGAGCGGCGGCGCGATCGTTCAAGGCATCGCGCTGCAGCCATCCGCCGCGTGACGGCTCGATCCCCATCAGGATGTTCTCGGCCACGGAGAGATGCGGACAGAGCGCGAGCTCCTGATGAATGTGCGCGATCCCGCGCTCGCGGGCTTCGGCCGGCCCTCGCGGCGCATACGCCTGACCGCCGGCCGTCATCGTGCCGGCGTCCGGCAGGAACGCGCCGGAGAGGATGTTCATCAACGTGCTCTTCCCCGCCCCGTTCTCCCCGATGAGCGCATGGACCTCGCCAGGAGCGATGTCGAGATTGACCCCGTCCAGCGCGATGGTCGCGCCGAAGTGTTTGGTGATGGAGCGGAGGGTGAGCATGGGTATGTGGTCTCGCGGTCTCGGGGTTGCGCGGTCTCGCGGTATGGATACCACCGAAACCGCGAGACCGCGAGACCCCGCAACCGCGAGACCCCGGCCTTACCCCAACGGATGCAACAGCTTCTTCGCCTCCGGCGTATCGAGATTCGCCGGCGTGATCAGCGTGACTCCGGTATCGACGCGCGACTCGATCTTCCGGCCGAGGAGGTGATCGACGAGCGTCTTCACGCCGAGCTCGCCCATGCGAAACGGGTTCTGCACCACGATGCCCTGCAGCTTTCCGTCGCGCATCGCCTTGACGAAGACGTCGCTGGTATCGAAACCGATGAAGCGGATCTTGCCGGCCTTGCCGGCGTCCTCGAGCGCCAGGAGCGCGCCCGCGGTCGATGACTCGTTCGGTGTGAACATGCCGTCGATGTCGTTGCCGAAGCGGTTGAGCAGATTCTCCGCCGCGGTCTTGGCTGTATCGCGCGTGGCGCCGGCGAACTGGTTCGAGGAGACCAGGACGATGCCGGGATAACCGGCTTTCATCCGCTCGATAAATCCCTTCTCGCGCTGCTCGGTGCTGAAGACGCCTTCCTGATAGCGAAGGGCCAGGACCTTCCCCTTCCCGCCGAGGAGACGGCCCGTCTCGTCGGCGGCAAGCTCGCCGCCGTGGTAGTTGTTGCTGGCCACGAAGCTGATCGGATCGTGCGACTCCAGCGCCGAGTCGATGACCACCGTCGGGATCCCGGCGCGTTTTGCTTCCTCCACCGGTCGCACGAGCGCGTTCTTGTCGAACGGCGCCAGGACGATGCCATCGACGTGCTGGGTGACGAAGCCTTCGACGACCTGCACCTGCTGCTCGCGGTCGTCCTCGCGCATCGGACCCTTCCATATGATGTTGACAGTGACCCCGGCCTTCGCTTCATCCTGCGAGGCCTTCATCGCCCCGGCGTGAATGCTCTTCCAGAACTCATGCGTGGAGCCCTGCGGAATGACGGCGATGGTGAAGGACTTGCCGGTCTTCTGTTCCTGCTTCGAGCAGGCCAGGAAAAGGATGGCGATGGCGACCGCGATTCGTTTCATTCAGTTAGCTCCACAAAAGGTTTTATCCGCAGATGACGCAGATGAGACGCAGATAAGAGTTGCGCGTGGTCCTCCATCTGCGTTTCATCTGCGTCATCTGCGGATGGGGGTCAGTGTGTCATACAGCGGCTGTGCCTCGACCAGCGCGGAACCCTCGTTCGAAACGGTCGCCGCCAGCACGCGGATCTTGTCATTCTCCGGAAGGGTCAACGTCCGGGCTCCGGGAGGCAGATCGATGACGTACGCGAACAGGTACGAGTAGGCGTACGGCTCATTCGCCCCCGCGGAGTCGTGGCGATGCGAGACGTACCAGGCGATCGGCGCACGTTTGATGAACCCGGGCGTGAGGCCGTCGAAGACGGTGGCCATGCGCACGCGCGGCGGCGCATTGAGAGGCGCGTCGGCACGCGGCGGCAGCGTCTCCCGCTTCTTCGTCCAGATGCGGTTGTCCCACTGGCCGACATAGCCGCTCCAGTCCTGAATCGTGAGCGCGACCGGCTTGCCATCGATGACAAACGCCCCCTTCTGATCGCCCTCGGCAGCAGCGAGGAGATACAGCCGTTTGTACCCGCCGCGCGGCAGCGCGATCGACTGACCGTGAGCGACGGCGGCACGCGGGGCATCATCGAGATGAAAGCGGACGCCGGCGTAGTCGATGGTGCTCGGCAGCATCTCCGCGGGAAGAGCGCGGCCCGCGGAATCGAAGCCTGGTGACGACTTTGCCCCGTCGTTCGTCGAGACGGCGCGGTCGAGCGGCAGCGTCACCGGCTGGGAGCGCGGAGTACGCCCCTTCGATTTCGGAGGAGCGAGCCGCACGGCGAACGTTCGAAGCTGATACGGAGTGAACGACGTCACGATCCGTCCGTCGACGATGTGCGCGTTTCGCGGCTCCAACTCCTGGCCATTCACTTCCTGCGCGGCGACGACCCGCGCAGCGAACGCCAGACGGACATCGTTCGCGCGCTTGCCATCCACTTCGACGAGGCGGACGATCACCTCATCGCTCTCCTCCGCTTTCTTGAGAGCCAGCACGCGCACGCGGGAATTGCTGACGCGCAGCAGCGAGAAAGTCCGGCCGAGCGGGCCGGCGTGTTTCGGCGCGACGAACGCGATCAACGGCTGGCTGAGGCGCAGCGCCTGCCAGTCCGTCCCTGCCGATCGCCAATCGCCCGCGTGCGCCGCCAGACCGTAGACAAACTCGTGATGCCCCCAATCCTGCGTCGTCTGATCGTCGTACGCGCGGCCGTTGCCGTCGCCGAGGCCGGGGGTGTAGAGGAGCGTGAGGCGGAGCGTGTGATTGTCAGGCTTGTCCGAGCCGTACTTGCAATCGGAGAGGATGGTCAGGCCGCCGTTCGCGTCACTGAGGTCGAGCCACTGATGCGAGGCCACCTCGAACTTCTTCTCGTCGTTGTTCCCGCGCTGAATCGTCCCCACTTCCCAGTTGTAGGTCGCCAGCGGATTCGACGCCGCCAGCGGGAAGGTCGCCTTCAGCGCCGCCGCCTCGGTCTTCCAGTCGATGGCGTTCTCGATCTCGATGCGATTGCCGGCGTCGCCGGCGGACAGGCGAATCGTCTGCACGAAACGTGATCCCTCGGTTTCGCGCGTCACTTCGATCGCGGAGCGCACCCGGCCCTCCTCGACAATGTCAATTCTGGCCTTGCCGCCCACGAATGCGCGCGGCGGCTTCTGTTGATCGGCCCAATCCATGTTCCAGGCGGGCCAGTCGTGCGGATGCTCGGTCTGGAGCGCCAGCCGCGCAGGGCCGGAGAGGACCTCGCGGTTCGCCTTCTTGTCGAAGATGCTGGCGATATCGCCGGCGTCGTCGATGGTGACGCGATAGCGGTCGTTCTCGATCATCGCCGGCCGGGTCTCGACGGGGATCGCCGCTCGGTCTCTTACATAGTTCCTCGGCGTCTCGAGTCCGGAAAGCACGTCGTAGACCGCCCAACCAACCGGTGGAACCTTCGCCACGAAGACGATCCGATCGTCCTCGCGTTGCGCGGGGACACGGCTTCCGTCCGGCGCGATCACGAGGACGCCGCCCCCCAGACCCTGAATGTGCGCTTCCACCACGTCCTCGCGCTCGATGCTCAGCGGGTTGTAGACCACGATGGCCGTTCCCTCGACGCGCGTATCGAGTGCCGAGGCGATCGACTCGGTGGCGCTGGTCAGCACCGAGGCGAACTGATTCATGGCGATGACGTCGTCGTTCCACGAATACTCGTATGCCTTCGGCGTAGCGGTGCCGGCGGCGATGTCGTGGAACTGCCCGCCCATCACCAGCGTCCAGGCATCATTCAATCTCTTCCTCGGATACGGACGTCCGCCGAGCCATTCGGCGGCCACCGAGGCGCGCTCGGCGGCGTCGGCGAGCAGCTCGTTCTTCCGGTTCCAGCGCTTCTGATACGCCTCCGACGTCAGCGAGCCGGCGGAGTGATTGGTCAGCTCGAGATCGCCCGAGTAGTGCGGCAGGCGGGCGGCCTGCTCCGGCTTGATATCGAGAAACATCTGCTCCGCGGTTGAGGAGATCACGTGCAATGGTCCGTCGTTCTTCGAAACGATCGATTCGACGAGCTGCACCGACGGCTCACGCGGCGCGCCGCCGACGTCGCCAGTGCCGTAGTAGTGGTAGTCGGTAAAGAGCCCACTCACCTCGCCGTTGCGCTGCACGCGCTTCGGCCAGTCGGTGCCATTCGGCGGCGTGGTGTCACTGCGCGAGAGGTCGTAGCGGATGTCGGCGCTGTAGCTGCCGGGATTGAAGGCGGCAATCACGCTACTGCCGTCCGGGCCGTCCCATACGCCGACGTTGAACGGCGTGCCCACGGGCGTCTTCTCCGGCGAGTCCGGTCCGCCGGCGGGAGCGGACGATCCCCACGTCAGTTTCTGCGTCGAGAAGCCGCGGATGCCCATGTGATGGAGGATGCTCGGCAGCGAGGCCGGAAAGCCGAAGCAGTCGGGGAGCATGTACTCCGCGCTGGTCCGCCCGAGGTCGTGCCGGAAGTAGGCCGAGCCGTAGAGCACCTGGCGGATCAACGACTCCGCCGACGGCGAGTTGACGTCGCTCTCCTCCATCGACGAGCCGGCCGGAAACCATCGGCCGGCGCGGACCCACTTCTGCAGCGTCGCATAATCGGCCGGGTAGTACTCGCGCATCATCCGGTAGCGGTTGGCGCCGCTGAAGTTGAAGATGTAGTGAGGATACTTTTCGAACAGCGCGAAGTTGTCGCGCATCGTGTGCGGCAGGTATTCGCCGATCGTCCGTGGATACTCCCAGCGCCACTGCGTATCGAGGTGCGCGTAGCCGACGACGTAGAGGGTCGGCTGCTTCGTCAGATCAGGCGGATCGGCCGCGTACGCGACCGTCGCGAAGGTCAGGAACACGAGAAGACCGAGACGCCGCATCATTTCTTCGCCACCACGTCGATCTCGCTGTAGAACGTGTTCCCCCACGGATCATCGCTCTCCGTTTCGAAGACGTCGAACAGAAGGTAGCGATAGCGGCCCAGCAAGCCGCTCGTGTCGGTGATGCTAACGCCGTACTGGCCGCCTTTGTCCCCTTCCGTCGTCCGCGTGTCGACGAAGGCGACTTCACGCCAGCCGCGGGTGGATGGATCGACCTTCACTCCCGGCGCCGGATCGAAACTCGGATCGGTTCCGTCGCTGGCGTAGAGGCGATACACCTGCGGCGCGCGTGTATCGGGATGCCACGAGTAGCTGTTTACCGCCGCGACGTCGGCCACGACACCCAGGTCGATGCGAAACCGTCCGCCCCAGGAATCGGCGCGGAAGAAGAGGTTCGCCTCCGGCTCATCGTCGGTGCCGGGCACCCTTCCGTCGACTAGTGCCGCAAGCCCGGCACTACCGCGGTCGACAGTGCCTGCGATGAGCTCGACCTTCGCGTTCGACGCCGCATCATCCTTCGACGGCGATGCCACCCGTGCAAATCGAAACGCCGGCGTCACCGTGCTTCGCTCGATGGTAACCGTCACCTCGGCGTTTACAGCACAAGCGACAAGGATGGCGGCAATGGCGAATTTCACTCGGGAATGGTAATTCGAATTTTCACGCGGAGGCGCGGAGGGCGCGGAGAACGAAGTTTCTCGTCATCTCCTCCGCGTCTCCGCGTCTCCGCGTGAGTTCTCCGTTTGCCGCAATCCTTCCACTGTCGTCCTCCGTCCCGGAACGCGCTCCAGCGCGATGCGATACGCGGCCGCGGCGTCCGCCGCACGTCCGGCGGCGAACAGTTCATCGCCGAGGAGCTCGTACGTCGGCTTCTCGACGACCGGCGGGCCGAACTCGAACGGCATCGTTGTCTCACTCTTCGCGGTCTTCTCCAGCATAGCGATCGCCTCCTCTCGCTTTCCCTCGGCGACGAGGAGCAATGCATCGGCCTGCTGCACCATCACCTCGGCGCGAATGCGCTGGCTGGGATTCATGGAGTGATGATGCTCCGCGCTCGCCAGAGCGTCCTTCTGCAACTGGTGCAGACGGGCCACGGCGGTCTTCAACGTTGCGAGGTCGTGTGCCGCCAGCACATCGCCGTACGCCATCGTGAAACGCGCGTTGGCGTGCTCGGGGATGGCCGAAATCGCGACATCATCGGCCGCGATCAATGTTCCGCCGCTGGCGATCTGATGAGCGCGCATGTCGGCGTATGAATCGATCCTTCCCTCGGGCGAGTCCATCTCCCCCGCCGAGACGAAGGTCGCCGCGAACGCCGAGGCGCGGCAGGCGTCGAGCGCCTTGCGCGCATCATCGAATCGATGCTCCTGCAGGTAGGCGTAGTGAAGCCAGAGCGGGTAATGGCCGCAGGCGGCAGCCGGCTTTCCCTTCGCCGCGCGCTGACGGTTGACGACGTCGATGGCGCGGCGATTGGCGTCGATGACGTCGTCCCACATCCCCATGGCGATGAAGATGTGCGAGGTCATGTGCAGCGCGTGACCTGCATTCGGCGCCACCGCGCCGTAGCGTCGCGCGGCACGCATGCCGAGGGGCGCATGGATCGGATCGTCGTAACAGTGGATGAGGTAGTGCAGCACGCCGGGATGCGTCGGATGCGACGGCAGCACCTCTTCGAGCAACGCCGCCGCGCGCATGTAGGTGGGAAAGTCGCGGCCCTGATGCGACGTGCCGAGGAGCGCGACGGCGTAGAAGGCGGTGGCATCGACGTCCTCGGGATAGCGCTCATGCACGGCGCGCATGGCGTCGGCGTACTTGAAATCGCGCTCGTCTTTCGTTCCCGAGCCGTAGAGGACGTCGACGGCACGGAGGTAGTCACGCTCGCGCTCCGTCTTCGCCTTGGCCAGCCGCTCCTCAGGCGTTGCGCCGAGGCGTTGCAACGCGGCGCGCGCGGCGGCGGCGTCCTGCTGGAACCAGACCGGATGCGTATAGGTCATCGCCTCGCCCCAGTAGGCCATGGCGAACGACGGATCGATCTTCTGCGCGCTTCGAAAAGCCTCGGCCGCATCGGCATACTCGAAGTCATGCAGCAGCGCCAGGCCGTGCAGGAACGGCTGTTGCGCCTCGGCCGCGCCGGAGTTGGCAAAGGAGACCTCGCCCGCGTCGTTCTGCGCGAGGGCGTTTGCTGCGAAGAGAAGCGTGATGAGAGCGATGCGCATGGTGCAATGATAGGGCGTGCCGTCCTCCAGTCATCTGCGGATCAGTCTTCTTGTATTCCTCGCCGCGGCCTGCGCCTCAACGCCATTACCGACATCTCCTTACGCCGTCGTCCTCGGCATCGCCCAGGATGGCGGCTATCCGCAGGCGGGATGCAACCGGCCGGACTGTATCGCCGCATGGCACGACTTGAAGCTGCGCCAGCGTGTCGCGTCGCTGGCCATCGTCGATCCGCAATCGCGTCAGCGCTGGATCATCGACGCTACGCCTGATTTCCCCTCGCAGCTCCGGACACTCGATGAGCTCGCACCGCGTGCGAAGGCGGATCCCCTGCTCGATGGCATCCTCCTCACCCACGCACACATCGGCCACTACCTCGGCCTGGCGCAACTCGGCCGCGAAGTGCTCGGGACGAAATCGATCAAGACCTACGCCATGCCCCGCATGCGCGCGTTCCTCGAGCACAACGGCCCCTGGGACCAGCTCGTGAACCTGCATAACATCGAGCTCGTTCCGATTGAAGACGGCATAGCAATTTCGCTGAACGAGCGCATCACCGTCACGCCGCTGCGCGTTCCGCATCGCGACGAGTACTCGGAGACCCTTGCCTTCGTCGTCCGCGGTCCCTCGCACGCCATCCTCTGGCTGCCGGATATCGACAAGTGGGAGAAGTGGCCGACGCCGCTCGAATCGGTGCTGGCACAGGTCGACGTCGCTTATCTCGACGGAACGTTCCACGACGCCAGCGAGCTGCCGGGCCGCGACCTGCGCGAGATTCCACATCCGCTGATGACGGAGACGCTGTCACGCCTTGCGGCGTCGCCAATGCTTGCAAAGGTGCGGTTTATTCATCTGAACCAGTCGAATCCGTTGCTTCGTGAACGCCGGCCGGGCGTCACCGTCGCCAGGGATGGAGAGCGCTTCGGCCTCTGACGACTGTCGCGAGCTCCTGTTGGCCCGACGTATCGCTGCCGCGAACAACTGGCGCGGCTGCGATAACTGCGCGAAGCGCCCGGAGCGCTGGCGTCTCGCCGGCTGGCCCGGAGGCGTCTCGCCTCCGCGCTTACCGCGAATGGATGGCGCCCGCCCTCTTGGCGGCGAGACGCCGCCAAGCCAGCCGCCGAGACGGCAGCGCTCCTCTGCGGCAATGCCGCCGTCACGGAATCAGCAACACCTTCCCCGTCGTCTCCCTCGCCTCCAGCGCGCGATGCGCCTCGGCGGCGTCGCGTAGCGGAACCTCGCGGTCGATGCGCAGCTTCAGCTTCCCCGACCCAATCCATCCCAACACATCCCCCGCGCGCCAGAGCAACTCCTCGCGCGTGTTCGTGTAATGCCCGAGGCTCGGCCGCGTCAGGAACACGCCGTTCTTCGCCAGACGTCCCGGCTCGAACGGCGGCACCGTTCCACTCGACTGTCCGAACAGCGCCAGCGTCGCCCGCAGACCGCAACACTCCAGGCTCTTGTCGAACGTCGTCTTCCCGACCGAGTCGTAAACCGCGGCGCATCCCTTTCCCCCGGTATCCGACATCACGATCGATTCAAAATCGTCCTTCGTGTAATCGATCACCACGTCGCAACCGGCTTCGCGTGCGATCTCCAGATGCTTCGCCGACGCCGTCCCGAACACGCGCGCCCCGCGCATCTTTGCCATCTGCACCAGCAACGCCCCGACACCACCGGCAGCAGCGTGAACCAGCACCGCCTCGCCCGACTCGATGCGATGCACGCTGGTGGAGAGATAGTGCGCCGTCATCCCCTGCAGCATCGCCGCCGCGGCCGTCTTCGCATCGATCGACGACGGCAGCGGCACCAATTTATCCGCCGGCGCCACCGCGTACTCCGCGTACGCGCCCCGCACCATCGCATACGCCACCCGATCGCCGCGCTTCACAGAATCGACGCCCTCTCCGATCTCCTCCACAATCCCCGCCGCTTCCGATCCTGGCGTAAACGGCAGCGGCATCTTGTACAACCCGGTGCGGTGATAAACATCGATGAAGTTCACCCCGATCGCTTCGATACGAACGAGCGCCTCGCCGGCCGCCGGCTTCGGTGTTGCGAGGTCTACGTATTGGAGAACTTCGCGGCCGCCTGTTTGAGAAACACGGATTGCTTTCATGGTCATAACCTACACCCACCGATCAAAAATCATGTCATCCTGAGGCGCCGGAGCTGCGAGTCGCGAAGCGATGAAGCAGCGTAGAGCCTGCCCTGAGCGCAGCCGAAGGGACGGTCGAAGGACCCCCAAGTTGTATCCCGGTTGGGCGGCGGAATCGTCGACATTCCCCCGCCCTGTCCGGGTTGCAGGCTGGGGGTCCTTCGGCGCGCTCTGCCCCCTCCGGGGCTGCCGCCGCCTCAGGATGACAAGTGGGCAGGTGCGAGATAATAAATCTCCCCCATGTCCCTGACCCCCTTCCACCCCGTACTCCAGCGCTGGTTCTCCGAAACCATCGGCACTCCCACCACCGTCCAGCTTCGCGGCTGGGAAGCCATCCGCGAACGGCGGCACACCCTCATCGCCGCACCGACCGGCTCCGGCAAGACGCTCGCCGCATTCCTCACCGCACTCGATGATCTGTACATCGAAGGATCGACCGCTCCCCTGCCGGATGAAGTACGCGTCGTCTACATCTCGCCGCTGAAAGCGCTCAGCGCCGACATCCACAAGAACCTTGCCGAGCCGCGCCGCGGCATCAAGAGACTTGCAGATGAGATGGGGCTCGAGGCGCCGAAGATCACCGCGGCGGTCAGGACCGGCGACACCACCTCCTCCGAGCGCGCGGCCATGCTGCGCAAGCCGCCGCACATCCTCGTCACCACTCCCGAATCGCTCTACCTGCTCCTCACCGCCGAGCGCAGCCGCGACATGCTCCGCACCGCGCGCACGGTCATCGTCGATGAAATCCACGCCGTCATCGGCACCCGCCGAGGCGCCCATCTGGCCATCACGCTGGAGCGGCTGCAGCAGGTCGCCGAGCAACCACTCCTCCGCCTCGGACTGTCCGCGACGCAGAAGCCGATCGAGGAAGTGGCGAAGTATCTCGCTGCCAACGCGCCGGTCACCATCATCGACGAAGGCCACAAACGCACCATCGATCTGGCCATCGAGATCCCCCGCTCCGATGTCGAGACGGTCATGTCCAACGAGGTTTGGGAGGACTACTACAACCGCCTCACGCAACTCATCACCGAACACAAGACCACGCTCGTCTTCGTCAACACCCGCCGCATGGCCGAGCGCGTTGCCCGCCATCTCAGCGACCGCCTCGGCGAAGACGCCGTCACCGCGCATCACGGCAGCCTCTCCAAAGAGAAGCGTCTCGACGCCGAATCGAGATTAAAGAACGGCCGGCTGAAAGCGCTGGTCGCCACCGCCTCGCTGGAGCTCGGCATCGACATCGGTCACGTCGATCTCGTCTGCCAGATCGCCTCGCCGCATCGCATCGCCACGCTGCTGCAACGCGTCGGGCGCTCCGGGCACACCATCGCCGGCCTGCCCAAGGGCCGCCTCTTCCCCATCTCGCGCGATGACCTCATCGAATGCGCCGCCCTGTTGCGCGAAGTCCGCCGTGGATCGCTCGACCGCATCGTCACCCACGACGCTCCGCTCGACGTCCTGGCGCAGCAGATCGTCGCCGAGACGTCGTGCGACGACTACGGCGAAGACGACCTGTTCGCGCTGATGTCGCGCGCCTGGCCGTATCGCGATCTCACGCGGAAGGATTTCGACGATGTGCTGGCCATGGTCGCCGAGGGCTTCGCCACCAAACGAGGCCGCCGCGGCGCGCTCGTCCATCGCGACGAGGTCAACCATCGCGTCCGAGGACGGCGCGGCTCGCGCATGCTGGCCATCACCTCGGGAGGAGCGATCCCCGAGGTTGCGGATTACAAGGTGGTGCTGGAGCCGGACGACACCATCGTCGGCACCCTCAACGAAGACTTCGCCATCGAAAGCAACGCCGGCGACATCTTCCAGCTCGGCAACGCCTCCTGGCTGATCACGCAGGTCATCAGCGGCACCGTCCGCGTCGCCGACGCCAAAGGCGCCCCGCCAACGATCCCCTTCTGGCTCGGCGAAGCGCCGGCGAGGAGCGATGAGCTGTCGCGTGCCGTCAGCGATTTTCGCGATGCCGCCACGTCCGCCGACTGGGTCGTCGCTGAAACCGGCATGAGTGCAGGCCCTGCGCAGGACATCGTCAACTACCTGACCGACGCCCGCAACGCCCTCGGTGCCATGCCCACCCAGGACACGATCATCCTCGAACGTTTCTTCGACGAATCCGGCGGCATGCAGCTCATCCTCCATGCCCCGTTCGGCAGCCGCATCAACAAAGCGTGGGGGCTGGCGCTGCGCAAACGCTTCTGCCGCCAGTTCAACTTCGAGTTGCAGGCCGCGGCCACCGAGGATGCCGTGCTGCTGTCGCTTGGACCGCAGCACTCGTTTCCGCTGGCCGACGTCTTCCGCTACCTCCACCCCGCCACCGCCCGCGACGTCCTGGTGCAGGCCATGCTGGCCGCCCCCGTCTTCCAGACACGCTGGCGCTGGAACACCACCATCTCCCTGGCCATCCCCCGCAACCGCGGCGGACGCAAAGTCCCGCCGCCGCTGCAGCGCGCCATGGCCGACGACCTCATGGCCGCCGTCTTCCCCGACGCCGCCGCCTGTCCCGAGAACCTAGCCGGCGACCGCGAGCTCCCCGATCATCCCCTCGTCAACCAGGTCGTCCGCGACTGCCTCGAAGAAGCCATGGATTTCGACGGCCTCACCCGCGTGCTTACCCGTATCCACGCCGGCGAGATCGAATGTATCGCCCGCGATACCACCGAACCGTCGCCGCTGGCCTACGAGATCCTCAACGCCAAACCCTACGCCTTCCTCGACGATGCCCCACTCGAGGAGCGAAGAACGCAAGCCGTGATGACCCGCCGCTCCACCTCCAACGACCTCGGCGCCCTCGATCCGAACGCCATCGAGCGCGTCCGCGACGAAGCAAGACCCGATCCCCGCGATGCCGATGAGCTTCACGACGCGCTGCTGACCTTCGGCTTCCTGCTCGAAGGAGAGGTCGACGCACCGGAGCTGTTCACGGAGTTGGCAGCATCGCGAAGAGCGACATTGCTGTTTTCATCCGTGCCTGCCGGCACTTGGGTAGCCGCCGAGAGACTCCCCGAGCTCCTCGCCATCCACTCGACGATCACCCCCGACATCACAGCCCCAGCTTCAAGAATCCGCGACTGGTCACGCGAAGAGGCCCTTGTCGAAATCATCCGCGGCCGCATGTCACTCCTCGGCCCAACCACAGCCGCGGCGCTCGCGGCCTCCATCAACATCGATGTAAAGGACGCCGACGCCGCCCTCCTCAAACTCGAATCCGAAGGCGCCATCCTCCGCGGCTCATTCTCTCTGCGTGAAACTGCCGTCGAATGGTGCGACCGCAGGCTGCTGGCAAGAATCCACCGCTATACGCTGAATAGACTTCGCGCCGAGATCGAGCCGGTCACCGCCGCCGACTTCATGCGCTTCCTCTTCTCCTGGCAACACGTCACTCCATCGACCCGCCTCACCGGCATCGACGGACTACATGAAGTCATCCGCCAACTCGACGGCTTCGAGATCCCCGCCAACGCCTGGGAGAAACACATCCTCCCCCAACGCATCGACCGCTACGAGCCGTCGCTCCTCGACACCCTCTGCTTCAGCGGCGAAACCGGCTGGGCACGTCTGACCACTGGCGTGGCCCTCTTCCCGCGACCGCACACCGCCGCCTGGCTCACCGAAAACCCGGTGACGCTGAGCGAGCGCGCCCAACAGATCCTCGACACCCTCCGCGCCCGCGGCGCCTCCTTCTCCCGCGACCTCGGCGACGACACCGAAGCACTCAACGAGCTTGTCACCGCCGGCCTCATTACCTCGGACGGTTTCATCGGCCGCAAACCCGAACGCGCCGGCCGCTGGGCAATCCTCACCGCCGACATCGACCGCGAAGAAGCCGTCGAGACCCAGGCCCGTGCGCTCCTGAAACGCTACGGCGTCATCTTCCGCCGTCTCCTCACCCGCGAACCAAACGCCGCCGCCTGGCGCGAGCTCGCCCGCGTCTACCGCCGCCTCGAAGCCCGCGGCGAAATCCGCGGCGGCCGCTTCGTCACCGGCATGTCCGGCGAACAATTCGCATTGCCGGAAGCCGTCGAAAAACTCCGCGAAATCCGCCGCACCCCACCCGAGGGCCACCTCACCGTCATCAGCGCCTGCGACCCGCTAAACCTGATCGGCATCCTCACCACCACCGACCGCATCCGCGCCATAGCTGGAACCCGCATCGCCTATCGAGACGGGATCGCGGTATCGGTCATGGAAGGCGATTTCCTTCGTCCACTCGCGGAACCCGATATGGAGGTGGCGATGGCGTTGGCTGGGAGAAGGGTGCCGGTGGCGGCAGGGTTTGTGGGGAGAACCGCGTAACGGAGCGCTGGCGTCTCGCCGGCTGGCTCGTAGGCGTCTCGCCTACGTGTTCGAGTCTCGCTAGTTGAACTCGATCAAGCGCTGCCCGTGTCGATAGCAGGCATCGGGTGGTGGGTCAGTTTTGATGTTACAGCCGCCTTCTTTGCCGGGAGGCGGCGCGAACGCGCGGTGAGCGCTGAGTAGGGATGTGCGAGTCGCCCGACGGCCTGCTTCCCGCTAGTAGGGTGCTCGCTGCGACAGGATCTGGAGACAAACAGTCTCTATATCCTGCCTGCGCGATTCTCTAAAGAAGTGGCCGGGCACGCCGTGAATAGGGTTGAGCGAGAAGTCGGGGCGAGAGCGCCTGCCAACGTCGAGAATAAGCCTCTTCGCGACGCCGTCGCTGAGGCCGTCGTTCAAGCGAACGTCGTTGACATATGAAGGTACATCGAGAGCGACCGCGAGAGGGCACCACGATCGACTATCCGCATCATAATTGACCTCATCGCAGACCAGTCTGCCGTCGGCTCTGATGTGGTTCAGAAGTCTGTGAAGCTCATCGTTGAAGAGCTGGTCAAGGCCTCGATAGATGGCGCGAAAACGTGGATCAGACTTCATATCGTACATTGTAGGTTCCTCGTCAACGGCTCTGGTGCGCGGCAGTGGAGTTCGGAATGGGGTGATCTTTTGGAGCGGCGACCCAGCTGAATAGGTATGCAGCGAAGAGCGAGGCTACGACGCTGGCCACGAATGTCAACGCAAAGGGCCATACACGCCTGACGACCTCCACAAACCTACTGCCCGTGAGGATCTTAGGGTCCGGAGGTTGCCGGGGCGCTGATGTCGGAGGCACGCCATCTCCTTCAACTGTCTGGAAGAAAATCGAGCAGAAGGCTTGCTCCTTCTCAATCGTCAGCTGGCGCGGACTAGCGTTGTATACCGTTACGACAAGGCGTCCGAAGAAGAGCGGATCTATCTTGAGGTTAGCTACGAGAAGGCCATCTGCCGTCAGGGACGCTCGTGAGCAAACTTGTCCGAACGCCCCTCGGGGTATGCGAAGGAACTCTTCCGTCTCGATTCTTATACAGTCGTTCGGAGGCAAGACTAGATGCTCAGGCATTGGTCTGGGGTTTGCGTCGCCCGGGTTTCTAAAGCTCTGCCCGGGGTGAAGGTCGCACGCGACGAGTTCCTTGTCGGGTCGCTTGTCGTGGGGATCAATCGTGATGCCATGCGTTGCGTAATCGCCAATCTTTATTATCACTGCTCCTCCATGACTTAGATAAGAAACGTGCGATTCGCGCACATCCGACCCCGTCGTAGCACGAAACCGATACGTGCCTAGGCTTCGGGCCGACGTCGGTTCGTGGGTCAGCTTACTTGGGGTCAGGTCCAAAGTCGAAGGTGTGGCAGTTTGGAGACACTTTCAACTTTGGACCTGACCCCATTGAAGCTTCCGACCCCATTGAAGCTTCCCAAGTCCCTGAACGCGCGTTCCTTACCCTGTCATCCTGAGCCTGCCGGAGCGCTGAGCGCGCGTAGCGAGCGAAATGCGCGGAGGACGGCGAAGGATCTCAAGATCCGCTGCACCTGCCACAGGCGCTGCCACTGGAGATCCTTCAGCGTCCTGCGCGCATCTCGTCGCTACGCTCGCTCGGCGCTTCGGCAGCTTCAGGATGACAATTTGCTCCATGTTCGATTTCTTCACGGACTCTGAGAATTCCCATGACCTCTCCGCTGAAACTAAGCCACTACAAGCCTCCTACTTCCTGCGACGCGCAACGGTCCGAGTATTTCGATCAAGGACTTCGACTAACTTCGTCACCTTGCACTCCAACGCATCCGCGACCCTCACAAGCGTCGTAATCGTCGGTACCTTCGTGCCACGCTCGATGTGACTGATTGCGGCAATGCTCGTCCCGCAAAGCTCGGCGAGATCGCCTTGCGTTAGTCCTCGGGCGACGCGGACCTCGCGGATACGCTCGCCAACGAGTTGTCCTTCATTGCCACGATGAGGACGCATTTGAATGACGCAGGCCTTGACAAACGACCGTCGCGAATTTATCCTTTCTGACAAACAGTGAGGAGCGAGACATGGACGAAATCACCCGCAACAACATCCGCAACATCTTCCTCTCTCCTCGCCACTCCTGTGCCCTCATGACGGCGTCGCTGCTGCTCGGGATGACGTTGAAGGAACTGAAGAAAGAGATCGAGGATGGGGCGATTGTAGCGGTTTCGAACCGGGTCGGGCAGCGGATCGCGCGCGAGGAGCTGATCGCGGTGGCGATGCAGAAGTGGGATCAGGCCACCATCGAGGAGGCGATGGGCGACGACGCGGCGGCGGTGCTGCCGGAGGCGATACGGCTGGTGGAGTTGCGGGCGAGGATTCCGCGATATCAGCGGGAGATGCTGCGGTGGTTCGCGAAGAGGGACGAGACGACCGTCGATGCGGTGTTGTCGCTCGAGCTGGAGGGGGTGGCGTGCGCGCATGCCGAGGAGCTGGCGGCGGCGGTGCCGGGGTTCGAGGCGGCGCTGGCGTGGGGGTAGTTTGCGCGAGAACGCGGCGGCGAGACCCTTCGGCTTCGGTTAGCGCAGGCTGCCGTCGGGCCAGCCGCCGAGACGGCAGCGCTCCGTCCACTGCTTACCTTCGGCAATTCGACAACCCGCAGATTGACTAATTCGCTTCCGCACTGAGGGAGACGTCGGTGTCTCGAGGCGGAAGGCACTCGTCCAGGCTAGTGAGACACCAATTCCGGAAGATGCGGCGCCTTCCCGACGAGTAAGTCACCAATTCCGGAATTTGCGGCGACTTCCGGGAGTGTATTCATAGACTCCGGGAGTGTATTCATAGACTCTGGGAGTGTATTCATAGACTCCGGGAGTGTATTCACAGACTCCGGGAGTATATTCATAGACTCTGGGAGTGTATTCACAGACTCCAGGAGTGTATTCATAGACTCTGGGAGTGTATTCATAGACTCTGCGAGTGTATTCATGGACTCCAGGAGTGTATTCATGGACTCCAGGAGTGTATTCACCGACTCCCGGAGACTTCGACAACGTTGACCAATTCCGCCTGGTCGCAAGAGTGTTCCGTCCGGCTAAACGGCCTGCCAGCGGAGCTGACTTAAGAGCGTAGCCCCCGGCTTCAGTTGGGGGAATTGGGCCATCCATTGTTCCCAGCCCGCTTCAGTGCGCGGCAGGGCTGCCGTCGATCATCGCTCTTCTGTCGCCCGCTCAAAAGCGGGCTGCCAAACCTGGGGATGATCGTTTTCCCCCGGCTCAAAGCCGGGGGCTACGGATCTCAAGCCGGCTTTGCCGGCCACGCGCATTCGTGCTGGAAGAAGGTGTCGACAGGTTCGTGAAGCGGACAGTTTCCTGAAGTTCCGGGGACCTGCGACATGCCAATGCCGGGACGCGACGCAGGGGCTGTTGAAGAAGCGACCCGCTGGGACCGCGGGCGTCTCGACCGCGTTTGATGCTCGGCATCCTGCTGCGTACAAGCGCGGGCGAGACGCCCGCGGTCCCAGGGGGTTCTGCTTCACGCTCCGATCACCAGCACCGTGAGGTCGTCGTACCTCATCCCCCTGCCGGCGTGGCGGGTGGCTGCCTCGACGATGGCGGTAGCGACGGTGACAGGGGAGGTGTCGGCCGGCAAGGCGCGCACGATGCCGGCGGTGCCGAAATCGTCGCCGGCGGCGGAGGGAGATTCGATGACGCCGTCGCTGTAGAGGACGAGGAGGTCGCCGGGGTCGAGGGTGATCGTCGCCGACGACCAGCGGGAGTTGGGGACGATGCCGACCACGGGGCCGGTGGAGTCGATCTCCTCGATGCTGCCGTCCGCGCGGACGATCATCGGCGGGCAGTGGCCGGCGTTGACCAGGGTCAGGCTGCCGTCGTTGCGGAGCCAGCCGATGACGGCGGTGGCGAAGCGGTTCGAGGGGAGGAGCGGCTTCAGAAAAGCATCGAGACGCATCATCGTCGTGGCCGGATCGCAGCCGGCGCGCGCGCACGACACGATGCGGTGCTCGAGCTCTTCCTGGATCATTGCCATCACCACCGCCGCCGGCAGCCCTTTGCCGGCAACGTCGCCGAGGGCGAACCAGAGACGGTCGGGCGTGCGGTGGGTGAACCAGAAATCGCCGGTGAAGGTTCTCGCGGGGATGGAGATGGCGTGTTGTCGGGGTTGCGGACGGGGTCTCGCGGTCTCGCGGTTGCGCGGTCTCGGGGTGAAAGACTCATCGAGCATCAAAGCAGTCATCATTTCCTCACAGTCCAATCGATTCGCCCACCGCGAGACCGCGCAACCTCGCGACCCCGCGACCCCGCTACGCTGCCACCGGCTGGCAGTGGCGGCACGGCCTGTATCCGCTTTCCATCGCACAATCGGCATCGCGGAACGGCACGCGGTTCTTCTCCTGTATCCGCTTGGCGTCGCGGCAGGTGGGGAAACAGAAGATGTGCGTCGTCCGGGAGCCGATATAGCGGACGTTCTGTTTCGCCAGCGCATCGAGCTGGTCGACGTCGACGCCTTCTCGCGACAACAACGCGCGCTTGGTGGCGCTGCCGAAGATGTAGTTGCCGATCCCTCCGGACGACGGCACGACGCGGTGACACGGCACGACGTACGGCACGGCGTTGCGGGCGATGACGTTGGCCACGGCCCGGACGGCGCGGGGGCGGCCGGCCTGGCGGGCAACCCAGGCGTAGGTGCGGACCTCGCCCCGAGGAATGCGGGTCAGGGTCTGGAGGACGTCGTGCTCCAGATCGTTCGCGGCATCGAGATCGACCTTCGGCGACTCCACCCCCTCACCGTGCACCGCGGCCAGGACCTGACGGCGCAAAGCCGCCGGGATCGTGGCCGGCTCGAGAACACGTCCGTACTTTTTCGCGTAGGTCTGGCGGATGTCGTCGATCGAGTCGGCTTTGGCGATCATCCGGATGCGGCCGTTGGAGAAGGCAACCCATACGTCTTCGACGCGGTCGAAGGAATCGGCGGCGGCTTCACAACAGGCGTCGCGGCAGGAGGTCGGCGGAGCGAGAGCGAGCGACTTGACGGCATCGGCGAGATGATCGACATCGGCCTGCGAGGCGTCGCAACTGCGGCAGGTGCGCAGGTGCTGCTCGACCGCCGTCTGCTCGATCGGGGCGAGCTCGCGGGTGCGAAGTGCATCGATCCGGGTTAGTACGTTTCTACATTGCATACGCCACCCCCTTTTGTTCCAGTGCATCACGCAGCAGCTTCAGCGACCGGAACACTTTCCCGCGGAGCGCGGCCTCGGTCGATCCGACCGTTTTGGCGATCTCCGCGTACGACATCTCTTCCATGAACCGCAGCACGATGAGCTCGCGGGCGTCGACCGGCAGCAGAGCCATGGCCCGCCGCAGCAGCTCGACCTCTTCCTTCCGCTCCAGCTCCGAGCCTTCCAGCGCCACGAACGGTCCGAGCCGGCCGTCGTCGAACGATTCCAGCGGTTGCTCCAGCGAGCTGCGTTTCGAACGGCGCTTGTTGAGACAGAGGTTGCGCACGGTCTTGAACAGCCACGGCCGGAGCAGGAGCGCCGCGCATCGCGCCTCGTCGTACTGCCTTGTGAGCGCTTTGTGGGCGCGCATCATGGCGTCCTGCACCACTTCCTGAGCGTCGAAGGCGTTCTGCAGGATGCCGTGCGCATAGGTGAACAGCGGTTGCTCGAACCTGTCGATGAGCCGCTCGAACGCCCCCGGCTCGCAGCGATGAACCGCCACCGCAAGCTCCCCCCCATCAGGCTGGACGGTGACTTCGCCGCCGGTCCATGAGTTCTTCATATACCTAACAACACGGGTGGGCGGGGTTTCGTTCGGGGGGCTGCTCCTCAGAAGCCTGAAGGACTCACGCGGAGGCGCGGAGTGCGCGGAGAAAGAAGTTCGCCCTTATCTCCTCCGCGTCTCCGCGCCTCCGCGTAAGTACTAAGCCTGCGTGAACCTCAGCGTGTTGCCATCCGGATCGTCGACATAGAGCTCACGCGCCATCCACACGCTCGAAATCGAGCACACCGGTATAGAACGCCAGTGACTTCCGCATGCTTCGGCAACGAACGGTCGGGATGATCGCCATCACATCTCCTGAGCCTTGCGTATCCTACGTAGGCTACTCGTACCGCAACGCCTCGATCGGATCCAGCCTGGCCGCCTTGTACGCCGGGTAGATCCCGAAAAACAGCCCGATCGAGATCGAGACGACCAGGCCGACCACGATCGACCAGAGAGGCGTCGCTGTCGTCAGCGGGCTGACCTTGCGCACGATCAGCGCGATGAGCATGCCGAGGGCCACTCCGATCGCGCCGCCCATGCCCGATAGCGTCATGGCCTCGGTGAGGAACTGCATGACGATGTCGCGGCGTACGGCGCCGATGGCTTTGCGGACGCCGATCTCGCGCGTTCGCTCGGTGACGGAGACGAGCATGATGTTCATCACGCCGACGCCGCCAACCAGTAGAGCAATCGATGAGATGAAGATCATCGCCAACGTGATGCCGCCGGTGATGGCGCGGAAGTTTCCGATCAGCTTGTCGGGCGTGAGGAGGCCGAAGTCGTTCGGCTTGTTGAAGGGCACTTTGCGCCGCGCCCGCAGCACGGCCGTCCCCTCCTCGGTGATGCGGTCGACCCACTCCGGCTTGCGGGGGACGGTGGCGATGTTCACGCCGATGTCCCGTTTGATCCAGGGGAAATGCGCGTCGAAGCTCGTGATGGGGATGTAGGCGTGCTGGTCGGTCGATTCGAAGAACGTCGCTCCCTGCTTCTCCATGACCCCGATGACGGTGAATTTGTGGCCGGAGATCGACACTTCCTTGCCGATGGGATCACTGCGGGCGAAAAGCGTATCGCCGATCGATGAGCCGATGACGATGACCTCCGCGTGGGACCGAACGTCGCCGTCGCTGATGAAACGCCCCTCGCCGACGAAATGATTGTTGGCCACGGTGTAGTCCTGGTTCACCCCACCGATGGTGTCGGGCGTCGCTTCATGACCCTTGTAGATGACGTCGGGCACACTGACGCCGCGGGGACCGGTAAACCAATAACGCTCCGGTGAGACGGCCAGCATCGAGGGACAAAGGCGCTTGAGCGCTTCCGCGTCCTCGTAGGTCAGGTTCTTGCGCTGGCGCTCCGACTCGTCGCCGTTCCCCGGGCCGAACTGCGGGTCCGTTTTCTGGAACTGCACGAGCGTCGCACCAAAGGACTGGAAATCGCGGGTGACGCTGTTGTTGAAGCCGACGATGATCGAAACCATGGCGATGACCGTGGTCACCCCGATGACGATTCCGAGGACGGTGAGCGCGGAGCGGAGCTTGTATGCCGTCAGCGCGCGCGCCGCGAAGCGGACGTTTTCACGGGCGGCGAGGATGTGGTCACGAGCGCGCATGGTGGCTCCTTGTGTGCGGTCTCGCGGTTGCGCGGTTACGCGGTCTCGCGGCAAAGGAAGTGTCCTGACGGTTTACCAACCGCGAGACCCCGCAACCGCGAGACCACGAGACCGCGCCCATCACTCCGCCCTCAACGCATCGACCGGCGGCAGGTTGGCCGCTCGCATCGCGGGGAAAAAGCCGGCGGTGACGCCGGTGATGACGGCGACGGCCAGACCGGCGATGATCAGTGTCGGCGTCACGCGTGTCGGCAGGGGGAAGGCGGCGGCGATGCCGAAGCTGATCAGGACGCCCAGGAGCACGCCCGCAATGCCGCCGCCGAGGGAAAGCAGGATGGCCTCGGTGAGAAATTGAAACTGGATGTTGCGCTTGCGTGCGCCGAGGGCGCGGCGGATACCGATCTCGCGCGTCCGCTCCACCACCGACACCAGCATGATGTTCGTGATGACGATGCCGCCGACGACGAGCGAGATGCCGGAGATGAAGATCATCACCGCGAATCCGGCCGCCGAGATGCTCTTCCACAGCGCCTGCAACGCCTCCGCGGAGACCACTCCGAACGGATCGTCGGCGCGGAACCCCGTCTTCCGCCGGCTGCGGATCAGCACCCGCACCTGATCGAGCGATCTCTCCAGCCCCGGAACGCCGCCCGAGGCCTTGATGAAGAGATCGAGGCCGCGCTTGGTGCCGAAGGCCTTGCCGTACGAGGAGAGCGGCATGTAGAGCTGATTGTCCTGGCTCCGGCCGAGGACCGAGCCCTGCTTGCGCAGCAACCCGATCACGCGCGCGGGATGGCCGGCGATGCGAATGGTGCGGCCGAGCGGATCGAGCTTGCCGAAGAGCTGGTCCTTCACGTCGGAGCCGATGACGGCCACCATGGCCGCATGCTGATCTTCGATAGATGTGAAGAAACGTCCCTCTTCGACGTCGACGTTGCTGATCTCACCGATGTTGGCCGTGCCGCCCTGCACGCGAACGCCGTTGAGTTTCTGCGAGCCGTACTTGACGGTGTACTGGCCGGTCTCCTGCGCGCCGACGGCCGCGCATCGCGTACAGCTCTGGCGGATGGCCTCGTAGTCGTGCCAGTCGATCTTCTTCCGCTTCACCGCTTCCAGAAATTGCTCGCGGCTGGTGATGATCCCGAACTGCGTGACGATGTAGACGTCCGGACTGAGGGTGAACACCTTCTCCGCGATGTAGGAGTTGAGGCCGGAGATGATGGAGACGACGGCGATGACCGTCATCACGCCGATGATCACGCCGAGCAGCGTGAGGAAGCTGCGAAGCTTGTGCGCGGAGAGGGCGCCGGCAGCGATGCGGAGGGTGTCCATGGGTGGGTGGTGGTGTCGGGTTATCGGTTGTCGGTTGTCGGTTGTCGGTTGTTATGCGGTCGGCGGTCGTGGTTGAAAGGCTTAATGTTGAATGTTCAATGTTCAATGTTGAATGTTCAATGGAAAGGCGCGCCTACGATCGACCCTGCCGTTGCATTCAACATTCAACATTGAACATTCAACATTCGACATTTCGCTTTTAGCCCTTCCCCCCGCCCGGAGCCCCATCCTTCTCCTTCGGCATCTCCTTCACCTTCGTCCCATCCTTGATCTCCCGCAGCGCGCGGAAGGGGCCGGTCACGATCTGCTGGCCTTCCTTGCCGCCGCTCACGAGCTCGATGGCGCTGTCGCCGGAGAGGCCGGTCTTCACGGTCTCGAATTTCACCGCGCCGTTCTGCACGATAAAGACGCCCTCCTCGTCCTGCGGCTTTCCAACCGTGGTTCCCGGCTTTTCGCGCACGACCAGAGCCTGAATGGGGATGGCCAGCGCTTTCGGGCGCGTGCCGGTGATGATGTCCGCGGAGGCGGAGAAGCCGGGGCGAACACCCGGCGGCGGATTCTCGACCTGGATCTTGACTTCGAAGTTCACCGCCTGCGTGGTGCCGGGGGCGACGCCGTTGACTTTGATGGGACTCGAGGCCACCTCGGTCACAAGACCGGGGAAGGTCTTGTTCGGATAGGCGTCGATGGTGACCGTGGCGCGCTGGCCGACCTTCACGGATGGGACGTCGGTCTCGTCGACCTCCATCACCGCTTCGACGACGCTCATGTCGGCGATGGTCATCAGCACCGTGCCGGCGTTGTTCATCGTGCCGATGACGGCCACTTCCCCCTCCTCGACCGGGAGGGCGGTGACGACGCCGCCAATCGGCGCGCGCATGGTCGTCTTCGACAGGGTGTCGCGCGCGGCGTTGAGGTTCTCGCGCGCCTGGCTGATGCGCTGCTCGAGCGCCATGACGTTGGCGCGCGCGGAATCGCGGGCGCTCTGCGCGCGATCGAGGTCGGCGCGCGGAATGATCTTCTGGTCGAAGTTCTTCAGGGCACGCTGGTAGTCCTGATCGGCGGCGATGGCCATCGCCTTGGAGGCATCACGGTCGGAGAAGACCGCCTGCAGCGCGGCATCAGCGCTGCGGGCCGTGGCGGCGAGCTGCTTCTGATCGATCTGCAGGAGGAAGTCGTCCTTCTTCACCACGTCGCCCTCGCGCACGGCGAGGTTGACCACCTGTCCCATCACGTTCGCCGAAAGATCGACTTTGCGTTTGGCGTCGATGCGCCCGTTCGCCGAGACTTTGCTGGTCAGATCCTGCCGCTGCACTTTGCCGAACGTAACGGGCGTAACGTCCTTGCCGCGCTGTGACACGAAACCGACGGTCAGCCCACCGGCAATGATCAGGACGATGATTCCGATGATGATTTTGGTGCGACGGCGCATGGGCTCTCCTCGTAGATCCGTAGAGGGCTATACGGGGAGCGGGGGCGGGGGTTGCGTCTTTCTCCTCTCCTTGCTCCCCATCCACAGCAGCATCGCCCCCAGCGCGCAGGCGATCGGGCAGACGAGGAGCGACAGCCGCATCTGATCCGGATTCTTCGCTACGCCGAGGAGGTCGCTGATGCGGCCGATGAGCGGGCCGCCGAATCCGTAGGCGACGATGTTGACGATGGAGAAGAAGATGCCGATGGCCAGGCCGCGCAACCTCGGGCCGGCCAGATCGTGGACATCCGCCGTCGCCGGACCGACCCACATCAGCGCCAGACCATAGAGAACGATGTTGACGGTGACCACGAACGTGAGGCTTCTGGCGAAGAGCACGATGATCCAGAGCGGGACCGAGAGGGCCGCGGCGTAGGCGGTGAAGGCCATCCGTCCGCCGGCGAACCGGCGGCTGAAGCGGTCGGCGTGGAAGCCGCTGAAGATCATCGCCGGGATTCCGACGGCAATCGAAAGGACGCCTGCGGCAACGCCGACCGTGAGCAGGCTGACATGGTGCACGCGCACGAAGAACGCCGCTCCCCAGATGCCGAGGTTGTTCGAGGAGAGGGCGAAGAGGGCGTAGCCGGCGTAGAGATAGAGCAGCGGTTTGGAGCGGAAGAGAAGCTTCCAGTCGCTGCCGCCGCTGGCGAGCACCGCAGCCGATTCCGTCCGCCCGCGCGGCTCCTCGCGCAGGAGGAAAACCAGCACGGCAAGGATCAGCCCGGGAAATCCGAGCAGGTAAAACGCCCAGCGCCAGCCGTGCGCCTGCCCGATCCATCCACCGAGAAAGAACGCCAGGCCGCCGCCGATGGCGATGCCGGAGGAGTAGATCGACTGCACCGTCGCGCGCATCCGCGTTGGGAAGTAATCGCTGAGCAGTGAGAGCGCGGCGGGACCGAGCGTGGCCTCGCCCACACCGACCATCAGGCGGCAGAAGAAGATCGTCCAGAAGCTGCTGGCGAATCCGGTGAGGCCGGAGAAGAGGCTCCAGACGGCCAGCCCGATGCCGATGATCATCTTCCGCTTGGTGCGGTCGGCCAGCCGGCCGAATGGCACGCCGAGGAGCGTGTAGAAGATGACGAAGGAGGTGGTGCCGAGCAGCGCGAGCTGCAGATCGGTGAAATGCAGCTCCGCCTTGATCGGCGTGAAGAGGATGTAGATCAGCGTGCGGTCGAGGAAGTTGAGGACATAGACCGCGGTGAGGATGGAGAGGGCGTACCAGGAGTACGCGGGGACCTTCTCGGTTTGGTCGGACATGGACGGGGGGAGTGTACGCGGTTGGCGGGGCTACGGTCGGAGCGCTGGCGTCTCGCCGGCTGGCCCGGCGCGCGTCCCGCCGCCGGGGTTACCCGCGAATGTTGGAGTCTTGCGGGTTGGAAGGGGGACACCGCCGCCCGACCCGGCGAGACTCTAGACATTCTCGGTAACCCGGCGGCGGGACGCGCGCCGGGCCAGCCGGCGAGACGCCAGCGCTCCGGAAAACCTCCGGCCCTACAATTGCCGCGTGAACGAAGCCGTACGTACCGTGCCGGTGAACCGGATACCCAGCGGCGGCGACGAAGACGCGGTCGTCGTCGAAGAGCCGTTGGAGATCCGCGTGGGCGACAAGCCGGTGTCGGTGACGCTGCGGACGCCCGGGGCGGACTTCGATCTGGCGGCCGGCTTTCTCTTCACCGAGTCGATCCTCCGGACGCGCGATGAGGTCGAGTCGATCCGCCACTGGGGCTCGCCGAACGTCGTCCGCGTGGCGCTTCGGGACGGCGCTCGCATCGATCTGCAGCGCTTGCAGCGGCACTTCTATGCAACGTCGTCGTGCGGCGTCTGTGGGAAGACCTCTATCGATGCCTTGCGCGTGAATGCAGAGCCGCTCGACGACGACGTGTGCATTCCGTCCTCTACCCTGATCGCCCTTCCCGATCGGTTGCGCGCGGAGCAGAGCGCGTTCGAGGCGACCGGCGCAATCCATGGCGCGGCCGCCTTCACCAGCGACGGCGTCCTGCTGCGTGCGCGCGAGGACGTCGGCCGCCACAACGCCGTCGACAAGGTGATCGGATCGCTCTTTCTCGAAGGTGACGGTGCCGACGTTCTGGTCGTGAGCGGCCGCACGTCGTTCGAGATCGTGCAGAAGTGCGTGGTGGCCCGCATCCCCATCCTGGTCGCCGTCGGCGCTCCCTCTTCCCTGGCCATCGAGCTGGCGCAGGAGTTTCGGCTGACCCTCCTCGGCTTCGTGCGCGACGGCCGGTGTAACGTGTACGCGGGAGAGCACCGCCTCGGTCCATGAGAATCAGTGAAGCGGCGGCGGCGCCTCGGAGCGCCGCGCGGCAATGGACTCGAGCACGCTCCGGAACGCGTCCGGTTTCACCGAGACATCACCAGAATAGGGATCGACGAGCGCAAAGACGATCAGGACCGACCAGGCCAGCACTCCGGCGCTGAACCCGGTCACCACCAACCGCAGCCAGAGGTCCTTGGTCCCGATGAGATAGATGAAGACGATCATGCCGATGCCGCCCGCGATGAGAAGCCCCCACATCGTCACGGGGATATTGGCGGATCCGGAGAGAACGCGCATCCGCCGCTCGCGGCCGAGCGCATTCATTTGTACGACTGACTCCTGGAAGAAGGCCGCCTGCCTGCCATCGTTCGGCGCGAGAGTGACCGCATAGTAGGAACGCCAGAGATCTTCGTATTTTCGCTCGGTGCGCTCGCTCCCGCGATGGTCGCGCGCCAGAGACGGCCAGTCGTCGTCGATGACCGAGCGCGTGTAGTCGTAGATCTGTTGCTGGATGGCACCGCCGCCGGGCAGCGCACCGGCATCGCGCCAGAGCTCCGACAGGCGCGTGGCCTCGCTCACCGCCAGATCGTCGGCTGTCTCGAAGTGCTGCCACACGATGACGACGGTGAAGGCGAGATAGACGCCGTAGACAAGCCCGACGAAGGAAAAGGTGAAACCGGTGAACTCGTTGTTCTCGCGCAGGCTGGCCGGAGCGAAGCGGTGCGCCAGATACGCTCCGGCCGCTGCCAGCAGGGCGGTTACGATCACCATCAGATCACGAACCAGCGGATCGTCCATCCGTATCCCTCCGTCCGTAGGTTTGTGCGGATGAATGTATCAGAGGACGATGGTGTTCAACTTCTGACGCGGCCCCCGCGCCCACATTGACCCACTCCCGATGCCCCTTTCCCGTGAACAGCGTGTGAACTCTACCCACCACTTTCCGTGAACGGTGTAACCGGTTACATAAAACGGCATCTAAGGAGCGTTGTCGGAGAACCGAATGCCCATGAACGATCAGGCCTCGAGAATGACCAAGACCGAACAACCGGTCGGATTACATGAACCGATCCGCGAATTACTCGAGGGGCTTTCCCTCTGCAGCCCGGGTCCCGAGTACTTCCGCACGCTCGTCAGCGAGCTGGCCCGGACGCTGGACGCCGAGTTCGCGTTCGCCGCGGAGCTGGCCGGTGAAGAGCCGTTGCGCGCGCGGACCGTGGCCCGCTTCGTCGACAACGCGCACGTCGCCAACATTGACTATGTGCTCGAGGGAACGCCGTGCGGCGAAGTGGTGCAGCAGCACTTCTGCTGGATCCCCGACGGAGCCGCCGCCCGCTACCCGCTCGACCTCGGACTGGCCGAGCAGTCGATCGAGAGTTACGCGGCCATCGCCCTGATCGACGCCGAGGGAGCGGCGTTCGGCTGGATCGGCGTGATGAGCCGCCGGCCGATGGCGGATGCGGCGCTGATCCGCTCCACGCTTCTGGTCGTGGCCGGCCGCACCTCGGCCGAGTTACAGCGGCAGCATGCAACACGCGCGCTGGAGCGTGCACACGCCGATCTGGCCGCATACGCGGAGCGTGGCGAGGAGCTGATGCGCATCAACGCCGAGTTGCAGCGCGAGATCGCCGAGCGCCAGCACTCCGAGCGTCAGATGACGCACGACGCCATGCACGACGCCGTGACCGGGCTGCCCAACCGCTCGCTCTTCATGAACAGGCTCGATCACGCCATCGCCATGAATGCCCGCGAGCACGTGTACGACTTCGCCGTCCTCTTTCTCGATCTCGACCGCTTCAAGCTCGTCAACGACTCGCTCGGCCACATCGCCGGCGATGAACTGCTCCGCCTGGCCGCCGACCGGCTGCTGGGCTGCGTCCGCCCCTCCGATCTCGTGGCCCGCATCGGCGGCGACGAGTTCACCATCCTCATCGAGAACATCTCCGACGCCAGCGAGGCCACCGGCATCGCCGAGCGGATCACCGCCGAGCTGGCGCGGCCGTTCACGGTGTCGGGTGAAGAGGTCTTCACCTCCGCGAGCATCGGCATCGCCGTCAGCGCCACCGGCTACCGCACCGCCGACGCGGTGCTGCGCGATGCCGACACCGCCATGTACCGCGCCAAGGAGCGCGGCAAGGGACGCTACGAGATTTTCGATCGCCGCATGCACGTGCAGGCGGTGGAGCGGATGCTGATGGAGATGGATCTTCGCCGCGCGGTGGAACGCGAGGAGTTCCGCCTGGTCTATCAGCCGATCGTCTCGCTTCTCTCGGGTGAGGTGAAAGGCTTCGAAGCCCTTCTGCGCTGGGATCACCCGCTGCGCGGCACGATCGCGCCGAACGACTTCATCTCCATCGCCGAGGAGAACGGCCTCATCGTGCCGATCGGCGTGTGGGTGCTCAAGCGCGTCTGCGCGCAACTGCGCCACTGGCACACCATCGCCGGCGCGCCGCTGACGGCGAGCATCAACGTCTCGCTGCGGCAGACCTTCGACCCGACGCTGATCGATGAGCTCGACCGCATCATGTCCGCGGCGCAAGTGGAAGGAGCGTCTCTCCGGCTCGAGATCACGGAGAGCGCCATGGTCGAGCGGAGCGCCGCGGACTTCTTCGAGCGCGTGCAGCAGCTCGGCATCGAGCTTTGCATCGACGACTTCGGAACCGGCTATTCGTCGCTGGCGTATCTCGTCAATCTTCCGATCGACGCGCTGAAGATCGACCGCTCCTTCGTGGCCACGCTCGATTCGAGCGACGAACATTGTGAGTTGGTGAAGACCATCATCTCTCTGGCCCACAACCTCGGTATCGAGGTCGTGGCCGAGGGGGTGGAGACTCTGAGCCAACTGCATCGGCTGAAGGGGCTCGGATGCGAGTACGCGCAGGGCTTCCTCTTCTCGGAGCCGCTCTCCGAGGAGGCTGCCGACCGCCTGGTGGCCTCGGGGCATATGTTCAACGCTCTTCTCGACGGAACGCGCTACGCTGTGCGCGATGCTGGCCGATGACGGCTCCCTCATCGAGCGATTGCGCACCGGCGACGACGTTGCGTTCGAGGAGTTGGTGGAACACCACGCCGCCCCGTTGCTGGCGGTGACACGCCGCATCCTGCGCGACGAGGAAGAGGCCCGCGACGCCGTCCAGGAGACGTTCGTGGCCGCGTTCCGCGGCATCGGCGAGTTCAACGCGGAGAGCAGCGTTTCGACGTGGCTGCATCGCATTGCCGTCAATTGCGCGCTGATGAAGGTGCGCGTCCGCGCGCGGCGCGAGAAAGACGTCGACGCTCTTCTCCCGTCCTTCCAACCCGACGGCCATCAGCAACAATCGTCGGTGAGCTGGACCGAGACCGCCGAGGAGATCCTGCAGCGCGAACAATCGTGCGCGCTGGTGCGGCAGTGCATCGATCAACTCCCCGAGCCCTACCGCATCGTGCTGGTGCTCCGCGACATCGAGCAGCTTCCGGCGGACGTGGTCGCGGAGAAGCTGCAGATCACCCGCGACAATCTCAAGGTCAAACTGCACCGTGCCCGCCAGGCGCTGCGCACGCTGCTCGACCCGCACATGCGAGGTGTGATGTGAGCCACGTGACCTGCATCGAGCTGATCGCCTTCCTCGATTCGTACGTCGACGACGAGCTGGACGCGGAGACCCGCCACAGTTTCGACCTGCACCTGCTGGTCTGCCCCTCCTGCCGCGCCTATCTCGCCAGCTACCGCGAAACGATCGAGCTCGTTCGCGGCACGGCGGAGAAAGAGGAGGAGCTGGCTCACGATGCGCCGGCGGAGTTGATCGAGGCCGTGAAGAAGGTGCGGCCGTAGCGGCGATCAGGCCGCTTCTCCCCCCTCACCTCGGGTAATACCCGCTCGTCGCCCGCACCGTCACCTTCCGGCCCGGTACTTCCACGCTGATCTTCCGCAACTCGCGGCTCGATTGATCGCCGGGGGAGACGTACGTCAACAGATACTCGCCGCGGGTGTCGTCGCGGATCTGGGCGAAGATGCGCGGGAGGTCGACCTTTCGCGCGAAGTGGAAAAACGCGCCGCCGGTTGCCTCGGCGACTTTCCGGAGAGTGCTTTGGTCGCTCAGAAGCCTGCCGCCCGTGAAGAGCTGGACGACATAGAGCGGCACGCCGATCTCCCGGGAGTACTGCAGCACGCCCGCCGGCGTCGCCGAGCCGGCGTTGTTGTAGCAGTCGGTGAAGACGACCAGCGCGCGCTTTCCGGGGACACCGCGAAACTGCTGCAGCGAGTAGAGGATCGCGTCAAAGATGGCCGTGCCGCCGCTGGCGCGCATGTCGTCGATCGATGACGACACCCGCGCACGGTCGCTGGTCAGCGGCTGCAGCAGGCGCGGTTGCTCATCGAACGCCACGACGAAGGTCTGGTCGGCGGCGCCGAGCGATCCCTTGACGAACTCGTTCGCGTAGTCGATGACGTCGATCATCGACACCCTCATGCTGCCGGACGTGTCGAGCGCCAGGCCGATCGAGATCGGATCGGCAGACCCGCTCTGCACCTGTGCCGTGACCACGCGGCCGTCTTCCTTCACCAGAAAGTCGGAAGAGGTGAGGCCGTCGAGATAGCGCCCCTGCTCCTGCACGATGGCGTAGACCTGTACGGCGTCGACTCCCACCTGTTCCGATCCCCCCGCGGCATTCAGCAGCTTTGCATCCTCGGCGGTGGCGCCGCTGTCGTCATGCGCCACGGCGCGGATGAAGCCGGCCGCGGAGAGCTTCGGCAGCGTCAAGTCATAGCGATACGGCGCTTCGGTGAGCGTGGCCAGTTTCGTTTCGTTCCAATAGAGATCGACGCCGGCCAACCGCCGTCCCTCGGGGACGCGCGGACTGACCTCGATGGTCGTGCGCGAAGCGACTCGATCGCCGCGCGGCGCGACGATGTTCACGCCGAGGGCGACGGCGCGATCGTTTAGCGTGACGGTCTCCTCGCCGAGCCGGCGCTCCTGCGCGTCCCAGGCAACGGCGCGAACGGTGTGCACGTGCGGCGTACCGCCAAGGGCCACCTTTGCGCGGAAGGGACGGCGGGTCAGTTCGGCCACGCGGGCGTCATCGAGAAAGAGCTCCACCCGCGCGGTATCGGCGGACGTGGCCAGACCGAAGTCGACATTGCCGACCATCACTCCCCGATGCCGATAGAGCAGATGCACGTTGCCGGCGGCAACATCCGCGCGCACTTCCGACTCCGGCTCGGAGCCGAGCTCGTCCAGCAACCGGCGCGCCGCGTCGGCGGTCGCCGACGGCTTCGTGGCCATGGCGAACGCATGCTGGTACGCATCGACCGCCTTGACCTTCTCTCGCTCGACACGGTACACATGGCCAATGAGCATCCAGGCGCTCGCGGCCATTTCCGGGGTCACGGGATGCGAGGCAACATCCTCGAGCACGTTCATCACGACCAGGAGTTGATTGCCGTCCCTCGCGCTCCGCAGGAGGATCGCCGCCGCGCCGAGCTGCGCTCCCTGAAACGCTTCTTGATCATTCTCGAGCTTCGCCATGAGGGAAGCTTTTCTGAAGATCTGCGTGGCATCCGCAACGTTTCCCGCATCGAGCAGGCCGCCGGCCCACATGACGGTCGACCGCGCCTCCTTCCCGTCGCGGCGCAGCTCGGCGGCGCGGATGAATTCCGGCGCCTCCTGCCGCATCGCATTCAGCTCGACGGCGAATTTGGAGAGATCGCCGAATCCATTCTCGAGCTCGAGGATGACCCCGCCCAGCGGATCGAGGAGCAGCAGATGCCGATTCTTTCCGCGAAATTGTTTGAGGTCAGGGAACGCGTCGATCTCGGGCGTCTGCATCGCCGTGGAGAGCACCATCTCCCCCATCGCCCGGGCCACGGCGGAATTGGCCTCCGAAGCAGCGATCCATTTGTCGCCGTTCCTGTCCCCACGTCCGGTTCCGTGCAGATCGAGCAGGACGAGCCGATTGCCCGCCTGCGCCGCCGTCAACGCCTCATCCAGCGGTTTCCAGGTCGGTTGTGCGTAGAGAGCGGCCGCGGACAGAAAGCCGAACGCCAGCGCGAGCGTGCGCGAGAACATGAGTCTCCTTTGGGCGATACCGGCGGGGAGATTGTAACCGCGAATCCAAAACGTCGCGCGACGAGCGCGTCAGCGCGACGGAGCGCTGGCGTCTCGCCGGCTGGCTCGGGGGCGTCTCGCCCCCGCTCGCGCAAGACACCATGCAGTTGCTGATAACCGCCTCAGCGGCGAGACGCCAGCGCTCCACGGCTTCGCCGTTGCCGGTGGTCAGATCCCCGTAACCCGCACCACTTCCTCGAAGCTGGTCACTCCCTCGGCCAGCTTGCGCAGCGCCGACTGGCGTAGCGTGCGCATGCCGCGCTTGACGGCCATCTCCTTGATCTTGAGGAAGTCCTCGGAGCGGTCGATGAGGTCGCGGATGGCGTTGTCGATCGGGAGGATCTCGAAGATGCCGGTGCGGCCGAAGTAGCCGGTGTTGCGGCAGCGGATGCAGCCGGCGCCTTCTTTGACGATGATCCTCTTTCCCGGCGGCGCCTGCAGGTTGAGCATCCCCGCCTCCTCGACGCTCAGCGGCCGGTTGCGCTTGCAGTCCTCGCAGATGCGGCGCATCAGCCGCTGCGCCATCGTTCCGACCAGCGTCGACGAGATCAGGAACGGCTGGATGCCGAGGTCGATCAGGCGCGTCACCGACGTCGCCGAATCGTTCGTGTGCAGCGTCGAGAAAACGAGATGTCCGGTCAGCGCGGCCTGCACCGCGTTCTGCGCGGTCTCCTCATCGCGGATCTCGCCGACCATGATGATGTCCGGGTCCTGGCGGAGGATCGTGCGCAGCGCCGAGGGGAAGGTGATGCCGATCTTCGTCTGCACCGAGGTCTGGTTGAAATCGTCCCACACCATCTCGATCGGATCCTCGATCGTGGTGATGTTGATCTCCGGCGAGGCCAGCGACTTGAGCGCCGAATAGAGCGTGACGGTCTTGCCCGATCCGGTCGGACCGGTGACGAGGATGATGCCGTGCGGGCGCTTGATCCATTCGCCGAACATGTGCAGCTCGTCGTCGTAGAACCCGAGCCCGGACAGATCGCGCAGGAGGACGTCGGGATCGAAGATGCGCATGACCAGCTTTTCGCCGAAGGCGGTCGGCAGCGTGGAGACGCGCAGCTCGACCTCTTTCCCTTCGCGCTCGGTCTTGATCCGCCCGTCCTGCGGGCGGCGGCGCTCGGCGATGTCCATCCGGCACATGGTCTTGATGCGCGAGGTGATGGCCAGGTTGACCAGCTTCGGCACGCGCTGGATCTCGTGCAGCACGCCGTCGATGCGGAAGCGGATCATGGCCGCCTCGCGCTTCGGCTCGATGTGGATGTCGCTGGCCCGCGAGTCGTAGGCGTGCTGGAGGAGGAAGTCGACGGCATTGACGATGTGCGCGTCGCTGGTCTCGATCTCGTTGCCCGACTTGAGCTTGACGTACTGCTCGAGGTTGGAGAGATCGATCGCGCCGCGCCCCAGGTCGCGCCCCGCTTTCGTCACCGAGGCGCGGAAGCCGTACTGCTCTGTGATCACCCCCATGATGTCGCTCTCGGAGGAGACGACGATCTCGATCTCCTGCTTCACCATCTGGTGATAGGTGTCGAGGGCGACGGTGTCGAATGGGTTGACGACGGCGACGATGAGCTTCCCGTCGCGGACGGCCACCGGGGTCATGCGATGTTTCTTGGCGAAGGGGCGCGAGATCTTCGACTCGATCATCTCGACGTCGAGTTTGAGAGGATCGATTTTGAAGAACTTGAGGCTGGCATCCTCGGCGATGAGCCTGGCCAGGAGAAAGTCGTCGATGCGCATGCCGGAGTTGCTGGCATCGGTGAGGTTCATCCCCATGAGCGCCTTGAAGGGGCTCGCTTCGTCTTCGCCGCGGGCGCGCGCCGAGCGCGATTGCGCGCGGAGCTGGCGATCGAGATTGTCGACTTCGCCCTTCTGCTTCGCGTCGATGAAGCCGGCGTTCTGCAGCAACTCGCCGAGATACGAAAGCGTCACCTCGCGTGACTTGCGGCCGGCTGTGGTTGCGGTTGCGGTCATGACAGGAGTGAATGATGACCGAAGCGGGCCGAATTCCGCCAGAACTACTGCTTCTTCGTCAATCGGATGTTGCGAATCACCTGGCCCTCGGACGATTTCAAGGTGCCGGTCATCGTCTCTCCGGTCCAGGTGAACGACAAGTTCCGGCGGGTGCCGCCGCTATCCGGGACCGCTGTCAAGGTGTGGGCCGCAAAGTCGATCTTGAAATCGTCCGTTCCCATGATCACTTCCTTGCCGTCGACGATCTTGCCCCCATCGATCGTGACCATGTCCGCCTTCTTCCCGGCCTTCACCCAGTAGGACGCGGTCTCGTCATGACATGCCGGGCGTACGCTGGTGCAGAGGGATGTGCCCATCCAGTGGCCGATGAGCGGCTGCCGCGGATCGGCGGCCGCGAGAAAGAGAAGAGCGGCGAGAGCGAGCGTTTGTCTCATATCAGTACACTCAGGATTGTACGGCGGGATTGCTCATCCTTCGTTGTGGGTACACAAGATGCAGAGCACGCCATCAGGAGGACGTAATCGATGCTGCTCATTCTTGCCATCATCCTGCTCATTGCCTGGCTGTGCGGGTTCCTGGTGTTTCACGTCACCAGCAGTCTGATTCACCTGATCATCGTGATCGCCATCATCCTCTTCATCCTGCACTTCGTCCGAGGGAGAGGGGTCTAGCGACTCACCGAACCTCGATCAGGAAGCCTTTCAGGTACTCCCCTTCCGGGCAGAAAAGCGACACCGGGTGGTCGGGGGCGGCGGTGAGCCGGCGGACGAACGCCACGCGCCGCCCCGCATCCTGCGCGGCGGAGAAGATGACCTTCTGGAAGAGATCGAGCGACATGTGGCCGCTGCAGGAGAAGGTCAGCATCCGCGCGCCGGGGTCGAGCAGTTTCATGGCGAAGAGGTTGATGTCCTTGTAGCCGCGCGCGGCGCGGTCGATGTCGCCGCGCGACTTGGCGAAGGCGGGCGGATCGCAGATGAGGAGATCGAAGCGCGACGCGGTCTTGCGGACGTAGTCGAATGCGTCGGCGACGACGAAGCTCGCATCATCGAACCCATTGAGCGCGTGATTCTGCCGCGCCACCTCGATCGCGCCGGCGGAGATGTCGACGTTCTCCACCGAGGCCGCACCGCCGGCCGCGGCGTAAACACCGAAGGCGCCGCTGTAAGAGAAGAGATTCAGCACCCGGCGTCCGTTCGCCAGCGTGCGCGTCAGGGCGCGGTTCTCGCGCTGGTCGAGAAAGAAGCCGGTCTTCTGCCCCGAGGGGGGATCGACGCGGAAGCGCAGCCCGTTCTCGACGATCTCCGCTGACGGCTCCCCCTCCCCGCTCCACTCCGGCTCCATCGGCAGGCGCTCGATGTGCCGCGCCGGGATGTCGTTCTTCCACCAGATGCCGCGCAGGGCCAGCTCGCGGCGGAGGACATCATCGATGAGCGGCCGTAGCTGCTCGAGTCCCGCGTTGGCGATCTCGACGACGGCCATGTCGTCATATCGATCGACGGTCAATCCGCTGAGCTCATCCCCCTCGGCGTTGATGAGGCGCGCGGCGTTTGGGGTCAGGTCTAAAGTCGCAAGTGCCGAAAAATGTCGGTCGTTTTCGGAATGTATATTGCTCGGCACTTGCGACTTTAGACCTGACCCCAAACGCCGCGCGATCGACGACACCATCCGCTCGCGCAGCGTCTCCTCGGTCAGCACCTCGTCGCCGAACGTCAGCGCCCGAACGCGGATCTGCGAATGCAGAGAATGGAACCCCGAGGCCACGCGGCGGCCGCGTGGATCGACGAGGTCGGCGATGGCAGCCTCCTCCGGCCCGCTCTCGCGTGCGATTGCGCCGGCGAAGATCCAGGGATGGCGGTTGGCCACCAGCCGCTCCTTGCCGGGCTTGAGCGTCAGGATGCGGCGGTTCGCCGGTTCGAAGAAATCCACGGCGCGCATCGTACGACGTATGCTTCCGCGGTGAGCGACCAACAAGCAGCAGCGATCATCATCGGCCTGGCCGTTGTGCTGTTCGCGGTGATCATGGCCATCCTGGCCCGGCAATCGTCGGCGCTCTCCGAGCGGCTCGCGCGTCTGATGACCTCGTTCGGTTGGGAAGCGCCGCGCCGCGTCTGGTGGACCGGCGTCATCCGTGCCCGCTGGCACGGATTCGACGTCGAACTGAGTCACCTGCGCCGCTACAAGGGCGTCCCGGAGCGGCTGCTGCTGACGGTGAAAACGGCTTCGCCGGCGCGCGTGATCGTGAAGCGCCGGATCCTCGGCTTTCTCTCGAAGCCATTCACCCTGTTCGGCCCGCCGCTGGTCGAGCCGACGAACCTCCTCGACCGCGAGCGGTTCTGGATCCGCTCGGATGAGCAGGCGCTCGTGGAGCGCCTCGTTTCGTACGCCGAGGTGCCGCCGGCGCTGGAGACGAACCTCATCGCCCGATTCGACGTCGTCGATCTCCAGACGAAGCAGCTTCGAATTCTGCGCGCCGTGGACGACCGCGCGGTGAGGAAGCACTTCAACCGTCCTCTCTTCAGGTTCGGCCGCGACTTCGAGCTGATCGACACGATCGCCACCGAGGAGTGGAAGCTGGCAGTGTTGATCGTGGAGAAGCTGGGGTTGCGCGGGTACGAGATGGCGTAACCGCTTTCTTTCTGATTGCAAATCGTCAGGATTATTTGTACCCTTGCGATTCGTCTTTCCCATCGATTCGTTTCCCATCAGCAAGCTGTCCCGGTGTGCTGTGTGTGTGTGCGGCAGCTTTGTGCAAGAGCGCAGGCCCGGCGATCTTGGCTTCCGTAGTGGGAGTCGTGTCTGTCCTGCGCAACGGTCGATGCAGATGCCAGGAGATCAAATGGACAACGACACCCGGTTCGGCTCGGGGCTCGCAGCCTCTGGTACTCGCCATCCCCTCTCTACACAACACAAGGAGCATTTCTCGATGAATGTCCGCCGGTACTCCCTTCTACTGTTGCTTTGCTTTGTCTTCCTCGCTCAGATCGCGAGCGCGCAAGTCGTCATCAGCCAGGTGTATGGCGGTGGCGGCAACTCCGGCGCCACCTTCAAGAACGATTTCATCGAGATCTTCAACCGAGGCACTTCGCCGCAGAGCCTGGCGGGATGGTCCGTTCAGTACGCGAGCAGTGCCGGTAGCTCCTGGCAGGTGACCAACCTGACGGCAGTCTCGCTGGCACCGGGTCAGTACTACCTGATTCAGGAATCGGCCGGGACAGGCGGGACGACCAGTCTGCCAACACCCGATGCCATCGGTTCCGGGACCGGCATTGCCATGAGCGCGACAGCGGGAAAAGTTGCTCTCGTGTCGAACACCACCGCTCTGACGTGCGGCGCCACCAACAACTGCCCCGGCATCGCCGCAATCGTCGATCTGGTCGGCTTCGGTACAGGAGCGAGCAGCTTCGAGGGTGCCGGACCTACCGGGACATTGAGCAACACGACCGCGGCGTTTCGCGCCTCGAGCGGTTGCACGGACACGAACAACAACGCCAGCGACTTTGCCGTCGCCGCGGCGGCTCCCCGCAACACTTCCACGGCACTTCACACATGCACCGCCACCACCCCAACCCTTTCGATCGGCAACGTTTCCGGGCTCGAAGGTGACAGCGGCACGACCACCTTCACCTTCACGGTCTCGCTTTCCGGCGGCACGGCACCTCCGGGCGGCGTGACCTTCAACATTGCAACGGCGGACGGGTCGGCGACGACTGCCAACAATGACTATGTCGCCAAGGCGCTGACCGCGCAGAGCGTCACATCCACCTACACCTTCACCGTCCTGGTGAACGGCGACATCGACGTCGAGCCGAACGAAACGTTCAGCGTGAACGTCACGAACATCGTCGGAGCGACGAACACCACCGCGACAGCGACGGGCACGATTACCAACGATGACAGCTCGACCCCGCCGACCGGCTCCGGCTCCGCGAATCCCTCCTCGCTCGCCGTCGGTGACACGACGACGATGACGGTGAACGTCACCCCGGGAGTCAAGCCAGCCAGCACGGGAATCACCGTGACGGCGGATCTCGCGGCCATCGGCGGATCGGTGCAGCCGTTCGCGGGCAGCGGAAACACGTTCACCCTCGATGCCACCGTCGCCACGGGCACGACCCTCGGCGCGAAAACGATTCCGGTAACGATCTCCGACGCGCAGGGACGCTCGTCGAGCACCTCCATCAGCCTCACCATCGTGCAACCGCCCCCACCGGCCGACCACGTCGTCATCAGTCAGATTTACGGCGGCGGCGGTAACTCCGGCGCGACCTACACGAATGATTTCGTCGAGCTCTTCAACCCGACCAACATTCCGTTCGATCTGGCCGGCTGGACGATCCAATACTCATCCGCCACCGGCACGACATGGACCAACTTTCAGACGCTCGGCGGAATCATCGGGCCGGGCCAGTACTACCTGATCTCGCTCGCATCCGGCGGCGCCACCGGCAATCCGCTTCCCGCGGCAAACGTCATCGGCAGCATCAACATGAGCGCCACCACGGGCAAGGTCGCGCTCGTCCGCAACGGCACGATTCAATCCGGTGGTTGCCCCATCTCATCCCCCAATCCTGACGTGATCGATTTCGTCGGCTACGGAACATCGGCAACGTGCAGCGAAGGAAACCTGAGCGCGCCCGCGCCGAGCAACACCACGGCCGTTCTGAGGAAGAACAGCGGAAGCACGGACACCAACGTCAACCGCGAGGACTTCGTCACGGGCACGCCCACGCCGCGCCGCACCGCGATCATCGCCGAGCTCGGACCGTCGGTGGTCAACACCGATCCGGCATCGAACGGCACCAACGAGCCGCACGACGGCGGCGTCACGGTCAATTTCAGCGAGCCCGTCGACGTCGATCCCGCCTGGTACAGCATCACGTGCTCGGTAACCGGCCTGCATAACGATGCCACCGTCGCGCACACGAGCGACTTCAAGTCGTACGTCATCACGCCGAATACGAACTTCCAGTTCGGCGAGACCTGCTCGGTAACCATCAACAAAGATGCCGTTCACGATCAGGACACCGACGACAGCGCGCCGAACACCGACACGCTGTTCGCGGATTACAACTGGAGCTTCACCGTCGTCGGGGCCGGCCAGCCGGCTCCCTATCCGCCCAGCGTTCACCTGACCATGGGCAATCCGACGAACGCCGTGGCAGACGTCAACCAGCCGAACAACTACCTGATGGTGAAACCGACGTACTCCCTTTCCTACAATCGGGACAACGGCAGACCGAACTGGGTGAGCTGGCATCTGGACAGCTCGTGGTTCGGCAGCCTGGCGCGCGTGGACACCTTCCGGGCCGATCCCGCCGTTCCGCCCGATTGGTATCGCGTGCAGGGGTTCGATTTCTCTCTCTCCGGTTTCGACCGCGGCCACATGACGCCGAACGCCGACCGCGACAATGAGAATCGCATTCCCATCAATCAGGAAACCTACCTGATGTCGAACATGGTAGCGCAGGCCCCGGACAACAATCAGGGGCCGTGGGCGAATCTGGAGAACGATCTCCGGAGCATCGTCGCCGCGGGCGACATGGAGCTGTACATCGTCTCCGGACCCGCGGGTGTCGGCGGCGTCGGCAGCAACGGGGCGGCCACGACCCTCGCCAACGGCCACGTCCTCGTACCGGCATTCACATGGAAGGCCGCGCTGGTCCTGCCGAAGGGCGACAACGACGTCTCGCGCGTCACCGCGTCAACGCGCACGATCGCCGTGATCATGCCCAACATCCAGGGCATCCGAAACAACGACTGGCACACCTACCTCACCACCGTCGACGCGGTCGAGGCACTGTGCGTCTGCGATCTCTTTTCGAACGTTCCTGCCGCGGTGCAAAACAGCATCGAGGCGGGCGTCAACGGCACCAATCCTCCCGGCACCGCCGATCAATCCGTGAGCACGAACGAGGACGCGTCGAAGACGTTCACGCTCGACGCCGTCAGTGCCACCGGAGGCCCTCTCACCTACACGATCGTGACGACACCGACCCACGGCGTGCTTTCCGGCACCGGCGGATCGGAAACCTATACGCCCGCTCCCGATTTCAACGGCAACGATTCCTTCACCTACCGCGTGAGCGACAGCACGGGCACCTCGAATACGTCCACCGTTACGATCTCGGTTCTCGAGGTGAACGATCCTCCCACGGCCACGGACGACGCCAAGTCGACGAATGAGGACACCACCCTCACCTTCGCCAGCTCCGATCTGACGGCCAACGACAGCACAGGCCCGGCGAATGAGAGCAGCCAGACGCTCACGGTCACCGCGGTTACCGCGACCGCCACGACCCACGGCAGCGTCACGCTCACCTCGGGAACGGTGAGCTACGTTCCTGACGCCAACTACAACGGACCGGCCAGCTTCACCTATCAGGTCTGCGACAACGGCATCACCGGCGGCCTCTCCGACCCGCAATGCGCCACCGCCACGGTCAACGTCACCGTGAATGAGGCAAATGATCCGCCCACTGCATCCGACGACGCGAAGTCGACGGATGAAGACACTCCCCTCACCTTCCCGAGCTCCGATCTCACGGCCAACGACAGCACGGGACCGGCGAACGAGAGCAGCCAGTCGCTCACGGTCACTTCCGTTACCGCGACCGCCAACACGCACGGTACCGTCACACTGACATCCGGCGTGGTGAGCTACCTCCCCGACGCGAACTACAACGGACCGGCCAGCTTCACCTATCGCGTCTGCGACAACGGCTTGACCAACGGCCTCTCCGATTCGCAATGCGCCACCGCCACGGTCAACGTGACCGTAAACCCGGTGAATGATCCCCCCACCGCGTCGATCGTGACCGTGACGACCTCTCCTGAAGGAACGGCGGTGACGGCAACGGCGAACGTGAGCGATCCCGACGCGAATGAATCGTTCACCTACGCCTGGAGCGTGAAGAAGAACGGTTCGCCCTACGCGAGCGGCAGCAGCTCCTCGATCGACTTCACCCCTGACGACAACGGCGCCTACCTCGTGTCGCTCACCGTCACCGACGCAAGCGGCGCTACCGGCAGCGACGCCAAAACGATCAACGTCACCAACGTCGCTCCCGTCATCACCTCGGCCACCCTGTCCGCCGCGTCGATCGACGAGAACGGCAGCGTGACCATCTCCGGCGCTTTCACCGATCCTGGAACCGCCGACACCCACACGGTGATCGTGAACTGGGGCGACGGCAGCGCCAACTCCACGGTGCCACTGGCGCCCGGCAGCCGCGTCTTCTCGCTGGCACACCAGTACCTCGACGACGCGCCGTCCGGCACCGCTTCCGACGTCTACTCGATCTCCGTGACCGTTGCCGACGATGACGCCGGTACCGGTAGCGCCGGCGCTTCGGTGACGGTGAACAACGTCGCTCCCTCGATCAACTCGGTGACCGGTCCGACCGCGCCGCTCTCGCTGGGAACGGTAACGTCCATCAACATCAGCTATAGCGACGTCGGCACGCTCGATACACACACCGCGGTGATCACCTGGGACGACGGCTCCACGTCTCCGGCTGCCTGCTCCGCGGGCACGTGTACGGCCACGCACACCTATGCATCCGCCGGCGTCTACGCGGTCGCCATCAGCCTCTCCGATGACGACACCGGCAGCGCCTCGGCGCAGTTCGAATACGTCGTGGTCTTTGACCCGAGCGCCGGATTCGTCACCGGCGGCGGCTGGATCAATTCACCGCTCGGCGCCTATATCGCCGATCCCAGTCTGACCGGGAAGGCCACCTTCGGCTTCAACTCGAAGTATCAGAAGGGACAGAGCACACCGTCGGGCAACACACAGTTCCAGTTCCACGCCGCGAAGTTCGACTTCGCCAGCACGTCGTACGACTGGCTGGTGATCGCGGGCCCCAAGGCCCAGTACAAGGGCACCGGCACGGTGAACGGCACGGGACAGTTCGGCTTCCTTCTCACCGCGACCGACGGTGACCTCAATGGCGGCGGCGGTGTCGACAAGTTCCGCATCAAGATCTGGAACAAGGCCACGGGCGACACGGTGTACGACAACGCGTTGGGCTCCTCCAACGACATCGACTCGGCCAACCCGCAGCAGCTCGGCGGCGGAAGCATCGTCATCCAGAGTGGGAAGTAACCTCCACGAGTTGCATCGCGAGTCGGAGCCCCATTGGGCTCCGACTCACGATCCTGGAGATTGGACGTTACGACGCCGCGATAGCGGCTCAAGAACGTAGCTAGGGGGTGCGAGCGCTTTTTGCGAGCACCCCTGGTCGGGTTGTCGCTTGAAAGCGGGCCAGGCATCCTGCGAATCTTGCCGTTGTGTTTGAGAGCGGCATTGAGGCCAATCTACGGTTCGTGGAGTTCGCGGCCGGCGACATCCGCTGGCGTGATCCCGTCACGCACAGCACCGAGAACATCGGTAAGATCCGGCTTCACGCCATCATCGTCGAGCTGGAAACATCACACTGTCACAACGCTTGACCATCACTGGCAAACATCTGAGGCGAGGTTAGCCTGCATTTCTCACATACCGAGCGGAATGGTCGACGCCCTGTTACCTCGATAGCCCTTCTCCGACGCGCGGCTGCGCCGCTGGGCACAGACAAGAGTGTCTATGCCACATTGGACCTCGGTATTGGCAGGAGAGTGGAGACTTGCGCGACCGAATGTGGCACAGACACTCTTGTCTGTGACCCGGACGGAGCCGCCTCCGCTGCGAGCTCGCAGCTTGCTGTCGATTCCACTCATGGGGTTGGTTTAGAACATCACTGCTGACGTACCGGCGAGACCGTCATTCCCCCGAGCCCCTCCTTCGATTAGCATTCCCCCGCCTTCAGAACGCCACATCAGAAAGAGGTCATCGATGGCCAAACGGCTTACCTACATCCTCGCGGTCTTCCTTTCGTTCGGAACTTTCCTCAGCGCCCAACCGGCGAAGAAAGCGGATGCGCCCGACGCGAAAGAGAAAGAATCGAAGTACGGCGAGAAGACCTTCGCCGGGCTGAACCTCCGCGAGATCGGACCGGCGCTCACCTCGGGGCGCATCATCGACCTGGCGGTCGATCCGCGCGATGGGCGGGTCTGGTACATCGCAACTGCCGGAGGAGGCGTGTGGAAGACGACCAACGCCGGCACCAGCTTCGCGCCGATCTTCGACGATCAGAAGTCGTTCTCCATCGGCTGCGTGACCATCGATCCGCACGACTCGCTCGTGGTCTGGGTGGGGTCGGGCGAGAACAACAGTCAGCGCTCGGTGTCGATGGGCGACGGCGTTTACAAATCCGTCGACGGCGGGAAGAGCTGGAAGAACGTCGGGCTGGAGAAGTCGGAGCACATCTCGAAGATCGTCGTCGACCCGCGCGACTCCAACGTCGTCTACGTCGCCGCGCAGGGGCCGCTGTGGGCGCCGGGTGGCGACCGCGGTCTCTACAAGACGACGGACGGCGGCAAGACGTGGAAAGACGTGCTGACCATCAGCGAGAACACCGGCGTCACCGACGTCATCCTCGATCCTTCGAATCCCGACATCCTCTACGCCTCGGCGTACCAGCGCCGCCGCCACGTCTTCACCCTCATCGACGGGGGCCCGGAGTCGGCCATCCATAAGTCGACCGACGGCGGCAAGACGTGGACGAAGCTGAAGGACGGCCTGCCGAAGGAGGACATGGGGCGCATCGGCCTGGGAATCGCGCCGCACAACCCGAAGATCATCTACGCCACCATCGAGTCGACGCGCAAGGCGGGCGGCTTCTTCGTCTCCAAGGACGGCGGGGCATCGTTCAAGAAGGTCAACGACTACTCCGCGCCGGGCGCGCAGTACTACGGCGAGATCTTCGTCGATCCGAACGACGACGACCGCATCTACTCCGCGGACGTCTGGGTGCGCGTCTCCGACGACGGCGGCAAGACATGGCGCAGGCTCGACGAGAAGTGGAAGCATCCCGACAATCACGTGGTCTGGATCGATCCGGCCAGCAGCGATCACCTGCTGATCGGCTGCGACGGCGGGCTCTATGAGTCGTTCGACCGCGCCGAGTCGTGGAGCTTCAAGGCCAATCTGCCGGTCACGCAGTTCTACCGCGTGAGCGCCGACGATGCCCTCCCCTTCTACAGCGTCTATGGCGGCACGCAGGACAATTTCAGCCTCGGCGGTCCGGCGCGCACGACCGACGCCAAGGGGATCGTCAACGCCGACTGGTACGTGACGCAGGGCGGCGACGGCTTCCGCTCCGTTCCCGATCCGAAGGACTCGAACATCATCTACGCCGAGTCGCAGAACGGCGGCCTGGTGCGCTTCGACAAACGCACCGGCGAGCCGCTCGACATCGAGCCGCAGCCGGCCCCCGGCATGGATCCGCTGCGCAAGAACTGGGACTCCCCCATCATCGTCAGCCCGCACAACAGCAACCGCATCTACTTCGCCGCGCAGTACCTCTTCCGCAGCGACGACCGCGGCAACGCATGGAAGGCGATCAGCCCCGATCTCACCCGCCACATCGACCGCAATACCCTGCCGGTCATGGGACGCATCTGGGGCGTCGACGCCGTGGCCAAAGGGGCCTCGACGTCGTGGTACGGCAACATCGTCTCGCTCGCCGAATCGCCGCTGCAGGAGGGGCTGATTTACGCCGGCACCGACGACGGCCTGATTCAGATCACCGAAGACGGCGGCGCGCACTGGCGCAAGATCGATCACATCGCCGGCGTCCCCGACATGACCTACGTCTCGCGTCTCGAGGCGTCGCAGCACGATGTCAATGTCGTCTACGCCGCCTTCGACAACCACAAGACCGGCGACTTCAAACCGTACGTGCTCAAGAGCAGCGACCGCGGGAAGAGCTGGACGTCGATCGCCGGCGATCTGCCCGCGCGCGGTATGACCTACGCGCTGGTCGAAGATCGCGTCGATCCCAAGCTCCTCTACCTCGGCACGGAGTACGGCCTTTTCGTCTCGCAGAACGGCGGCTCGGCGTGGATTCCGCTGAAAGGCGGCTTCCCCACCGTGGCCGTGCGCGACCTCTGGTTCCAGAAGCGGCACGACGATCTCGTCATCGCCACCTTCGGCCGCGGTTTCTGGGTTCTCGATGACGTGGCCCCGCTGCGCACGATGACGCCGACCGTCGCCGCCGGCGAAGCGACGCTCTTCCCGACGCGCGACGCGGAGCTCTACGTCGAGCGCTCGCAGCTCGGGCTACTGGGCAAGTCATTTCAGGGCCAGTCGTACTTCACCGCGCCGAATCCGCCATTCGGCGCCATCTTCACCTATTACCTGAAGGACGAATTGAAGAGCCGCCGCAAGCAGCGCCAGGCCGCCGAGGCCAAGATCGATCAGGACAAGAGCAACGAGCCGGGACATGCGGCGCCGCCGTATCCGACGCTCGAACAACTGCGCGCCGAGGATCGGGAGATCGAGCCGTCGATCGTGATGATCGTGTCCGATGAGGAAGGAAACGTCATCCGCCGCGTGAGCGGTCCGGCCAAGGCCGGCTTCCATCGCGTGGCGTGGGACCTCCGCTATCCGCCGCCGACGCCGATCGAGCTGAAGGAGCCGGAGCCGGACGTCTTCGCGCCGCCACCCGGCGGCCCGCTGGTCGCCCCGGGCAAGTACACCGTGCGCATCGCCAAGCGCATCGACGGCGTCGAGACAACGCTCGGATCGCCGCAGACGTTCAACGTCGTCCCGCTCTATCTCTCGATCATGCAGGAGAGCGACCGGGCCGCCGTGCTCGACTTCCAGAAGAAAGCCGCCGCCCTGCAGCGGTCCTTGATGGGAGCCGCGCGCGTCACACAGGAAGCGCTCACGCGCATCCAGTACATCCGCCGCGGCCTCGACGAGATCGCCGGTCCCGATCCGAAACTCGTGGCGCAGGTGAACAGCATCGACACCGCCCTGCGCGACATCAACGATCAACTCAACGGCGATCCGATCCTGCGCCGCGCCAACGAGCCCAGCCAGCCATCACTGCTCGACCGCGTCAACACCGCCGTGAACGGCCTCACCACGACCGCGCCCCCGACGGCAACGCACCGCGAGTCGCTGGCCATCGCCCAGCAGCAGACCGGCCCGCTGATCGACCGCCTGCACAAGCTGATCGAAGTCGATCTGGCGAATGTGGAGAAACAGATGAACGATCGCGGCGCACCATGGACGCCGGGGAGGATTCCGGAGGTGCCGAGGTAGGGAGCACCTATGGCAGCGCCCAAAAGGAGAGCGGGCGTCCGCGCCTGCTCCCGGCGGGCGTCTCGCCCGACGGTGGGGACGAAGGCAGACGCGAATATTCGGGTTAATACAGCGTCACGCGGCAAACATGCGCATTTTGACGTGGCTTACGTGCTGCACGTAAAATACGTGCATGAGCAGACGAAATCTCACGATACAACTCGACGAGGCCACGATTCGGCGCGCAAAGGTCATCGCCGCGGAACACGGCGTTTCCATAGGCGGACTGGTGACGCAGCAGATCGAACAAATCGTCGCGGAGGCTGATCGCTACAACGCGGCTCGAGAGCAGATTCTCCGCCATCTGAAGAAACCGCCCTTCCGCCTGGGCGGTGTACGTCCTGGCCGAGAGGAGCTCCATGATCGAAAAGGTCTTCGTCGATAGCAACGTCCTCGTCTACGCGCACGACGCCGATTCGGGCGACAAGCAGCGCATCGCCGCCAACGCCATCGCCGAGATCATGGACGCGCGGTCGGGCGTGTTGAGCATTCAGGTTCTGCAGGAGTTCTACAACACGGTCACCCGTAAGCTACGCAGCGCCATCACACGGGATATCGCCCGCGATCTCCTTCGCAGCTATTCATCCTGGGCCATCCAGCCGTTGACCGCCGAGGACGTAGTTGCGGCCTCATTCCTCGAGCAGAGCCATCAACTCAGTTTCTGGGATGCGCTCATCGTTCAAGCTGCTTTGCTCGCAGGCGCCAAAAAGCTGCTTTCCGAAGACTTGCAACACGGGCGATTCATCAGTGGAGTCACGGTCGAGAATCCCTTCCATCTGATGTGAGGATGTGGGTATCGAGGAGGAGTCTCATTCGGATCGCTGGCCCCGTCTCACCGCCTGTTGTTGCGCGTCAGACAATGAGGTAGAAAGCTCCGGACATCCCTCTCCACGCATATGCCGGGCGTATTCATCAGTCATTCGAACGCCGATCGCGCGGCGGCCTTCACGCTTTCGGAGAAGCTGACGGAGAAGGGCTACCGCTGCTTTCTCGACTTCGAGAGCATCGCCGGCGGAGAGGCGTGGGAGCGGGAGATCTACGCCGCCCTTCGCCAGAGTGTCGTCGTTCTTCTCTTTGCCACACCGGAAGCGATCGAGTCGCAGTGGGTATTCGCCGAGGTCTCCATCGCCCGGTTCCTCGGCGTGCCCGTCATCCCGATGAAGATGAGAGGAGACGACTGCGAAATCTGGCCGCACGTCGAGGTGACGGTGCAGCACATCGACTTCCGCACGCATCCAGGTCCGGCCCACGAGAAGCTGTTGGAATCGCTCGCCGCTTTCGATCTCAAAGCGGATGCCGCGTTTCCCACGGGACAATCCCCATACCCTGGCCTCGAGGCATTCCGTGAGAAGAACGCTTCCGTCTTCTTCGGTCGCGATCGGGAGCTCCATGAGGCGATGGTGGAGCTTCGTCTGGGCGGTCAGCAGCGCCGCTTTCTGGCCGTGATCGGGCCGTCGGGCAGCGGCAAGTCCTCGTTCGTCAAGGCGGGGCTCATCCCGGGACTGGCACGAGGAAAGATTCACGGCTCGCGGCAGTGGCTCTACATTCCTCCGTTCACACCGGGCGATGCACCCTTCCACAACTTCGCCCAGGCGCTCTGCGCGGCCGACAAGAACCTCGGTTTCGTCAGTGAGGTCGAGGCCCATCTCCGGAAAGAAGGGGGACTCCTCGATGCCGTCGTCACGGCGTTTGCTCACTCGCGGCTGGCGGACGCGGAGGCCGCCGGCGCAAACGTCGTCGTGGTTCTCGACCAGCTCGAAGAGATCGAGCGCCGCACGCCGAAATCCGATGCCAATGCCTTTCTCGAGTCGCTGGGGAGCGCGCTTGAGGCCCCGAGCACGCCGCTTGTCGTCATCGCCACACTGCGGTCGGATTTCCTTTCGGAGTGTCTCGAGTTCCCGGCGCTGGCTCCGCTGCTCTCGTCGAATAGTCTGCTGCTGGGGGCCATGGATCGCGCAGCACTCCGTGCAGCAATCCTCGGTCCCGCGGCGATCACCGCTCTCCGTTTCGACGACGGCCTGGTCGATCGAATCGTGGAGGATACGGGTGGCGGGGATACCTTGCCGCTCATGGCCGATGCGCTCCGGCAGTTGTGGGAGAAGAGCCACGATCGCAGCCCGCGGCAGATCACGACGGAGGACTACTACACGATCGGCGGCGTGCAGGAAGGCCTGGCGCAACGAGCGCAGAAGCTCTTCGACAGTCTCTCGCCGGACACCCGGCTGCCGTTGCGCGACGCTCTGGTGCAGCTCGCCGACGTCAACGAACGGGGCGACTTCACCCGGCGGCGCCTTCCTCGCCATCAGATCCCGCGGGCCGCACAGGCAGCTATCGATCAATTCGTCGATCATCGGCTTCTCGTCTCCTCGGGCGAAAGCAGCGGAGGTTGGGTGGAAGTCTCCCACGAGGCCCTGCTGCGGAAATGGAACCTGCTCCGCCAGTGGCTCGAGGAGGAGAGCGATCGCCTCCGTCTTCGACGCCAGATCGAGATGGATGCCCGGGAATGGGCCGCTCATGACCGCGCCGCCGAATACCTTTGGCGATCCGGCCGGCTTGCCGTGGCGCGGGAGTTGATGGAGGGGGAGCTTTGGCCTGAGAACGACGTTCGGCGGCAGTTCATCGAAGAATCACACATTCAGGAGCAGACCGGCCGCGAACGCGAGTCCGAGCAGCTCGCCAATCGAGTCCTCAATGATTACGAAAAGGATCCGCACCTCGGGATGCTGCTGGCATTGGCCGCGATCGAAACCTATGGCTGGACGCCGCGGGCAGAGCTGGCGCTCAATACCGCGCTTGATGCATCGAGAGTGCGCGCGCTTCTCAGGCACGAGAAGAGTGTGTCTCGCGCGACTTTCAGCCCCGACGGCTCGCGCATCGTCACCGCCTCTGACGACCACACCGCCCGCGTCTGGGATGCCACTTCCGGACTACCCATTCAGACACTCCGAGGCCACGAAAAAGCTGTGGCTAGCGCGGCCTTCAGCCCCGACGGCTCGCGCATCGTCACCGCCTCCGACGACAACACGGCCCGCGTCTGGGATGCCACCTCCGGACAATCCCTTCACACACTTCGAGGCCACGAGAGAGCGGTGTATCGCGCGGCCTTCAGCCCCGACGGCTCTCTTATCGTCACCGCTTCCCTAGACCACACCGCCCGCGCTTGGGATGCCACGTCCGGACAACTCCTTCACACACTCCGAGGCCACGAGGACAGGGTGCGGAGCGCGGTCTTCAGCCCCGACGGCTCGCGCATCGTTACCGCCTCCCTAGATCACACCGCCCGCGTCTGGGATGCCACCTCCGGACAACCCCTTCACACACTCCGAGGCCATCAGGACAGGGTACGGAGCGCGGCCTTCAGCCCCGACGGCTCGCGCATCGTCACCGCCTCCGACGACCACACCGCCCGCGTCTGGGATGCCACTTCCGGACAACCCCTTCGCACACTCCGAGGGCACCAGGACACCGTATACAGTGCGGCCTTCAGTCCCGACGGCTCGCGCATCGTCACCGCCTCCTTCGACCACACTGCCCGCGTCTGGGATGCCACTTCCGGACTACCTCTTCACACACTCCGAGGCCATCAGGACGAGGTGAATAGCGCGGCCTTCGGCCCCGACGGCTCGCGCATCGTCACCGCCTCCGACGACCACACCGCCCGCGTCTGGGATGCCACCTCCGGACAAACGCTGCATATACTCCGAGGACACGTTGACACCGTGTTTAGCGCGGCCTTCAGCGCCGACGGCTCGCGCATCGTCACCGCCGCCTGGGACCGAACCGCCCGCGTCTGGGATACGCCGCACACGCGGGACGGGCTGGTTCGCTTCGCCCGCACACGGGTCCTGCGAGGCCTCACACAGGAAGAGAGAGATCGATATGGTCTTCCATCACCGTCCGATGACAGGAAAGCGGACAAAGCCAGCCATGAGCCGTTGTGAGCATCCGTCTATGCTCGCATTTCTCACACTCAGTGAAATTGCGTGTGCTCCGTCTCGTCGAAAACAGGGCCAACGGCTGTTCCGGTCTCCCGCTTACGCTCAGACGAAAAACAAGCGTCCGGCCTTCGGACGCCGCGGAACGCAGGTTCCGTCGTTCAGAAACAAAGTCTCCTGCTCCGAACCAGAATCTCTTCCCTCGGAAGCAAAATCCGTTCCGACAGATCATCATAACGATCTGCAAGAATCAAAATTCGTTCTGACAGAGCGTTATACCATTCTGTCGGAGCGAAAAATCATTCCATCAGAACATTATAATGTTCTGTCAGAACGAATTTTGATTCTCGCGGAGGACGCAGCGGCTCCGCGGGAAACAAAATTCGATCCTGCAGAATGAATTTCGTTTCCGCAAGAGCGGCCGAGCGTTCCAGCGGAACCAAAATTCGCTCCGTCGGAATGATTTTTCGCTCTTGCAGAACATTATACCGATCTGTTGTTGCCAAAATCATTTAGTCGTGGCCAGGGGGTGCCGATAAACCTCACGGCCGCGCGGCGCGGCGGCGCGAGTCCGCGGGGGTGAGCAGGCGGATGACGTAGTTCGAGGTGTCGGCGACGATGATGGCGCCGTTATCGAGGACGTGGTTGCCGGTGTCGGAAATGAAGATCTCACCGCGCGCGTCGACGTCGATGCCGGACGGGGTGTTGAGATGCGCGGTGCGCGCGGGGCCGTCGTCGCTGCCGGCTACGCCCGCCACGCCGGCGATCGTGGTCACCGTCCCGTCCGCGGCGATGCGGCGGATGGTGTGATTGCCGCTGTCGGCGACGAGCAGGCTGCCGTCGGGCGCGGTGGCGATGCCGCGCGGCGAGTTGAAGCGCGCCGCGGTCCCCTTGCCGTCGTCGGAGCCGGCCATACCCGCCGTTCCGGCGAATGTGTCGACCATTGACGTCTGCGGGCACCCTTCGCCGGAGTAGCCGAATCCGATGCGTCGGATGGTGTGGTTGCCAGTGTCGGCGACGAAGAGCTTGCGCTCGCTGATGTTCGACCAGTTATACGTCTTCGACCGCGCCAGGCCGGTCGGCGTATTGAACAATGCCTGATAGCGCATCCCATCCTGCGCGCCGGCGGTTTGGGCCGTGCCGAGAACGTCATGCCCGTCGCGGTTGGCCAGGATGCCCAGAAACGAGACGAGCGCGATCTGTTGCCCGCCGCTGCTGGCGACGAACATCCCGCGGTCGTAATCGTTGCCGCCACAGCCGCCGCCCGGCGGCTCGATCAGCACGCCGCCGCCGAACGGCCCGCCGAAGTCGAACGGAAACGGATTGCCCGAGGGGATATAGAGGGAATAGCCGTCGGTGACGGCGTAGATCGAGACCGTCCCGTGCGAGATCTTGCGCAGCACCTGGTTCGCGCGATCGACCACGAAAATGTCGCCGTCGTCGACGCCCTCGTAGGGCGTGGCGTGGGCAACGACGTCGAGCCACGTCGGGCGGTTGAATTTCGCCGTGGCCGCGTTCCCGTTCTCGAGGCCCGCTTCCCCCGGCGTGCCGGCGAGCGTGGAGACGACGTAAGGGAGTCGCGGATCGGCGGAGGTTCGTGCCGAGGTGAGGATTGCATTACGAGCCGTGAGATGAGGGACAGGCATCGCGCCTGTCCCTCATCGGCCGTTCCTGTTATGCCTGCGAAGAGAGAACGAGCGTATCCTCGCCACACCGCATCGTGAGGGTGCGCGTCACCGCGTTCAGGACGCCTCCTTTGCGAGCGAGATCGACGAAGTAAACGCCGACCGCCGTGACGAACGGCCGTTGCGACCAGAGCGCCTCCATTGACGAGAAGGCCTTCGGGATCACCGCCGGCGAGTTTGCGTTCATCATCGCCATCTGCAGCCGGTTCACGCCGTCGGCAAACCTGGCCCGCTCGGCGCGCACGTTCGGGTATTGCGTCACGATCATGTTCGGGAACGTGTTCGGCATCGACGAGGTCTCGAAATTCCTCAGCCCTCCCTCGGAGATTGTGTGACTGACGCGGCTCTGCCAGCTCGAGAGGCTGAGGTCAGCGAACGTCGCGGCGAAATGCGCCGTCCAGAGAGGACCATAAGCCATGCGCCGCATGGCCTGATTGCGTCTTGTGGAGAACGTGTCCATGTATGGCATGGCGGCACCGAACGCCTGCCCGTATCCGTCGAAGTCGTCTGCTTTCGCGTTCGCAAAAATCGCCGAGAGCGACGGCTCATCGAACACAAGCTGCAGCGTGCAGGTGCTCATGCCGTCGGAGACGAAGGCAGCGAGCTGCTCCTGCGCGGCGGGCGCATCGTCCCGGATCACGCCCCACATCTCGGCGAAATCCGCCATTTTCTCGGCGTCGCCGGCCATGACGCGCGGGAAATCGAGTTGGAGGTGCAGGCCGTAGTCGAATTGATCGGTCTGCGGCATGGCCGCGTAGTTTCCCATCTCCGCCTTCAGGTCGGCCACCCAGGTGAAGTCCGGCATCGGCACGCCTTTCTCGCAGTATGAGCGAGCGCCATCGAAGGCCATCATCTTCCGGCCGCCGATGTCCGTGCGCGTCTTGGCCTGCATGTCGCTCTTGTCGCTGACCGCGACGGTGTGCTTTCCAAGGCCGAGAGTGAAACCGAGAGCATTGGTACGCATCACCGTGTTCTCGTTGATGTATCGCAGGAGCTTATAGTCGGCAGCCTCATTGACCGTGTTCTCCGCGAGTGTGGCGGCGTCGCCGCGAAGCGCCAGGTCGTAGGCGGTATCGAGCGCCGCGTCGTGCAGAAGGACGAGCTCGAGCAGGACCGACTCCTCGGTGAGCCGGCTGTACTCGTATTTGAAGCCGACCATCGCCTTGGCGGTGGCGACAGCCTTGATCGCGTCCGCGAGGCGAGTCTCGAGCTTCGCGATCTCGTCGCGAACGGCCTGCACACGGTCGAGCACAGCCTGAACGTGGAATCGCTCGACGAGGTCGCCGAAGAGTTGCTTCTCGCCTTCCGTGAGTTGCAACGGCGTGTTCTGCACCTTCTTCAGAAGAGCGTCGACCATCTTCATCGGTTGGCCGATCGATCCTTCGACGAGGGCCTGAAACGCGCTCTGTACGGTTTGAGAGCTCTCGAATCCGGCGCCGAGGCTCGCCGCGATGGAGACGTCCGTTCCGCGCGACTTGGCTTTCCTCACCGAGATTCGGAATTGATTGTCCGCGGTGCGGGAGACAACGATGACAAAGTCGTCCGTGACGTTGAGGTCGACGGACGCGGTGAGGCCGGAGCTCAGTTTGATTGCGATCGGCTTCGACGAGGAGAGGATCTTCGTCAGCTCCGACGCCGCGCTGCTGAACGCGTCGGCCCAACTGAATTTGACCACCGCGGAGAGCTCTCCGTCGATCTGCATCGAGAGCGCCTCGCCGGGCTGGAGATCGCGCACCTGCTCGAACTTCAGAATCGAGCGCGGCGCGACGAGGTCTTTCGCCAGCGCCACCCGCGCGTTATCGTCCGCGTTGTGCAGGCGATAGTCGAGCAGGCTGATCTCGCGCCCCCCTTTCACCGCCATACCGACCATCCCGAAGTCGGCGCTGAGATCTCCTTTGAGCGCGCCTTTCAACGAGTACTTCAACCAGGCGCGCTCCTGGGCGAATGAAATCACCGGCTCCGGACCACCGCTGGCGGCGGAGAAAACACCGTCGGGATCCTTGTCGGCGGCGCTGTTGAAGAGATCGACGCCGACCGTTGCCGCCGCCCCGAACGATAAGTCGATGGGCACACCTCCGATCACTGCCTGGGGACTCTTGACGAGCGACTTGGCGAATGACAGTTGATTCGGAAAGTCGTGGGAAAGCGGTTGGTCGGGAATCATCTGCAAAGCCGCAGTGATCGGATCAGACATGACAGCCTCCTTTTCGGAGCAATGATGGATTGCCCGAAGTTCAGAAAACCTACGCCCTGTCATACGCCAGGCGACAGATATGTCCTGATCAGGTTGCCATCCCACGACGTGTCGTCAGGGAAAACGCCGGAATGCTATTGAAGTCAGAACCGAATATCTGTTCAAAAGGAGACGCACACCTCCGCGGCCTCAGGGGCCGTGGACCGCGGCATGCCGGTCACTGCGGCGAATGACGAAATGCCTCACGGTCGTTTCCGGGTCGATGAGGAACTCGGCGTCACGCGGCAGGTTGTGAACCTTCTGGATGTCGGCCCCCGCGTAGGCCTTGATGTCGTCGAGAGAGCGCCAGTAGCTGATGACCAGAAACTCGGTGATGCCATCGTGGCTGCTGGTCATGACGTCGGCGCCGAGGTTGCCGGGGATCTTCTCGATTCGCTCGACCCCGTCGCGATTCAGGTAATCGTAGTACTCGGCGGCCTTCGCATCCGGCACGCGGCCATGCCACATCCGGGCGACACGCGCGTGCGCGGCGTCCGCGGGCGCATCCGACGTCGAACCGTGAGCGCGCATGGCAAAGCCGGCAACAAGGAGTGCGAGAGCGGCCGACAGCCCGGCAATGACGACGATTCGCGAGTTGGCTTGCATGGAAACTCCTCCTCTTGGAAAGGGTAGCCGAAGGAAGGTGGCACGTACACGCAACGCGATCGGATGCCAGTAGTGTCGCGTTGTGGCACGGTGGGGTACGGGGTGTGTCCCAACGGGGTACGGGGTGTGTCCCAGTGGGGCACGGGGTGTGTCCCAGTGGGGTACAGGGTGTGCCCCAGGGGGGTACGGGGGGTGTCCCAGTGGGGTACGGGGTGTGTCCCAGTGGGGCACGGGGTGTGTCCCAGTGGGGTACGGGGTGTGTCCCAGCGGCGTGTATCGTTGGGACACGGGGTGCCCACCGTTGGTCAGAACGACCCCTGCCCGAGCAGCCTCTCCTGGTACCGTCGCGACAGACGCAGCGTCTCGCTGCTCTTGAGCACGATGATGTAGTCGCCGTGGAAGTGCGCGCGCACCTCCTTGATGGCGTCGATGTTCACGATGCCGGAGCGGTGGATGCGGGCGAAGCGCTTCGGGTCGAGGCGCACCTCGAGGTCGGCCAGCGTGCCGCGCACGAGGTGCGAGGCGTCGGCGGTGTGGAGGCGGACGTAGTTCCCCTCGGCGGTCAGATGGAGGACCTCGCGCATGGCCACGAAGAAGAGACGGTCACCGTGGCGGACGACGATCCGGTCGAGGTGTGAGGATGCACGAGGCAGCGAGGCCAGCAGCCGCGCCAGCTTGTCGTCCGCTTCCCCCTCGGCGTTCTTGAGCCGGGCGACGGCCCGATTGAAAGCGATATCGAACCGCTCGCGCGAGAACGGCTTGAGCAGGTAGTCGACGGCATGGACCTCGAACGCCCGCAGGGCAAACTCATCGAAGGCGGTGGCGAAGATCACCGCCGGCATGGCCTCGACGCCGATGGCCTCGATCGCTTCGAAGCCGGTCATGCCGGGCATCTGGACGTCGAGCACGACCAGCTCCGGCTCCAGCGAGCGGACGGCGTCGACGACTTCCAGCCCGTTCTCCGCCTCGCCGGCGATCTCGACGCCGTCGTGGCCGGCCAGCCACGACCGGACGAGCCGGCGCGCCGGCGCTTCGTCGTCGGCGATCAGAACCCGCGTCACGCCACGGCCTCCTCGGCGGTGTGCCACGGCAGCTCGATGGTCAGAAGCAGTCCTCCCTGGTCGCGGTTGACGAGATCGAGCCGCTGCCTGGCGCCATAGAGATGCTGCAAGCGGGCCATGGTGTTCGACAGACCGATCCCCTCGCCGGAGGGAGCGGCGCCGTCGACGAGCCCGGGACCGTTGTCCTCGATGGTGACGCGCAAGCGGTCGCCGTCGCGCAGCGCAACGATGCGGATCTCAGCCCGTCTGGCGTGGTCGCGCAGTGAGTGCGTGATCGAGTTCTCGACCATCGGCTGCAGGAAGAGATGCGGCACCAGGGTGTCGCCTGCCTCGGCGGGCATGGAGACGACGACGCTCAGCCGCTCCTCGAAGCGCGCCTTCATGATCTCCACGTAGCTGGCCAGAAAGTCCATCTCTTCGCGCAGCGGCACCTCCTGCGCGGCGGAGCTTCGCAGCGTGGCCCGCAGGAAGCTGGAGAGATGCTGCACCATGGCCCCGGCCACCTTCGGATCGTCTTCGATATGCGAGGAGATCATGTGCAGTGCGTTGAAGAGAAAGTGCGGCTGGAGCTGCATCTTCAGCGCGGCCAGGCGGGCCTCGGTGAGCTCGCGCTCCAGCCGCGCCGCGGCCGCGTCGCGCTCGCGGTTGGCGCGCGCATAGGCGATGAAGCGAAGCAGAAAGTAGATCAGCAGATAGACGATGAACTGCTTCTGCCCCTCCATGAAGAAGCGGTAGCGCATGGCGCCGTAGTTGTAGGTTCCCCAGCCGAGGAGGTGGTAGATCAGCTCGCGGCTGCCCCACATCAGGAGCGTGTGGCTGACGGCGAAAAGCACGAAGACGGCGGCGTGAAGCGGGAGGCGCGTGGCCACCGTTCCGCGCCGGACCGGATAGCGGTTGTCTACCAGCACCAGCAGCGGAAGCAGGAGCAGGAACGTGTATGCGCCGGTCATCTCCCAGACAAACGGGTACTTCGCCGCGCGGACGTTCTCCTCGGCCAGCCAACTGGTCTCCACGATGCTGAAATTCAGCAGGCCGATGACGGTGACCGCGAGGAAGACCAGCACGAACGATTTCAGCCGCACGGCGAAACGGTAACGCGCCACGGCCCGCCTGTCATCTCCCGAGGGACGAGCGGAGCAAGGGCGTGACGAGCGGCCGCGCTGCCCGGCTGTCCTCTCCCTCCTCCGCTCGTCACAAAGCCGTTGTCAGCCGGCGGCGCATGCTCGATCTTGGACGCCATGAGCGAAATGACCGTACCGGCGCAATCCTCTCAATCAAGACCTGTAGTGTGGAGCGGTCCCGTGCTCGTGGCCTGCGTCGCGGCCGCGAAGTTCGCCTTCCACATGGCCACGGCGAATCTCTACGGCTTCTTCATCGACGAGCTGTATTTCCTGGCCAGCGGCCAGCACCTGGCGTGGGGCTACGTCGACTTTCCGCCGCTGACCGCGTTTCAGGCCTGGCTCACGCGGCATCTGTTCGGCGACTCGCCGTATTCGATCCGTCTCTTCCCGTCACTGGCCGGCGCGGGATTCGTCCTTCTGGCGGGAGCGATCGCGCGCGAGCTCGGCGGGGGCCGCTTCGCGCAAGTGACGGCGGCGCTGGCCATCCTGTTCGCCCCCGGCTACCTCGCCTTCTGCAGCTACCTGTCGATGAACTCGATCGAGCCGCTGATCTGGGCCGGCTGCGCGCTGGTGGTCGTGCGCATCATCAAACGAAACGACCCGCGCCTCTGGCCGTGGTTCGGCCTGCTGGCGGGGATCGGCCTGCTGAACAAGCACACCATGTTCGTCTTCGGCTTCGCCGTCGTGGCGGCGTTGCTGCTCACCCCGCATCGGCGGCTGATGCTCAACCGCTGGTTCGTTCTTGCGGGAGCGATCGCGTTCGCCGTTTTCCTTCCGAACCTGATCTGGGAGATCCGACACCATTTTCCGCATATCGAGATGTTGGCGAACATCAAGCGGAATGGCCGCGACGTGCAGATGAACCCGGTCGTTTTCCTTCTCTGGGACGTCCTGATGACCAATCCGATCGCGACGCCGCTGTGGATTGCCGGCCTCGTTTCGCTGTTTACGGGATCGCTGAAACGCTTCCGCGTCCTCGGCATTGCCTGGGTCATCGCGTATGCCGTGCTGATCCTCGTGCACGGGCGTTTCTACTACCTGCTCCCGGCGTTCGTGATGATCATCGCCGCGGGAGCGGTCGCCTTCGAGGGGATGACGAACCACCAGGGCCGTGGCTGGATGCGGCCGGCGTACCTGGCGCTCATCGCCATCGCGGGCGCTCTCCTCGCGCCGATCGCCGTTCCGACTCTTCCACCCGATGCGTACTTCCGCTTCACCGAGCTGACGCACATCGAGCAACCGCGCTTCGAACATCGCCGCACGACGTCGATGCCGCAGTTCTTCGCCGACCGCTTCGGCTGGCCGGAGATGGTGGCCACGGTGGCGCGGGTCTACAACAGTCTCCCGCCGGAGGAGCGAGCGAAGACGGCCATCTTCGGCAACGACTACGGCCAGGCGGGCGCGATCGACTTCTACGGTCCGCGCTACGGCCTGCCGCAATCGATCGGCGGCCATCTCTCCTACTGGTACTGGGGTCCGCGCAACTACACCGGCGAGAGCATCCTGGTGCTGGGCGATGACCGCGAGACGCTCGAGCAGAAGTTCGAGATCGTCCAGCCGATGGCCGAGATCGGCCATCCCTACGCCATGGCCCAGGAGCACTTCACGCTGTTTCTGGTGAAGAAGCCCCGCGGCTTCACGCTGCAGACAGCATGGCCGATGTTGAAGAAGTTCGAGTGAGGCGGGGTTGCGCGGTCTCGAAGCAATCCCACCGCGAGACCGCGAAACCCCGAGACCGCGCAACCACGTTCCTACAGGAACCGGATCGACGAGAGCTCGTCGCCGAACGTATCGGGGCCGAGGATTCCACCCGAGGGCGGATTGTTCACGGTCAGCGTGGCGCTGTCCGGGGTTACCGAGGGAGTCGCGGAATGCAGGTTGTTGCAGAGTGCGACGAACGACGTACCCGTGGTAACGGTGAATTTGCCCTCATCCGTTCTGAACCCGCGGTCATTGAACATCTCCACGGCATTCTCCGTCGATTCCAGGGGAGTGGGCGGCGCGAGGTAGACGAAGGCGCTCAGCTCATCTTCGGCCTCGGTGTCGTTGAGGAATCCGCTTTCCAGATCGATGTCGTTCAGATTGCTCACTCCGTCCGCCTTGCTGAACGCGATATTGGTCTCGTCGAGGATACTGGCCAGCGTGTCGATGCCGAGGAGCATTTCCGCAAAGCGTGCCACCGTCGTCAGCGCGGAGATCACGTTGCGCACGGGCTGCAGAAGCGTGCGAACGTGCTCGACGGTCGAAATTGCCGAGGAACCCGGCACCATGATCAGGGCCGGTCCCCCGAAGTTCGTGTCGCGCGTGAGCGCCAGAACTTTGGGGAAAGGGACCGCGGGGATCGCCACGACGACTGGCCCGACATCCCTGTTTACGGTGACGGTATCGGCCGTGAGCATCACGCTCGCGATGATCGTTCGCTTCACTGTAGAAGACGCGCTCCCGTCGAAGAGCGTGAACGCGGGAAGGAACACGATGTCGAGCGTCGGGCTCGTCAGACCATTCGGCGCCAGGAAGTCGCTGCCCTCGACGAGATCGTTGTTCGCGTCATCCTGAATCTTCCAGGCCACGGCGATGGTGGGAGCGATATCGCTCGGCACCGCCACGGGAAACGTTCCTGTCAATTTCCCGATCAGACCCGGCGTTCCGCTCGTATCCACGGTCGGGGGAACCGAGGTCAGGTTGAACAGCGGAAGGATCTTCGCGATCGAGGCGTCTTCGACGAACGTAGGCGAGTTGAAGTTGGTGTTGGAGAAGACGACATCCTTCGCGATGAAGTCGAGGCTGACGTCCTGTTGGACGATGTCCGTGAAATGCAGGAGCGAGAGTGGCGGCACGAGTGACGTACTGATCAATTGCCCCGGTTGGGCTGTCGCCGGCACTCCCGCGATGCTGAGAAGGGAGGCGGCCTGAGTAAGTTGGTCGGTCAAATCAGCCATGGTGATCTCCTTTCGACTCACGCATAGTGATCGGAAATCGGTGTTCGTTACATCCTCACGCGGAGACGCGGAGGAAGACGAGGGTTTCTTCTCGGCGCACTCCGCGCCTCCGCGTGAGTCCTTCACCAAAATTGGAAAGCAATCCGGCCGGCGGCAGCCGTCCGACGTAACAAAACGAGCGCGAACGCCAAATCGGACCTACGTTGGTACATCCGGTTCACTTCTCAGGGGACTCCAGACAGCTAAATACGGAGATCATGGCGATGAAACATCGTTTTCTGTTTCTGCTCGCAACGCTCATTTGCGCGTCCTCGGGACTCGCCCAGCAAGTGTCGCCCGGCGTCGGCAATGCCGTTCTGCTGGCGAAGAACAGCATTCAGATCGATCAGTCGGCGGTTGTGGTCTCCGGCGACGTGATCGTGAACAATGCCACGGCCGGCCCGGTGCTCGGCGAGCTGGCGCTGTCGCTCGATCGCTCCGTCACCACCCCGGCGGGCTACAAGCTCGCGGCGACGTCGGTCGACCTCGATCAGTCGGCGGTCGCGGGCGGCGACGTCTACTACAACACGTTGGTGAATCAAGGCACGATCGCGGGGGCGCTGTTCACGCCGCTGGCGTTGCCGGTGTTCGCGACGCTTCCTACGGTATCCATCCGTCCGGCCGGCTCGGAAAACGTGACCGTTCCGAATGGCGGACAGGTGACGCTGGACGAAGGCGCGTATGGGGATCTCGTCGTCGGCACGTCGGCGACGGTGCATCTGACCGGCGGCGGCTACGCGTTCCGATCGATCACCGTCAGGAGCGGCGGCGCACTGCGATACGCCGCACCGGCCGACATCGTCGTGAACGGGCGCGCCGATTTCGGAGCCAACTCGGTGGTCCAGTCCGAAACCAGCGCGGGCCTCACGGGAGCGGCAATCCGCATCCAGGTCGATGGCATCAACGGCTCTGACGGAGCGCTGCTCTCGACGCCTCCGGCCGTTCATGTCGGGCAGGGCGGCAAGATGTTCGCCACCCTCTACGCCACCGCGGGCTCGATCGTGCTCGAACAATCGGTGGAAGGAAACGGTGCGTTCCTGGCGAGCGACATCCTCGTCGGACGCAGCAGCCGCCTCACCATCAACAGCGCCTTCAACCAGCCGCCGTCGGCGAATGCACAGACCGTCTTTACGAACGGTTCGTCGCCGCTGGTCATCACACTGACCGGATCTGATCCCGAAGGCGGACCGCTGACGTTCAGCATCGTCTCCGGACCGCACGCGGGAACGCTCTCCGCGCCGGTGTCCGCGTCACCGACGAGCGCGAACGTCACCTACACGCCAACGTCCGCGAACGTCGCCGATTCGTTCACCTTCCGCGTGACCGATCGGGCCGGAGCCAGCGGCGACGCGGTGGTGACGATCAATCCGACGGCGCAAGAGCCGCCGCCACCCGCACCGACGACGGTGTTGGCAACCGACAGCACGGCGCAAACGACGAAAGACGTTGCCGCGACGCTCTTGCTCGGCGGCACGGCGCCCGCGGGCGTCTCACTCACGTTCTCCATCGTTTCCGGCACCGGACCATTCCATGGATCGCTCGGCGCAGTCACGCAAGGCGCCGAGGTTCCGGAGCGCAGTGCAACGGTCGTCTATACGCCCGACGCCGGGTACACCGGTCCGGACTCGTTCCAGTTCCAGGCCTGCGGCACAATCGCCAGCGTCGCCGTCTGCGATAGCGCGCTGTTTGCCATCACCGTGCAGGCGGCACTCTCCGATCCACCGGGCGTCATCGCCAGCGATGTGGAGGTCTCGACGCCTGCCGGCACGAGCGTTCTGGTCTCGCTCGGCGAGAATTCGATCCTGACCGCGAGCCGCCGCTTCGTGATCAGACCGATGGCGGCCATTCTCGATCCGGTCACGATCGCCGGCAATGTCGCCGATTCCAACGGCGATGGCCTCGGCGACAACGCCAATGCCCTTCCGGGCTCGACGCCCGTCTTCATGAGCGCCGGCGTGAATCAGTCCGGCGGCGCGGGCTCGAACGGAACCGTGCGGATGCAGTTCGAGTGGGACCTGTCGAATATCGGTTCCGCCGGCTCGCTCCAGAGCGCGCAGGTGGTGCTGCCCACCAACCGCGGCACGGTCGATTCGCTCGACACGTTCTTCTACTGGGTCTCCACAAGCGGCGACGGCAATCTCACCAACTCCGATTTCGAGGCCCCGGCGGAACAAATCCCCGACGCCGTCATGCAGGTGCCGCCCTCCATGCCGATCGGCAGCGATGGCACCTTCAGCTTCAACGTACTCGATCAGTTGCGCGCCTCGGCGCAGAACGGCTTCACCTTCTTCGCCATTCAAGGCCGCGTGAACGAAAGCCTCACCGGCCCCGCGCGCGGTCTCCAGGTGCGCACGACCGCGAGCGGAAACGTGAGCAACAACGCCGTCCCGATGCTCTCCCTGACGACACCGGGCATCACCGCCCCGCTGACCTACACGATCACCGCCCTCCCTCCCGGCGGCGTCCTGCGCGACAGCGCCAATCAACTGATCACGACCGTCCCCTACAACCTCCCGAGCCCGCAGGTGAGCTACACGCCGAACACCGGTTTCCTCGGAGTCGATACGTTCTCGTTCAACGTTAGCAATGCCACGATCACCAGTTCCGCATTTGGAAGGATCACCGTGTTCGTCCCGAACTGCCAGACGAGTGTGACGGGGTGCAATAACGGGAGGTGAACGAAGTCCTCAACGGCCTGAACTTGGCGAAACGCAGCCCTTGCGTTTCGCCGGTGAGAGCTTGCCACTCCCTTCATCGAGAGCCCTTCTCCCCCCGCGGTTTCTTGCGGGGGGAGAAGAGTCTCGACGAGGTACAGGGTGTCGACGATCTAAGTGAGCGTGTGAGAAATGCAGGCTAATCGCCCAGCCCCCCTCCCGGTTACCAGGGAAAGGTTTCGGATCTTGCTCGACCTGGGGCGAGACGCCCCCGGGCCAGCCGGCGAGACGCCAGCGCTCCGACCGTAAACCGCTTACGTTCAGGCCATTGCCTCGTGCGTTACTCCCCCACCCGCCCACCCATCCTCTTCTTGATCACAATCGGAATCGCGATCAGGGCCAGGAGCAGGGCGCAGACGATGGCCAGGCGGCGAAGGGCGTCGCCCTGGGTCATCGTGCCGTTGACCAGGGAGTCGGCGCAGTAGGTGAAGACGATGTGGGAGGGGATGACGCCGAGGAGGGTGGCCCAGAAGTAGTCGCGGAAACGCATGCGGGCGATGCCTGCGGCGTAGTTCCAGACGGCGAACGGGGGGCCGGGGATGAGTCGAACGATGAGCATGGAGGTGAAGCCGGCGTTCTCGACCTGCCGGCGGACGGCGTGGCCGGCGCTGCCGAACTTCTCGAGCAGGCCTTCGCCGAGGAATCCGCCGACGTAGTACGAGGCGATGGCGCCGAGCATGCCGCCGGTGATGGCGTAGACCGCGCCGAGCTTCCATCCCCAGATCACGCCGGCGGCGATGACGAAGATGCTGGCGGGAACGGCAAAGACGCAGCCGATGGCATAGAGGACGATGAGCACGATCGGCCCGTACCAGAGTCCGCGAAGCCAGACGATCAGATCGTTCAGGTGCGACTTGGTGATGTAGGCGCGTAGCGGCGAGAAGTAGAGCGCCACCACGCCCCCCGCGAGAACAGCCAGGATGGCCAGTTTGATGGCACCGCGCCTGTTCATCGAGGCCGGACCGCCACGAGGGTGCCGGAGTCGTTCGTCGCCGCCAGCCCGTTTACGCGCAGCACGGTGTCGAGCGCGGTTCTGCACGGCACGTTGCGGAAAAGGAACGTGCCGCCTCCCGTCACGCCGGGATCGATGATCAGGTTGCGGATCCCGCACTGCTTCTGGATCGACTTGAGGACGTCATGAACGTCGGCGTCTTTCACGTCGAGCGTAACGGTCGCGTGTTTCGCGGGCGCAGCGATGGCCGCGGAACAGACGAGCAGCAGGGATGCGATGAGGAGGGCCAGTCTCACGCGTCGCCACAACGAGCGGGCGCGCATCGGGCATTCCGAGGCGTTGCGAGTGGAGCGGATTCCGATTATCGGGAGGCAGTGGATTAGTGGATTCGTAGATCAGAGGATCCACTGTCCACCTGACCACTGACCCACTGATCTACTCATCCCCTCACGGCGCCGAGGTCAACATCTCTCTTGCCCGCACCTCGGTGGTCAACGACGGCGCATCCGGCCCTTTGGGATGGGTGATGCCGGTGAGCGTCGTCACGGTGACGCGGCTCCATCGCGCCGGGATGTCGAGGGTGACCTCGATGGTCGACGTCACCGCGGCGTCGGCGGGGGTGTCGAAGACCAGGGCGCCGATGCGGTCGACGGTGCGTACGAACGACAGCTCGATGATGGCCACCGGGTGGCCGGCGCGCTGTTCGATCGTGCGAAGCGTGGCCCGGGCCGGGATGGTCTTCACACCGTGGCCGAGCGAGTCGTAGCAGTCGGCGAGCTGCGCGGCCGGAACGCTCCACGACGCGCCGACGACCAGCGGATAGTTGGCGATGCAGAGATTGGTGGCCTCCACGCGGAGCGATCGCTGCGCGAGCTCGATCAGTCCCGTCCGCTCATCGTCGTCGAGCGCCTTGCCGTCGCCCGACGTGACGTCGATGGTCTTCCCCTTCACCACGAACTGCAGCGTGCGTCCGTTCATGGCACCGAATTCACTGCTGTTCTCGTCGCCGTGCAGCACACGGCCGTAGACGCGGCGCGAGTGCACGCCGGCCGCGTCGCGGGTGAGCGTCGTGTCGGTGTACTCCTCGCGGTCCATCTGCGAGATGCGCTTGTTCGAGAGCTCCTTCCCGTCGACGGCGCGGACCGTGCTCGTACCGCTGATCTGCAATTCGGCCGCGCCGTGCACGGCCGTGCCGACGGGAGGGTTGATGACCGGAGCGATGCGAACGGTGTCGACGGCGAAGGCTGAGGATGCCAGGGCCAAGAGTATCGAGGCACAGACAAGAGTGTCTGTGCCACATTTGTCCTGTTTCTGCGGCACAGGGTGACCATGTGGCACAGACACTCCTGTCTGTGCTCTCATCAAGCCAGGCTCTCGACGATGATGGCGATGCCTTGTCCGCCGCCGATGCATGCCGAGGCCAGGCCGTAGCGCTTCCGGCGGCGTCGCAGCTCGTAGAGCAGGGTGATGACGAGGCGCGTTCCGGAGGCCGCGAGCGGATGGCCGAGGGCGATCGCGCCGCCGTTGACGTTCAGCTTCTCCATGTCGACGCCGAGCTCCTTCGACACGGCCAGGATCTGGCCGGCGAAGGCTTCATTGATCTCGATCAGATCGATGTCGGGGAGCGACATGCCCGCCTTTTTCAGCGCGATCTTCGTCGACGGCACCGGCCCGATGCCCATGATGTCGGGGTCGCAGCCGGCGATGCCCCACGAGACGATGCGTCCGAGCGGCTTCTTGTTCTTGGCGTTGTCCGCCGAGGTGACGACGACCATGGCCGCGCCATCGACGATGCCGCTGGCGTTGCCGGCGGTGACGAAGCCGTCTTTGGCAAAGGCCGGCTTCAGCTTCGCCAGCCCTTCCATCGTCGTGTCGGGGCGCAGATGGTCGTCGGCGGTGATCTGCTCGCCTTTGCGTCCGACTGGCACGGCAACGATTTCATCCTTCAGTCGTCCCGCGCTCGCGGCATCGGCGGCGCATTGCTGGCTGCGAAACGCGTATTGGTCCTGCTCCTCGCGCGAGATGTTGTACTTCCGCGCCAGGTTGTCCGACGTCTGGGCCATATACAGGCCGACGTAGCTGTCGAGCAGCGCCACCATCAGCGAGTCTTCGAGGGCTCCCTGGCCGAGCTTGAGCCCTTTGCGCGCGCCGCGGATGACATGCGGCGCCTGCGACATGTTCTCCATGCCGCCGGCGAGAATGGTCGTGGCCTCATCGAGCTGGATCTGCTCGGCGGCGCTGATGATCGACTGGATGCCGGAGCCGCAGAGGCGGTTCAGCGTGAGGGCCGGGACTTCTTTGGGCACGCCGGCCTTGAGTCCGACATGCCGCGCTCCGTAGATGGCATCGCCCGAGGTCTGCAGGGCGTTGCCGACGATGACGTGATTCACTTCCTCCGGCACGACACCACTGCGCGAGAGTGCTTCCTTCGCGGCGATGACGCCGAGGTCGATGGCCGTGATGTCGCTGAAGGAGCCGTTGTATTCGGCCATCGGCGTGCGGGCGCCGTCGAGGATGACGATGTCTTTCATGACTCTCCTGTGGTGCGGCGGCAGAAAACCAGAAACCAGAAACTAGAAACCAGAATGGGACTGGCTTCAATTCTTCTGATCTCTGCCTTCTGCCCTCTGCTTTCTGCCTTCTGGTTTCTGGTTTCTAGTTTCTAGTTTTTCAAAACCCCTTCGGCAACGTCATGCCGAGGTTCTTCACGAGGAAGGCCATCTGATCGGTGGTCTCCTCGATGATCTTCCCGGTCGGCTTGCCGCCGCCGTGTCCGGCCCGGGTCTCGATGCGGATCAGCACCGGCGCGGGACCGGCTTGCGCTTCCTGGATGGAGGCGGCGAATTTGAAACTGTGTCCCGGCACGACGCGGTCGTCGGTGTCGGCCGTGGTGATGAGCGTGGCCGGGTACTTCGTTCCGGGCTTGATGTTGTGGTACGGCGAGTAGGCGTAGAGGGCCTTGAACTCCTCGGGGTTCGCCGACGAGCCGTAGTCGTCGACCCAGTAACGGCCGGCGGTGAATTGATTGAAGCGGAGCATGTCCATGACGCCGACCGCGGGCAGCGTCGCGCCGAAGAGGTCCGGACGCTGGGTCAGCACGGCGCCGACGAGCAGGCCGCCGTTGCTTGCCCCCTGCACGGCCAGCTTGGCCGGCTTCGTGTAGCCGTTCTTCGTCAGGTACTCGGCCGCGGCGATGAAGTCGTCGAAGACGTTCTGCTTGTGCAGCTTCATCCCCCCTTCGTGCCACGCTTCGCCGTACTCGCCGCCGCCGCGAAGGTTCGCCACCGCGTAGACGCCGCCCATGTTCATCCAGGTGAGGCGCGAGACGGAGAAGCCGGGGGTCATGGAGATGTCGAATCCACCGTAGCCATAGAGAAGCGTCGGGTTGTCGCCGTTGAGCTTGAGGCCTTTCTTGTACGAGATGAACATCGGCACCTTGGTGCCGTCTTTGGACGTGTAGAAGACCTGCTTGACGACGTAATCGTCGGGGTTCATCGCCACTTTGGCGCGGAAGAGGAGCTGTTTCTCGCCGCTACCGACGTCGTAACGGTAGACGCTCGGCGGCGTAGCGAAGCTGGAGAAGCTGTAGAAGGTCTCGTTGTCGTCGGAACGGCCGCTGAAGCCGCCGGCGCTGCCGATGCCGTCGAGCTCCATCGTGCGGACGAGCTTGCCGCCGGTGTCGAACAGGCGGATCTCGCTGTGGGCGTCGCGGAGGTAGTCGGCAACGAACCGATGGCCGATGTAGTCGACGCCCTGCAGTTTGGCGTCGCTCTCGGGAACGATCTCTTTCCAGTTCTCGCGGGCGGGGTTGCGGAGATCGATGGCGATGAGGCGGCCCTTCGGCGCGTTCAGGTCGGTTCTAAAGTACAGCACCGGGCCGTCGTTGCCGACGAACGAGTAGTCGTTCTCGATCTTGTCGACGACCGTGACCGGCATGGCGTACGGATCCTGAAGATCTTTGACGTGGACCTGATTCTTGGCCGCGGTCCCGGCGGAGGTGCTGATGATCAGGTAGCGTCCGTCCTCGGAAACATCAGCGCCATGGTTCCACTCCGGCTGCGCGGCGTCGTAGTACGTGACGACGTCGTCGGATTGAGGCGTGCCGAGGCGATGGTAGTAAACCTTCTGGTCGCGGTTGAGGCTCTGGTACGCCTTCCCCGCCTCGACAGCCGGGAAGCGCGAGTAGAAAAAGCCCTTGTCGTCTTTCGTCCAGGAGATGCCGGAGAACTTGACCCACTTGATCTCGTCGGGGAGCTGCTGTCCGGTGGCCACATCGACCACCTTGATGATTTCCCAGTCCGATCCGGCTTCGGCCACCTGATACGCGGCGTACTTGGCGTCGTCGGTGATGGCCAGACCGCCGAGGGCAACGGTGCCATCCTTCGACCAGCCGTTCGGATCGAGCAGCACGCGTGGTGTGTCGCCCCACTTGTCGACGGTGTAGACGACGAACTGGTTCTGCAGGCCGTTGTTCTTCGAGAAGAAGTAGCGGCCGCCGCGCTTGAAGGGCGTCGAGTATTTCTCGTAGTTCCAGAGCGTGGTGAGCTGCTTGCGGATCGGCTCGCGCGAGGTGATGGCGCCGAGGTAGTCGAACGTGATCTTGTTCTCGGCCGTAACCCAGTCGGCGACCTCCTTCGAGGTGCGGACGTCGGTCTCCAGCCAGCGATAGGGGTCGGCGACTTTCGTGCCGTGGTAATCGTCGACCTGGTCGACCTTCTTCGTCTTCGGATAGTCGATCGGCGCCGCGGATACGGCGAAGGTGACGAACGCCAGCGCGGCAATCAGGATGACCGCGGACTTGCGGAGATGCATCGGATGAGCTCCTTTGGGTGTGGGGTGAGTCGAGTAGTGGATCAGTAGATCAGTGGCAGTCGATCCTAGTCTACTAATCTACCTGCCACTGATCCACTGATTCCGTTTTGGTAACAGCAATGCAATGCCGGCAAGTTCCACGACCACGATCCAGACGCTTCCCTCGATGCCGAACAGGCCGCCGGTGAGCCACGGTGAGCCGCGGCCGATCGTCCGCAGGACGGTCTCGCTCGAGACGTAGCCGCTAACGTTGTAGCCGAGAATCGGACCGGAGAGCAGGTTCCAGCCGAGGTGGATCCCGATCGGGAACCAGAGGCGCTCGTAGCGCGCATAGGCCAGGGCCAGCAGGATGCCGGCGAAGAACAGATTGGCCATGGCCAGCAGCGAGACGGCGTTGTTGCCTGCATGAAGGGCTGCAAAGACGACGGATGAGAAGAGCACGGCGCCGAGGCGATGAGTGCGCCAGATTTTCTGGAACGGATAGCCGCGGAAGAGCAGCTCTTCATGGAAGACCGCCGGCAGAAACACGGCCACGAGCTCGAGCCATGGGAAGCCGTTCCCCGCCACGTGCCGCAGCCGGGTGGTCAGCATCACCAGCCCGTCCGCCGCGCCGATCAGGAGGACGGCCACACCCCAGCCGAACAACATCTCGCGAACGGCAAGAGCCGGCCGAACGAAAAGACCGAGAGGCCAGAGGCCATGCTCCAGGATACCGATCGTTCCGATCGTGGCCGCGCAGACGCTGAGCAGGGAGACCCATTGACCGAAGTAGGCACCGGCGACCGCGGCAAGATATCCGGCGACGAAGAAGGTGGCCAGGTACAGCGCCGCGAACAGGCTGAGCGCGGCCACGAGTTGCCAGAAGCCACCCTGGCCAACATCCGAGCGGGTTGCGAACGTCACCGAGTCATATTCGGATTTCATCTCCGCACATGATGACGTAGAGAGTCGCGATTTAGTTTGTATTCATGAAGTTACACGTGTTGCGGCGTGTTGGCGATGGTATAAATCAGCAGGACAGAAATCGCTTCCACTCCCCTCCAATGCTCTTCATAATCGATTTCGATGGGACCGTCGCTCCGGCAGACACGGTAGACGCCCTTCTCGAGCAGTTCGCCGATCCGGAATGGCGGAGGATCGAACTGGAATGGGTCGCGGGGCGGATCAACTCCCGGGAGTGCATGGCGGCGCAATTGGCCCTGGTGGCGGCCGAACGCCCCGATCTCGAGAGTTTTCTTCGCTCCGTGGCCATCGATCCGGCGTTTGCGGCGTTCGTTCGCCACGCAACGACCTTCGCCGATCTTGCAATCGTCAGCGATGGTCTGGACTATCCAATCCGGCACGCATTACAGGGACTCCACACCCCGCCAATCCCGGTCTTCGCAAACCACCTCGGCTTCCGGCCCGGCGGCCTCGAGCTCTCGTTTCCCTATGCCGACGCCGCCTGCAGCGTGAAGAGCGGCCTCTGTAAGTGCGCGGTAACGCGCGCCGTCGACGCCGGACGAGGCCTGACGACCGTGCTGATCGGCGACGGCCGGTCGGATCAGTGTATCGCCCGCCGCGCGGATTACGTTTTCGCGAAGGGCTCCTTGATCCGCTTCTGCGAAGCCGAGCAGATCCCATACATGCCATTCGAATCATTCACTGACGTATTGACCATGGTCAGGGGGTGGAACATCCGTCCACGCAGCGAACAACCGATCGAGGAGAGGTCATGTCCCTTGGCAGTTACCTAGAACCGGACGTCATTTCATCCGAACGTGCAGAGCTGAGCACCGAGGAGCTCCTCGAAAAAGACAGCCGCTACTGTTCGTACGGCGACACCGTTCATTATGCCAACCCTCCCAAGATCTTCTCCGGCTGCGAGGGTAGCTATTTGTTCGACGACAATCAGACGCCCTATCTCGATCTGCAGATGTGGTATTCGGCCGTCAACTTCGGCTACAAGAACCGGCGGCTGAACGATGCGCTGAAACGGCAGATCGACACCCTCCCGCAGCTTGCCTGCCAGTATCTGCATAAGGAGAAAGTCGAGCTCGCCGAGGAGCTGTGCAAGATCATGGAAGCGCGCCTGGGAGTGAAAGGGCGCGTTCACTTCAATGTCGGCGGCGCGCAGGCGGTCGAAGACTCACTGAAACTCGTCCGGAATGCAACGGGCAGGAATCTCAATTTCGCCTTCATGGGCGGATACCATGGCCGCACGCTCGGGGCAAGCGCCATCACCTCCAGCTACCGCTACCGCCGCCGCTTCGGGCATTTCTCGGACCGGGCCCAGTTCATCCCCTTCCCCTACTGCTTCCGCTGTCCTTATGACCTGAAGAAGGAAGACTGCGGGCTGTATTGCGTCAAGCAGTTCGAGAAGTTGTTCGACACGGAGTATCACTCGGTTTGGGACAGCAAGGCCCAGCAGTCCGAATTCGCGGCGTTTTACATCGAGCCGATCCAGGGTACCGGCGGGTACGTAATCCCTCCCAAAGGATACTTCGAGGAATTGACGCGCATCCTCAACGAGCGCGGCATTCTGATCGTGGTCGATGAGATCCAGATGGGCATTCACCGGACCGGGAAATTCTGGTCATTCGAGCACTTCGGCCTGAAACCGGACATCGTGGTTTTCGGCAAGGCATTGACGAACGGCCTCAATCCTTTGTCGGGAATCTGGGCGCGGGAAGGGCTGATCTCTCCCGAGAAGTTTCCCCCGGGCTCCACGCATTCGACCTTTTCTTCGAACACCCTCGGCACGGCGACCGCGCTGGAGGTCATGCGCATGGTTTCCGAATCGGACTACGAAGGGAAGGTCAACGAGAAGGGTGCCTATTTCCTCTCTCGCCTGCAGGAGTTGAAGGGACGGTGGCGGATGATCGGCGACGTCGATGGCCTCGGCCTGGCTATGCGGATCGAGATGTGCCAGTCTGACGGCTTCACACCCAATCAGGCACTGACCAACGCGGTCTTCGAGGAGGGGCTGAAAGGCGACATCGCGGCGCGCGGGAGGCAATATGGCCTCGTGCTCGACGTCGGAGGCTATTACAAGAATGTCTTTACCCTGGCCCCCTCGCTGGAGATCACGGAAGACGAAATCGATCTCGGGATCGACCTGCTGGAGAGTCTGTTCCACCGTTGCGGTGCGAACTGATTCGGTGAATTGATCCTATGACTACAGACCGGCACGGAATCGTGGAAAAGCGCGGCAACACCGGTGTACTGCTGGTTCACGGCATTACGGGCTCGCCCGCGGAGATGAGACCTCTGGTCAGGAAACTGGCAGCACAGGGCTTCAGCGTCTCCTGCCCGCAGCTTGCCGGCCACTGTTCGAACCTGGCCGATCTGAAACGGACGCGCTGGACCGATTGGTACAAGTCGCTGGAACGGGCCATGGAGAGTCTGGCCGAGGAGTGCGATACGATTTTTGTATCCGGATTGTCGATGGGTGCGTTGCTGGCATTGAAGCTGGCCGCCAATCATCCTGACCGCGTCCAGGCCGTTGCCACGCTCTCGGCCACGTTCTTCTATGACGGCTGGAACGTCCCCGCTCTGCGGCAGCGCTTCCTGCTGCCGCTCGCAATCTACACACCCATTCGCTATCTCTGGTCGTATCACGAGCCGCCGCCTTATGGCATCAAGGACGACCGTATCCGAAACATGATCGCCGCCGTGTACCAGAACAGCAATCTCAGCCTGCCGGAGAAGTACGGCTATTCCGAATTTCCCGGGGTCACGATCCGCGAGACCTTCCGGCTGATCAAAGCCGTGAAACGCGACTTGGCCCGCATCGTCGCGCCGCTCCTCATCGTTCACTCCACGGAAGACGACATGGCCAGCCTGAAGAATGCCGCGTTTCTGGCGTCACAGGTTTCCTCCCCCGACGTGGATACGTACTATGTCGATGACACGTATCACGTGCTGACCCTCGACAAGCGTAAGGACGACGTGGCCGCACGCGTGGCGGAGTTTTTTCTGCGCGTCGGCGCGGCCTCGTTGGAACCGGTCTCTATGAATCTCAGCGGCGCATGAGCCGGAAATAGGAAGAATCATGGCCACCATATTCGAAAGAGTTCAGACGATTGCGGCAAAGAAGTACTCTCTGGATCCGGCAACGATCACGCCGGAGTCGACGCTGGAGAGCCTCGGGCTCGATTCCCTCGACCTGATCGAGCTCCTGTTCGACGTGGAAGACGAGTTCAATATTCGCGTTCCACAGGACGGCGGCGCGGCTCTGAAGACGGCCACCATGGCCGATATCGTCGAAAGCATCCGGAAGCTCGTCCCCGAGGAAATGCCGGCGACGTGAGTCCATGTCAAACCAGGCTCTCTTCTTCTGGATCGCGAACATAGTCCTCGATACGGTCGGGCATTTGGCGTTCAAGTCCGCCGCGTCGGCCCATGGCGAAGATGAGCTGCAGCGCTGGAAGCAGATGTTCCGGTCGCCGCGATTGTGGATCGGCATCATCTGCTTCGTTCTCGAATTCGCCGTCTGGTTTGCTCTGCTGTCGCTCATCCCTCTGTCACAGGCGGTGTTGATCGGGTCGATCAATATCGTGGTGGTCATGCTGGCCGGGAGACTGCTGTTTCATGAGCGCCTCGATCGGTTGCGGGTGGCGGGAATGTCGCTGATCGCGGTCGGCGTCGCACTCGCCGGAGGGCTCGTGTGAACCGGCGGCAATTCTATCTGGCCGGGTTTGGCGCGCTGGTGCTGGCAGATACCTGGACCCAGACGGCGTTCAAACTGGCGTCACGAGCGACCGGCGAATTTGCGCCGAACATGATCTGGTTTCGCGCTGCAACCCTCAGTCCCTGGATTTATGGGGCGATTGCCGGCTACCTCTTTGCCTTCCTCACCTGGATGACCTTGCTCGAGCACGCTCCCATCGGGCCGGCCTTTGCGGCGTCGCATCTCGAGGTGGTCACCGTTCTCATCGCATCCGTCATGCTCTTCGGCGAACGCCTCTCCCCGGCCAAGCTGGCCGGCGCCGCCTGCATCGTGCTGGGCATCATTTTCCTGAGCCTCAGCGAGTCGAAGCACAGCCATGCCTGACCGCTGGCGTGAGATCCCGCCAACGGCAGGCCTTCCGCCGCGTTGGAGCGATTTTCTGCCGCGAGCAAGAGCCAACGTTCTGGAATCGACACTCGCTGGGATCCTGGAAGTTCCTTCGGTACAGATCGAATGCTCAGGAACCGCGGCGCTGGTCATCGCCTTGACCACACTCAAGCAAATGAGCGGCCGCCGCTCCGTGGTCATTCCGGCTTATACCTGTCCCCTGGTTGCGCTGGCAGTGTTGCATTGCGGCCTTCGGCCCGTCGTCTGCGATCTGCAGCGGAATCACTTCGATCTCTCCCCCGAAGCGTTGGAGCAAGCCTGCAATGACGATACGCTGGCGATCGTTCCCACCCACCTCGGCGGAAGAGTGGCCGACCTGAACATGGTCTCCACCGTCGCACGACGTAACGGCGCGTGGGTGATCGAGGACGCGGCCCAATCGCTTGGGGCAAAGTATCAAGGCCGGCCGGTTGCTACGTTCGGCGACATCGGCTTCTGCAGCCTTGCCGTCGGCAAGGGCCTCACGCTCTATGAGGGTGGCGTGCTGGCCGCGCGTGACGAAAGCCTGCGCCGGGCCTTACGCGAGACCAGCGCACAGGCTGTCCCGTATCGCGCGGCCTGGGAGGCTCTGCGCCTGGCCCAGTTGTTCGCATACGGGATGCTTTACCGGCCAGCGGGTCTTCGCCTCGCCTATGGTGTGCCGCTGCGACGGGCATTGAAACGGAACAGGTTGATCGATGCGGTCGGCGACGCCGTTCCTTCCGGCATCCCCATTCACCGCGTCGGGACCGTCCGGCGGATGATCGGAGGGAATGCCTCGATCCGCCTCGCTTCATTTCTGACGATGCTTTCCGAGCAGGCCATCGCTCGAAAGAAAGACCTCGAACGGATTTCAGGCGTGACGGTGATGGAGGATTCGCACGGGAACGAGGGGACCTGGCCCTTCCTCATGGTTCTGATGCCGACGGCACGAATCCGCGACGCGGCGCTGGCTCGGCTGTGGACAGCCGGCCTCGGCGTCAGCCGGCTGTTCATCCACGCCTTGCCGGACTATCCGCGCCTGGCCGGAAAATTCGGAACGCCGGACGTTCCCAATGCCCGCGATTTCGCGGCCCGCATGCTGACCATCTCCAACAGCCCGTGGCTGCTCGATCGCGACTTCACGACGATTCAATCAGTCCTGGCCGGCGTCATCGACGCCGCGGCCTAGAACCGCCAGCAACTCACGGTTCACCTCGTGATGCCGGGCCTGCCACTCCTCCAACAGATGATCGGGAATCGGCGGCTGGCGATCCAGACCGCTCAGCAATCGCTTGAAGCGGCCGCGATATCGGTAGGAGGAAACGTCGCCGGTCACGTCGCTGCCTATCAGCCGTCCTCGTAAAGGCCGGATGGCGGAAGTGAGCTCCTCGAGCCGCATGACCCCCTGATCCCAGTTCGTGTTGACGACGTCGGCCGCCAGCACGTCCTTGTCGATCGAGAGATAGATGGGCTCGAGGGAGGCCGTCATGGCATCGAGGAAGGCATCGAGCAGCGAAACCATCGACGCAAAAGAGCGGCTATGCCGAATACCCACTGCCCTCATCGAGCGCAACGTCCTTTGCACGCACCAATAGCGCACCTTGCCCGAGTAGAGCGGCAGGAGGTGGTTCTCCCACAGATGGCCGCCGTCGACGTCGTTCGACGTGATGCCGACCACGTGCACGCGCGCCACGAACGGCAACCGGCTCACATGCCAGACCCATGAACCGCAATGGATTCCGAAGGGATAGCGCATGTTGTCCGGATGATTGTCGAAGACAACGATCTGGAGTTGTACGCCCAGGATCCGCAGACGCTCGATGAGGAGATAGCTCACGTGGTGGTAGTCGCCGCTGCCGAGGAAGACCGCCGTCGGCGACAGCGCATCGAGGACCGGAGCAAGTTGCCGCCCCAGCGCGCGAAGGACCGGCATGCGGCAACCGAAACGGATGGCTTCCTGGCTGTCGCCCAACGAAACGACGGCGGCGTCCGGAAGCGGCCGGACCGAACCGTCGAAATCAAGAATGAGGGATCGAGGCACTCGCGTCCTGCCACCGGCGGTCCGCCTCAAACAAACGTTTGAACGGCCGCAGAAGTGTTCTCAGCACTGGATTGCGTACATAGACGGCATGCTCGGTAAAGGTGAAGCGCGCACCGAGCTCGCGCTTGATCTCGGGATCGGTCCACCCGGCGACGTAATAGCGAAAGCCGTGAGCCAGCGCATATTCGAGGTTGTGAAACCAGCTCACCGCATAGAGATTGTAGTGGCGTGACTGCGGATAGGCGAAGCCGACGTACTTGTCGATGAGCATCGTCTCCTGGAAAACGCAGAAATTGAAGCCGATCAGAGCGCCGTCGACCCGATAGGTGAATACCACTCCCCCCAAGTCGCCGTCCCGGAGCACGGCCCGGAAAAACGCCGGCGTCAGGAGATCGAAGTGCAGGTCGCTCTGCCGGTAGACATTCAGGTAGAGCTCGTACAGCTCGCGCAACCGCGCCTCGTCGCTGAAGTATTCGTGGCCGGTCCGAAGCTCCTCGATGGCCATCCGCGAGGCGCTTTTCAATTTGCGCCGCACGTTCCTCCGGCGCGTATGCGACAGCGTTGAAAGAAATTCGTCCGTGGATGCGAAATCGATCGGCACGTAGGCAAGGGCCTGGCCGTCGACCAGGACAAACCCCTCCTCGCTGCAAACCGTGGCCACTCCGCGGGAAAACGCAAACGCCGCGTCACCGATTAGCGTGGCTTCGGTCGGAAGGTCCTTGATGATGAGAAACGGGTACCGTGGCGCCAGGTCTGCCAGGAGCGCGCGCACCAACTGCGCCGGCGCGGCCGTATCCGGCAGCAGGGCATACTCCGAGACAGTGGTGCCGACGAAGCACGTCGTTGCGTGAAGAAAGGGCCTCCACCTTCGCGCCAATGGCCAACGATCCATTCTTCTCCGAAGCGGCGGGTCGACAGTGGTCAGGAGATCGAACGGCGCGGAGAACGCCGGTGCTCCGCCGTTCACATCGACCGCCGAAAATCCCTCGGGAGGGTGGGCCTGGAAGTGCCGGACAAGATTGGCAGGCTCGATAAGGTTATGAAGCGTCGGCACGGTGGTCGGCCTGAGCGCGCATCTTAGTACACGCTGAAAAACGAAGAGCACGGCCTTGCGGCCGTGCTCCGGGCGAACAGCAATCGTTGTGTTACTACTGCGCGGCCTCGACGATGATGCCGATGTTCTTCGCGCCGCTGGCGCGGGCCATGTCGAGGAACCGGATCGTGCTGTCATAGTCGACGTCGGGCGAGCCCTGGAAGAAGACCATCTTCGACTGATTGCCGTGCATGATGTCGCGGATACGGATGGGAAAATCTCCCGGCGTCACTTCATCCTTGTTGATGAAGATGTGGTTGTCCGGCATCAGGCGCAGGATGATCTGATCGTTGACCGCGGACGGAGGGAGTCCGGGGGGCGCCTTTGGCGGAACGCGCACGAGATACCCCATCTGCACGACCGGCGTGATGACCATGAAGATGATGAGGAGCACCAGAACGACGTCAACGAGCGGCGTGACGTTGATGTCCGACTTGATTTTGCCGCTGCCACCTACCTGCATTGCTTAGATCCCCGATTGTGATTTCTTCGGCTGAGCGATCAGGCCGACGTTATTGAACCCAACCTCACGGCAAGCCTTGAGCGCTTCGAGCACCGCGCCGTACTTCACGAGTTTGTCGCCCTTGACCGCGATCTCACGGTCGGGTGTGCGCTCATGAATCTTTTCCAGCTCGCTCTGCATCTGCTGCTTGAGCACGGGCAACGATCCGAGATAAACGGTGCCGTCGGCCTTCACCGAGATCTGCAACTGCTTGTCGGTGTCGGGCGTCTTCTCCGGATCTTCCGTCACCGGAAGATTGACGGGCACGCCTTTCTGCAGCATGGGCGTGACCACCATGAAGATGATCAGGAGCACGAGACAGACGTCGACCAGCGGGGTGACGTTGATGTCGGAAGTCAGCCCGGCGCTGCCGAGCTTTCCGAGCGAGCTATGCCACCGATGAGTTGCCATGTGTGCCGGCTTCCTTCAGCAAGTAGATGGACATCTCCGAGCCGGAGTTCGACATCTCGACCGTGAAGCGGTCGACGCGGTTCTGGAAGTAGTTGTACGCCCAGACCGCCGGGATGGCGACGAAGAGGCCGAAGGCAGTCGTCAGGAGTGCTTCGGCGATACCGGCGGAGACCGAGGCGATACCGCCGCCGGACGTGGCCATCTTTCCGAACGCGTGCATGATGCCGATGACGGTGCCGAAGAGACCGACGAACGGTGCCGTGGCGCCGATCGTGGCCAGAACGCCGAGGTTCTCCTTCAGCTCCGCCACGGTGATCATGGCGGTACGGTCCATACCCTGACGGGCGGCTTCGACCGCGACTTCCGGGTCGCTGTAGCGTTTGTCACGCCGCGCGGCCTCGAACTCGAGCAGACCGGCCGAGATGACCTTGGCCAGATGCGACTGCTTGTACTTCTTGGTGATGTCGATGGCCTGTTGATAATCGCCCTTCGTCAGCACGTTCGAGAGCGCACCGAGGAGTTTGAGTGACTGGTTCTTGGCCTGATTGAAAGTGATGAAACGCTCGATCATGACCCAGATCGAGTAGACCGACATGATGATCATGACGATCACGATGCCTTTGGCCGCGTTCGACATAGAAACCCACAACGCTCCGAGACTCATATCCATGGTGCAGTTCCCTCCAAATGACCGCCGGCCGGGCCGGACGTTCTTTAATTCAGTTTGAAATTAACCGTGAGGTTGAAGATGACGTCCACCGGCTGCCCGTTGAGAGTACCCGGCTTGAATTTCCAGCGTTTGACTGCGTCGACGGCGGCCTGATCGAGACCGAACGGCAACGGCTTGAGGACATGGATGTCTGTAACGTCGCCGCCCTTGCTGATCGTACACTCGACGATGACGATGCCGGAGATGCGAGCCTTCCGGGCCACCTCGGGATACTGGGGCTCAACCCGATTGAGAACGACCGGCGCCTTGACGTCGCCGCCGACGCGCAGCGGCGCATCCTGTTTCGGCGGAGGAGCCTCGGTGATGACGCCGCCGATCACGCCGCCGACGACACCGCCGGGCACGCCACCTTCGACACCACCTTCGACGCCGCCTTCGACGCCGGCGCTCGTGGGAGCCGCGGCCACCGGCTGCACCTTTTCAGGCACAAGGGTCGGTGCCATCTCCTGAATGTTCTTCGGAACCTCAACCGGCTTGACCACCTGTGTGGCAGTCGCTGCTTTGGGCGGAGGCGGAGGCGGAGGTGGGGGGGGCGGCGCGGCAGCGACGGAATACTGCGCCACCTGCGCGGGAGAGTTCGTCGGGAACTCGACTGTCCAGATCGCTCCGACCACGAGTCCCACGACCACGACCACGTGGATGCCCACCGACACCGGCAGCGTCAGATAGCGCTGGATGCCGAATTTCTGCTTCTTCGATTCAACGACGGTAGTTTCGAACATTGTCTTGGCCTGTATTGACTCGAACGCGTTTCCGTTAGCTCTTCTTCGCGGCCGCGGCCTTTCTCTGTTGGAAGATCTGGATGGTCTTGTCCCGGAGGGCATTGGCCTGAACCACATCGGCCTGTGCCTTCACGGGGTCGGTCAACGCGTCGACCAGCGCCTGCTGGCGCCACAGCAGGTTGAGGTACGCCAGTGCCTCGGCGTAGTCGGGCTTCATGTCGATGGCGTGCTGCAGCGCGTCCTTGCCGCGATTGATGATCTCCATCTTCTGCGCGACGTCGGCGGGCGGGTTCTTCGACACCTTTTCGTAGCAGACGACGCCGAAGATGTAGAAGGCCTCGGGGTTCTTCTTGTCGAGCAGCGTGATCTTTTGATACCAGTTCAGCGACTCGTTGAAGTCGCCCTGCTTCGCGTACAAGGTGGCGATCGACTTGACCGCCTCGAGATCCGCAGGATGGGCAACGAGGTAGTTGCGGAAGTAGTCGATGGCCTGCGAGGTCCGGTTCGCGTTGAGATACATATTGATCAGCGCGTCGCGGGCGATACGGTCGTCGGGCCGTTTCTTCAGGTAGTTGTTCAACTCCTGAATCGCGGCATCGGCGTGCGCTTCGTTCTTCGCACTCTTGTCGTCCGGAACATACAGTCCGATCTCCGAGTAGCCGACCAGCCGATCGAGATCGGCGAAGCTCGGATCGATCTGGCGAGCCGTTTTGTAGTGCGGGAGCGCCCCCGCGTAGTCTTCTTTCTGATAGGCCTCGTTGGCGGCCTTGATCTCCATCCGCGCCTGGATTTTTTTGCAGCCGAGCGTGGAGAGGGCGAGAGTCAGTGCCGCCATCAGGCACAACACCTTTTTCATGAAATGTCTAACTCCAAGCGTAGTGGTCGTCGCGGATCGGAAACTGAAGCGACCTGTCAGGCTGTCCGGGCGGTTGGCCGGCCCCCTCCGAGACAATGGCGTGCGACTATACCCACGGACTTTTGCACCGTCAAGGCGTTCGTAACATCTGATACCGAAAGTTTTAGTTGACATCATTCGCTGTTATTTTTTGCATCCTGCTCGATGGTTGGACACGCGAGGGCTCACCGAGGAAACCTCGAACCTTGCGAAGCCGCCCGGATCGTCAATACGTCGGTTTGAACTCCTGAGTCAGCGAGCTGATCGTTTCCCATAATTCAGGAAACAACGGCTCCCGCGTCCCCTGCTCGAGCTGGGCGGCCGGCACGTTCTTCAGCGACATCACTTTCGACCCGATGACACGGAAGGCCAGACGCATGTGCGTGTAGCGCCAGTTGAGGAAGGCTTCGTCGTAGTCGAGCATCGCCTGCACGAGGCGGAACATCTCGCCATGCTCGCGCGGCGCGCGCTCGATCTCGATGAGAGTCAGCGAGCGCTTGCCGAGCAGTGATTCGAAGACCGGCCAGACCCGCCTTCCCACTTCGAGAAGCCTGGCAAAGCCCGGCGATTCCTGTCCGCTGCCGCGGCCGAGGGAACTGGTCCGGACGACGTGATAGTCGGCGGGCGCCATCGTTTCCAGAATCACGATCTGCTGGCGGAGCAGATTGATGATCCGCGCGCAGCGGTCGAACAGATCGGCCGCCATCGAAAGGCTCTCCCGTTCCAGCAGATCCACGATGCGGCCGACCTCGTAGTCGACATGGTGCAGCCACAACTCAGCGGCCTGATGGGTGACCTGAAAAAGCCGCTCCTCCGGATTCGAGAGCATCCCGACCGGTTTCTGCAACTCGAGAAGCTCCGGCACGCGGACGAAGCGCTCGTAGTCGCTCTCGCCGCGACCCTCGAGGATGGGGCCTGTGTGTGTACCCAATGGTTCTCCTGTGGGTCGCGCGGTCTCGGGGTTTCGCGGTCTCGAAGTCAGAACCACCGCGAGACCGCGCAACCTCGAGACCCCGCAACCGCGCTACACCAGCTCCAAAATATGTCCCAGCTTCTTCTTCTTCGCCTCGAGGTATTTGCGGGTGTCGTTCGAGGGGGCGATCTCCAGCGGAACGCGCTCCACGATCTCGAGGCCGAAGCCTTCGATGGCGACGTACTTGGCGGGATTGTTGGTCATCAGGCGGATCTTGCGGACGCCGAGGTCGCGGAGAATCTGAGAGCCGGTACCGTACTCGCGGATATCGGGAGGGAAACCGAGCTTGGCGTTCGCTTCGATGGTGTCGTGCCCCTGCTCCTGCAGCTCGTACGCTTTGAGCTTGTTCAGCAGTCCGATACCCCGCCCTTCCTGCAACAGATAGAGGATGACGCCCGATCCTTCCTTCGCGATCAACTCGAAGGCACGGTCGAGCTGGTCGCCGCAATCGCAGCGCGCCGAATGGAAGACGTCGCCCGTCAGGCAGGATGAATGGACGCGGACCAGAATCTCATCCTGCTCGCCGATCTCCCCCATCACCAGCGCCACGTGCTCTTCGCCGGTGATGTCGCTTTTGTAGGCATGCACGCGGAAGTCCCCGTACGGCGTCGGCATCCGCGGGGAGGCCAGGCAGTGCACATGCTTCTCGGTCTGCATCCGGTACTGGATGATGTCGGCGACCGAGATGATCTTGAGGCCGTGCTGGATGGCGAACTGCTGGAGATCGGGCAGCCGGGCCATGGTGCCGTCTTCATTCATGATCTCGCAGATGACCGCGGCTTCGGTCATACCGGCGATGGTGGCCAGGTCGACCGAGGCCTCCGTCTGGCCGGCGCGTTTGAGCACGCCCCCTTTCTTCGCCCGCAGCGGAAAAACGTGCCCGGGGCGGAGCAGATCGGCAGGCCTGGTCCGCGGATCGATGGCCACGCGCACCGTCTCGGCGCGATCGTGCGCCGAGATGCCGGTCGTGACCCGGCCGCGCGCTTCGATCGAAACGGTGAAGGCCGTGCCGTAGTTCGAGGTGTTGTGCTCGACCATCAGCGGCAGATCGAGCTCCTGGCATCGCTCCTCGGTCATGGCCAGACAGATCAGACCGCGGCCGAAACGGGCCATGAAGTTGATCGACTCCGGCGTCACCTTCTCGGCGGCGATGCAGAGGTCGCCTTCGTTCTCGCGATCTTCGTCATCGACGATGATCACGACCTCGCCGCGCCGGTACAGCGCGGCGGCTTCTTCGACTGTGGCAAAGGGCATGGGTGGATTGTACAGCGGGGGGGTTCGTTGAGGTTGCTGGGTTACTGGGTTACTTGGTTGCGAGGTCTCGCGGTTGCGCGGTCTCGCGGTGAACAAACCGCGGGACCGCGAGACTCCGAGACCTCGCAACCCAGCAACCCAGCAACCACCGACACCTACCCCGACACCTTGAAACTCTGCTCCACCGTGTACGACTGCTTCGACACGGTATCGACGATCTTCATCTTCAGGGTGTAATCGCCCGGCTTGAGGGCCGGTTTGACCTCGGCCAGTGGGATGGCGCTGATGATGGCGTAGTGACCGGGGCCGGGGGTACCGGTCAGCGGAAGAGGCGCGGCGTCGCTGAGCGGTGCGCTGATCGTCTTCTTGTCCGGGCCGCCGGTGAGGTCGAGCTTGAACTGCAGCTTCGGCATGTTCGTGGCCGCATCGATGCCGGGGTTGTTGACCTCGACGAAGTAATTCAGCTCATCGCTGGCTTTGAAGGTCAGGTTCCCCTTCGGAACGATCTTCAGTTTGCCGAAGGCGAAGGGGGCCTTCGGTGGCTCGGCCGTACCGAGCTCGTAAACGTTGTCCGAGAGAATCAGGCGGGACGTTCCCACCGACTCCTTCGATGGACCGGCCACTTCGATCGGGCCGGAGGTGACGAGAACAGGCTGGCCGCCCTTGGCCAGGCCGACGATGGCGTTGTACTTGCCCGGCTGGAGCGTCAGCGTCTTGTCGACAAAAAAGTCGATGCGCGAAGCGGTCAGCTTGGCCGGCTCTTCGAAGGTGGTCACGCGGTTGCCCGCAGCGTCCTCGACCGCGCCGAAGATCGTATCGGCACCGTCCCCGGCGATGCCCGCCGACGACGGAACGTAGACAACGACCGGGACGAATGGATCACCGGCGGGAGAGACGAACTCGGCATAGGCGAAGGCCGCGCCATGATTCGAAGCCTTGCCGGCTTTCGCGTCGGCCAGGGCCGACTCCAGCGCCGGCGTCCTGACGCCGGCCACCGGTGCCGCCGGCAAAGCGGCTTTCGGCGCGCCGCCGACGGGGAACGTCGGGACCTTGGTCAGCGTGGGCTGAGTCACGAAGCTCATCAGCATTCGGTTCGTGGCCGAGGTCAGGTCCAGTCCCGGCGGCGAGACCAGTTTGAACGTTCCGTCGTTGAACTGATCGTGAAAGACGAACTCGGCGCGCGGAATCCCGAAGAGCTTCACGGACAGCTCGCCGTCATACGTAAACGTCATATCCGCAGAGCCGGCGGTCGAAAACGCACTGCCGACCTCGGCGTCCCGCATGTTGCTTCTCGTATTTCCCTGAGCCGAGGCGGGCTTGGTCGTCCGCGCGATGGGGTGGTTCGGGGGTCCGAAAAGAATGGCGATGCGACCCGGATCGGTCATCGAGCCCTTCGTATGGCCATGACTGAATGCATCGTCGGCGGCCTTCACGCGGGCCTCGAAATCCTCGCGGAACTCATTGCGCGGCGTGGCCGGCGTCGGATCGCGGCGCGCCCAGAAAAGCTCGATGAAGGCGTCGGCATCGGCGTCGGTCTGCACCGCGGCCCACGCCGCCTTTTCATCGGTGGTCATCACATACTGCACCGGCCCTTTGCCCCAGCTTGCTTTGGCGGGCGAGAGCGCGGCAAACGCGCTCGTGGCCACGGCGGCGACGAGCATGGCGGCAATCAACAAGTTGCGAGTTTTCATCCGTTTCTCCACTTGACTAATCGACCGATCCAAACATTTGAGGATCGGGCCTATTCCACGCGCGAGGGCAGCTCATTCGCCGTCGAATTTCTCCATTTCGTCGTACAGCTTGTCCATCTCGGCGTCGATCTCTTCCTGTTTGATGATGCCCTTGCGCACCAGCAGCGCGGCCAGGCTGTGGAGCAGAATGCTGTTCTCCACGATCATCTGCTCGAACTGTTCGTCGTCGTCGCCACCATTGCCCTCGCGATCGATGTCGTCCATGCGTTGCGCCCTCCTTCCCAGCGTGGTGAGGATGTATCACAAAACCGCAGAAGTCCATCCTGACGGTGAGCGCAGCGAGCCATGTCAGGATCTCCGGTGGAATCGCGAGGTCCCTGCTGGAACCGACTGACGCGCGGTCTAACCGGAGATCCTGACAGGCTCGCTGCGCTCACCGTCAGGATGGGACTTCTGAATGGTTACAATCCGCGCCCATGAAACGACTTGCCGTTCTCGCTCTACTCCCCATCCTTCTGCTCGCCTGCCCGCGGCGCGAGTCCGCCTCTTCGGCGATGAAGGTGGGGCTGCTCACCCCCGGCTCCGTCAACGACGGCGGCTGGAACGCCATCGCCTACGAGGGGTTGCAACAGATCCACAAACAGCTCGCCGCGGAGATCTCGAATCAGGAGACGAAGACGCCGGCCGAGATCGATGAAGGGTTCCGCTCGTATGGGGCGAAGGGATTCGACCTCGCCTTCGGCCACGGCTTCGAGTTTCAGGACGCGGCGCTCAAGGCAGGGAAGCAATATCCGAAAACGATCTTCATCACCACGTCCGGCAGCTCCGTCGCGCCGAATGTCTCGCCGATGGTGTTTCAACTGGAACAGGCCACGTACCTGCTCGGCGTGATCGCCGCGCGCGAGTCGAAGAGCGGCAAGGCAGGGCTGGTCGGCGGTATCAACCTGCCGTCGATCGCCTCGACCTTCCTGGCCTTCAAAGCCGGTGCGCAATCGGTGAATCCGAACTTCGAGGTGAAGGAGATCTACACAGGAAACTTCGATGACGCCGGCGCGGCCAAGCTGGCCACGCTCTCATTGATCAATGCCGGCTGCGACTTCATCTTTCACCAGTCGAACGAGGCCGGCCGCGGCGTGTTCCAGGCCTGCCAGGAGCGCAAGGTCCGCTGCTTCGGCTCGAACAAGAACCAGAACGATATGGCTCCCGACGTCATCGTGGCCTCGGCGGTCCTCGACGTCCCGGGTGCTTTCGTCTACATGGCCCGGCTGGTTCATGACCACCAGTTCCAGCCGCACGTCTACTGGCTGGGCATGCACGAGAACATCGTCTCGCTGGTCTGGAATGACAAGCTGAAGGCGGCGCTGTCGCCGCAGACCGTGGCTGAGGTGACGCGCATCGAGGCCGACATTCGCAGCGGCAAATTCGAAGTACCGCGCGGCAAGTTCTAGCCGGCACGGCGTGCAGCGTTGGTTGCCCGAGGCTCGGCCAACAGTAACGTTTCTACCGCGCAGCTACACTGAATCCAGATGCGCCTGTCGCACATCACCAAGCGCTTCGGCGCAAACGTCGCCGTCGATGACGTCTCCCTCGATCTCGCTCCGGGGGAGATCGTCGGACTCGTCGGTGAGAACGGCGCGGGAAAGACGACGCTGATGTCTATCGCCGCCGGCGAGCTGGCGGCGGATGAGGGAACGATCGAAGACCGCCTCACCGCCGGCGTCGTTCATCAGCACTTTCTCCTGGTCAGCGAGTTCACCATCGCGGAGAACCTCGCCCTGGCGATGTGGGGCCGCAACGCGGAGGAGATCATCCGCGACTCCGGGATCGAGTTGCGCGATGTCCGCCGCCGCGTCGGCGATCTCTCTGTCGGCGAGAAGGCCAAGCTCGAGCTCATCAAAGCGATCGCCAGACATCCGCCCGTTCTCATCCTCGACGAACCGACTTCCGTGCTGGCGCCGACGGAGGCGCGCGCGTTGTTCGATGTCATACGCCGCCTCGCCGCCGCGGGCACGACGGTGATCTTCATCAGCCACAAAATCCCCGAGGTGCTGGAAGTGGCCACGCGCATCGTCGTGATGCGGCGAGGAAAGATCGTCGTCGACGGCGGCGTGATGAGCGCCGAGGAGCTGGCGGAAGCCATGGTGGAACGGCGGGAGCTCGCGCCGGACTCACGTAGGTCGGACTCTCCAGTCCGACCGGTGCTCGCGCGGGCGTCAACGACAGGCAGTCTCCCGAGCACCGGTCGGACTGGAGAGTCCGACCTACGTATCGGCGGTATCGACGTTCATCGCGGCGAGATCGTGGCCATCATCGGCGTTGCCGGCAACGGGCAATCCGCGCTGGCGGCGTCGCTGCGCGATTCCCTCCGCGGGCAGGTCGCGCACATCCCCGAGGACCGCGCGCGCGATGGGCTGATCGCCCAGATGACCATCGCCGAGAACATCGCTCTCGCCGAGCCTCGCTGGCGGCCTCGCGAAGCGGAGCGACGAGCCTCGGCGCTCATCGAGCGATTCAACATCCGCGCGCAGTCCCCGCTGCAGCGTGCCGGCTCCCTCTCCGGCGGCAACCAGCAGAAAGTCATCCTGGCCCGCGAGCTGGAGCGCCAACCGCGGATCATCGTCGCCGCCGAGCCGACGCGCGGCCTCGACATCGAATCGACCCGGTTCATTCACGACGAACTGCGCGCCGCCGCCGGCCGCGGCGCCGCCATCCTTCTCATCACGTCCGATCTCGACGAAGCCTTTGCCCTCGGCGATGCCATTCACGTGATTTATCGAGGGACGCTGAGCGCGCGGCTGACGCCCGGCGAGGCGGCAGTCCAGGCGCCGATGTTGATGGCGGGGGTCGGGAGCCGGGAGTCGGGAGCCGGAGCATGAGCGGTCTCCGACGCCCGACCCCCGACTCCCGGCTCCAACGCATCGCCATCGCCATCGGTGCCGCCCTTCTCTCACTCATCCTTCTCGCCCTCTCCGGCATCGCCTTCGGCCACGCGCCCGGCGAGCTTCTATCGATCCTGATCAGCGGCTCGGTGGGATCAACGTTCGCGCTGGAGGGGACGCTGCTGAAATCCGTGCCGCTGCTCCTCACCGGTCTCTCCGTTGCCATCGCCTTCCGGGCCGGGGTCTGGAACATCGGCGGCGAAGGACAGTTCCTGGCGGGTGCGCTCTGCGCCTTTCTCGGTGCGCGATACGGGATGGCCGCGGCATTGGCGGCATCGCTGATCGCCGGCGCGCTATGGGCGTCGATCGCCACGGCCATGCGGTTGTGGCGCAACGCCCCCGAGGTGCTGACGACGATTCTTCTCAACTTCATCGCCATTCACCTCCTTGGATACGCCGTCAACGGACCGCTGCAGGAGGCGAGCGGGAAGTATCCGCAGAGCGACGTCGTGGCCGCCTCGCTGCCAACGTTCGGCTCGAGTGAACTGCACGCCGGCATCGTCATCGCGGTCGTTGCCGCGATCGGAGCGTGGGTTCTGTTGTATCGGACGGCGGAGGGATTGCGGCTGCGCGCGTCGGGATTCAATCGTTCCGCGGCGAAGTGGGCGGGCGTCCATGTCGACGCCCAGCTCGTACGTGCCATGGCCATCTCCGGCGCGATGGCCGGTCTTGCGGGCGGCATCGAGCTGCTCGGGGTCACGCATCGCCTCTTCGAGCGCTTCGCCGCCGGCTACGGCTACGCCGGCATCGCCGTGGCCCTGCTGGCCCAGCTCCACCCGCTCGGAACGCTGGCCTCGGCATTCTTCTTCGGTGCCTTGACGACCGGCGCGGGCGAATTGCAGCGCACGGCGGGGATTTCGTCGACCGTGGCAACGTTCGGCCAGGCGATCGTGATCCTGGCGATGATCGCGCTCACGAGGCGAAGGAACGCATGACGAACGCTCTCATCGCCGCCATCCCTCTGGCCATCGTCGCCTCGACGCCTCTGCTGCTGGCCGTCCTCGGCGAGCTGGTGGTCGAGCGAGCCGGAATGATCAACCTCGGCATCGAAGGGATGATGCTCACCGCGGCGATGACCGCCGTGGTGACCGCGCAGCTCACCCACAGTGTCGTCCTCGGATTTCTCGGCGGCATCATTGGAGCGGCGGCGGTCGGCGCTCTCTTCGGATTGTTCGCTCTTCGTTTTGCCGCGGACCAGATCGTTACCGGCACGGCGATCGTTCTTCTGGCGCAGGGCCTGACCGGATTCGTCTACCGCGAGCTCCAGCTTTTCAATCAGCCGGTCCCGCGGCTGGAGATCGATCCGATCGTTCCTCTGGCCTGGGTCGCCATCCCGATCGCACTCGCTCTCTTGCTGTGGCGCACACGGTTCGGCCTCCGTCTCCGCGCCTGCGGCGAGCTTCCCGCGGCCGTGACCGCGAACGGGGCCTCGGTGGCGATGCATCGCTGGACGGCGCTGGCCATCGAGAGCGTGCTGACCGGCATCGCCGGCGCCTATCTATCGTTGGCACTATCGAGCGGCTTCGCAGAGAACATGGTGGCCGGCCGCGGCTTCATCGCCCTTTCGATCGTCATCTTCGGCCGATGGAAGTTCAAAGGCGCGCTACTCGGCACCGCCGTTTTCGGCATCGCCGCGGCCGCGCAATACGCGATGCAGGCCGGCGGCCGCGGCGTGCCATTTCATCTGCTGCTGGCCGTGCCCTACGTGGTGACGCTGCTCATCCTCTGCGGCATCGCCGGAAGAGTGCGTGCGCCGGAGAGCCTGGGGAAGACGTAGGCGATCCGCAGATGACGCAGATACACACAGATTTGTATCTGCGTCACATCTGCGTCATCTGCGGATTAAATACTGCGTCCGCCTACCGAATCCCACACGCTGGCGACGCCGCTCACTCGCTTCGTCTGCTCGCGACGCGTCACCGACGACAGCACCGCCGCGATCGCCGGAACGATCTCCGGCGTCACTCGACGTAACGACTCCTCGTGATCGGCGATGAAGCGCGTCGAGACGCGTCCGTCACGAAAGGCGGGATGCGTGACCACGCGCCGGAGCCAGGAGATGTTCGTCTTCGTGCCAAGGACGATGTAATCGCGCAGCGCGCGGTCGAGGCGGTCGATGGCGGCATCGCGCGACTCCGCGTGGCAGATCAGCTTCGCCAGCATCGGATCGAAACTGACGCCGATCTCCGTCCCCTGCGAAACGCCGGCATCGACGCGGACGCCGGGGCCGGACGGCTCGCGATAGAAGGCGATCGTGCCGCTCTGCGGAAGGAAGCGGTCATCGGGATCTTCCGCGTAGATGCGCACCTCGATGGCATGGCCACGCTGATGCAGATCGTCCTGCCGCCATGGCAGCGGCCCGCCGGCGGCGAGGGCGAGCTGCGCGCGGACCAGATCGACGCCGGTCACCTCCTCGGTGATCGGGTGCTCGACCTGCAACCGCGTGTTCATCTCCAGAAAGTAAAAGTCGTTCTCCGGCGTGACGATGAACTCGACCGTGCCGGCACTTCGGTAATCGACACCGCGCGCCGCTTCCACCGCCGCCGCGGCCATGCGCCCGCGGAGATCGTCGCTGTAGCGCGGCGCCGGCGTCTCCTCGATCACCTTCTGATGCCGCCGCTGGATCGAACAATCGCGCTCGAAGAGATGAACGACGTTGCCGTTGCCATCGCCGAAGATCTGAAACTCGACGTGGCGCGGCTCCTCGATGTAGCGCTCGAGCAGAAGCCGGTCATCGCCAAACGATTTCTTCGCCTCGCGCTGCGCCGACTCGATCGCGCCGCGCAGCTCACCGGCCGAGCGGACGATCTTCATCCCCTTCCCACCCCCGCCCGCGCTGGCCTTCACCAGCAGTGGAAACCCGACTCGTGCCGCCTCGGCGGTGAGGACGTCGATGCCTTGCCCCTCGCCGTCATAGCCAGGCACGACCGGAACGCCGAGGCGCTGCATCAGGTGACGTGACTCCGCTTTCGATCCCATCGCCGCGATCGAGCCGGCCTTCGGTCCGACGAACACGATCCCCGCGTCATCGCACGCCGCCGCCAGCTCGGCACGCTCGGAAAGGAACCCGTAGCCGGGATGGATCGCGTCCGCACCGCAGCGCCGCGCGGCGTCGATGACCCGTGCGACGTTGAGATACGTCGCCCGCGCGTCGCCGCTGCCGAGGGGAACGGCATCGTCGAAATAGCGCCGGACGTAGCGAATGTCGTCCGCTTCCGAATAGCCGAGGATCGATTCGATGCCTGCCTCGCGGCACGCCCGCGCGATGCGAACGGCAATCTCGCCACGGTTGGGAACGAGGAGGCGGCGGATTCCTACTTCGCCCACGGCGTCTTCTCCTTTTTCAGAAACGCCCCCATCCCGCCCTGCCCTTCTTCGCTGACACGACGCGTGGCAATGGCCTCGATGGTGTAGGGAATGGCGTCGATGAGATCGTGCGAGGCGACGTAGGCGATCAGCTTCTTACACTCGCGGACGGCCTCGGGGCCGGACGTGCTCAATTGGTTGATCGACTCCGCGACCGCGGCGTCGACGTCATCGACGACGCGGTGCACCAGACCGATGCGGAGCGCGCGCTCGGCATCGAATCGCTCACCGGTCAAGAAAAGCGCGCGCGCATGCGTCTCGCCAATCCTGGCGATGACATAGGGCGAGATGACCGCGGGAAGGATGCCGAGCTTGACCTCGGACAACCCGAACTTCGCATCGCGGGCGGCGATGGCGATGTCGCAGACGGCCACCAGGCCGACACCACCGCCGATGGCCGCTCCCTGGATCCGGCCGATGACCGGCAGCGGGCACTCGTTCATCAGCGCATACATCCGGGCCAGTTGTGAGGAATCGCGGACGTTCTCGTCGCGCGTGTAGCTGACCATGCGCGACATCCAGTTGAGGTCCGCCCCGGCGCAGAAATTCGGTCCCGTGCCGCGCAACACCACCGCCCGTGCGGTCGACGCGCCGAGGCCGCTGAAAAGATCGATCGCCTCGGCGATCAACTCCTCATTGAAGGCGTTGTGAACCTCCGGCCGGTTCAGCGTGACCGTCAGCACACCATCCGCTTCGTCGACGAGCAGCGTCTTGTAGCTCATGGAGAGGGGATTGTATGCGGGTGTTGGTGGTGAGGCGGGGTTGTCGGTTATCGGTGATGTGAATCGATCCGACGATCCGAAGCGCAACCAACCGACAACTGACAACCGACAACCGAGTAAGGAGTGGGAGAAGTCACCCTCCCCCACCCCTGCAATCAATGCTTCGACGAATGCTTGCGCGGCGTCGACGTGAACGTGAAGTGCGGCGTGACCGTGTAGGCCCCGCTGCTGCCAACCGCGCCATTCGCTTCGACGCGGATGAAGAAGGGAACGCTCGGCGTGGGCGACACCAGCGTGTTGATGTTCGTCGTCAGCGTCGCCGAGCTGTTCGCGGCGATCGTCTGGACCACGGTCGTCGATTGGGCGCTTGAAAGCGTGACCTTCAGAGGCGTATCGGTCGCGGCGACGGTCACGGTGATCGTCGACGTCGAATTCGAGGTAAACGTGTAGTAGTCGATGTCGGCGCTGTTGCAGATCTTCGGCGTGATGGTCTGGCCGTTCACGAGATTGCCGAACGCCGTCGCCTGCGTATCGTTCGGCTCGTAGTTATCGCCACACGGCAGCGGCGGCGCGCCCCCGCTCAGAACGAGGACGAAATCCTGCGTGGACGACTTCGTGTCGCCGATCGCTCCATGAACGATGACGTGGTACGTGCCCGGAACCGCGTTCGCGATCTCCACCTCCTCGGTGGTATCCGTGTGATTGACACCGCGATTGGCGACCGCGCTTGGATTGTTCTTATCGAGCACGTACGGCAGGACGGTCGCGCCGGTCGGATCGACGACGCGAAGGTCGAGGTCGTTGATCAGCGTCTTGTCGGCCAGCGGATCGTCGTCCGGAATGTCCGGGTTCGGAACGAGCAGGACCTCGGGATCGAACCATCCGAGGACGGCGCGAAAGTTCTGGGTCGATGACAACACGACAGGGATGTCGATGTCCTGTCCGTTGACGATCGTACCGGTGCGGATCCGCGAGCCTGCGCCGTTGTCGCCGAGGATGAGATCGACCGACGCCTTCGCGTCCGCCAGACCGAAGCCATAGGTGTAGTCAGGACCGGCGTTGCCGAGGTCGTCGGCGCCGGCGATCAGGAGCGTCTTGAGGACCGCCGCGCTCGGCGTCTTGCCAAACGTCTTTCGATACTGCTGGGTGAGAAGCGCGGCGATGCCGGTCACGACCGGAGTCGACATCGACGTCCCCTGAATCGTGGCGTAACTGTTGTTCGGGAAGGTCGAGAACTGACTGACTCCCTTGGCGACGATCTCCGGTTTGATGCGGCCGTCGACCGTGGGACCGCGCGAGCTGAACGACGCGATCGTCGTGCCGCTGGGCACGACAGCGCCAACGGTCAAGGAGTTCTTCGTGCTCGCCATCAGCCCGATGGTCGTGTCCGCGGTGTGCGTCGGATGCTTGGCCGTCTCGCAGTACTTCGTTCCGACCGAGCAGTTGTTCGGCTCGGCAGCCGGACAGTCCGTGCCGGTGCCGTTCTGGGAGTAGCAGAAGATGTGCGTGAACTCTTTCGGCGTGTCGTCGAGATGCCGGTGAGGCGCCCACGGCAGAAACAGATTGGGATTCCCTTGTGTGGCGTCATTGCCGGCGGCATGCACGATGAGCGGCGCATTGGGAGCCCGCATCAGGGCGTCATACGGCTCGGACTCGAAGCCGCTGTAGGCCCCGTAGGCGTCCTCGTTCCCCCACCAATCGAATTCCGTGAGACTGGCCTGTTGCCAGCTCAAACCGAAGTCCCATGAATTGTTGTCGGCGACGCTGCCGAAGGAGGCCGGCCCGGTCTGCTTCGAGGTCAGAAGCGCGGGGAAGTCGACACCGGCATCGAATGCCTGCAACGTCGCCGCGGGAGCCATCCCCTTCGCGGCCGGGTTGATCCCGGCGGCGATCATGGTGCCAGAGACGTGGGTGGCATGAGTGTCCGGCGTCGTGGCGGTGAAGTGGCTGGTCAGGCGGCCCCCGAATTCCGGGTGCGTCGTGTCCGGCGGCCCGTCCGGCTCGAAAATCGACAAAACCACGCCGCTGCCGTTGAGGTTGTAGGGGGCGCTGAAGAGTGGCGTGACTTTCGAGACCTGCGCGGCGACGGCATTCGTGCTCTTCGGACGAAGCGGCGGGCCGTAGACCCCGAAGACCCGCTCATCCTTCGCCAGATCAGCCACCGACATCGACGGCACCCGCACCGTGAGACGCTGCGGATTGGCGTAGGCGATGGCAAGCGGCGTGTCGATCGTTCCGCCGACCGCATCGATGGCGGCCTGGGCGTCCTCGAAGGTCACTTCCGATTGAAAAACGATCTGCAGCCGCGCGAAGGCTTTCCCTTTGGTTGCCTCGGCATAGGCCGCGCGCGCAATCTTCTGTGAGGCGTCATACGTCCGGAGCGAGCGGATGCGCGCATCGGCCGGCGTCACGTCATCGCGCATACGCACCAGGTAGCGGTGATTGGCCAGCGGCCGCTGGACTTCGATCCCCTGCGCGGCGAGCTCGGCGCTGGCGGCGGCATCGAGCGGAACGGCGCTATCGAGGATGTAGTGCCGCATCGGCGCACCGTCGCGCTGCGGCGGCAGTGCCTGCGCGATGAGCGGCAGGAAGAGAAGAGCGATGATGGCTGCGAAGTGGCGGCGCATGTTCCGAGATCTGTCTCCGTTATTTATTTGAACCATTTATTTGAGCAAGGGAACGTCACCGGCGTCGCCGTGCATTGCAACGCCCCGAGGCGTTACGGTCTGTTGACATCAAGTGGTGCCCGAGGTCGGACTCGAACCGACATGAGGGTTAACCTCGGCAGATTTTGAGTCTGCTGCGTCTGCCATTTCGCCACTCGGGCATACCAAAGGCAGAAGGATGAAGGCAGAAGGACGAATTTCATCCTTCTGCCTTCATCCTTCTGCCTTCCGCCTCATTCCACCGTCCAGCCGCACCCCGCAACTCCTCGTCCGTCAGCACGCGATTCGTCGACTTGGCGAGCTGGAAAATCTCCTTCGCCAGCCCTTCGTCCTGCGGATACCCGTTTGCATCGAGCCAGTAGATCACGTTTGAAAGGCCGCACATCGGACCGACTTCGATGATCTGCTCGAGACCGAACATGCCTGCCGGAACGCCCGAGTAAACGCGGTCGGCAAGCCACTCGCTTCCCTTCTTCTTCGCTTTGATGATGGCGGCGGCATGAACGCCGGTACCGGTGCGGAAGGCATCGCGGCCGAAAACAGGGTACTGATCGGGCAGCGGGATGTGCACCGCCCGCGAGACGAAACGGACGTATTGGGGCAGCGTAGTCAGGTCGTTGTCGATCCACTCCATCAGCTTGAGGTTGACCATCAGCAGGTCGATGGGGGTGTTCCCGACGCGCTCGCCGATACCGGCGGCCGAACCGTGGATGCGGTCGGCCCCCGCTTCGATGGCGGCGATGGAGTTGATCACGCCAAGGCCGCGGTCGCTGTGACCGTGCCAATCGATCTTCACCGCCGGGTTGACGCGATCGACGACGCCGCGCACGAACCGGATCAGGTTGCGCACGCCCCACGGCGTGGCGTGGCCAACGGTGTCGCAGACGCAGACGCGCCTGGCTCCCGCCTCGATCGCCGCGGTGTAGAGCTTCTCGACGTCTTCCGGTTTCGCCCGCGTCGTGTCTTCGGTAACGTACATGACCGGCAGCCCTTCGCCGACGGCAAACCGCACCGCCTTGGCCGACTGCTCGATGATCCAGTCGAGGTCCCACTCCTCGGCGAACTGCCGGATCGGCGAGGAGCCGATGAAGGTACAGGCTTCGATCGGAATCCCGACGCGTTGCGAGATCTCAGCGATCGGACGGATGTCGTTCTCATGCGTCCGCGCCGCGCAGTTGGCGGCCACGGAAAGCTTCGCATCGACGATCTCCCGCGCCAGCCGCTCGACCGACTTCTGCACGTGCGGCCCCGCCCCCGGCAACCCGATATCCGATGTATCGACCCCGATATCGTCCTGAAAGTGCAGGATGCGGATCTTCTCCTCGATGGAGGGATCGGTCACCGACGGCGACTGCAGCCCATCGCGCAGCGTCTCATCATCAAACTCGATCTTCTTCGCCGAGGGACGCACGGCGCGTTCGGTGCCGAGGTTCCAGTCGTAGATGAGATCGTGCAGAGGGTCGGTGCTCATCGGCTGGCGAATATAACAAGGGTGGAGTCCTTTTCGGGCGACGACCGTCGAAAAAGCTCAGGAAGGCCTTCTGATCTCATGGGTAGTCCGGGGACTCATGGGGTAGCCCCAGCGATACATGGGGTAGTCCCTGGGACACATGGGGTAGTCCCTGGGACTCATGGGGTAGCCCCAGCGATACATGGGGTAGTCCCTGGGACACATGGGGTAGTCCCTGGGACACATGGGGTAGTCCCAGCGACACTTGGGGTAGCTCCAGCGACACATGGGGTAGCTCCAGCTGTCAACGGCCATCCAACTTTCCCAGCGACACATGGGGTAGTCCCTGGGACTCATGGGGTAGTCCCTGGGACTCATGGGGTAGTCCCTGGGACTCATGGGGTAGTCCCTGGGACTCATGGGGTAGTCCCTGGGACTCATGGGGTAGTCCCTGGGACTCATGGGGTAGGTCCAGCGACTCGGGATCGGCTGAAAAAGCGCATGGGGATCCCTGTCTCTGTGCCGAACCCCGGCGCGCTCCGCACTTGTCGCTCTGACGCCGTAGCGCCGAATGCCAGATCCTCAGGTGCTCCTCGACCGCGTCGAATTGAAAGGTCTGATTCGCGTAGAACTGAAGTTTCATCGGTCACGCCGCGAAGGCGATAATCTCCAGCTCGGTGCCACGCTCGACACGCGCGAGCAGTTGTTCCACCCGAGCGAAGGTCGTATCGGCAAGCGAGTATTCGGAACAACGCTCACATTGCAATGCCGGCAGACCCTTCAGGATCACGATGGTGTGCTCGCCAAGCTTGAACGGCAGATCCGTAATCGTCTGATTCTGCTGGCTTCCGCAAACGCGGCATCTCATCAGTGTTTCCTCCTGGAAAATCCCGGCTCCCCATTCCTCGGGGTCGGGGCGATACGAGGTAACCACTCGTACGTTGTCGTCATCGACATCGACGGCGAATAAGACGTGAAACCCTGCGCCGAGGATCAGGTAGCTCGGCAAGTACTTGTCGTCGGGGTATTCCTCGACGATTGCATACGACTCCACCGCGGAGAGTATGTCGTCCCGGCTGATGAACCTTCCAGCCAGACGCATGTTCACATGATAGGTCCAGTAAATCCTGCGCCCGCGAACGCAGCGCTGAATGAAGACCAGCGGATCGTCCGGAATCCGATTGCTCATGGCTCACACGGTCCGGAACACCGTCACGTCGGATGAGGTCTCGGACTCGCTGCCGCGCCGATGCAAGATGTTGAGGATCTGCACGGCGTTCGCTTTGAGCTGGTCGTTGCCGGCGAATCCCGCATCGAGACAGATCACCGGCTCCGGCCTTTGTTCAGCCATGGTCCGGATCACCTCGACGGTGAGGGCTTTCTCCATGCATACCAGCAACGCCGTCTCGGCGATGCTGAAGACCTTCTTCCCAGCAAGCTCCAGCATCTCGACCTTCGCCGTCAAAGGATAGCCGCTCTTCAACAGGACGGGAAGCGGTTCGGAACGGGCAATAGTCCTCCCTGGATCTGGATTTGCTTGCCCTCGCGGACAAGGAGGAAGACCCATGAGAATCGCCCTCGCATCGCTGCTCTGCGCATTCGCGCTCCCGATCTTCGCTCAGGAAATGGAACAGGTCCTTCTAACCGTCGCTCCATCGCTGGTCATGTGTGCCTACAACTCGCGCTACGACACGCACCTGGTCGTCTACAACCAGAACGCGCGGAAGGTGACGGCGGCTTGCGCCGGCGACGGTTGTGGCGAGATCGGCCCCACGGCGGGGCGCGAGATCACCGGCAATGCCTCCTCGGTGCCGCTTCCGACCTTCCTTTACATGCCGAAGGCGGACGCCAACGGCGTCCGGATGTCACTGATCGTCGAGAGCGGCGACCGCGATAACCAGGAAGACCGCTCCTTCGCCGAGTTGCCGATCGTGCGCGCCTCGGACTTCGTCGACAAGAAGTTGACCTTCGTCGGCGTGCGCATGGATCCGGGCTTCCGGCAGACCCTGCGCATCTTTGGGCTGGACGGCACCACCTTCGGGAAGGTCCAAGTGCGTGCCTACGATCTGGCCACCGAGGAGCTGGTGTATGACGAGGCGATGTGGCTGTGGCCGTTGAGCGACGAGCGCAATGACCAGGGCCAGGCACTACGCCCGTCGTTCAACATGGAGTGCGATCTCTCTGGCGACATCCCGGCCAACGGTCATCAGGTACGGCTCGAGATCGAGCCGCTCAGCGAGGGCCTGAAGTTCTGGGCCTTTGTCTCGGTGACAAACAACAGGACCCAGCACTTCTACACGATCGTACCGCGGTAGGATCAACAGGGATAGGGTCACGAGAAGCCGGGTGACGCCGGCTTCTCGGTGCTCGCCGGGAAACCTCAAGCGTTTCCGGAACCGATCTGGAGTTGCGCTGCAAGGACGCCGAGCCGTTTGTCGCGAGTCCAGAGTTGCGCCCCGTCCGTCAAGGTAATCGACGCCAGCAAATGCGCGTCGACATAGCCGATCCCCTTGCCCATCAGGCGGTGATTCTCGATGAAGAGCAGCACTTCGTCGTCGGTTGCGACGACGCTCGATGGCAGCGTTGCGAGGAGGCTCAGGACTTCGCGCCTCTCCTTCATTTCTCCGCAGGCCAATTCACCAATGACGAACGGGTGCGCCAACACGGCCTCGACCTCCAACGCGTCGGCCAGCAACGTGTTCGAAGTCCGAAGATGATCGATCCAGACGGACGTATCGACGAGAATCAAGAGGAGCGGCGTCTCCTCGGAGCTTTGGCGCGGGGATCGCTTCCTCCGAGTTTTGCGAGACGGCGGGCACTTTCCCGTGCGATCAGCGCGCGAAGACCGTCATGGATCAATGCCGTCCGTTCCTGCGTCCCGGTCATGCGCTGCGCCGTTTCGAGCAACTGCTCATCAAGATTGATTGTCGTACGCATGGGTGCACCTCACCTGATGCCTTAAGCATACATCACTGATGCATATTCCGTTCACATAAGTAAACGCAGGGTCCAACGACGAGCGCTTACTTCCCCGTGAAGTTCGCGGCCCGCTTCTCCAGAAACGCGCGCATCCCTTCCTTTGTGTCGTCGCTGGCGCAGAGGAGGCCGAAGAGGGTGGCTTCGAGGAACTGGCCCTCTTCGAAGGCCATCTCCAGGCCGTTGTTGACGGCTTCGATGGCGGCTCGGATCGCCAGCGGTCCGCGGGACATGATCTTCCTTGCCATCTCTTCGCAGGTGGCGATGAGCTGGTCGGCGGGGACGACGCGGTTGACCAGGCCGATCTTCTCGGCGTCCGCGGCTCCGATGCGGTCGCCGGTGCAGATCAACTCCAGCGCTTTGCCCTTCCCCAACAGCCTGGCCATGCGCTGCGTGCCGCCGTAGCCGGGGATGATGCCGAGGGTGACTTCGGGGAGGCCGAGTTGCGCTTTCTCCGAGGCGATGCGGATGTGGCAGGCCAGGGCCAGCTCGCAGCCGCCGCCGAGGGCGAAGCCGTTGATGGCGGCGATGACGATCTTCGGGAAGCGCTCGATGAACGAGAGGATGAACTGGCCCCGCTCGGAGGTCTCCTTGCCGGTGATCGGCGACTTCTGCGCCAGCTCGTTGATGTCGGCACCGGCCACGAAGGCCTTCTCGCCGCCTCCTGTCAGGATCACCGCTTTGACGTTCGCGTCGTCGCGGCCTTCGGCGAAGACTTTGTAGATCTCCTCCACCGTTTGCCCATTCAGGGCGTTGAGGACCTTGGGACGGTCGATGGTGACGTAGAGGATCCCGTCGCGAACTTCCGCTTTGACGTTTTCGAGGTTCTCGTAGGACATGGTGTCTCCTTGCGGTCTCGCAGTTGCGCGGTTTCGCGGTCTCGCGGTGTGCTGGGCTACCCGGGTTCGATTGGCAACCAACCACCGCGCGACCGCGTAACCGCGAGACCGCGCTACCGCGCTTTATCGAACGGCACCGGCGTACCCGAGGCGTAATCGTAGAAGCCTGTTCCCGTTTTGTTTTTCCCGAGCCGGCCGGCCAGGACCATCTTGCGCAGCAGCGGCGGCGCGGCGAATCTCTTTTCCTGGTACTCGGCGAACATGACGTCGGTGATGAAGTAGGTGGTGTCCAGCCCGACGAAGTCGAGCAGGGTGAAGGGGCCCATCGGGTAGCCGCAACCGAGCATCATCGCTTTGTCGATGTCCTCGATCGAGCCGACCCCTTCCTCGTAGGCCCGGATGGCGTCGAGGATGTAGGGGACGAGGAGGCGATTGACGATGAAGCCGGAGTTGTCGCGCGCGGCGACCGCTTCCTTGCCGAGCGACTTGGCGAACTGGAAGGCGCGGTTGAACGATTCCTCGCTGGTGAGGATGGTGCGCACGACCTCGACCAGTTTCATCAGCGGGACGGGGTTGAAGAAGTGCATGCCGACGAACTGCTTCGGCCGCGCGGTGGCCATCGACAGCTCGGTGATCGTGAGCGACGACGTGTTCGAGGCGAAGAGCGCATCCTTCTTCACGATCCTGTCGAGCGCGGCGTAGGTCTCTTTCTTCAGCTCGGCGTTCTCGATGATGGCCTCGATGACAATGTCGCAATCGGCGAGGTCCTCGAGAGTGGTCGTCCCTTTGAGACGGGCCATAGAGGCATCTTTGTCGGCAGCCTGCAACTTGCCTTTCTCGACGAACTTGCCGAGGGACTTGTCGATCCCGGCCAGCCCCTTGTCGAGAAACTTCTGTTCCACTTCGCGCACGACGGTCTCGTATCCGGCCTGCGCCGCGATCTGAGCGATCCCCGAGCCCATCAGGCCGCAGCCGAGAACGCCTACCTTCTTGATGTCTGACATGTAATGCTCCTTTGGCGGGCGCATTCTAACGAAGGAGGAAGGAGGAAGGATGAATTCAGCCTTCATCCTTCATACTTCCTCCTTTCATCGCATGTCGAAGCTGAAACCGCAAGTACGACTGCTGGCCTTCGCCTCGCTGCTCAACGATACGGCGAGCGAGATGATCTATCCGCTGCTTCCGGTGTTTCTGACCAGCGTCCTCGGCGCGACGCCGGTGACTGTCGGTGTGATCGAGGGAGCGGCGGACGGCCTGGCCTCGATCCTCAAGTACGTTGCCGGCTCGCTTTCAGACCGGCTGCCGCGCCGCAAGCCGCTGGTAGTCGGCGGCTACGCGCTGGCCGCCGCATCGCGGGCGCTGATCGCCGTGGCCGGTCGATGGCCTGCGGTCCTGACCGCGCGTCTCATCGACAGGACCGGCAAAGGAATCCGTTCCGCGCCGCGCGACGCCATCATCGCCGACGTCACGCCGGCCGAGGATCGGGGCCGGGCCTTCGGTTTCCAGCGCGCGCTCGACCATACCGGCGCGGTACTGGGGCCTCTGCTGGCGCTCCTGTTCCTCAACGTCATCCACATCCCGATGCGGACGCTGTTCATGATCGCGGTCGTGCCGGGGGCCGTGGGCGTTGCGATGCTCCTGCTTTTTCTGCGTGAGGAACCTCATGCACAGAAGAAACCGAGCAACCCAGGAACCCAGCAGCCCGGCAACCTCCCCTCCAACTTCTGGCTCGCCATCACGGCCATCTCTCTCTTCTCGCTGGCCAACTCGAGCGACGCCTTTCTGATCCTGCAGGCACATGCGGCAGGCGTTTCGACGGCGATGCTCCCGGCGCTGTGGGCCGCGCATCACGTGATCAAATCGCTTTTCTCAACGCGCGCCGGCGCGCTGTCGGACCGTATCGACCGGCGCCGGCTTCTGATCGTGGGATGGCTGTTCTATGCCGCGATCTATGCGGTCTTTCCCTTCGCGCGATCGCTGACGTTCTTCGTCGTGCTGTTCGTCCTCTACGCAATCCCGGGGACACTCTCCGAGGGAGCGGAGCGAGCCTGGATCAGCGACATGGTTCCTGCCGAAGCGCGCGGGAGGAGTTTCGGCGTCTATTACCTGGCCAACGGTCTTTGCGTCCTTGCCGGAACGGTGCTGTTCGGCGAGATCTACCAGCACGTCACGCCACAGGCCGCGTTCTGGACGGGAGCGGGGTTGGCGGTGATGGGGGCGGGGGCGGTGCTGGTGGTGCCGAGGAGGGGTCGTGTCTGAGGTTGCTGGGTTGCTGAGTTACTGGGTTGCGCGGTCTCGGGGTTGCGCGGTCTTGGGGTCTATTTGCCCCAATCCAGCCGCGAGACCGCGAAACAGCGTGACCTAGCAACCTAGCAACTCACCAACCCAGCAACCTCAGCCCTACGTCCACTCCTCCCGCCCGCTTCTCCCCTTGCCCGGCTTCCGCACCCCCTTGCGGCGCTCGACGTCGGGCACATAGATATCGCGGTGCGGCCGGGTGGCGTCAAGTCTTTCGATAAACCGAACCGCTTCGTCGATGACGTCGTCGAACGTCGCGGCGGGCGGCTCGGCGTGTTCACGAAGGCGGACGATGTGCCGCCGAAACGCGGCCACTTTCCGGCGCGCCTCGGCCACGCGGGCTTCCAGTGCCGTGTTGCCCTTGACCATCCCGGTCATGGCGGCCTGCAGTTCGGGGATGCGCTCGATGTGGCTGCAGAAGAGGACGACGTCGCTTCCGGCCATCAGAGCCCGTTCGGAAAGCGTTTCGTAGGAGGCGAGGTCGGAGACGGCGTGCATCTCCATGTCGTCGGTCATGGCCAGCCCTTCGAAACCGATGGCGTCGAGCAGGCCGCGGGAGAGGCGCCGGCTCAGCGTGGCCGGGGTATGGGGATCGTCGATTTGCGGATAGGTGCCGTGGCCGATCATGATCGCGCCGGCCTCGTTGCCGAGTTTCGCGAACGGGACGAGATCGCGGCCCGTCAACGCCTCGAGAGAAAGATCCATGACCGTCGCGCCGTAGTGCGGGTCGCCCGATCCCAGTCCGATGCCGGGGAAGTGTTTGAGACAGGCGGCTGTCCCGGTGGCGTGCAGGCCGCGGATGAACGCTCCTGCCAGCTCGACGACCGACTCGGCGTCGCTGCCGAACATGCGGCGCTCCAGTCCCTTCGGCGAATCGCTGCCGCGGATGTCGACGACCGGCGCCAGGTCGACCTCGACATCAAAGAACCGCAACGCCATCCCGATCACCCGTCCGCACCACCGCGACAGCGCCACCGGCTCCTCCCCTTCCGCGAATGCCTGTGCGCTGGGAAGTCCGGGGATGAGATGACGGAGACGGTCGACGCGTCCTCCCTCCTCATCGATCATGAAGAGCGGCGGCGCGGCGGGAGCGAGCGATTTGATCTCGGCGACGAGCTCGCGCAACTCATCGGCCTCGCCGACATTGCGCCCGAAGAGGACGACGGCGCAGGGAGTGCTCTCGCGCACGATGCGGCGCTCGAGATCCGTGAGTGATGTGCCGGTGATGCCGATGCCGAGTAGGTCAGTTGCCATTCGATCCGGATCGTAGCAGAGCGCGCCATGACTCAAAACCTTTGAACCACAGAGGCACAGAGGACACAGAGAAAAAACACCCTCTGTGTTCTCTGTGCCTCTGTGGTTCAAAAGGTTTTATTCATTCAACTTGTCCTTCAATTTCGCCAATTCATTCAACGCCTGGATCGGCGTGAGGGCCTCGACATCGATGGCACGAAGTGCGGCCAGCGCATCCTGCTCGCGCGGGTCGCCGCCGAACAGGCCGAGTTGCCGCACGGGACTACCGGTGCGCCGCTGCGTCTCGGCGACGACGTCGCGCTCCTTCCGTTCCAGCGTCACCAGGATCTCGCGGGCGCGCTCGATGATCGTGCGCGGAATGCCGGCCAGCTTGGCTACCTGGATGCCGTAGCTCTTGTCGGCCGCCCCTTCCACGACCTTGCGCAGGAAGATGATCTGGTCGTTCCACTCCTTCACGGCCACGCTGTAATTGGCCACGCGCGCCTTCGTCTTGGCCAGATCGGTGACCTCGTGATAGTGCGTGGCGAAGAGCGTGATGCCGCCGCGGGAAGGGTTGTCGTGGAGGTATTCGATGATGGCCCACGCCAGCGACAACCCGTCGAACGTGGCGGTCCCGCGCCCCACCTCGTCGAGGATGATGAGCGAACGGTCGGTGGCGTTGTTGAGGATATTGGCCGTCTCGTGCATCTCCACCATGAACGTCGACTCGCCGCGCGCGAGCTGGTCGGAGGCGCCGACGCGGGTGAAGATCCGGTCGCAGATGCCCAGCCGGGCCTTGGAGGCGGGAACGAAGCTGCCAACTTGATTCAATAAAACGATCAGCGCCACCTGGCGCAGGTAGGTGGACTTGCCGCCCATGTTCGGGCCGGTGATGATCTGGATCCCGTTCCGGTCGCGGTCGATGTCGGTGTGATTGGGGATGAAGCGCTCGCCGGCGATCACCTCGATGACGGGATGCCTCCCCTCCTCGATACAGATCTCCGCCCCCTCGGAGAGCGTGGCCCGGACGTACCGGTTGCGCACCGCGATCGTGGCCAGCGAGGCGATGGCATCGACCTCGCCGGCGGCGCGGGCAGTGGAAAGAATGGCGCCGCTCATCCGGGCCACGGCATCGAGCAGCTCGCCGTACAACTTCTCCTCGATGATGATGGCCTTCCCCTCGGCACCGACGATCTTCTCTTCCAGCACCTTCAGATCGGGGGTGATGAAGCGCTCGGCGTTGACGAGGGTCTGTTTGCGGATGTAGTCGTCCGGCACCCGGGCCAGGTTCGACTTCGACACTTCGATGTAGTAGCCGAAAACGGAGTTGAAGCGCACCTTCAACGACCCGATGCCGGTCCGCTCCCGCTCGCGCCCTTCGATCTCGACCAGGATCGATTTCGAATCGCGGGCGATGGCCCGGAGCTCATCGAGCTCACCGTCGACGCCGGCCTTGATGGCGCCGCCGTCGCGGAGATTGAGCGGCGGATTGTCGGCGAGCGTCGCGGCGATCCGGTCGATCACCTCCGGAACCGGATCGAGGGCATCGCGCAGGCGCTGGAGCAACGGGCCGTTCAGCGCCGTCATCGAGATCCGCAGATCGCCGACCACCAGCAGCGAGTCGGCCAGGGCCAGGCATTCCCGCGGCGTGGCGCTGCGGAGCGTGACGCGCGAGGCCAGGCGCTCGAGGTCGGCGATCCGGGAGAGGTGCTGCGCCATCGGCTCGAGGATGGCCCGCGAGCGGGTCAGCTCGTCGACGGCGTCGTGGCGATCGAAGATCGCATCGCGCACTTTCAGCGGACGGGTGAGCCACTTCCGCAGCATCCTCCCGCCCATGGCGGAGCGGGTGGCGTTGACGACGCTCCAGAGCGACGCGCGCGGGCGGGTGGCGTCGCGGGAGTCGAGGATCTCGAGATTGGCGAGCGTGGCCGCGTCGAGCTGAAGAAAATCGGACTCGTTGTCGACGCGCAGCGACAACACATGATCGAGCGGCCTCTTGTGGCTGGCGGCGGCGTAACGGAGCGCCGCGCCGGCAGCGCCGATGCGCGGATCATCGCCCTCCAGCCCGAAGCCGCGAAGCGACTGCGTCCCGAAATGCCGCGTCAGATAGTCGTTCGCCCCGGCGGTTTCGAAGAGCGACGGCTCGACCGCCGTCGACGGAATCTCCAGCCGGAACGGCGTCTCTTTCGGATAGATGCCCTCGCGCGGTGCGAAGCGGGCGATGTCGTCGGCCAGCCGCGGATCGTCAGCACCGGCATACGCGGTGACGAAGAAATCGCCGGTGGAGACGTCGAGGTAGGCGGCACCGATCGTTCCGATTGTCGGTTCTCGGTTGTCGGTTATCGGGACGGCAATCGCCACCAGGTAACAGCTTTCTCTCTCCACGATGAAGCTCTCGGTGGCCGTCCCCGGCGTGACGATGCGCACAATCTCGCGCTTGACCAGCCCTTTCGCCACGGCCGGATCCTCGGTCTGGTCGCAGATGGCCACGCGGAGGCCGTGGCGGATCAGTTTGGCGATGTAGCCGTCGGCGGCGTGGTACGGCACGCCGCACATCGGCGACTCATTCTCCTGTCCCTTGTTGCGCGAGGTCAGCACGAGGTCGAGCAGCGGCGCCGCCTTCTCGGCATCCTCGAAGAACATCTCGTAGAAATCGCCCATCCGAAAGAAGAGGATGGCGTCAGGGGCCTGGCGCTTGATCTCGAAGTACTGCTCGAGCATGGGCGTGAGCTTCAAGGGTCGGGACATTGGCGGGGATTATGCCTCGGGGATGCGGAGGTGCTGAAAGGCGAATGTTGAATGTTCAATGTTGAATGTTGAATGGGAGAGTCAGGCCACTCGTCACGCTGCCTTTTCATTCAACATTCAACATTCAACATTGAACATTGAACATTCAACATTCAACATTTCGCTTTTCTAAACATCACCCCGGCCTTCGAACCATCAGGAGATGTCCATCGACGGCATCGACCTCCACTACGACCGCCTCGCGCAACGCGCTGTGCGGCACGCGGTCACACAACACGACCCAGCGATTCGCGTCGCCGCCCTCTCCCTTACCGGCAAAGGCAACGTGCACGGCTTCGTAGTTGCGAAAGCGCACGGGATCGTTCCGCCGGAGGATCGCCAGCGCCCGGATGCCGGCATCGTCGCTCAGGATGCGGCCCGGGCGGCGCGATGGATCATCGCGGTGGCGCAGCGCCAGAAAGAGGATGGCGCAAAGCACAATCCACGCGGGGTAGAACAGCCAGTAGCGGCGCCGCATCGCGGTTATCATAACGGGCCCATGACGCGCGCTGAGATCGAAGAGAAACTCGTAGCCATCGTCCGCAACGAGAAAGACGTTCCCGATGACAAGCTGTCGCTGGAGACGCCGCTCGCGGACGCCGGCATCGATTCACTCGATGCACTGACGATCCTCTTCGCCATCGAAGAGGAGTTTCACATCTCGATTCCGGATGACCGGGCCCGTTCGATGAAGACCTTCGGGGACATGGTCGACAGCATCGAGATGCTGGTTTCGTAGAGGTTGGGCGGTCTCGGGGTTGCGCGGTCTCGCGGTTGTACGCCATCGTATCGGCAACCGTTCGCGTTCGAAACCCCGAGACCGCGTAACCGCGCAACCGCGCGACCTCACCCCCATGGTCCCGGATTTGCTACTCTCGCGTCCGATACGGGGGAGGCATTCTTGATCGTCGAAAAAAAGCACACCGAGAACTTCACGATTCTTTACGTCGAAGGACTCATCAAGCTCGGTGAGAGCGCGGAGTTTTTCTCGGCCGCGCTGGAGAACGTGCTGAAGAACGAGAGCACGAACGTCATCATCGATTTCACGAAGATCGACTACATCGACTCCACCGGCATCGGTGAACTGGTCGGCTACCTTGGCAAGTTCACCAGCCAGAACCGGACCCTGATCCTGGTCAACCCCTCGGAGCGCATCCTCAAGCTTCTCAAGCTCGCCAAGCTCGACGCGGTGTTCAAGATCTACAACACCGAGGAGGAAGCGATCTCGGCGGAGAGCAATTTGTCATCCTGACGGTAAGCGAAGCGAGCCTGTCGGGATCTCCGGTGGCACCGCGAGATAGCAGGAGCAGGGGCGAGCGGAACTACCAGAGATCGTTGCTAACCACAAGCTGCGCGGCCTCACTGGAGATCCTGACGGGTGCCGCTGCGCGACACCGTCAGGATAGACTTCCGAATACATGCAAACCCTCGCGCGCGTCTTCCGCGGCGATCAGCTCGAGTCGTTCCATACCGGATCGATCGTCGTCGTCGATTCGCTTGGACGGCTGTTGGCGTACGCGGGGGAACCGGGGCTGCGCACCTGCCTGCGCTCGGCGGCGAAACCGTTTCAGGCCATCCCGCTTCTCGAATACGGCGGCCTCGACGAATACGAGCTCTCCGGCGAGGAGCTGGCGCTGACCTGCGGGTCGCACGGCGGCGAACCGGTTCATGTGTCGACGGCGGCGGCACTGCTGCGCAAAGGCGAGTTCGACGAGAGCGACCTGCTCTGCGGAGCGCACATGCCCTACGATGAGAAGGCCGCCGCCGAGTTGCGCGCCTCCGGCGAAGAGCCGTCGCCTCTGCACAACAATTGCTCCGGCAAACATGCAGGCATGCTGTTGGCGACACAGGTGATGGACGTTCCTTCGGCGCGGTACATCGACGCGGAACATCCGCTGCAGGAGACGATGCGCGCCACGCTCGGCGACTTCGCCGGCCTCGAGCCGGAGGAGATCCCGATCGCCGTCGACGGCTGCGGCGTGCCGGCGTTCTTCCTTTCGCTGCAACGCACGGCCTTCGCCTACGCGCGGCTCATGGCCACCAGCGAAGGGGCCGGCGTGGCCGGCTCGCTGGAGCGTTACGCCGCCAGCGCGGCCCAGATCGTCCAGTCGATGACCTCCTTTCCGAATTACGTGGCCGGAGCCTGGAGCATGACAACGCCGCTGATGCAGGCCTTCGGCGGGGAGTTGCTGGCCAAGGAAGGGGCGGAGGGCCTCTACGCCATGGCCCTGGCGCCGTCGCTCGTGGCGGCGTTGACCGGGCGCATGCGCGTCGCTGATGATGTCGCCGTCGGCATTGCCCTCAAGATCCACGATGGATCGATGGGGCGCGGCCGCAATCCCGTGATTCTGAAAACACTCGAGATCCTCGGCGCCGGCATTGACGATTCCCCGGAACTGCAACCGTTCCGCCGGATTCCGGTGACCAACGTGGTCGGGACCGTCGTCGGCGAGGTCCGGGCGGACTTCGAACTGGAGATGTTATGAAGGCAGAAGGCAGAAGGCAGAAGGCAGAAGTAACGACGAGAAACAAAGCGCGGATCGGCGGAGCACTTCTGCTTTCTGCCTTCTGCCTTCTGCCTTCGTGCCGCACCGTCGGCATCTCGAAGACGACCGGCGGGTATGCCGAGATCGCCCCCACCGTCGCGGCGGAGATGATTCTCGACAGCCAGCAGGTCGTGGTCATCGACATCCGATCCTCCGATTCCTATCGCGGACCGGAGGGGCACATCGCGGGCGCCATCAGCGCACCCTTCGACACGATCGAGATGCATCTGCCGGAACTGCTGCCCTACCAGAACCAGACCGTTCTCGTCTACGGCGAGACGTCGACCGACGGCGCGGTGGCCGCGCAGCTCCTCTCAGTTGCCGGTTTCCGGAACGTGGTGCACGTCAGCGGCGGCATCAAGGAATGGATTGAACGCGGCTATCGCACTGTTCATGCGCAGTGACTTCAAATTCGGTCCGCAGGAAAGACATTTTGACTATGAAACGAGCTCTGCCGGCCATCGTCCTGGCCTTTCTCCCGCTCTGTGCCCTGGCGCAGCGCGCCCCCACCCTCAACGCCGCCCTGACCGACTACGCGACAAGGTCGCTGGCTAAGTGTCCGGACTCGAGGGTCACGGTAACCCCCGTGGGGGAAGGACCCTCCGGCTTCATGGCTTACAAGATGATTCAGGACTCCGTTGACCAGAGTTGCCAGCATCAGACCTACATGCTGCATTCGCCGAGGACCGGGCAGGTTCTGATCGGGTCGATCCTCCAACTGGAACCGAACGGGAAGCAGCTTCCGGCGCGCATCGCCGACGTGGCTACCACCGCGCTCAAGGAACCGGTCGTCGCCACCGTCGCCCCCTTCCCGCTCCCCGACGGAATCCACGCCGTCTCCATCGTGAAGCAGGCGAAGGGGACGGTCGGCTTCACGTATCACGCCTTCGTCGACGCCTCGAACAACTTCCTGATCGTCGGGACACGCGGGAATCTGAGCGATGACCCGAGCAAGATGATCATCCAGGCCATCGGCCTCGGCGGAGCCATGCACCGCGGCAATCCGAAGGCGCACGTCCAGATCATCGAGCTCTCGGACTTCGAGTGCCCGACCTGCGCCAAGGCCCACAAGAAGGTCGAGCCGATCATCGCCAGGAACCTCGACAAGGTCGACTACTACCGCCTCGATCTCCCGCTTTTCGAGCACCACGAATGGGCTCTGGCCGCGGCCCTCGGCGCGCGGGCGCTGGCCAAAGTGGCCCCGGCGAAGTACTGGACCTACGGAAACTTCATCTTCGAGAATCAGGAAACGATCGGCAAGCAATCGTTCGACAAGGTCTTCCAGAATTTCTGCGAGGACAACGACGTGAACTGGAAAGCGGCGGAGAAGATCTATCGCTCGCAAGCCGAGAAGAAGGCCCTGGTCGATCAGGTCAGCCGCGCCTTCGACAACGGCATCCTCTCGACGCCGACCTACATCATCAACGGTCAGATCCTCGGCTTCGGCCCCGAGGGCACATTCACGATCGACGCGATCAAGAAGGCGATCGGGGTGAAGTAACGGCGCTGACGCGCGTTGTCTGCGGCTCCGCCGCGTTGTCTGCGCTGGCGCGCGTTGTCTGCGCGCCGCGCGTGGACGTTAGCCGGGATCACCGCGAAAACGACAGGACGGAAATCAACAACGCTGCGCGAAACACAACAGACCACGCGCCGCGCGCAGACAACGCGCCGCGAAGCAGGCGCAGATAACGCGGCGATAGCCGCAGACAACGCGCGGAGCGCAGCTAGAACCCGAACGACACCTTCGCCGCGTAGCTCCGCACTTCCGCCTGCGTCGCTTCGAGGACGAGCTTCGGTACGAGCAGCGAGAGGCGGACGCCGACGGTGTAACGATTCACGTTGCTCCTGTCCGTCAGCGTGAATGCCGATGAGTGCAACGTCGCCGGGACGTCGCCCTGCGCGTTGATGCGCATGCGGCCGATGGCGGCATACGGCATGACCGGGCCGAATCCCTTGCTGAGGAAGACCTCCGCACCGTAGGTTTTCTCGCGGAAGACGTCCACGCCGGTGAGCGTGGAGTACGACAGCCGCAGCGCCAGCTCGGGCTTCAGAATGCCACCGCGCACGAGAGGCGTATCAAACGCTCCGCCCCACGTGGCGATCCCGCTGTTGGAGATCTTCGCGTACGTCCCCGAGACCGTACCGAAACCGAAACCCTTCGACGCCACCAGGCGCGGCACGCCGACGTAGCCGTGCGTCGTGAAGCTGCTGCCGGCGGGGACGGCGGCGCGCCAATACGCGGAGTTTTCGTCGACGGGAACGACCGTTGCCGCCACTCCGACGTCGAATCCGAAGAAGCCGCTGGCGCGGGCCGGCTGCACGGGTGTGGCGAAGATGGCCTGGCCGACGATCCGTGAGAACTGGCTGAAATTCGCCTGCGTGACCAGGTTCGGATCGAACTTCACGTCCTGCGCGCAGAGCGGCAGCGCGGCGAATACGATCAGAAGAGCCGCGAGATGTAGTCGTTGCTGAGCAGGAAACCGGAAGGGGTGAACGCCACTCGATTGCCCACCCGCCGCAGCCACCCGTCGATCAAGCCTCGTTCCATCCATTCGATTCCCTCCTCACCACAAAGTCGTACGACGTCGTCATAGTGTATGCCTGCCGCCTGGCGGAGCTGGAGGAAGATCGTCTCGCGCCTCACTTCCCCTTCTCCCAGGACCTCGGCGAACACCGGCTCGCGCTCCCCGGCGATGTATTGATGAATGTCGCGCGTGTTGGCAAATCTCCGGTCCCCGACGAACGAATGCGCACCGATCCCGAAAGCGAGGTACTGCTCGCGCCGCCAGTAGTGAAGATTGTGACGGCACTCCTGGCCGGGCCGCGCGAAATTGCTGATCTCGTACTGCGCGAAACCAGCCTCGGCGAATCGATCGATGGCCAGCGTATAGAGCGACGCCACCAGATCGTCGTCCGGCAACGACACCCGTCCTCCCTCGACCTGTCGCACCAGCGCCGTTCCCTCTTCGAGGTCGAGCATGTAGAGCGAGACATGACTCGCACCTGTACTGATGGCGGTCTCCAGCGTCTCCCGAAAACTTGCCTCCGTCTGGCGCGGCAATCCCAGGATCAGATCGAGACTGGTGCGGATTCCCGACGCCACGGCGATGCGGACGGCTTCGAGCGCCTGCACGCGGCCATGCACACGCCCGAGGGGACGGAGCTCGTCATCGTGAAACGACTGAACGCCGATGCTGAGTCGATTGACGCCGAGCGATCGCCAGAATATGACCGCGTCATCAGTCACGTCTTCCGGATTCGCCTCGAGCGAAAACTCGGCATCGTCATCGATCGCGAATCGCTCGCGCAGCCGTGCCACGATGTATGCGAGGTTCTCGCGCGAAGTGCGCGAGGGCGTACCACCGCCGAAGAAGATGCTGTCCACCCGCTCCCCGTCCGCCCTCGCCTCGACCTCGGCCAGCAGCGCCTCGGTATACCGATCCTGCAGCCCGATGTCCGTCGACACCGCAAACGGGCAGTAGGTGCAGTGAACGCGGCAGAAAGGGAGGTGGATGTAGAGGCCGATGGGCATTGCCGAGAGCTTATCGATCAGCTCCGCCAGGGGTTGAAGGAGTCGACACCGGTCCGCGCGATGTCAGCAATGTTTCTGGTCACCAGAGTCAGACCACGCACCTTCGCTGTCGCTGCGAGCAGACCATCGACCACCGGGAGCGGATCGGGAACGCTCATCCAGCCCCATTCTTCAACGATGTCCAGCTCGATCGCGAGAATCTGATCACGGTAATGGCTGATGAGCCGCAGCAACCAGGCCTCGAGCGTGCCGGCGGATCGAGCATCACGGCGGCGGACACTCTCAACCCCTTTTCGTATCTCGCCGATCGTCAGGACGCTCAGAAAGATATCCTCGGGCGCAACCGTAGACCACCACGCCGCGACAGACTCATGGCACCTCTGTCCTTTGCGGAGCTCGGAGATCACATTCGTATCGACCAGATACTTCACAGCTCAACCGCTCGACCACGATCCTGACTCCGTTCGAAGTCTTCGTCGTCGCCGACGTCCGGCATCTGCTCCAGCATCTCCTTCAGCGACAAGCCGGAATTCTTCGCTCCGAGAGCGCGCCGCAAAATCTGGCGGTGCTCTTCCTCAGCGGACTGCCCGTTCCGCGCGGCTCGGACTTTCAGTTCCTGCACGAGCTCGCCATCGATATTTCGCACGATTAGTTGGGCCATTGCTCGTTCCTCCAATGTTGATAGCAATGATATCGCACGATTGATTCCTCGTCAATCATTAGGCAATGCAGGCACCGCGCAAACACAGGCGTTTCCGATCAGTTCACCGCCCCTCGCTATAATCGCCCCTGAATGTCCGAGGAACCCGAGGAACCTCCCACCCCGCCCGCCCGGCGACCGCGCCTGTTGTGGACGCTGCTCGGCGCGATGGTCATCGTGGGGTTGGTGCCGCTGGTGGTCTCGCACTATTTCCTCATCCGCATCAACCGCGATTCGCTTGAGACGCTCGAGAAAAAGTATCTGACGCGCTCGGCCATCAACATCGCCACCGACATCCAGAACCTGCTGGCGAACAACACGCAGCAGTTGACGAAGATCGGCGGCAGCGTGCGGGCCATGAAGCGCGCGCTGCCGGCCACCGATCCGTTCGCCAACGCAACACAAAGCGGCATCCTCGCCGACTACATCACCCCCGACAGCGATCTCCTCGGCCTGCGCATCCTCAACCGCGAAGGGAAGGGTTCCGAGGCCACACCCGCAAACCTCGATGCCCCGGTCAAGCAGGAGCTCGACCTGGCGCTGCAGGCCGCGCTCAAAGGACAGGTCTACACCGGCACGTTCGCGTTCGTCACCGCGGCGAACCAGCCCGCCGTCGTCATCGCCGTGCCGGTCATCGACGACGGCACCGTCATCGGAAGCGTCGAGGCCATCGTCAGCCTGCGCCGGATCAGCGAACGGATTCGCGACGAAGGGAAAGGCGATGTGACGGCCTTTCTCGTCGACCGCAACGGCAGACTGCTGCTCCACAGCGAGGCCGCGGTCGAGGTGCAGCATCCCGACTTCTCCTATCTGAAGATCGTGCAGGAGTTCTCCAAAGCGCCCGTTCATCTGACCATCTCCTACGGCGACAACCGCGGCGGCGAACGGGTGATGATGCTCGGAACCGTCGCCCCGGTAGGCCGGCCGGATTGGGGCGTGGTCGTGCAGAAGCCCGAAGCGATGGCCTACGCCTCGGTGTCGAAGATGGTGCGGGCCACGATCACGTGGATCTCCATCGCTCTGATCGTGGCCATTCTGGCCGCGATCGTCTTCGCCTCCGGGATCGCCGGCCCGGTGCGCGCGCTGGCCGAGCGGACGCGCGAGATCGCCAACGGCAACTACCACCAGCGCATCGAGCTCAAGACACACAACGAGATCGGCGAGCTGGCCGAGAACTTCAACTCCATGTCGGGAGCGATCGAGACCGCCATCGAGCAGCTCCGCAAGGCGGCGCACGAGAACCACCTGCTCTTCATCAACTCCGTGCGCATGCTGGCCGCGGCCATCGACGCCAAGGATCCCTACACGCGCGGCCACTCGGAGCGCGTGGCGCGCTATTCGATCGGCATCGGCAAGAACGTCGGCCTGAGCGAACAGGAGATGCGCAATCTCCGCATCAGCGCCCTGCTCCACGACGTCGGCAAGATCGGCATCGACGACCGGATCCTCCGCAAGCCCGGCGCGCTGAGCGAGGACGAGTTCGAGGTGATGAAAGGACATCCCGTCAAAGGGGCGGCCATCATGAGCGGCGTGGCCCAGCTCATCGACATCATCCCGGGCATGAAATACCACCACGAGAAATGGGGCGGCGGCGGCTATCCCGACGGCCTCACCGCCGAGGAGATCCCGATGCAGGCCCGCATCGTGGCCATTGCTGACACGTTCGACGCCATGACCACGAACCGGCCCTATCAGAAAGCGATGGAGCTCAACTACGTCGTCGAGAAGATCAAGAGCTTCGCCGGCACGCGCTTCGATCCGCGCGTGGTCGACGCCTTCGTGAACGCCGTCAAGCGCGGCGACATCACCATCGACGAGCAAGTGCGAGGCGCCGCGTAGGTGGAATTCCGCGACATCCTGGCCGGCGTGCTGCAGTCGACGGGCGGTGCCATCGGCGCCCTCTTCCTCGATTCCGAGGGGGAGAGCGTCGAAGTCGTCTCGGCGCGGCCGTTCGATACCGACGACCACGCCCTTCGCATCATCGGAGCCTACGCCGGCATTTTCCTCTCCCAGCTCCGGCGGGTCGCCGAGCCGACCGATGCGGGCACCGCGCGCCGGTACAAGATCGATTTCGAGGCCAGCAGGATCTTCTGCTGCGTTCTGAGGGATGGCTACTACCTCGTGCTCGTCGTCGATGCCGGGACGGTCGAGGGTGTGGTCTGGCATGAGCTGGAGCGTTGCCGCGACCGATTGCTCGGAGAGATGTAGTGGCGACCACCTTGCAGAGCGCAACGGCGATGTCTCGTACCCTGTTCAGCATCGCCGCGATGCTGGCCGTTCTCGCCGCCGGCTGCAGCGGAAAAGCGCCGAGCGGCGGCACCCGGCCGAAGCCGAACGCGGAGATGCGGACGATCGACTCGGCCGATGTGCGTCCGGCACCGATCGATGCCCCGCCGATGCTGACCGACGAAGCGCCGCCGGTGAAAACCGTCACCGGCCTGGCCCAGGCCGACGCCCCCCCACCGCCGACGCCGCAGGACGAGGCGCTGCGCGCATCGCTCCCGTTCTCGCCGGCCATCGCCATGGACCCGGTCGACGGCAGCAAGATCTCCATTCGGGCCTCGATCCCGACCGTCGAATACAAGAACAAGCTCTACTACTTCGCCAACGAGGACCACAAACGCGCCTTCGTAGCCAATCCCGAGCAGTACACGAAGGGGCTGTTCTCGCATTTGTGAGGCAGCGGCCTCGGCGCGACGGAGCGCTGGCGTCTCGCCGGCTGGCCCGGCGGGAGCCTGCCCTGAGCGGAGCCGAAGGGTCTCGCCGCCGGGTTACCAGCGAAAGTTTGGAGTCTTGCCGGGCGGGGGCGGGACAAGTTGCCGGCCCTCCGGCGTCTCTTCGGCGATGCAGAGCGAGTGATCCAGGAACGTCTGCACCATCGCTCACAGCAGCAGCTCCTCGTCGGGCCGCGGAAGCCGGTCGACGCCGGTGAAGTCGAAGTCGGGTTTGTAGATGTCCGCCTCCAACACGGAGCCGATCTCATCCCGGTGGGCACGGGCGGAGCGGATGATCGCCGCCGCGTAGCCGTTCAGCAATTCCGGCTGCAGCAACACCAGGTCGCCAAACTTGAGTGGCCGCGCCAGTCCGTGATTGCCGAGCAGCGTCACGGCCGTCCGAACCGTCGGACTCGCCGAACCGCTGGCCCGGAAATGTCTGCTCCAGGCGCTGCGCTAGCTCCCCGAACCGAAGCAGCCGGATATCGGTCTTGCCGCGCATCGTCACCACGGCGCTCTTCAGTTCCGCCAGCATCCGCGGCGTGGCGGTCCACGGCAGTTTGTCCCAGGGGATGTGGTCTGCGATGAGCTGCTTCAGCTTCGACGGTATTCCGCCATTCGCCGCGTCCGAGCAGTTCTCGCCCGTCTTTGCGCTCGTCGCCAGCCAGCCAGCAAAACCGTGCTCCTGGATGAAACGACTCAGCGAAACGATGGACCCGGCGAGGTGCGCCGTCGCGTCGGATTTCGTAGCCGGCATCGTAGGCATTCACGTCCAACTGGTTGATGTGCAAGGTGATCCGTCCACGCCTTAAACGTGACCGGCCGTCGTCTACAAAGTCACCGCCGACACCTTCAAGGTGAACTCCAGTCATCTGCAAGGTCACTCGCAGACGGCCTTCAAGGTGAACGGCCGTCGTTTGCAAGGTCAACCGCCGACGCCTTCAAGGTGGACGGCCGTCGTTTGCAAGGTCAACCGCCGACGCCTTCAAGGTGGACGGCCGTCGTTTGCAAGGTCAACCGCCGACGCCTTCAAGGTGAACGGTCGTCGTTTGCAAGGTCAACGGCCGACGCCTTCAAGGTGAACGGTCGTCGTTTGCAAGGTCAACCGCCGACGCCTTCAAGGTGAACGGCCGTCGTTCGCAAGGTCAACCGCCGACGCCTTCAAGGTGAACGGCCGTCGTTTGCAAGGTCAACCGCCGACGCCTTCAAGGTGAACGGCCGTCGTTCGCAAGGTCAACCGCCGACGCCTTCAAGGTGAACGGCCGTCGTCTGCAAGGTCACCCGCCGACGACCTTCAAGGTGAACGGCCGTCGTTTGCAAGGTCAACCGCCGACGCCTTCAAGGTGAACGGTCGTCGTTTGCAAGGTCAACCGCCGACGCCTTCAAGGTGAACGGCCGTCGTCTGCAAGGTCACCGCCGACGGCCTTCAAGGTGAACGGCCCTCGTTTGCAAGGTCAACCGCCGACGCCTTCAAGGTGAACGCCTGTCGCCCCACAAGGTCACCCGCGGACTGTCCCGGTTGTGATCGCCAACCGCCTAATAGGCAAGGTCAGCCCGTTCACTGGCTCGGCCTGCCCGTTCACTGACGACCTGCCTGTTCACTGGCTCAACGTGCCTGATCACTGACCCGGCCAGCCCGTTCACTGGCTCAGCCAACCTGTTCTCTCCATTTCCACCTCCGACCCCTATCCCCAACGCTCGACGCCCGAATACCTGCTACCCTCCCGCGGTTTCCAGCCGCGTGGCCCCGTAGCTCAGGTGGATAGAGCAGCAGTTTCCTAAACTGTTTGTCGGGCGTTCGAGTCGCCCCGGGGCCACCAATGCGGTTACGCGGTCTCGCGGTTGCGGAGTCTCGCGGTCGGAAAGCCACTCGGCAACCCCGAGACCGCGCAACCCCGAGAACTCGCAACCCCTCCTGGCGTCAATCTCGCACTGATTATTTGCAGCGTGCGATTGATTCCGATGACCAGATCGCTCACACGAGTGATCCTCGTGCTGAGCTTGAGTTTGGCAGGTTCGCTCACCGCGCAGACCACACGGCAGCCGCAACTGGCGGAGACGAAATGTCATTGGTGGCAGTTCCGCTGCCAGGAAGAGCTGATCGAAGGATTACCGCCGGAGGCGCCGCGGACGGGGACGGTGATCACGATCGATGTCGCCACCAACCGGCTCTACCTCTTCAAAGACGGCCGGCTCGTCGATGAATCGCTTGCCGCGACCGGCAGCGAGCGGGTGTTGAAACAGGGCAGACATGTCTGGCTTTTTCGCACTCCGGAAGGACATCTGAAGGTGTTGCGAAAGATCCTTCATCCTGTCTGGAACAAGCCCGACTGGGCATTCGTCGAAGCCGGCGAACGGGTGCCTCCCCCGAATTCGCCGAAGCGGCAGGTTCGCGGCCATCTCGGCAACTATGCTCTCGACCTCGGCGACGGCATCATGATTCACGGCACCGACGAGTCCAGTTCGATCGGCAGGAAGGCCTCGCACGGCTGCATCCGCCTGTCGAATGACATGCTGGAGAGGTTGTGGAAGAACGTCCCCGTCGGAACGGATGTCTACATTTTCGAGAGCCGGACGCCGCAGACGGCGTCGAAAGGCGAGCGGCACAGCGATCTCGATTTTTGAGCTGTTGCGTTGCGCGTTGCCAGTACGCACCGATAACCGACAACCGACAACGCGGCATCCCGCGGTAAACCGGCAGGCGTCGGCTCGGCGTTTTTCTTGCTTTCCGAATCGGCATCTACCCAGCGCAACTTCAGGATCGCTCAAACATGCCGGAATCCCAGCCTGCCCGTACCTGGATCGCACGAGGATTTTCCCTCGTCGAGGACGTCGTCTACATCGGATTGGGGTTGATTCTGGCCGGAAGCGCGCTGGCGCTGCTCATCGGAGGATTGATCACTTTCGTCCAGGCGCTGATGGCCGGTACCCTGGCCGCGAACGTCATCAGCCTCCTCGACCGCATCCTGCTCATCCTGCTCGTGGTGGAGTTGCTCTACACCGTGCAGGTCTCTTTCAAGGAGCATGCGGTCGTGCCCGAGCCCTTCCTTCTCGTCGGCCTCATCGCCGGAATCCGCCGCGTGCTGGTTATGACCGTGGAGTTCGGCCAAAGCCCGAACAGGACCGACGCCACCTTCCAGCACTTCGTCATCGAGCTAGGCATCCTGACCGTTCTGATCGTCGCGCTGGCGATCTCGCTCTGGATCCTCGGCCGCCGTGAGACCGCCAGCGTCGCGGAACGCGCGTGAGAACCCGCGCCTCGCTTCCGCCGAACCGGCGCAGTTGCCTCCACGCCCGTTGCGTTGCCGAGCGTCGGCATGGAGGGGCAGTGAAGCGCGCCTTCGCGCGTACCTGGCCGAGAGCCGGCTGTTGCAGGCAAAGCGAGAGCTGTGGCTCTCGAGCCATGAGAATCCCCGCCCAATCCCTCACCCCACCTCAGTTAAGCTGAACCGGAAATGTCCCGCCCCCTCCGCATCCTCCACCTCACCGCCGCGGTGGACGGCGCGCCGTGGATGATCGGGATGGCGCGGGAGCAGAAGAGAACGGGGCATGACGTCGCGGTCGTGATCCCGTCCGACAAAGGCAGCATCGCGCCGGCGTTGAACGCTGAGGGGATTCCGTATCATCTGGCGCCGTGTGATGTGTTGGGAGCGCGGGGCAATTTCGGGCGGGGGCGGGTGATCCTTACCCTCGTCCGGCTGCTGCGGCGGTTAAGGCCGGACGTCGTTCACAGTCACATCATCAACTCCGTCGTCACGGCGCGGATTGCGGCGTGGATCGCCGATGTACCGATCCGGCTGGGGGCGAACGCCGGGCCGCTCACGCTGGAGTCGGAGCTGTTGCGGCCGGCGGAAGTGGGGACGGCCGCCTTCGACACGCGAACGATCGCCTCGTGCTCCTACACGCTCGATCTTTTCGAGCGCTACGGCATCCCCGCCTCGCAGTGCGATCTCGTCTACTACGGACCGGACGAGACGCGCTTCGATCCGGCCAACGCGGACGGCGGACGGGTGCGGCGCGCGCTCGGCATCGATGACGACACGCCGCTCGTCGGCATCGTGGCGTACTTCTACGCACCGTCGCAATCGCTCGGCGTGTTCGGGCCGAGTCTCGTCGGGCGCGGCGTGAAAGGGCACGAGGTCCTGCTCGATGCCGTGCCGCGCATCCTCGCCCAGGTTCCCAACGCGAAGTTCGTGCTCGTCGGCCGCGGGTGGGGGGCGGAAGGGGCCGAGTATCTGCAGTCATTAAAGGAGCGGGCGCGGATCTTCGGGAACGCAGTGCTCTTTCCCGGTGAGCGCAGCGATGTGCCCGACACGCTCGCGGCATTCGACGTCTCCGTCCATCCGTCGCTCAACGACAACCTCGGCGGAACGATCGAATCGCTGCTGATGGCGCGGCCGATGGTCGTCTCCGACATCCGCGGCTACGCCGACAGCGTGCTTCACGAACAGACCGGCCTGGTGGTGCCCGCCGGCGATTCCGCCGCGCTCGCGGATGCCGTGGTGCGCCTGCTCCGCGACCGCGCGCTGGCCCGCCGCCTCGGCGAGAACGGACGCGCGCGGATGTTGGAGAGCTTCACGTTGCAGCGCTCGGTGGCGAAGCTGGAAACCATGTTCGCGCGCGAGAGAGGGCGCGCCGAAGGGCACTACCGTCTGGCGACGACAATCGGGCGGACACTGGCGATACCGTTCAAGGTCCTGCCGATCCTGCGCGAGGTCCGCCGCGTGCAGCAGCGCTACCACCCGCCGCCGCGGCTGGCCGCACGAATCAAGCGCCGCCTGCGCCGGCTGCTCAAACCGGTGCCGAAGGCGAGCGGACGGATTCGCATCGCGCAGGTAGCCGGCGTCTGGAACAGTTGCGACTGGTTCGTCGGCCTCTGCCGCGATCTGACGGCGCGCGGCTACGACGTCGTCGCCGTCATCGACGAACGGCCCGGCGACCTCGGAGCGCGACTCGACGCGGCCGGCATCCGCTGCCATCGCCTGGCCATGAACTTCGCCACCGACCTCGATCGGTCGCGCCTCCCGGTCTATGCCTCGAAGATCCCGCTGGCGGCCCTCCGGCTGGCGCGCATCCTCCGGCGGGAGAAGATCGACATCGTGCACTCGCACGTCTTCGCCTCGGTCGTGGTGGCGCGTCTGGCCGCTCTGCTCGCGCGCGTGCGTCACGTGGCCGGCATCTCCGGACCGCGCCACCTGGAAGCGCCGCTCACGCGGATCGTCGATCGCCGTACCTGGTGGATGGACGACCTCACCATCGCCGGTTGCCGCCATACGCGCGATCTCTACGCGGCCCTCGGCGCGGGTGACGACCGCATCGAGTGTATCTACTACGGCGCCGATGCGGACCGCTTCGACCCGGCGCGCGCCGATCCCGCCGCGGCGCGGCGCGCGCTCGGCATCGTGGACGGCGTACCGCTCGTAGTGCTCGTGGCGCACTTTTATCCGCCGATGCGCGGCCCGCAGACGCCGGCGCATACGATGGGACGCGGGCCGAAGGGACATGAAGACTTTCTGGCCGCCGCACGCATCGTGGCCGGGCGCTTCCCCCAGACGCGATTCGTGATCGCCGGGGCCGGCGTCGTCGAAGCGGGTGAAGCGTACCGGCGTCAGTTGATCGAGACATGGGCGAGCGATCGCGTACTCTTCGCCGGACATGTCGACGACGTCGTCTCGCTTCTCGCCGCCGCGGACGTGGCCGTGCAGTGCTCCCTCACTGAAAACCTCGGCGGCACGATCGAGGCGCTGCTGATGGAGCGGCCGGTCGTGGCCACGCGCGTCGGCGGCATGCCGGAATCGGTCCTCGACGGCCAGACCGGCCTGCTCGTGCCGGCATCCGATCCCGTTGCGCTGGCGGCGGCCATCGCGTGGCTGCTGGAACATCGCAATGAGGCGGCCGCCCTCGGGCGCGCCGGCCGCAAGCTGATGCTCGATCGCTTCACCGCGGCCAGGACGGCGAATGACGTAGCCGGCGTGTACCGGCGATTGGTTAGCGCATGATCGAGTACGACTCTGCCGCCCGTCCGCCGCGCGCGCTCGAAGAGCTACACGAGCTCCGGGCGCACGCCTCGCTTCTGCGCGCGCTCGTGGCGCGGAACATCAAGGTGCGCTACAAGCGCTCGGCCTTCGGCTTCCTCTGGACGATGGCCAGCCCGGCGCTCATGCTCATCGTGCTGTCGCTCGCTTTCACGCACGCCTTCGCCGCCAGCGCGCCGGCGTATCCGGCGTATGTCTTCCCCGGCCTCTTGCTGTGGAACTTCTTCGCGCAGACCACGACCATGTCCGGCGAGGAGATGGCCGGCAGCGACATCTGGAAACGGGTGCGCTTCCCGAAGACCGCCCTGGCCATCGCCACGTTGTTCACCGGGATCGTGAATCTGCTGTTCGCACTGGTGCCGCTCATCGTCATTCTCGCCATCGCACACCGCCCGCTCGGCCTGGCGCTGCTGACGCTTCCGCTCACGATCGCCCTCACCGCACTCTTCGTCCTCGGCGCATCGCTCATCCTCGCCACCGGCGCGTTGCACTTCGCCGACGTCATGCCGGCGTGGAGCATGCTCCTGCCGGCACTGATGTTCACCGCCCCGGTCATCTATCCTGACGCCATTGTGCCTCCATCGCTGAAACCGTTGCTGCGACTCAACCCGATGACGTTGTACATCGAGGCATTCCGCGCGCCGCTCTACACGAACGCGACGCCTGCCGCCTCCACCTTCGCGCTGATGCTCGCCATCGCCGTGGCCACGCTGGCCCTCGGGTGGCTGCTCTTCACCCGCTCCGCCGATGACATCGCCTATCGTGCTTGACGTGCTTGACGGGGGCGCCATCCGGCTGGACAGTGTCACCGTGCGCTACAAGGTCGCGCTCGATGGCCACATCACGCTGAAGGAATCGATCGTCCGCCGCCGGCGGCGCCGTTTCGTCGAGCACCTCGCACTCGACGACGTCACGCTCGCCGTCGCGCGCGGCGAGATGCTCGGCGTCATCGGCCGGAACGGCGCCGGCAAAACCACCCTGCTGAACATCATGGCTCGCGTGCTTCCGCCGACCTCCGGTCGCCTGCGCCTGCGCGGCAGCGTCTCCTCGATCATCGACCTCCTCAGCGGCTTCCATCCGGAGCTGACCGGCCGCGAGAACGCCTATCTCCGGGGCGCGTTCCTCGGCGTGAGCCGGGCGCGCATGCACGAGCGCATCGACGCCATTGCCGCGTTCGCGGACATCGGTCGTTTCTTCGACGCGCCGTTGCGCACGTACTCCGCCGGCATGATCGTGCGCCTCGCCTTCGCCGTCACCGCCAGCGTCGACGCGGACATTCTCCTCATCGACGAAGCGCTTGCCGTCGGCGACGCCGAGTTCCAGGCCAAGTGCGCGGCGCGGATGGCCGAGCACCGCGCGCGCGGGGTGACCTTCGTCGTCGTCTCCCACGACGTGGCCAGGCTGCAGGCGAGCTGCGACCGCATTCTCTGGCTCGATCACGGACGCATCCGCGCGCTCGGCGACCCGGTCGACGTCGTCGCGCAATACGCCGCCGCACAGCATCCCGCATGAACGATCACCGTCCCGCTGTCTGCTTCTCCGTCGACGACGTCCATCCCGCGCCGGTCGCCGCGGAGGCGCTCGGGCACGTGCGGTGGCTGCAGGAGCGCCATCCGCAACTGCGAGTCACGCTCTTCACCACGCCCGACTGGCGGACGCTCGATCCCTATCCCACGCGGCGGCTGCTCTCCCGACTCCCCTTCGTGCGCGAGCGCATCTTCACCGTGGCCGTCCACCCGCGCGGCACGTACCGGCTCGACCGGCATGACGACTTCTGTGCGCTTCTCCGCGGCTGGCGCGATGCCGAGGTTGCGTTGCATGGATTGCAGCACGTGAGGACAGGAATGCGTCCGGTCCTGGAGTTCGCTGGACGCAGTCGCGACGATTGCCGCGCCACGCTGAACGAAGCGATGGCCATCTTCGACGATGCGCGCCTGCCGTTCGTGCGCGGCATGTCGCCGCCGGGATGGGAAGCGCCACCTCCTCTGCTCGAGGCCATGGCCGATGCCGGCTTTGCTTTCGTCGCCTCGGCACGCGATCTCGACACGCCGGTCACGGGCGATGCCATGGCGAACGGAAGCGGCCTGCGCGGCGTTCCGCTGATCCATCCGCAACGCATCGCGCCGGGTCTGTGGCACTTCCCGACGAACTTCCAGGCCACCTCGCCGCTGGAGCGCGCCCTGGCCATTCTCGAGTGCGGCGGATTGCTGTCGATCAAGGCACATCTCCTCGCGCAATCCGGCTCGTACCGCGCGCTCGACGGACTCACCCCGCAGTATCGCGACTACCTTCACCGCATCTTCAGCACGATCGAAGAGCGCTTCGGCGACGACGTGTGGTGGACGTCGATGGGCGAGATGGCGTCATGAGAATCCGACGCGTGCTCGCCGCCGAGGTCGATCCGGCCGAATACCTCGCCGGTGCGAACCTTGCCTTCGGACAGTGGGGCGACGAGGCCACATTCGCCTGGGCCTTTCGCGGCGGTGAGATTCTCTTTCTCGATGACGACAGCGGCCGGCCCGTCGCCGCGTCAGGCGTCAATTACCGCACGCTGCTGGACGGGCGGCAGGTGGCCATCATCACCGGCGCGTGGACGTCGCCCGAGGCGCGCGGTATCGGTGCATTCGCGCAATTGATCGAGGCAACCCACGTCGCCGCGCGCGAGCGCGATGCCATCACCCTCGGCTTCGGACGCATGGACAACGCCAGCCGCCGCCGCGTCGAGGCATCCGGCGCGCGAGTTCATCCGACGTTCTATTGCCGATCTCTGGCTCCGGATGCGGAGCCCGAATCGCTCGATCATCTCGATCCCGCTGCGTTCCACTTCCCCACCGCCTTTCGCTACACGCCGGCGGAATGGCGCACGCAGTTTCTGGACCGCCCGCACGCGCTCATCGAATGCCTCGGGCGGCCCGGCGAATGGGCCGCGATCGTGGAGCGGGCGTCCGGCTTCGATCGCGTACACGCCGCCTCGCACGACGACGCGCTGCCCGCGCTCGCGGCGCGCGCGCACGCGGCCGGACGGCGGTTGTTCTGGTTCACATTGACGAGGCCTTCGCTCGCATGCGAGTGGACCGACGGCTTCCTTTCGACGTTTCCGCCGGCCGACGTCAGCGCCTGGGAGATCCAGAACGGCGATCGGATGTAATGCGCGCCGGCACGCCCCACGCCGTCACATCAGCCGGCAGATCGCGCACCACCACCGCCCCCGCGCCGATCACCGCGCGCGCGCCGATACGGATGCCCGCGGCCACCGTCGCCCCTGGACCGATGAACGTCTCCGCCCCCACGTGCACGTCGCCGCCGAGTGTCGCCCCCGGCGCAATATGGACGAAGTCGCCGATCACGCAGTCGTGATCGACCGATGCCTTCGTGTTCAGCAGCACGCCGCGCCCGAGCGTTGCGCGCGGCAGCACGATCGCACCGGCGCAGATCATCGCCCCCTCGCCGATCGTCGCCGACGGAGCAACGGAGGCGAACGGGTGAATGGCCGCCGCCAGCCTCTCGCCGGCGCTCACGACGCGCTCCGTGACGGCGCGCCGCGCGGCGTTGTCGCCGATGGCGACGATCACGCCGTCGTGCTCGATCTCAGCGAGCGAGGCGAAGACCGGAAGTCCGAGCACCGTCGTTCTCCGGAGCGCGGGCGCCTCATCGACGAAACCGGCCGCACGCTCCCGCAGGATGTCGGCGACGATGGCGCCGTGCCCGCCGGCGCCGATGATGACGATGCCGTTCACGCGTGTGCTGCCATCGTGGCCGATGCGGGGGTGAACTCCGGCACGATCGCGCGGAGCCGCTCGATCAGCTCCTCGTTCCCGGCCGTCGCCGCAAGTGCTTCGAGCAAGGCCACGTCGCTGCCGAAGGTGGCGGCAAGCGGCTCGTTGCCGCGGATCTCCGCAATATGCGGAATCGCCGTGGCCTCGGCACGCTCATTCGGGCCGACCAGTTCCTCGTCGAGCTTCTCGCCCGGCCGCAGGCCGATGAGCTCGATCGCCATCGACGGCGGCGCCCCGCAGGCCTCCATCACCCGCCGGGCCAGATCGACGATGCGGATCGGCTCGCCCATGTCCAGCACGTACATCGCGCCGGAGCGCCCGAGGGCTGCCGCTTCGATGACGAGCTGCACGGCCTCGCTGATGCGGATGAAAAAACGCCGCACGTCGGGATGCGTGACTGTGATCGGCCCCCCCGCGCGGATCTGCTCCTGGAAGCGCGGCACGACGCTGCCGCTGCTGCCGAGGACGTTGCCGAAGCGAACGGTGACCATCTCCGTGCGGGACGTCCGCGCCGCGTCGCGCATCAGCAACTCCGCCACGCGCTTGGTCGCTCCCATGACGCTGGACGGATTCACCGCCTTGTCTGTCGAGATCAGCACGAAGCGCTCCGCGCCGTGGCGGTCCGCGGCCTGTGCCACCAGGCGCGTGCCGGAGATGTTGTTCTTCACCGCCTCGCTCACGTGTTTCTCGACCAGGTTCACATGTTTGTGTGCCGCGGCATGAAAGACGATCTCGGGGCGGAAACGCGCGAAGGCTTCATCGAGCCGCCGCGTATCGAGGATGTCGCCGAGGAACGGCTCGGCGATCGGACCGTCGACGGTCAGCATCACCTCGTAGAGACTGTTCTCGTGGCGCTCGAACATCACCAGCGTCTGGCAGCCGAGGTGCGCCAGATGGCGGCAGAGCTCCGAGCCGATCGAGCCGCCCGCACCCGTCACCAGCACGCGCCGCCCTTCCACGAAGGCGCGCATCGCCGCGACGTCGGCGGCGATGGCACGCCGCGGCAGCAGGTCGTCCATCGATCTCATCCCAGCACCTTCATGCTGCCGACTTCCTCGGTAACGGCTTCGCAGACATAGTCGATGTCGTCCGCGGCAAGGTTCCCATGGAATGGCAACGCCAGCAACGAAGCACCGGCCGCTTCGGTGCGCGGAAACATGCCGGGCCGGAAGCCGAACCGTTCGACATAGATCGGCTGCAGATGGATCGGCGGAAAGTACGGTCGGCTGTCGATGCCGCGCGCCGCCAGCGCCGCCTGCAACCGGCCGCGATCGATTCCCTCCGCGAGCCGGATGATGTAGACGAACCAACTGAGCTGCATCCCCGCGCGCGGCGGCGCCAGCGGCGTAACGCCGTCGAGGCCGGCCAGCCGCGCGTTGTAGCGCATCGCCACCCCCTCCCGCTTGTGCAGCAGCTCGCCGAGACGCCGGATCTGCGCCAGCCCGATGGCCGCGCTGATCGTATCCAAGCGGTAGTTGAATCCGAGGCGCTCATGCGCGAGCCACGTGCCGGAGTCGGAACGCCCCTGATTGCGAAGACTGCGAGCCAGCCGCGCCCAGTCGTCCCGATCGGTGAGCAGCACTCCGCCCTCCCCGGTCGTCATCTGCTTGTTCGGATAGAAGCCGAATGCCGACGCATCGCCCCAACGGCCGGCAAACACTCCGTCGGCCGAGGCGCCGATGGCCTCGCACGCATCCTCGATCACCACGACGCCATGCCTGCGCGCGGCGGCGAGGATGGCGTCCATCTCCACCGTCCGCCCGAAGAGGTGCACCGGCAGCACCGCGCGCAGCCGTCCTTGCGGCGCGAGCGTCTCGATGGCTTGCACCGTCGCCGCCGGATCCATCGTCAGCGTCATTGGATCGATATCGACAAAGTGCGGAACGCCGCGCTCGAAGAGGATCGAATTCGCCGAGGCCACGAACGAGAACGGCGTGGTGATGACGACGTCTCCCTCCACCACCCCCGCCGCGATCATCGCCACATGCAACGCCGCCGTCCCGCTCGACATCGCCACCGCATGCCGTGCCCCGAACCGCTCCGCAAACTCCCGCTCGAACGCCTCCAACACCGGCCCGAACGAAAGCTGCCCCGAGGTCAGCACCTCGTCGACGAGCCGCCGTTCCTCGGAGGTGATGTCGGGAGCAGAGAGCTGGACGCGCCGGTGGGCCATGCGCGAACGAAGATACCGCATCTCTCGCGACAGGCGCGCAGCGCCCGCCCGGAGCGCTGGCGTCTCGCCGGCTGGCCCGGCGCGCGTCCCGCCCTGAGCGGAGCCGAAGGGTCCCGCCGCCGCGTTAGCGCGAATGTCACGCGCTTACCGGGCGGGCGGCCACCGATCGAGCGAGGGCAGAACGCTCGACGCTCGATAGCTGGATCATGTCGCGCGCGGGTATGCTCAGAGCGCGAAGGTGCTTGCCGACATCAGGGAACAGCTATGAAACTCCTCCCTGCCGTATTCGAAGAGCGAGAAATTCGTCGTGTCTACGACGAGAAGACGGAGACCTGGTTCTTCTCGGTCGTAGACATCGTTCAGGTGCTGACGCAGCAAGCCGACTATCAGTCAGCCCGAAAGTACTGGAACAAGCTCAGAGAGCGACTTGGCAAGGAGGGCAGTGAGTCGGTGACAAATTGTCACCGACTGAAACTGCCTGCCGCCGACGGCAAAAGCTACCTCACCGACGTCGCAACCGCGGAGACCCTGCTGCGCCTCGTCCAGAGCGTTCCCAGCCCAAAGGCCGAGCCCATCAAACTCTGGCTCGCCAAGGTGGGCTACGAACGTATGCAGGAAATGTCCGATCCTTCGAGAGCACTGGATCGTGCCCGGGAGACGTGGCAGAAGCACGGACGCAGCGAAAAATGGATTCAGCAGCGCATGACCGGCCAGGAAACACGGAACAAGCTCACCGACTACTGGGCCGATCACGACATCCGCCAGGGCGAGGAATTCGCCATTCTCACCAACGTCATCCATCAGGAGTGGTCTGATGTAACGGTCGCGGACCACAAGGCCATCAAAGGTCTGAAAAGCCATAACCTGCGCGACCACATGAGCGAAGCGGAGCTGATTTTCACGGCGTTGGCCGAGCTATCGACGCGCCAGATCGCGGAGACGACCGCAGCCACCGGCATGGATGAAAACAAGGTCGCAGCGACGAGTGGCGGCAGGATCGCGAAGCGCGCTCGTCTGGAGCTGGAAGCGAGGACCGGCAAAAAGGTTGTCAGCGGCGAAAACTACCTGCCACCGCGCGGTGCGAAAAAACTTCGGGGGAAGGACGATGAGTGAAATCAACGTTTCCCAACGCCATCGATCCGAAGATGTAAGCAGATGGAGTGATTAGTCGATTAGTGGATTCGTGGATCGACCGCTCACCGCGAGACCACGCAACCCCGAGACCGCGCAACCCAGCAACTCAGTAACCCAGCAACTCACCATCCTCCCCGGCCACGCCATCGCCTCCGCGAACCCCGGCAGCGGACAAGACGGACTTGGCGTCGATCCTTCCGAAGTAAGTTGTCCGCCTTGCGATGGATCTACTCAGCCGCTTCGGTGGAGAGTTCCGCCTGTCGCAGTACAAGCTGCGTCGCGTCTTCGGCAAGGTCGGGTGGGTAGCCGTACCTTGCCAGGAGGCGCCGAACATTCCGGCGTAGGTCGGCCTTCACAGATTCACGCTGCATCCAGTCGAGCTTCGGCATACGACGTACGGTGTCTGCAAGTTGACGAGCCATCAGCCGCAACGTGTCCGACTTCATGACCTCTCTTGCTGAGCCGTTTTCGGCGAGCGCGTCATAGAAAGCTGTTTCCTCTACGCTGAGCCCGAGCTCCTCACCGTGGCGCTGAGCTTCGCGCAACTCACGAGCGAGGTCGAGCAGTCGCGTGATCATCTCTGCCGTGGTAATGGCCTTGTTGGTGTAACGAAGCATCGCGTCTTCGAGAGCCACGCGAAACTTCTTGCTCTGCACAATGTTCGTACGTTCCGTGAGGCGAATCTGATCGGTCAACAGCTTGCGTAAGGTCTCGAGCGCAAGATTCTTCTGCTCCAGTGCCGCGACACGGGACAGAAACTCATCAGAGAGGATTTCGAGACGTGCTCCTTCGAGCCCGGCGGCGGCAAAAAGATCGATGACTTCGTCCGCCGCCACCGCTCCGCCGATGATCTGTCGCACTGCTCTATCCACATCGCCTCGCCTCGGATCGACAGCATCACTCGACTCGTGATGCAGCCGTTTCTGAATCATGGCGACCACACGCTGGAAGAAGGCGAGATAACGGGCCACTTCCTTCGTCTCGGGTCGCGGAACAGCAAGAGCGAAGGCCATCGCCAGTTCTTTCACGAGAGAACGCAGGCGGTTCCAGCCATCGTTTTGCGCGAATACATAGTCAATGGCGTCGACATAAACGCCGAGAACATCTCTCGGTTCAGCGTCCAGCCCGATCTCATAGTTCGAGTCGTAGAAGAAGTCGCGAAGTTTTTCGAATGCGGCGAGCATAGCCGGAACCGCTTCGTTCTGGACCTCCCTCACGGCCTTGCCGGTCCCTCCGGCGCTGGTGTACGTAGCCAGCGCGTCAGCCAACTGATCGGCCAGACCGAGCATGTCGACGATCAGTCCACCGGGCTTATCGCCGTAGACTCGGTTGACGCGTGCGATGGCCTGCATGAGGTTATGGCCGGCTAACGGCTTATCGAGGTACATGGTGTGCGCGGGCGGACAATCGAATCCCGTCAGCCACATGTCGCACACGATGACCAGACGCAGATCATCCGCTGGATTCTTGAACCGTTCGGCGAGACGTTTGCGCGCTGCTTTACTCCGCATGTGACTACGAAGGGGCTCCTCGTCACTCTCGTCACCCGTGACGACAACCTTCATCGCACCTCGCTCATCGTCGGGGTCGTGCCACTCCGGGCGCCGCGACTTGATCGCTTCGTAGAGACGCGCGGCGATGTCGCGGCTCATCGTCACGATCATCGCCTTCCCTTCCATCGCAGCGCGACGCTTCTCCCAATGTTCGACGATGAACGAAGCCAGGCGCTCGATCCTGTCCGGCGCTCCGACCAGAGCTTCAGCCGGTACTCGCAGGCGGTCGGGGGCCGGCTCGCCCGACTCGTCGCTCGCCGCAATGGCTTCCAACTCCTCCTCGGCAGCCGAGGCGCCCGTCTCATCGACCGTCAGCTTGATGATGTGCGATTCGTAGTAGAGGGGCTTTGTTGCGCCATCCTCCACCGCTTGGCGAATGTCGTAGACATCCGCGTACTCGCCGAAGACATGGATGGTGTTCTTATCGTCGCGCTCGAGCGGCGTGCCTGTGAAGCCGACGAACGTCGCGTTTGGCAGCGCCTCACGCATCCACCGCGCGCCACCGTCAACGAAGCCATACTGGCCACGATGCGCCTCGTCGGCCATGACGACTACGTTGGAGCGCTTCGTAATCTCTCCATGAGCTTCCGCAAACTTCTGGATCGTGGCGAATATGACGCCACCGGACGCGCGGTCGAGCAACTCCTTCAGATCATCACGGCTCGTTGCCTGTACCGGATCTTGCCGGAGCAGAGCGCGTCCGCCTGCAAACGTGTCGAAAAGCTGATCGTCCAAGTCGTTGCGATCGGTGATCATGACGATCGTCGGGTTGGTCATACGCGGTTCGCGAATGAGCGCACCCGCCAGCATTAACATCGTCAGCGACTTGCCGGACCCTTGCGTATGCCAGATCACGCCGCCACGGCCATCACCCGTGCCGGACGGTGGCTTGAGATGCGCGAGGACACTCGCACGCGCCTTGCGCACTGCCCGAAACTGGTGATAGCCGGCGATTATCTTGGCGATCTCTCCAAGCCCGTCTTCCTGGAAAACAACACACGTGCGCAGGTAGTCGACCAGTGCTCGCGGCTCGAACACCCCTCGGATAAGACCCTCCAGCGTCGGCGCGCCGCCTTCATCGCTCAAGGGGCGCCAAGGCATGAAGCGGCCACGCCCACTCGTGATCGACCCGACGCGGGTCAACATCCCGTCCGAAACCACAAGGAACAAGTTCGGGACGAAGAGGTCGGGCGTGGTCTGCATGTATCGGTCGAACTGATCAATAGCCATGCCGAGATCGGCCTGGGTGTCGGCAGGGTCCTTCAATTCGATGAGCGCAATCGGGATACCATTTAGAAAAACGGTCAGGTCCGGCCGGATCACCTTGCCCGACACTCCGGCTACGCTGAGTTGCCGCACCACGAGCAGGTCATTCGCGGATGGATTCTCGAAATCAACCAGACGCGCACGACCACCTCGTGTCTCGCCTCTCGCCATGTCTCGGTACTCGATCGCGACACCGTCGGCCAGTAACGAATGGAACCAGCGATTGTTCTGGATGAGCGTGGGGTGCGGCGGGCGCGAGACGATACGCGCAACTTCTTCGATGGTGTTGGATGGAAGGGTGGGGTTGAGCCGGCGCAGCTCCGTACTGAGTCGTCCCATGAGGACGACACCAGTCACATCGCCGCGCTCCCCGGCATCGTCAATTTCAACGCCGTGCTTGATTACAGCGCCGACACCAGAGAAATACACCTCGGCTACGTCCTCGACAAGCTGTTCGGTGAGGGAGGCAGTCGTCATTTGGCCTCCCGGCGTGAGTCGACTACCAAGTCTTCCAGCCGGCTGCCAGACTGAAGTTCCAACGCCATTTCCCGATATCGCTCCGGATCAAGCCTGTAGAGAACTTCGCTCATGTACTCAGGTCGCCCACATATATCGATCATTCGAAAGGCGTTGTCTATCAATCGGTCATGTTCGTCGAGGCGCGGCGGTGGCGGCGGGTTAGCCGCAGCGATATGTTCTTCCAGCAGCAATGCCAAATCGGGCTCATCGAAGAGAATCGAGAATACTTCATGTGCCGCAGCACGCACGCCGTCAAGCTCCCGCCGCTGGGGAACCGTGGCGCCGCCAATGTGGTACTGCACGTTGCGCACTTGGTGATACCAGATGATGATGTCTTTCTCCAAGTTCACTGTTACAGCGCGGTTGCCGCATTCCACAAAGAAGAATTCAATCTTAGTGTGGTAGTTGGTTAACCACTTCTCAACATTAGCCGGTGAATAGCTCCGGTTGCCCCGCTGAATGGGATGCAGACTTAAATACGTTGTGATAGCGACCTCGATAGCGTTGTCAAATCCAACCATAGCAATTCGCCGATCAAAGTCGTCACCACTCCGGTAGTGCAACTCGGCGTGAAGCAAGATCTCAAATGGCCCATATGCCCAAGGCTTCAGAATGGTCGTCATACGCGCGCCTCTCGCGTTTTTGTATCGTGAGCCACTTGCACCTCACCCGAGATAAGCTTCGGCAACAAGTAGTCGCGGATTTCAGCGAGTACCGCCGACTCTGCGCGAGTCGCTGCCACGAGTGCGAAAAGCGGATCGGCGACGTCAGCAAATGCTTCTCGAATAGACGGAGGCGAAATGATGACGGCCTTCTGAAGGAGATCAGATGGTCGTACGCGTTGATGACTGTTTGAGGTGCCAGAAGCACCTTGCGCAATTTCGTCGCGAAACGCAGGCTGTTGGAACTGGCAATAGAGATAGGATCTATCGAAAGCTGATCTTGGCACCAGAACCAGAAACTCAGTAGACGCCACTTGCCGCCGACCGCGAGGCACAGGCGGCAGCCAGACCCTCGGGGTGCGGGGATTCAATTTGGACAGCAACACGCATCCTTGTATGACAAGGAACTTGTTGCTTTTGATGGCGTCGCCAGTCTCCACAGCTTCGCGCATTCCGTCGTCGAAAGCCGGAATACTGAAATGGTCAAACAACTCCCCTCCACTCGTCTGAGGCACAACCTGAAGCTTTGAAAGTGCCGCCATGCTTGTAACTTCGCCAACCTCCCAACCCTTCGGCAACGGTCCGAGTTCGGAATCCTCGAAGGTGGTGGGCAACGCATCCAAGACGGTCTGGGACAGAGACGGAAAAGAGGCCGCGCCAGAGGCCTTCGCCTTCACTGGCTCGAAGTCGACGAACCACGCCCGAAAGATCGTGCCGGCAAATCGCTCCAGAACCTGCGCTGTTTGGCGGTTTTGCTCAATCTTGTCGTCGAGGGAGCCTAGCACAGAGGCGATGGCGCATTGTTCGTTGACCGGCGGCAGCGAAAGCGTAACCTTGCGAAGCTCGCTCTGCTTGATCCCCGTAACAGTAGTACCGGAAGCTCTTGCCTTGAGCTGTGATTGAACGCTTTCCGACATCATCAAGTACTTCAGGAAGGTGTTGTCGAGGATATCTGGATTACCGCGAAGGAGTATGAGCCGCTGAGCGAGCGCCACATGATCATCCGCGAGTTGTGCAACCTCGCCTAGCGGCGCTTCCGTTGTAAGTAGGACGTCGCCAACCTGGGGCAAGCCTCTGCTCATCCAACCGTCATACTCCAGGGGATCGATGAACTCAGTGGGTGCCTCAATACGGCCGGCCTTGACGATCTTTGCTGTGATTAAGGGTACGCCAGACGTCGTTTTTCTCGGCGTCTTTCCTCTATAGTCAATGATCGCGGACATGCACTTCTCAAGCGGAAGCGTCTGTATTTCCCGGACTAGGTTCATTCCGGGTGTTCCTCCAATCGCGCCAGATGACTCCGGACTGAGGCCATCAATCGCTCGCCGTTCGCAAAACAACTCTCCAATTCAGCCAACAAACGTGGATATCTTTCCGCAAATGGCTCGCTATCCTCCTCCTGTTCTTCGGCACCCACATAGCGCCCCGGAGTGAGCAAGAAGCCCTGCTGTGCGATTCCTTCGATCGATTCACTTCTGCAGAAACCTGGAATGTCGCGGTAGTCCCATGCGCCGTGCTTAGCCTCATCCCACCATTCGGGCGCCGCCTCGCCGCGCCATTTGCGAAAGGCGTAGACCATGCGTCCAAGATCGGAATCAAAGTTAGGGTCGCCTAATCCGTCGGCCAGCATCGATTCGCCGGCGCCTCCGCCGGTGAGGACACGAAGGGTCCGTGTCTCCATCGAGCCAAGCTTGCGAGCGTCGATAAAGAGCGTTTCTCCCCGGCGGTCGCGCCCTCCGTTCTTCAGGTTCCGGCCCGTCTTGTCTCGTGTGAGGAACCAGAGGCATGCGGGGATGCCGGTCGTGAGAAAGAGTTGTGCCGGCAATGCGATGATTGCGTCCACTAAATCGTCCTCAACGATCCTCCGTCGAATCTCTCCTTCGCCTCCGGAGCCAGACGAGAGAGACCCGTTGGCCATCACGAAGCCGGCCACCCCTCCGCCGCGTCCGTTCGGGTACGCGAGGTGGTAAATAAAATGCTGAATCCAGGCGTAGTTTGCGTTTCCGACCGGCGGCGCGCCGTAACGCCAGCGCACGTCATCGGCCAGGAGTCTTCCTGACCAGTCAGAGATGTTGAAAGGTGGGTTGGCGAGGATGTAGTCAGCTCTGAGGTCGGGATGCAGGTCGCGCAAAAATGTGTCTGCCGGCTGCGAGCCCAGGTTCGCCTCGATACCGTGAATGGCCAGGTTCATGTGTGCCAGCCGCCAAGTGGTCGGATTGGACTCCTGTCCGAAGATGGAGATGTCGGTCTTCTGTCCGCCGTGTGCTTCGGCGAAGCGCTCGGACTGGACGAACATCCCCGCCGATCCGCAGCATGGGTCATACACGCGGCCCTCGTACGGCTCCAGCATTTCGACTAAAAGCCGAACGATCGAGCGCGGCGTGAAGAATTCGCCGCCGAGCTTCCCCTCGGCCTGCGCGAACTTGTTGAGGAAGTATTCGTAGACGCGGCCGAGGGTATCGCGGGCCTTTGCGCGGTCGTTCTTGAAGCCGATGTCGGAAATGAGATCGATCAAGACCTTCATCTTTTCCGGGGCGATTCCGCGGCGGGCGTAATCTCGCGGCAGCTTGTTCTTCAGATTGGGGTTGTCACGCTCGACCGCTAGGATGGCATCGTCGATCAACTCGGCGATTTCTGGTCGAGCGGCCTGGTTCTGCAGGTTGGTCCAACGCGCCTCGGGCGGGACCCAGAAGACACGCTCGGCGGTGTACTCGTCCCGGTTTTCGAGGAGCCTTTCCAGTTGCACACCGCTGATCCCGTCCGATTCCAGATCTGCCTTGAGTTCCTCGTGACGTGACTCGAAGGAGTCGGAGATGTACTTCAGAAAAAGAAGGCCGAGGACAACGTGTTTGTACTCGGCGGCATCGATCTGGCCGCGCAGGGCGTCGGCCGACTTCCAGAGGATTTCGGCATGGGCCAGGTCAGAATTGTTCGGGGTTTCGTTCGCCATCTTGGGCTCCTGATTCCTATTTGATCACCGATGGCGGATTTCGGTATGGTTCTTCGCGGCAGTAGCCCGGCGCGAAACGTTCGATCCGCGTGCAACCTCCCTCCCTCGGAACTGCCGCGTCAGCGTTTGTGCCGCGGATTCCAGGCTGGGGGTTCTTCGCGTCGCTCAGAATGACAGCGCGGGGGGGCTCCCCGGGTTCGCACTCGACGGAACGCCGGAGACAACGCAGATAGAGACCCTCCTCCATCTGCGTTCCTCGGCCACATTGGCCCTCGGTACTGGCAGGAGAGCGGAGTCTTGCGGGACAGAATGTGGCACAGACGGCACAGACACTCTTGTCTGTGCCAGCACGACACGCGTTATCCTTGCGCCCCTCATGCGCCGAATCGCTTTCGTCGTCCTTCTCCTTGCCGCCTCCGCCGCATACGCACAGCAACGCGACGACGCCTTTCTCGATGACGTCGAGAGCGCGCGGACGTTCAACGCCGCGGCCATTTCGCCGGACGGGAGACACATCGCCTGGTCGGTGCAGGGAATGGGCGTGACGACGGCGACGACGGCAGGCATGGATATCCATCTCCTGCCCGGCGACGGCGACGATCACTTCCTGGCCTGGTCGCCGGACTCGACGTCGCTGGCCACCGTCAGCGACGGCGGCAGGGAGCAGCGGCAGATCTTCGTGACGCACATCGGCGGCTCGCCGATCCGCGTGACGAACGTACACGGCTATCTCGCCGAGCCGCACTGGTCGCCGGACGGAAAATCGATCGCCTTTCTCTTCATCGAGAACGCAAAGCGCGCCGCCGGCCCGCTCGTGGCCATGTCGCGCGCGGTCGGTGCGATCGAAGAGCACATCGACGAGCAGCGCGTGGCCGTCGTCGATGTGGCCACCAAGAAGCTGCGCGTCGTCACGCCGGCCGATATGTACGTCTACCACTTCGACTGGTCGCCCGACAGCCGGCAACTGGTGACGATGGCCGCCCCCGGCTCGGGCGACAACAATTACTGGATCGCGAAGCTGCACGTCGTCGACGTCGATGCCGCGGCGATGCATCCGATCTATACGCCACAACTGCAAGTCGCCGCGCCGCGATGGTCGCCGGACGGGAAGTCAATCGCCTTCATCGAAGGGCTGATGAGCGACGAGGGATCGACCGGCGGCGATCTGTTCGTGATCCCGGCCGCGGGCGGCACCGCGCGCAACGTGACGCCGGAGATCAAGGCGTCGGTAACTACGTTCGCATGGACGGCGCCCGACCGGATCACATTCGGCGAGAACGTCGCCGGCGAGTCGGCCATCGCGCGCGTCGATACGGCCAGCGGCGCGATCGAGACGCTCTGGCGCGGCCAGGAATTCATCACCGGCCACGACGGCGGCATCGGGGCCTCACTGGCGAACGACGGCATGACCTCGGCCGTCATCCGCAGCGGGTTCCGCAACGCCCCTGAGGTCTGGGCAGGGCGGATCGGCGAATGGAAGAGGATCACCACCACGAACCGCTCCGCCACCTCCTCATGGGGTGAGGCGCAATCGATCCGCTGGAAGAGCGATGCCTTCGACGTGCAGGGCTGGCTGCTCGCTCCGGCGCAGATCGAGGCGGGGCGCAAGTACCCGATGGTGGTCTGGATCCACGGCGGCCCGGCGGCGGCGGCGCTGGCCCGCTGGCCCGATCCACGCGCCGCGCTTCTCTCGCGCCGCGGCTACTACGTCTTCTTCCCGAATCCGCGCGGCAGTTACGGCCAGGGAGAGGCCTTCACGCGCGCGAACGTGAAGGATTTCGGCTACGGCGATCTGCGCGATGTCATGACCGGCATCGACGCGGCGGCCGCTTCGAATCCGATCGATACCAGCCGGCTCGGCATCTGGGGCTGGAGCTATGGCGGCTACATGACCATGTGGACGGTGACGCAGACGACGCGATTCAAGGCAGCGGTGGCGGGCGCCGGAATCGCCAACTGGCAGAGCTACTACGGCGAGAACGACATCGATGCCTGGATGATCCCGTATTTCGGCGCGTCCGTTTACGACGATCCGGCCGTCTACGCCCGCAGCGCGCCGATCACGTTCATCACCAAGGTGAAGACGCCGACGCTCGTCGTCGTCGGCGAGCGCGACGGCGAGTGTCCCGCGCCGCAGTCGTTCGAGTTCTGGCACGCCCTCAAGACCGCGGGCGTGGAGACGCAACTGGTCGTCTATCCCGACGAAGGACACCGCATCGCCAGGAAAGAGCATCAGCGCGATATCGCGCGACGGCTGATGGGATGGTTCGACACGCATTTGAAGTGAGCCCCTGGGACCGCGGGCGTCTCGACCGCGTGTGATGCTCGGTTGCCTTCAAGCGCGGGCGGGACGCCCGCGGTCCCAGGGATGAACTCTCCCCTGTCCCACGTTCTCACTCGCGCATGAAACGCTCGCTCATCCTTCTCGCCTTTCTCGCCGCTCCCCTCTTCGCCGACACGGTGACGTTCAAGGTCATCGGCATCGACTGCGCCTCGTGTGCGCCGCCGGTGAAGAAGGCTTTGGCATCGGTATCGGGTGTAACGAACGTCAAGGTCGATACCGAGGCGAAGACGGCAACCGTCGACGTCCCGTCCGGTTTCGACAAGGCAAAACTGCGCGAGGCTCTGTCGAACGCGGGCTTCGATGCGACGTTTCCGGGAGAGAAGCGCGCGGATATCGAGCCATTGCCGGCAGACATCGTGAAGTCGCTCGACATCGTCCGCTACGACGGCAAGTCGGCGCTCGACATCGGCAAGGTTCTCGCCCACGGCAAGATCACCATCGTCGATTACTACGCCGGCTGGTGCGGTCCCTGTAACGTGCTGGAGTCGAGGCTGGAGCGTTACATGGTGGCGCATCCGGATCTCGCCATCCGCCGCGCGGACATCGGCAAATGGAACAACGCCGCGGCCGCCCAGGCCACGCACTTCGGCGCGGAAGCGCTTCCCTATCTGCGCGTGTACGACACGCACGGGAAGTTCGTGGCGTCGGTGACCGGTGGCATGTGGGATGAAGTACTGGCGGCGATCGAGAAGGCCGGGCGGTGAAAAGCGAATGTTGAATGTTGAGTGTTCAATGTTGAATGTTGAATGAGGAGAGGGAACCGGGGATGGCGAAACCATTCAACACTCAACATTCAACATTGAACATTCAACATTCGCGGTTGCGATCCGCGCTGCTGTTCCTCGCGCTGACCTTCTTCGCATCCTCGTTGTTTGCCTGACCGGCCTGAGCGAATCCCAACCTCTCCGGCGGAGCGGGTCAGACCAACATCATCGGCGCCGGTCACTGGCGCGTCTCGCTGAGCGCGGCCGAGGGGACGTTCCTGACGTCGCACGTGGCGGAGTGTCCCGACGTGGCGCCGGAATGTGCGACCACGTTCATCCCTCCGCACAAACACGTGGTGACGCTCGGACTGACCCACCTCGAGTTGAACGCCAGCTACGGCCTCGGCCACGGAACGCAGTTCACGTTGCGCATGCCGTACGACGTGAAGGCGATGCACGTCCGCTACACCACGCTCACCGGCGAACCGTTCGTACCGCCGTACGGCGACATCCACCACCGCACCGAGACGCTCGCCGGCATCTCCGATCCCTCCCTCGGCATCGACTGGTCGCCGGATCGCGACTGGCTCTTCGCCCTCGGCACCACGCTCCCCGCCGGTCACATCGTCCCCGATCCGATCGTCCTCGGCCGCGAAGGGAAGACGCACGAGCACATCCAGTTCGGGAGCGGCACGTTCGAGCCGCGCCTGGCCGCGCAGTGGACACACGGTTCGTTCTTTGCGCGCGCCGAGGCGAAGCTGAGCCTTTATGAAAACCGAAACGGTTATCGCGCTCCGACGACCTTCGTCTGGTCGCTCGGCCCGGCGTTTCAGGCGGGCCGCGTCTCGATCACTCCGACGCTCGACGGGCAGTATCAGACGCTGGGACGCTGGAGTGGTACCGTCGATGAAGGAAGCGGCTTCGAAGACGGCGGCGCGCGCCTGCTGCTCTCCGTCCCGTTTCGAGGGATCGTCCTCTCCCCCTCTGTCTATCACCAGCTCTGGTCGCACGGCTTCGACGGGCAGACGTTCAAGCAGAAGACAACATGGTCGCTGTCGGTGATGCGGATCTTCTGATTCGAGACCATGCCCAGCGCGTCCGTTGACCCGAATCTCACGACCGCTGACCTGAAATTCACATCGATCAGCCTGAGCGGCACGTCCATCAGCCTCAGCGGCACGTCCACCCAACGTGAGCGCCACGTCCATCAACCTGAGCGGCACGTCCACCAGCCTGAGCGTCAGGCTCAGCAACCTGAGCGTCAGGCTCAGCAACCTGAGCGTCAGGTCCAGCAACCTGAGCGTCACGTTCATGAACCTGACGTTCACGTCGATCAACCTGACGCTCACGCCCATCGACGTGAGGCTCAAGTCGAATGGCAGTAAACTCGCTCGTATGACAACCGCGCGCACGAGCCCCTATCCTTTGCTTCTCCTCGGCGGGGGAGGGCTGGCGCTTCTGGCTGCGATCATCGTCCGGACACAAACCTTCGCCGCGCACCCCGACGTCCTGGCCTGGGCCTTCACCTGCGACCTGACGATCTCGCTGCCGCTGCTCTGGTGGCTGTTCGCCGTACGGACCGGCCGGGCGGGGGCGGTGACGCTCATCCCGCTCTTCATCATCGGCGTGGGTGTCGCGGCGCGGATCATGCCGGCGGCGCAGCACTCGTTCGTCGATCAGCTTCGCTACATTGCCGCGCCGCTCGACCTGGTCACGATCGCGCTCGTCATCCGCCGCGTGGCTCGTATCCGGCGCATCGAGGGCGGCGGCGATCCTGTAGATCGCATCGAGCGCGCATGCGCGGAAGTCTTCGGGAGGGGGTACGCCGCACGGGCGGTGGCGTTCGAAGTCTCCGTGTTCTATTACGCGTTCTCCGGCTGGCGAAAACGCGCACCGTCCGGCTTCACAGTGCATCAGCGCAGCGGATGGGCGACCGTGATCGGCGTCTTCGTTTTCCTGATCGGCATCGAGTCGATCGGCGCGCATCTCGTGGTGCAGATGTGGAGCGTGAAGGCGGCATGGATCGTCACCACGCTCGACCTCTACGGCGTCTTCTGGCTTCTCGGCGATTACCAGGCGCTGCGCCTGCGGCCGACGCGCATCGACGGCGACACGCTCGTCCTCAGCTATGGACTGCGCTGGCACGCGGCCATCCCGCTGGCGGCCATCGCCGCCATCGAGCCGCTGCATCACGAGGCCGAATGGAAGCGCAAGGGCGTGCTGAAGGTGGCCATCCTCGACGAGCCTCGCCTCCTCATTCGCTTTGCCACGCCACAGACCGTGCACGGCCTGGCGGGGATCACGCGAACGATCGATGCCATCGCCATCCTCGCTGACGATGACGCCGGCTTCGAGGCGGCCTTGCGGGCCGCTACGCCGCGTTTCTCACAGTCTGCTTGAACCACTCGCGACGCCCTTCGTCGAGAGTCCTTCTCCCCCCGCGGTTTCTTGCGGGGGGAGAAGGCTCTCGACGAATAACAGGGTTCCGACGATTCCAGTGAGAGTGTGAGAAATGCGGGCTACGCCCGCATCGTGTCCGGCCGCCACGTCTTGATGCTCTTCTTGATGTCGTCGCGGTCTGTCAGTTGGCCGCCCAGCACCGAGCGCGTCAACCCGGCCACCTCGGCTTCGTCGCCGCAGAAACGGAGGGCGATCAATTGGTCGCTCGTCAGCTCCCCTACCCGGCCGCGCAGATCGTCAGGCAGGCACCGCTGCAGACGCAGAGTCTCTTCGAGGCGGATCAGACGATCCTGAACCGTGAGCACCATCCGCCGCGTGGCCAGCGCGAGACAGACCAGCGCAAGGGCGAAGACGATCTCCCACCACACCAGCCTCGCGCCTCGATGAAGGATGGCGTAGACGATGCGGATGATCAGATTGATGACCAGCAGCGGAACCGCGATGAAGTGGAACAGCGGGAAGTACCGGCGGTGGGTTGGGTAGGACTGCGTTACATCTGCCATGGGGACCCTCCTCTTTCGAGAAAGCATCGCACGGCCGTCAATGCAATCGGGCGTCAGAAAACGTATTTCGCCGTGGCGTGCACCGCTTGCAGCTTCGCGCTGAGCGCGGCGCCCGGCTGGACGCGGAAGTGCTGGTTGACCTTCAGGCGCACCTCGCCGCGGTTGGCGCTGTCGGCCAGCGGTTGCGGGAGCTCGACGATCGTCACCGTCAGCGGCACCTCGCCCTGATGCTCTTCGACGATCTCGCGGATCCGGCGCACCGTCTCCTCCGACATCCGCGGGTAGGGCACCTCCAGCGCGATCTCCTTCACCTTCTTGTCCCGGATCCCTTCCAGCGGAATGATCTCCAGGGCGTTGAGCTCGGGTGTGATGGGCGCCTCGTGGAAGGCTGCCGCGTGCGCGGCAAAGCTGGACTCAGGTTCCTCCGCAACGCCGGCCACCGCATCGTTGAACGTTTCCGAAACGAGGTCGTCCGTCTCATCCGAAGCGGGTGAGACCGCCGGCGCGGCAGCGAACAACCCCAGATTGTTCGATCGATCCCCGTACTTCTCATTCTCGATCTCTTTCGGATCGCGGTCGTCATCGGCATCGTCCGCGCTCACGTCGTAGCCGGATACCCGGGCGTACTCGTCGTCTTCGCGTTGGGCATGCTGCTCGGCCGACTGCAGCGCGGCGCTGCGGCCGGTCTGCATCCCGCCGGTGTCTTTCACCGCGGCGGTCAGCAGGACGGCGATCCCGTTCTCGAGCCACTTCGTGTACTTCGCATAAAGATCCGAGAAGACCACCACTTCGACGGAGCCGCGCTGATCGTCGAGGATGAACTTCGCCATCAGCTTCCCTTCGTTCGGTCCCTTCTTGATCTTCGACTTCTTGAGCTGCGAGACGATGCCGCCGATGTTCACGATCTCGTCGATGTGCTGATGGAGGCTGTCGGTGGTGGCATTGGCGAAGAGGCGCAGCTCGTCGTTGTACTGATTCAGCGGATGGCCGGTGATGTAGAAGCCGAGGGTCTCCTTCTCGAAACGGAGCTTCTCGTCGTCGGGCCATTCGGCGGCCTGATAAAGCGCCGCGGCCTTCGCCGGCGAGGCTGCCGGCGCGGCGGCGGCCATCATTCCTCCGAACAGCGACGACTGCCCGCGCTCTTTCTCCTCGCGAGCCCGTTGCGCCGAGTCGGCGGTGTTCTCCAGCGTCTCGAACAGCACCCGGCGCGGGATGCCGAGGAAATCGAACGAGCCCGACTTGATCAGGGCCTCGATCACCTTCTTGTTGCAGGCGCGGAGGTCGACCGCTTCGCAGAAATCGAGGAGCGAGGTGTATCTCCCCTTCTTCTGCCGCGCCTCCAGGATCGACTCGATGGCCCCCTCGCCGACGCCCTTCACCGCGCCGAGGCCGAAGCGGATGTTCGGGCCGACCACGGTGAAGGCGTAGTTCGACTCATTGATGTCGGGCGGCAGGATGGTGATGCCCATCTGCGACGATTCGTTGATGAACTTCACCACGAAGTCGGTGCGGTCCATCTCCGAGGTCATGAGCGCGGCCATGAAGTGTCTCGGGTAGTGCACCTTGAGCCACGCCGTCTGGTACGCCACCAGCGCGTAGGCCACCGAGTGCGACTTGTTGAACCCGTAGCGGGCGAACGGCTCGATGTAGTCGAAGATCTCGTTGGCCTTCTTCTTGTCGTAGCCGTTCGCGGCGGCGCCGTCGACGAACTTGCCGCGCTCGGCGGCCATGACCGCGGCGTCCTTCTTGCCCATTGCCTTGCGTAACAGATCGGCCTGCCCCAGCGAGTAGCCGGCCACGCGTTGCGCGATCTGCATGACCTGCTCCTGGTAGACGATGACGCCGTGGGTCTCCTCGAGCAGCTCCTTCATCAGCGGCACGAGGTATCGCGGCTTCTGCGAGCCGGTCTTGACCTTGACGTAGACGTCGACCATGCCGGCGTCGAGCGCGCCCGGCCGGTAGAGCGCGTTGAGCGCGGCCAGGTCCTCGAACTGCGTCGGCCGCGACTTGCGCAGAATGTCCACCATCCCGCCCGATTCAAACTGGAACACTCCCTTGGTGCGCCCCTCCTGAAAGAGGCGGAAGACCTCGGGATCGTCGAGCGGCAGGTTCTCGATGTCGATCGAAACGCCCTCCACGGCCTTGGCCGACTTGATGGCGTCGTCGATCACCGTCAGCGTGCGCAGGCCGAGGAAGTCCATCTTGAGAAGACCCATCTTCTCGACGATGCGCATGTCGTACTGCGTCACGATTTCATCGCGGTTCGTGCGATAGAGCGGGACGTAGTTCGTGACCGGCTCCGGCGTGATCACGACACCGGCGGCGTGCATGCCGGCGTGGCGCGAGAGTCCCTCGAGCTTCGAGCCGATCTCGATCATGCGCTCGACCTCATGGTCGTTCTTCATGGCGTCGATCAGCGCCGGCGAATCTTTCGCCGCCGACTGCAGCGTGACGTCCGGTCCCGCCGGGATGGTCTTGGCCACTTTGTCGACCAGGCTGTAGGGCAGCCCGAGAACGCGGCCGACGTCGCGCACGACGGACTTGGCCGCCATCGTCCCGAAGGTGATGATCTGCGCGACCTTGTCCGCACCGTACTTGCGGCGGACGTACTCGATCACTTCGCCGCGCCGGTTCATGCAGAAGTCGATGTCGATGTCGGGCATCGAGATGCGCTCGGGATTCAGGAAGCGTTCGAAGAGGAGGTCGTAGTCGAGCGGATCGACGTCGGTGATCCCCATCGAGTAGGCCACCAGCGATCCCGCGCCCGAGCCGCGGCCGGGACCGACCGGGATGCCGTGGTCTTTGGCGTACTTGATGAAGTCCCAGACCACCAGAAAGTAGCCGGGGAATCCCATCGACATGATGATGTCGATCTCGGTTTGCAGCCGATCGTAATACTCCTGCGGCTCGTGCTTCTTTTTCTTCGCGGCAAAAAGCGGCGCAAACGTCTTGAGCCGCCGTTCCAGCCCCGCCCGCGCCACCTCGGCGAAGTAGCCGGCCAGGTCTTTTCCCGGGGGCACCGGAAAATTCGGCAGGTGATGGCCTTCGACGGCGAGCGAGACGTCGCACCGCTCGGCGATCTTCACGGTGTTGTCGAGCGCCTCGCCGTAGCCGCTGAAGATGCGGCGCATCTCGTCGGGACTCTTGACGTAGAAATCGTCGCTGTAGAACTTCATCCGCTTCTCGTCGCCGAGCGTCTTGCCGGTGCCGATGCAGAGCAGGACCTCGTGCGCGAAGGCGTCGTCCTTGGAGAGGTAATGCGAGTCGTTGGTGGCCACGAGGCGAAGGCCGGTCTCTTCGCCGAGCCTGGCCATCATCGGGACGATCTTCTGCTGGTCGGGGATTCCGTGGTCCTGGATCTCGAGGAAGAAGTTGTCGGCGCCGAGGATGTCTTTGTACTGGAGCGCGGCCTCTCGGGCCTTCGTCGGATTGCCGCCGGCCAGCGCCTGCGAGACTTCACCCTTCAAACAGGAGGAGAGCACGATCAGCCCCTGACGATGCTCCCGCAGCAGCTCCTTGTCGATCCTCGGTTTGTAGTAGAAGCCCTCGGTGTATCCGGCCGAGACCAGCTTGACGAGGTTCCTGTACCCCTCGTTGTTCGCCGCGAGAACGATGAGGTGATTGTTCGCGCCGGCGTCGGCCTGGCCATCCTCGACACCGGCCTTGTCGAAGCGTGAGCCGTAGGCGACGTACATCTCGCAGCCGATGATCGGCTTCACCTTCTCCTTCTTCATGGCGTTGTAGAACTCGACCGCCCCGAACATGTTGCCGTGGTCGGTGATGGCGCAGGCCGGCATGCCGAGCCTGGCCACACGCTTGGCCAGCTCTTCGGGCCGGCTGGCACCGTCGAGGAGGGAGTACTCAGTGTGAAGGTGGAGGTGAGCGAACGACATCAGGGCGCCATCGGAAGTTTAGCGGCACCGCCGCCGCAATTGGCAACGAGGTCTGTGCACTTCCTGGGGAAGGGTGAACTTTCTACCGGATGTAGAGCCGATCACCCCTACTGCGGCATGGCCAGACCCCAGTACCCTACGAGTCGAAGGCCACGCCGCCGATGGGACGCGACGAACGGTCGACGCGGGTGTCGAGCAGCTCGCGGAGGTTCGTCGTCTCGATGAACATGTGGCGGTGCCGGATGCAATGCACGGCGATGGCGAAGAAGAGCACGGCCACGACGCCGAAAAAGACCAGCGCGGCGGGTGATGCCGAGGGCAACGGCGAGAGCCGCGTCGAGACGAAAAGCTCCTGCATCAGGATCAGGCAGTAGAGCGGAAACGGGAAGAAGACCAGCGCGGAGAGCACCCGGCTGGCCTGCACGGAAAAGTACGGACGCAGCGCCAGGAACGTGAGCGACACGAAACAGCCGAGCATCATCAGCGCGGCGAAATGAAGCTGGGCAATCTCACCGAACGCGGCACCAGTCCTGACCAGCATCAGCATGCGCGTCTGCAGCAGCAGCGTCCAGGCGAGGGAAACGACGCCGGCCGTGGTCGACAGCAGGGCGAAGAGTGCGCCGAAGACGTTCCGCGCCGCCAGCAGCGCCGCCATCCGGACCAGGATCGCCGCGGTTGCAATCCCGGCGATGAGCGCGACCACGATCGCCCACCCGGCCGCACCGCGAGTCGACACGATCGCACCGTGCACCGCCACGAACGCCAGAGGCCCCCCTTCCGCCTGCGACACCAGCCCGGCCGCCGCGCAAAGCGCAACAAATAGACAGAAGCCGGTGCCTGCGTAGAAGAAGAACTTGGGCATGACGGATGTAGGGTAGCACTTCGGGGGTCGCTTGTCGGGAGTCGGGGGCCGGAGACGGCTCGATCTCTTACTCCGACTCCCGACTCCCGACCCCCGACCCCGTCATCGAAATGATGTGATCCAGCCGGATATCGATCGGCCCTGCGTCGGCGACGAACTTCACGTACTCGGCACCATCCGCCGTGTAGACGTCGGCGATCGTTCCTCTCTCGCGCTGCGTGACCCCTTCCAGATCGAACTCCAGCTCGACCTGCTGTTTGTGCATCGCGGCTGCTTCCAGCTCGTCGTGGTAGTCGCACGTAACCGGCTCATACGGTTCTTCGGGCATTCGCTCCCTCCAGGTCATGCCTTGCGCAAAGAGCGTTCCAGCGCGGTCCGGACGTCGCCGCCGAATGCCACGAAAAGGACGCGGTCGATGTCATCGCCATCCGCCAGCACGCGCCTGGTCTCACCGATGGCGATGTCCGCGGCAGCATCGATGGGATAGCCGTAAACGCCGCAACTGATCGCCGGAAACGCGATCGTCCGTACGTTGTTCTCCATCGCCAGCTCGAGGCTGCGCCGGTAACACGACGCCAGAAGCTCGGGCTCCCCGCTTTCGCCGCCGCGCCAGACCGGACCGACGGCGTGGATGACGTACTTCGCCGGCAGACGAAAGCCGGGCGTGATCTTCGCGTCGCCGGTGGCGCAGCCGCCGAGGAGCCGGCAGGCGGCGACCAGATCGGGGCCGGCCGCTCGGTGGATGGCGCCGTCGACACCCCCGCCGCCGAGGAGGGAGGAGTTTGCGGCGTTGACGATGGCGTCGACGGCCAGCTTTGTAATGTCGCCGGAAACGACTTCGAGGTGGGTCACTTGCCCCTGCCCAGTTTCACGACGATAGCGAACTCGCTCTTCGTCACCGGCTGGATCGAAAGGCGGGAGCCTTTCTTCGTGACCACCATCTCCTCCAGCCCCTTCGCCGACTTGAGCGTGTCCAGCGGCACGATGTGCGGAAACGTCTCGACGTAACCGATGTCGACCATGTACCAGATCGGATTCTCAGCGGTGGCCTTCTCGTCGTAATACTTGTGCCCTTTCTTCCGCGCGAACTGGTCGGGATAGGCCTCGCGGCTGATCTCGGCCACGCCGGTGACGCCGGAAGGGTCGGCGTTCGAGGCGTAAAAGAGCACGCGGTCTCCGCGCTTCATCTCGTCGCGCATGAAGTTGCGCGCCTGGAAGTTGCGCACCCCTTCCCAACTGGTCGTACCGTCGCGCTTGAGATCGTCGATCGTGTATGCAGCCGGCTCGCATTTCATCAGCCAGAATTTCATGCATGCGATTGTAAAGCGTGGATTAGGACGCGGCGCCGGAAGGTTCTGCCGGTGACAATGTCCTATCGCCGAATCGCTCTCGCCGCCGCCGCCTGCCTCATCGCCGCCACGCTCTTCGCGGAAGAGCCGGAGTGCGCGGCCAATTACCACTCCGACGGCAAGTCGGCCGAGACGTTCGTCCTGACCAGCCTGTCTCCGTCAGCGGTGATCGAACGACTGCCGAGGATGCTCATCGCCGCCGGAGCCTCGATGCGGTCGAGCGATCCGGACAAAGGCAGCCTCAAGGCGGAAGGCCTCGACGTCAACGCCGAGCCCTCAGGCACCGCTACCCGGGTGACGTTCCGCCTCGCAACCGGCGGTGACAAGGCGGCGCTTTGCCGCTACGCCTCTCTCGTCGGGAACCCGCCGGTTCCACAGGTCGCCCAGGATCCGGCACTCATCGCGCGGATGAAGGACGATCTCATCAGGAAGCATGATCTCGTCCAGCCCCTCGACAACGGCGCATTCAACACGGCCACCCTCTCCGCGCTGACTGATTTTCTCGAGCTCACGATCAGGAGCGTGAAAGACCTTCCCGGCGAAAAGCGTCAGTACGAGCTCTTGATGCTTCTGCCCAGGTCGGTATGCGACGTCGCCGGCGAGGACGTCGAGGATGCCGCCGCGGGACTTGGCGGCCAGGTGGCATACACCCGCACGAAGCCGGTCCGCGTGGAGGCTACGCTCATCTACGCCGGCGATGGCAAGAACCATCACCTCATCGAGGTGACGATCTCGAACCTCGAAAGCACGAAGTAGCCGTTCGCCGTGCGCGTTCTCCTCACGATCCAATACCTCGGCACGCGCTACGCCGGATGGCAGTCGCAGACGAATGCCACCGGGATTCAGAACGTCATCGAGGCTGCTCTGGCCACGATGTTCGGCAATCCAATCCGGATCGAAGGAGCCGGACGGACCGACGCCGGCGTCCACGCGCGCGCGCAGCGGGCACATGCCGACATCCCGTTCGAAATCGAGCCGCGCGGCTTTCGCCAGGGGCTCAACAACCTCCTGCCGCACGACATCCGTGTCACAGCCGTCGACACCGTCGCCGGCAACTTTCACTGCCGCTTCGCGGCGAAGTCGAAAAGCTACATCTATCGGATCTGGAACGCGGAGGTCGCCGACGTTTTTGCCAACGAGACGCACGCCTTCGTCCCTCAGCCGCTCGACGTCGATCGGATGCTGGCCGCCGCACGGACGCTTGCCGGGCACCATGATTTTGCCCTCTTCACGGTCGCCGGCCCCGAGGTCAGCTCTACGGAGCGGAGAATCACGTCGATCAACGTCATTCGCGACGGGAACGCCATCACCATCCCAGTCACCGCCGACGGCTTCCTGCGCTACATGGTCCGCCGTATCGCCGGCTCTCTCATCGAGATCGGCCGCGGCAAGCTGGAGCCGGAGTCGATCTGGAGCGTCGCGCGATGGACTGCCCCGGCGAAGGGGCTGACGTTGTGGGAGGTTGAGTATTAATTGAATTATCGGCCGAGGTAAGATTCCGGCGATGGATGACGATCTGAAGCAGGTACTGGACGCGATCCGGGAGGAAAACGCGGCCGCACACGATGAAACGCGGCGGCGGTTCGAAGGGGCTCAAGTCGAAAACGCAGCCGCACACGCCGAGACCCGACAGCTGTTCGAAGCGGCACAAGTCGAAAACGCGGCCGCACACGATGAGACGCGACGGCGGTTCGAAGCGGCTCAAGTCGAAAACGCGGCAGCACACGCCGAGACGCGACGGCGGTTGGAAGCGGTACAGGCCGAAACGCTGGCCAAATTCGAAGCAGCCCAGGTCGAAAACGCGGCAGCACACGCCGAGACGCGACGGCGGTTGGAAGCGGTACAGGCCGAAACGCTGGCCAAGTTCGAAGCAGCCCAGGTCGAAAACGCGGCAGCACACGCCGAGACGCGGCAACTATTCAAGACGATGGCCGATGACCTGCGGGAGCAATTCGAAATCACGGCCGAAGGGCTCCGGCACGAGATCCGGATCGTAGCTGAAGGCGTGGTAACGAACACCGAAAAGATCGACCGATTCGAAGCCAAGATTGATCGAATCACTTCCGACCTCGACACCCGGGTAACACGCCTGGAAGTGGCGTCTTCGCGGCCAAGCCGGATCTGAACCGCGCAACGACCGCCCGAGGATCCCTGGACGCATGACGCGCCTTCGGCGCAGTCTGCGATAACATCCCGCGCGTCAGATGATCGACCTCCGCAAACTCGCTGAACCGGGCTCGATCGAGGAGACGCTCCTCGACCGTGTCGACTTCAAGAGGATGCCGCGGCATATCGCCGTGATCATGGATGGCAACGGGCGCTGGGCCCGCGCCCGCAACCTGCCTCGGGTTGAGGGGCACCGGGCCGGCATCGCCTCGGTGCGCGAGATCGTCGAGACCGCGGCCCGCCTCGAGCTCGGCGTGATGACGCTCTATGCATTCTCCGTGGAGAACTGGAAGCGCCCACGCTACGAAGTGGCCACGCTCATGATGCTGCTCAAGGAGTATCTGCGCAAAGAGCTGGCCACGCTGATGGACAACAACATCCGCTTCACCGCCATCGGCCGCGTCGACGGGCTCGATCCCTCCGTGCAGCGCGAGCTGAAGTACGCCGAAGACCAGACTGCCAGGAACAGCGGGCTGCTCTTCCAGATCGCCCTCAACTACGGCGGCCGCGCCGAGATCGTCGACACCGTCAACCGCATCATGGCTGTCCTGCGCGAGCGGGAGATGAGCGATGCCCTGATCGACGAGCAGTTCTTCGCCGATCATCTCTACACCGCCAACATCGACGACCCCGACCTCCTCATCCGCACCAGCGGCGAGCTGCGAGTCTCCAACTTCCTGCTCTGGCAGATCGCCTACGCCGAGATCCACGTCACGAAAGTTCTCTGGCCCGATTTCCGGCGGCGCCATCTCTTCGAAGCCATCATCGACTTCCAATCGCGCGACCGGCGCTACGGCGGAGTCGATGAGTCCGACGCGCAGATGTTCATCGAGGCGGATGGAAACCAGGGCTGAAGTGAAGGCAGAAGTCAGAAGGCTGAAGGCAGAAGGTTGGATGCTCTCGGCCCCGGCTTCTCACCGCAGCCTTACGATCTCGCAAGACTCGATGACTTTCCTTCTGCCTTCTGCCTTCTGCCTTCTGCCTTCTGCCCTTTCAACATGAAACGTGAGCTGACTGCACTCGTTGCCGCACCACTGGCCATCTGGATGATCCGCTGGGCGAACCCCTACGTCTTCGATGCGGCCATGGCTCTCGTGGCCGCGCTCGCACTCTACGAGTTTCTCGACCTCGGCCGGCACAAGGGCTACCACCTCCCCATCCCGCTCTGCATCGTGGTGATGCTCTTCATCATCGCCGCGTTCATCCTCGAGCCGATCTCCGTGGAGATGGGCGTCTTCGTGACGCTCCTGGTGATCCCCGGCTGGTACGTCATCTCGGGCGGAAACCTCGAACAGGCCCTGCCCTCGAGCGCCATCGCCGTACTGGCCACGCTTTACGTCGGCATGCTCGGGGGATCGCTGATCCGCCTGCACGACGACTTCGCAGACGGCTGGAAACTGGTTTTCTTCCTCCTGCTCGTGGTCTGGCTCGGCGACAGCGGGGCGTACTACTTCGGGCGCACCTTCGGCCGGCACAAGCTGTCGCCGCGCATCAGCCCGAAGAAGACCGTGGAAGGGCTCATCGGCGGGGTGATCTCGGCGGTCGCCACCGCGGTCATCATCCACTTCACGTTCTTCCGGAACTTCCCGCTCCTCCACGTCATCATCGCCGGCGTGATTCTCTCGCTTGCCGGCGTGATCGGCGACCTGGCGGAATCGATGTGGAAGCGCTCCGCCGATGTGAAAGACTCCGGCACGCTGCTCCCCGGCCACGGAGGCTTCCTCGACCGATTCGATTCGATTTTCTACACCACGCCGATTCTGTACGTGTACTGGTTCCTGATCATTCATGACTTCAAGAGCTTCAAGATCATGTCTGCATGAAAGGCAGAAGGCTGAAGGCTGAAAGCAGAAGTGGTTCAGCGTTCCTACTTCTGCCTTCTGCCCTCAGCCTTCTGACTTCCAAATGAGAAACATCTCCATCCTCGGCTCCACCGGTTCCGTCGGGCGCTCGACGCTCGACGTCGTCGACGCGTTTCCCGAGGCGCTTCGCGTCGTGGGGCTCGCCGCGGGCGGGAATCTCGATCTACTGGCGCTGCAGATCGAACGCTACGCGCCGGAGATCGTATCCGTCCGCAATCCGGACGACGTGGCCGCGTTGCGCGCGCGCGTCAAACGGCATGTGGAGATCGTCTGCGGTGCGGAAGGAGCCTCCGCCGTGGCCTCGCTTCCCGCGGCGCATGCGGTCATCGCCGCAATCGTCGGCGCGGCCGGCATCCCGCCGGTCTACGCGGCGCTCAAAGCGGGCAAGCGCGTCGGCATCGCCAACAAGGAAGTGCTCGTCGCCGCCGGCGACGTGATGACCCGCGCCGCCGCCGAAAACGGAGGAGAGATCCTCCCCGTCGACTCCGAGCACAACGCCGTACACCAGGCCCTCCGCTGCGGCGGGCACGCCGAGGTTCAGAGGATTGTGCTCACGGCCTCGGGCGGGCCATTCCTGACGCGCGATCTCGGCACATTCGCCAACGTCACCATCGCCGACGCGCTCGCTCATCCCACCTGGAAAATGGGAAACAAAATCTCCATCGACTCGGCCACGATGATGAACAAAGGCCTCGAGGTCATCGAGGCGCATCACCTCTTCTCCATGCCCCCGGACGCCATCGACATCCTCATCCATCCGCAATCGATCGTTCATTCGATGGTCGAGTACGTGGACGGCTCCTTCATCGCCCAGCTCTCCACCACCGACATGAAGTTCCCGATCCAGTACGCCCTGCTGTATCCCGAGCGCGTCGCCGCGCCGTTCGCACGGCTCGACCTGGCCCGGATCCGCACACTCGAGTTCACCGCCGTCGATCCCCAGCGCTTCCCGGCCGTGGAGCTGGCCTACGCCGCCTGCCGCGCCGGTGGGTCGGTGCCGGCCGTGCTCAACGCCGCCAACGAGATCGCGGTGGAGCGTTTTCTGGCCGGGGAACTTCCCTTCACCGGGATCGTAGACATGGTGTCGCGCGTGCTGGACCGGCACGCCGGCCGCACCGCTCCGATCGGTTCCGTCGACGACGCCCTGGCGTGGGATCGATGGGCCCGGGAAGAAGCGCGCGGAATTGATGTTGCGATGAGGCAGTAATCAGTGGATTAGTAGATCAGTGGATTCGTGGTTTCTCGTTTGCTTTCCCAATCTACTGATCCACTGATCGACTAATCTACGAATCCACTACAAATGCAAAACTTCGCCACCAACCTCATCGGCTTCGGCATCGTTCTCGGCTTCCTGATTTTCGCGCACGAGTCGGGGCACTTCCTCGTCGCCAAGCTTTTCCGCGTCCGGGTGCTGGTCTTCTCCTTCGGCTTCGGCAAGCGGCTGTTCGGCTTCCGCAAGGGCCCGACGGATTATCGCGTCTCGCTGATCCCCCTCGGCGGCTACGTTCGGATGGCCGGCGACATCCCGGAAGAAAACCAGCCCGGCAATCCGGACGAGTTCCTCTCCAAACCGAAATGGCAGCGTTTTCTGATCATGGTGGCTGGCCCCTTCATGAACATCGTGATCGCCATCGCCTTCATGACCATCATCAGCATGGTCGGTACCGAAACCATCATTTTCCAGCCGATCATCGGCGAGGTTTCGCCGGGAAAACCGGCCGCGCGCGCGGGGCTGCTGCCCGGCGACCGCATCGTCTCCGTCAACGGCGAGAAGATCGACGATTTCGACGACCTGAAGCTCGCCATCGGCATGAACAGCGGCACGGCCTTGCGCGTCGACTATCTCCGCAACGGTCAGCTTCGAACGACCACGATGACGCCGGACCGCAAGGACAGCGATTTCGGACCGGTCGGCTTCGCCGGCATCCTGCCGTATTTCGATACCACCATCGGCAGGATCACGGCCGGCACACCCGCCGCCGTCGCCGGCTTGCGCACGGGTGATCGCATCGTCGCCATCAACGGAAAACCGATCACGCAACTCTCGGAGCTCAACACGGCCTTCGATGCCGCCAAGGGTGCCGCGTTGTCGCTCGATGTCACCCGAGGACAGGCACGGTTCCACACCATCCTCCCCGCCGCGAAAACCGATCCCAACGATCCGTACCGGGGAATCATCCCCCCCACGGTGATCCGCAAGCTTTCTCTGATCCCCGCCATCAAAGACAGCGTCGAACAGAACTGGAAGATGCTCCGCTACGCCTTCATGACCATCGGCCGTCTTTTCCGCCCCGAGGGAAGCGTCAAGGAGCTGAGCGGCCCGCTGTCGATCGCCCGCATTTCCGGCGAGATGCTGCGCCGCGGATGGATGAACATCGTCGCGCTGATGGCCATGATCTCGCTGCAGCTCGGAATCATGAACCTGCTGCCGATCCCGGTCCTCGACGGCGGCCACATCATGATCCTGCTCGTCGAGAGCGTAGCCCGCCGCGACCTGTCATTGCGCGTCAAGGAACGCATCCAGCAAGTCGGTTTCGCCGTCCTGGCCGCCCTGATGGTCGTCGTCCTCTACAACGATGTGATCACGAATGTGTTCACGCGGAAGGGGTGAGTCGGTCGCTAAGGGATCCGATCGAGATACCTCGCCTCTTCCACATCCTCCGTCGCACGAATGCGCTCCAGCGCCGCCTCGGACAACGGTGAGTCGACGTCGATCTGCATGAAGGCATCCTTGCCGCGCTGCTTCCGCGAGCACGACAGCGAGGCGATGTTGATTCCCTCATCAGCGATGATGTTCGTCACCTCCGAGATCATCCCCGGCCGGTCGCGGTAGAAGAGAAGCAGCGTCGGCGAATCACCTTTGAATCGCGTCTGGAAACCGTTGATCTTGAATACCTCGATGACGCCGCCGCCGATCGACGAGCCGCTGATCTCCGCCTGGCGCGTCCGGCCACGAATCTCGATACGCACGGTGTTCGGATGCACATCGCCGAGGTCCTCATCGGAGAACGTGACGTCCACGCCCATCTGCTCGGCGATGCGGATGGCCTCGGGGATACGCGAGTCATCGACATTGAGACCGATCGACCCTCCGACCAGCGCGAAATCGGAACCGTGGCCGCGGTAGGTGGCCGCGAGCGGCGGATGCAGGAAGAAATGGACCTCGACAGGATCTTCGTCGAGGATCTCGCGGGCCACGCGGCCCAGCCGTGCCGTGCCGGCCGTGTGCGAGCTGGAAGGGCCGACCATCACCGGCCCCATCACGTCGAGGATCGACACCTTGCGGTCATGACGGATGGGCATGGTTTACGTGTTATACAAAGTCCTGTCTGCAAAACGTTTGTTGCGCGGAATGACATCCTTTACACTAAAACCTCACGATGCCGTCCAAGCCTATCATCCTCGTCGTCGACGATGACCTTCCGATCCTCGCTCTGATGCGCACCCTGCTGCGCGAATTCGGCTTCGAAGCCGTGACCGCGGAGAGCGGCGAACAGGCCATCGCCGAGGCGCGCGCGCACCGGCCGGCGGCTGTGCTGATCGACCGGAAGATGCCCGGGATGTCCGGCGATGAGCTCATTCGCGCGCTGCGAAGTGAGCCGGGCTTCGACGGTTTACCAATTCTCATCATCAGCGGACAGGCGGTGTCTCCTGCCGAGCTGGCCACCCTCGGCGCGGACGGCGCCATCCTCAAGCCGTTCGACATCACCCACCTGATCGCCCAGCTCCGCTCGTTCGTCGCCGCCGAGCAGCACGCCTGACGCCGTACTTTGCTAAAGTGCCGCGCCGGAGGCGACACCCGATGACCGACATCAACGTCGACCAGCTCGTTCACACCGCTGTCTTTGGCGATGGCGATGCGAAAGCCGGCGCGCGCAGGACGATTCACATGGAAGCGCGACGCCGCGGCGCGGTCTCGTCGTCGATCTATCCGCTGTACATGGCCTTCGGACGCAACGAGATCGGGCGCCTCTTCACCGTTCCCGCCTTCAACATCCGCGCGCTGACGTATGACGCCGCGCGCGCTCTCTTCCGCGTCGCCATGCGCCACGACGTCGGAGCTTTCATTCTTGAAATCGCCCGCTCCGAGATCGGCTACACGGAACAGCGGCCCGGCGAGTACGCCGCCTGCGTGCTGGCTGCCGCCCTTCGGGAGGGTTTCGAGGGGCCGGTCTTCATCCAGGGCGATCACTTCCAGGCCAGCGCCAAGAAATGGGCAACCGAGGACGGGCGCGCCGCGGAGATGAAAGCGCTGGAGTCGCTCATCGACGAAGCACTGGCCGCCGAGTTCTACAACATCGACATCGACACCTCCACGCTCGTCAACCTCGACTTCCCGACGCGCGACGAACAGCAGCGCGCGAATTACGAAGGGACGGCGCACCTGACGAAGTACATCCGCGAGCGCGAGCCGGCAGGAATCACAGTCTCCGTAGGCGGCGAGATCGGCGAGGTGGGCAAGTACAACACGCACCCCGAAGAGGTCCGCTCCTACGCCGACGGCCTCAAACGCCTCCTCGGCGGCATCACCGGCATCAGCAAGATCTCCGTGCAGACCGGTACCTCGCACGGCGGCGTCCCCCTCGCCGACGGCACGATCGCGCAAGCGAAGATCGATTTCGAAGTCCTCCGCCAGACCACGCATATCTGCCGCGAAGAGTACGGCATCGCCGGCGCCGTCCAGCACGGCGCCTCGACGCTGCCGGAGTCGGTCTTCAACAAGTTCCCCGAGGCCGAGGCGGTAGAGATCCACCTCGCCACCGGCTTCCAGAACATGATCCTCGACGCCCCGACCCTCCCGCAGGACATCAAAGACGGCATCCGCGACTTCTGCTTCGAAAACTGCCTCGACGAGCGCAAGCCCGGCCAGACCGACGAGCAGTTCGTCTACACCACCCGCAAAAAAGCCCTCGGACCGTTCAAACGAAGAATGTGGGAGATGGACGATGCCCACAAGGGTCCGATCATCGACGAGTTGGAAGCGAAGTTCGAGTTCCTGATGGAGAAGCTGGGGGTGTTCGGAACGAAGGAGATCGTGGCTCGCTATATCCGCCCCACCTCGTCTGAGTTGCCAGCGTACGCGGCGGCGTCAGCCGAGCTGACGGCGGCGGCAGTGGTCGATCCGAACGAGGGGGAGTAGGAGGCGGATATTCAATTAGGCGTTGAGTTCAATGCTAAATTTCTTCAATACTGCTTTCGGCGGCATCGGCGATGCAGGTTGCTTCTCGCGAGAGGATCCGCCGCCGTATCGTGTTCTTCCTGCTGGTCCTGTTTGCCACGGTTGCGCTTCGGGGCGGTCAAGGTAAAGACGTCGCGTTGACGGCTTAGCCCCATCGCGTCGCTCCTTGTCGTTGCGATGCGTTTCTATTTCGCACCTCCCGAAAAGAAAACGCCAAACGGCGGTATTTGAGTTGGCTAGGTAGAACCCGCGACCTCCGGCGTGACAGGCCGGGGTCTAACCGACTGAACTACAACGGGCGGCTACGAGGACCAATAAGCCCTCTCCGCGGCCTCAGCGACGATCTGGTCGGCGACTGAGCCTCGCGATGACGAGATGTTGCCTGCAGGAGCTCAACGACGCTGTCGCGGCTGACCGAGCGGATGGCGAACGTGTGACGGCTATAGCGATGAAAGCCCCGCCCGAACGGGCGGGGCTTCGTTGAATCGCTGAGGAAACTACGCCTTCTTGCCCGTGTCGGGACGCACACCGTCCTTCTTCGCGGCAGCAGCGGCGACCAGGCCGGGCACTCCTTCCCGGTGCGCGCCGAAGCATCCCTTCAATCCGCCCGCGGTGGTGTAGCCCAGGCTTCCTGCCATCCAGCTTCCAGCCACGTTCGCCGCATAAACCAGCTTGGCGGCGTTGTCGAAGTCCCAAGTGGCGAGACCTTCGACCTGGAACCACCTGCCCTTGCTCCCCAGGGAGTTCGTCCACGTGCCGTCTCCGTTGAAGGTCTGATCGAAGGTACCGGCGATGCTGCCATCGCATCCGAAATCCGTCGTGATCTGCCACTTGCCAACGATGTTTGCCATGGGGATTTCCTTTCTGTTGAGGAGTCCGCAACTCCTTGTCAGTGAAGCCCGTATTGGGACGCAGTTCTTGTCAGGCTACTTCCAACGAATTACGACTATGAGAATGAATTAAAAGATAATTCCTAGAATTCATTCTGTCAAGACTTCCCAAAAACGGGCGATGGTGCCCGCGCCGTGCGCGTCACCAGCACCGGCGGCTGGCTCAAACCTCGACACGCACGAGTGGATGACCCGCCGGACGCAGGTGACAGGGAAGTCCAAAGGAAAAGTTACGTTCGACACCACTTGGCGTGTAGCCGAGTTCCACGACGGACCGGGGTTACATAAAATATTGCAAGCGCGCCATTTCGCAGCTCACCAGAACTCGCCTGGATAGTCTCGGCGAATTGTCCCGAGTCTGTAAGGCACACTGAGCCTGAAACTTGCGTAAGAATGACTCCCTCGGCCGACGGGCGACGTGTGACCGCAGTGGCTCTGGCGCTCGGGGAGCGGATGACGCGCGAGGAGTTGGTGGCGGTGGCGATGCAGTAGTGGGAGCAGTCCGTCATCGAAGATGCGCTCGGAAAGGATGCGGCGCGGTGCTGCCGGAGGCGATCCGACTGGTGGAGCTGTGAGCGCGAGTCCCGCGGTATCAGCGGGACGTGCTGCGGGCTCTGGCACGGCGGGAAGGGACGTCGGTCGATGCTGTGTTGACTCGGGAGCTCTAGGATGTGTCTTCGGCATGGCGAGGAGCTGGCGGGAGTGCTTGGACTGTCGATGGCGATGGCAAGTGGCCGGCGATCTCGTGACGGGGTGGGCGTTCCGGGCGTGCGTAAGGGTCGAATCGGGGGTCAGATAGATCCATGGATCTACGGAGTAGGCTTTTTTTCGGTCTGAGTAGATCCCGGGATCTACTGAAGAGGCTTTGAGCCAATTCCGTCCGGCCAATCGGCTCCTGAAGAACGAAATTAGCCTCTTTATGACATCCATGGATCTACTCTTGAGGCTCTTTCTGCTTTCGAATAGATCCATGGATCTACTGAAAAGGCTCTGAGCCTCTTCCGGTAGGCTCACAGCCTCTTGGGGGTCGGAAAAAGCCTCATGGGGTAGGCTTAAAGCCTCATGGGGGTCGGGAAAACCCTCTTCGGGCAGGCTCGGAGCGCAACCTGAGAGGCTTTCAGCCATGCCGGTGAGTCTTAATCGGTCGGTCGCTGGTAAACGACGCGGCCCGGGTACGCTTGGTCCATGCGAGCAGCGGTCGGACTGGAGAGTCCGACCTACGTCGTTACTTTCCTAGCGGTTACCAATACCCGGCGACGCCGAGGATCCTCGCGCGCCGTTCGAGCTTCCGATCGAAGGTGGCGATGGCGTCGTATCGGTTCGTCGTCGCGACGGCAGCGATCGACGCATCCGCCAAGCTTGGGAGGGGATTCGGCCACAGCTCGAAGATGCGGTGCCACGGGCAATCGTCGATGACGTGCACGCCGGGGAAGGATACGAGGTCCCGGATCATCGACGCGAGGCGGTCGCCGGTGACGTTGTACAGGCTCTGCAGTACATACGTCACTTCGAAGACGACGAACTGGGGCAGCATGACGACGAGCTCACCGTCTTCCGCTTCCTGCAGGAGCGCGGCGGCTACTTCGCGTTGCCTCTCGTGACGTGCGGTCAGCAACGAAACGAATACGTTTGCATCGACGATGACGCTCAGCACGTCAGATACGTCCTCTGCGCTTGCGTGCTTCGGCGACCGCCTGCACGGGATCGTCCGGGCCGCCCTTAACGGATCCGACCCATCGCCAGAATGCCGGGCGTTCTGTCGTCACGGCGACGCGCCCGCCGTTGACTTCCCACGTGATCTTGCCGCCGGGGCCGACGTCGAGGGCGTCGCAGACTTCCTTCGGAACCGTCGTTTGTCTCTTGCTAGTGATGGTGGAGCGAGTCATCGTCATATCTCCTTACAGATCCTACCACATGTAAGGAGCTGTGGCACGCGCGATATTCCACTGCTTCGTCAGGAGCTTCGTGCCCCAAAGTGAGTAGTAAAATAGTGAACGCCCTATAACGAATTGACTTGGGTCCAAACATTGAATTGAACGTCGAACGTACAACCGATTCCCTCCTTCATCTCGCCCACTATCGCGACATTGCTGCCGAGGTTGCCGAACGCCTGAGTGCGGCTGATGTCGACGTTCTCGTTGCTTCGGCGGGCGTGGCCAACGCCATTTCCGCCGAGGTGCTGCGGCGAAAACCCACCGGCGTCGCCGGATTGTGCCTCGAAACCGTCGAGACCTTCACCCGTCGCGTCGTCAACGCCGCGGGCGAGTATCCCCGCGTCGCCGGGGATGAAGAACGCCGGCTGGCGATGCGCGTCGCCGTCCGCAGCATCGACGATCCGATGATGGAGAGCCGCGGGATCGCGGGGATGATCGATCGGTCGTGGCGCGATGTGCGCGATGGCGGGTGGACCCTGGCGGAGCTCGAGTCGCGGGCGGGTAAGGCGCGTTTGCGCAACAGCGCGCGGACGAAGCTCGTCATCCGCGCGTGGCGCGAGTACGAGCGGCTCATCGCACAGCTCGAGGCCATCGATCCCGCCGACCTGCTGCGCCGCGCCGCGACGATCATCGAAAGCGGCCGCGTGACGATCGCGCCGCAGATCGTGGCCGGCTTCTACGACATGACCGGCGCCCAGCGCCGCGTCATCGAAGCGCTGCGCGCGGCCGGCAAGCTCGAAGCCGTCTACATCCCCGCAGCCGAGGGGGATGCCTACCGTTTCGCCGAGCCATTCATCAGCAACTTCGGCACCCCGCAACCGCGAGACCACGAGACCGCGCAACCGCGTTGGGACGTCGCTCAATACGACACCCGCACCATCGAGCTTCGCGAAACCTGCCGCGAGGTGGCCGCGTTGCTGCGATCGGGAACCGAGGCGCGCGAGATCGGCATCGTGGCCCGCACGCTCGAGCCGTACGACATCGCTCTTCTCAACCGCTTCGCCGCAGCGGAAGGCTTCGCCCTATCGAACGGCGAGGAGACCTCGCTCGCCGCGCACCGCCTTGGGCGCGCCATGGCCACGCTCCTTCGTCTGCGCGAGAACGGCTTCCCGCGCGGCGAGGTCATCGAACTGGTGCGGGACGGCTTCATGCCCAAACGCGCCGTCGACATCGACGACATCGATCAGGCCACGCGGCGCGCCGGGATCGCCGGCGGCACGAGCGACGAATTGAAGGGGCTGGCGCGCAACGCCGCCATCGAGGCGTACGTCGTGGTTCTCGCCGAAATCGAATCGCTCGCGCCCGAGGCGACGCTCAGCGCAACCGAGGCGGCTGAGCTCATGACCGGCGCCATGGCGCGATTCCGGATCGAGACCGAGCTCGATCTCGCCGCGGCCGAGGCCATCGACAGGATCGCGGCGACATTCCAGCGAACGAGCAAATGGAACGTCCGCTTCGATGCCGCCACCATCATCGACGCACTCCAGAACGAGACCCTCCGACAACCGACAACCGACAACCGACAACCCCAGGTTTTTTGCTCCGACGTCATGCGCTTCCGCGGCCGCTCCTTCGCGCATCTTTTCGCCATCCGCATGCAGGACGATCTCTTTCCCCAACGGCGCCTCGACGATCCTCTTCTTCCCGATCACGATCGCCGCACGCTCGGCGTGCGCGAGATCGGGGATGGCCGCGATGAGGAACGGATGCTGTTTCAGCTACTTCTCGACGGGGCGGAGACGATTCACTTCTCGTTCTCGGGCGGGGATGGGTTTGGGAAGACGTTGCGGCCGTCGCCGTTGCTGAAGAGCTTCGTGATTGCGCAACAGCCGGAGCGGAAGACGGAGTTTCTCAAGAACTTTGGAGCGGCGTTTACGCGGCGGCGAGACGCCGCCGGGCCAACCGGCGAGACGCCAGCGCTCCGCCTGCGGCAATTACAACTCATCGCGAAGTCCGGCACCCAATCCGTCTTCGACGGCTACCTCTTCGCCGAGCAGGACGACGAAACGATCCGCGCGAAGCTCGCCGCCGCGTTGACGAGTGTCTCGCCAACCCAGCTCGAAGATTTCGGCGAGTGTCCGCAGAAGTTTCTCTACAAGCACGTCCTCGGCGTTCGTGACATCAACGACCCCGAGCACGAGCTGCAGCTCAACGCACGCGACAAGGGGAAGCTCGATCACGGCATCCTGGAGCGCCTCTACCGCGAGCTGGACGACGACGATTTCGACCGCGCCGCCGCCGCGCTGCCGCAGCTCGACGCCGCCATCGGCCGGCGGATCGACGATCTCGTCGACGAAGCCTTCGCCGCCATCGCCCGCGACATCCCGCCGTTCAACCTCACCATGCGCGAGATCGAGCGCGCCGCCACCAAGCGCATCCTTCGGGAGTTCGTGGCGCACGATCTCGCCGACCTCGAAGCCACCGGATTCCGCCCGAAGCACTTCGAGTACCGCTTCGGGAAGACCCGCCATGCGATCGAGTCCGATCACCCGGAACCGTTTGTGATCAACATCGGGGGTCGGAGCAACGTCGTATCCATCTCCGACCCCCGACCTCCGACCCCCGCCTCCCTCGATCTCCGCGTCGACGGCACCATCGACCGCATCGATGTTCGTCCGGACGGCTATCGCATCATCGATTACAAAGGGGGCAAGGCCACGCGGCACAAGGACCTCGGCGGGAAGATCGATCGCGGCGTCCGCCTGCAGCTCGCTCTCTACGCCTTGGCGGTATCGCAGTTCTTCGGCGCCGACGCGTCATCCGTCAGCGGCGCGATCAAGCCGCTCGTCACCAGCGAGACGAACGCCCGAAAATTCGCCTTCGCGCTGGCCGAAAAGGAAACGGCGCTCCGCGAGACGCTCGATCTCTTCGTCACCTCGATCCTCAACGGCATCTTCCCGGCTTTTCCGGCCGACGATGACGCCGACTTCAATGCCTGCAAGTACTGTCCGGTGAATCACTCCTGCCGCACGCGCCACGACTTCGCCGAGAAGTACCTCGTCACACGCCACGGCGAGCCGCGCACGCTCCTCGGCGGAGGCTCGGATTGAGCGCCATCGCCGTTCAGTCAGCGTTCGCATTCGACAAGCCGCGGCGCCGCAATGTCGTCATCGAGGCGGGCGCCGGCACGGGAAAGACGACGGCGATCGTGGCGGAGGTGCTGAAGCTGCTGCTCGGCGACGAGACGCTTTCCCCTGAGCGCATCGTCCTGGTCACATTCACCGAGAAGGCGGCTGGCGAGATCGCTGACCGCATTCACCAGGCGCTGACGGAACTGGCTCTTCGCTTCGACGCCGACGACGATGTGAGCTGGCCCATCGACTCAGCGACACCGCTCTTCGAAGTGCCACCGGGCAAGCGCGACGACTACAGGCGCGCCTGCATCGCGCAACTCGGGCGTATCGAGTCGCTCCGGTCGCAGACGATTCATTCGTTCTGCCAGAGCCTCCTGCGCCAGTTCCCGATCGAGGCCGGACTCGACCCGCAATTCACCATCATCGAAGGCTTCGAGCGCTCGCTGCTGTACGGCGAGCTGTACGACGCCTGGGTCGATGACGAGACCCGCCTCCACCCCACCCCCGAGGCGCGGAGGGATTGGGAAGTGCTGCTCGAACATGTCGGCTACCTTTTCCTCGTCCGCAACATCATCCTGCCGCTCATCGACCGGCGCGATCTTTTTCTCGACGATACCTGCGACCTCGGCGCGCTCGATCTGGTCGAGCACGAGTTGCTCATCGCCATCGAGCGTCTGCGTGTCTGCGATGCCGATTCGGTCGCCGGCATCTGCGACTACCTGCGGGCCAATCCGTCGCCGCGCCGAGGAAGCGACATCGAGACGTGGCTGGAGTATCTGAAGCCGATCGCGAACGTGATCCGCACCAGCGACCTGCCGAAAGGGAGAAAAGCCGAGTTCAACGAGGCCGTGCGCGTCCTGCGTGCGGATAAGGACAAGGGCAACTCCGTCTACGACCGCCTCTCCTCCCACCGCGCCGCCGTGTCGTTGCTATCGATGATGCGCCGCTTCCTTACGTTTCTCGACGAAGAGAAGCGCAAGCGCGGCGTGGTCGACTTCGACGATCTCCTGCTGCGAACGCTGGCCGTGCTCGATGATGAGACCGTCATCGAGCGCGTGCGCGGCCAGTTCGATTTCATTTTCGTCGACGAGTTCCAGGACACCGACCGCGTGCAGGCACGGATCATCGACCGCCTGGCGCGCGACCGCAGCGGTGCGCTCGTCGACGGACGGACGATCGTCGTCGGCGATCCGAAGCAGTCGATCTACGGCTTCCGACGCGCCGACCCGGAGACGTACGACGCCTTCACGCGCGAGCTGATCGCCGCGGGGGCCGAGCATCGCAAGCTCCTCGACCAGTTCCGCAGCCATGCGCCGCTGCTCGACGCCGTCAATGCCATCTTCACGGAGCTCTTCGCCGATGCCGCGCGCGATCCGAATGTGTTTCGTCCGGAGTATCACCGGCTTCGGGCAGCCAGGACAGATGCGGCCGCTGCCGATGCGACCATCACCGTCATCGATGCTCCCTTCGGCGCGCGCGACGACCGCTTCACCGCCGAGGCCGAATCGATCGCGGCGTGGATCGCGGCCCGCGGCGGCGACCTGCGGAAATACGCGCTCCTCTTCCGACGAACGACGAAGCTCGACGACTACCTCGATGTCTTCGAACGGCGCGGCATCCCGTACGTTCTCCCGCCGACGCGTCTCTTTCTCGACCGTCCGGCACCGGTCGACCTGCTGGCCGTACTGCGCGCCATTGCCTTCGCCTTCGACCGCGGTGCCGAGGTCTCCGCCGCGCGGACGCCCTACTTCGCCCTGACCGACGCGGAGATCGTTCGCGCGGACGACACATACGGCGCGTATCTCCAGGTTCTCGGATCCCTTCGCGCCGCCGCGCAACACCTCACGGTCGCGCAGCTCATCGACCTCGTCATCCGTACGTGCGGCATCGAGGCGGTCTACGCGGCGGCGGCCGACGGAATGCGGTCGATGCGGCATCTCGAACACGTCCGGGCCATCGCCTTTGCGTACGACCAGCGCATCGGCGGGTCGGTGCGTCAATTCGTCGATGAGATCTCACGCCGCCGCGGCGATCCGGACGAGATGGAGCCGTCGCTGATCGACGAGGCCGGCGACGCCATCCGCATCCTCACGGTTCATGCCGCCAAGGGGCTCGAGTTCGACACGGTCATCCTCCCCGACCTCGAGTTCCCTCTGAAGTCTGCCGAGGTGTTTTTGGTAGACGAGCCGCATAGCCTCGTGCTCCGCGGACAGGTCGAAACGCTTTCCGCGCACTACGGGCGCGCCGGCGACGTGGCGCTGAAAGAGATCGGCAGCAGGCGGGAGGAGGCGGAGACACGGCGACTCTTCTACGTCGCCGTCACGCGCGCGAAAGCCGAGGTCGTCTTCGTGACGAACGCAAAACCGCGAAAGGAGGGGTTCGCGCGCTATGTGGAGCAGATCTTCGACCTCCCCAACTCGCCCTGGCCGCTCGATCATGGGCGCGTGATCAAAACGATGACGATCGGCGGCGATACCGTTCCGATCGCGTTCGAGCGTTTGCCCACCGAGGGCACCGGAACGCGTACGCGGCGAAGGCTGGCGGATGCCGTGCTCGAAGCGGAGCTGGCGGCCTCGCCGATCGTTGAACCATCATTGCCGGCGCCGGCCCCACTCCCGGAAACGCTTCTTCGTGGTGATGTGCTCATCCGCCGCGCCTCCTCGCAGAAACGGGGAGCCGGAATTCTTCTGCACCGCATCCTGGAGCTCTGGGACGGCAGCCCGACCATCGAGCCACTGCTCACCTCCATCGCCATCGAACAGGGAGCCGACGCCGACACGACCGCGCTCGTCCGCAAGCGCATGGCCACGGTTAGCAAATCGGAGACCTTCCTCCGCATTGCTAGCGCCGAAACGCTCGGCCGCGAGTTTCCTCTGCTGACACCCGCCGGCGAGCGCCGCATCGACCGTTTCCTGCGCGAGAACGGGACCGATCTCATCGTCGATTACAAGAGCGGACGACCGACGGAGAGGCGGGTGGCGCTGGACCGCGAACAGGTTGCGCAGTACTGCCAGGCCATGAGCGCGATCACCGGCAAACGATGCAACGGGCTACTTTGGTACATCGACGTTGATGTAGATGAAGCGATCGAAGTACCGCAACGGTCTTCACTGTCATCCTGAGCCGCCGGAGCTGCGTAATCGCGAAGCGATTGCGCAGCGTAGGACGGTCGAAGGACCCCCAACCTGAAACCCGGAGAGGGCGGCGGAATGTCGACTATTCCACCGCCCAACCGGGATACAACTTGGGGGTCCTTCGACCGTCCTACGCTGCTTCATCGCTTCGCGACTCGCAGCTCCGGCGGCTCAGGATGACAGTGGGGACGACGTGGATAGCACAGACACTCTTGTCTATGCCGGTGCTCGCCGCAACTTACAATCCCCCCATGCCGTTGTACAAAGTCGCGCTCCTCTCTTTTGTCGCCCTGGCCACGATGGTGAACCCGCTGGCGGTCGCGCCGTCGTTCATCGCTTTGACCGACGGCGCCTCGCGAAAGACCCGAGCGAGCGTTGCGTTCGTCGCCGGCATCTCCTGCATCGCCGTCCTCACCGTCTTTTTTCTGGCGGGGAACTATGTCTTCAAATTCTTCGGCATCACCGTGCCGGCGTTTCAGATCATGGGGGGCGTCCTCTTTCTGACGAATGCGCTGCGCAGCCTGATCTCCGATGACCGGCGCGGCTTCAATGCCGGCGGCGAGAAACGGATCGAGGACAGCGACGTGGAGAAGGCCGATATGGATCCGTCGTCGATCGCCATCGTTCCGATCGCCGTACCGATGCTCTCCGGTCCGGGCGCGATCACGTCGGTGATGGTGCTGGTGAACCTCTATCCGGAGATCGAACAGCGCCTGGCCGTGATCGTGGCCATCGTCGCCGTGGGCGCCATCTCCTGGCTGGTACTGCTCTCGGCCGTGCCGCTCTCGCGCATCATCGGCGACCGCGGCCGCGCCGTCTTCACGAAGATCATGTCGCTGCTCCTCGGCGCGATCGGTATCCAGTTCATCATCAATGGACTCAAGCCGGTAGTGATCGAGATGTTGAAGGCGGTGAGGTAGTGGATTCGTCAGGGGAATACAATCGCCAGCATGACCAGGAAACGCATCCTCTTCCTTTGCACGGGCAACGCCGCGCGGAGCCAGATGGCCGAGGGATTGATGAGGGCGTTTCATGGAGATGAGGTCGACGTCGTCTCGGCCGGCTCGAGGCCGGCGGGATGGGTTCATCCGCTGGCGATCGGAGCGCTCGCGGAGATCGGTATCGACATCAGCGACGCGCAATCGAAAGGAGCCGATCAGTTCATCGATCAACGCTTCGACGTCGTCGTCACCGTCTGCGACTCCGCCGCGCAGGACTGTCCCCTCTGGCCCGGCGCGGCGCGGATCGAGCACTGGCCGATCGAGGATCCGACCTTTGGCGATGAAAATGGAGCGGCACGGTTTGCGGCGACGAGGGACGAGCTTCGGCGGCGGATTGAGGAACTGATGGAAACACCCAATGTTGAATGTTGAATGTTCAATGTTGAATGTTCAATGGGCTTCGCGGCTCCGCGCGCAAACTTCATTCAACATTCAACATTCAACACTGAACATTCAACATTGCCTTTAGGGCGACAGCCGCTCCACCACCCAATCCTTCACATCGTTCCGCAGCCGGTACCAGAACCGGTCGTGCAACCGGTCGGCGCGTCCCTGCCAGAACTCGAAGAGCAGCGGGATGACTCGGTAGCCGCCCCAATGCGGCGGCCGCGGGATGGGGACATCGCGATACGTCGTCGACAGCTCCTCGAAGCGGCCATCCAGCGCACCGCGTCCCGCCAGGACACGGCTCTGTTCCGAGGCCCAGGCGCCGAGCTGGCTGCCGCGGGGACGGGTGGCGAAGTACTCGTCCGACTCCTCCTCCGTCGTTCGCACCACCGCCCCCTCGATCCGTACCTGCCGTTCCTGTGATTGCCACCAGAACACCAGCGCCGCGCGAGGATTGTCATGGAGCTGCTTGGCCTTTCGGCTGCAGTAGTTCGTGTAGAAGGCGAAGCCGCGATGATCGAACGCCTTGAGGAGGCAGACCCGCGCCGAGACTTCGCCATCGAGTCCTGACGTGGCTACCGTCATCGCCTCGGGCATGACGATGCCGGCGGCGTTCGCGGCGTCGAACCATCGTCCGAACTGCACGAAAGGATCGGGGTCGAGATCGGTCTCCAATAACGGCGTCACTGAGTGCTCCTCCGCGGAAGATATCGCACGCTCATGCCGGGTACCACTGATACAGAAAAAAATAGACGATCACGCCGGTCACGGAGACATACATCCAGAGCGGGAACGTCCATCGGGCGATGCGCCGGTGCTGCGGCACGCGCATCTTCAGGCCGTTGCGCACCGAGAGGATGGCCATCGGAACGATGGTGATCGCCAGGATCGTATGCGAGATGAGAATCGAAAAGTAGAGCGGCCGCACCCAGCCGGTAGCGGTGAAGCGCGTGACCACGCCATGCCGCAGGATGTGGTTGAGAACGTAGCAGGCCAGGAACACAAGCGACGTCACGCATGCCGCCAGCATGAACCGCTTGTGCCACTGGATCTTCCGTCGCCGGATCAGGATGTAGGCGATGAGGAGCAGCACACCGCTGGTGCCGTTGAGGGTGGCGTTGATCGCGGGGAGGATGGTTTGTATTTGCATCAGTCCTCGCGCAGCAGCGCGTTGATCACTCCCGCGACATGCGCGACCGCATCATCGTTCGTCGCCGCGTAGTAGTCGCGGATGACACCTTTCTTGTCGGCCACCGCGAACTTCACGCTGTGCAGAACCGACTCATTCGCCGAGTCGGTGGCATCGCCGGCGGCGAGCTTGAAACCGTTGATCGACAGGTCGACGATGGTCTTGCGCTCGCCGGTGAGGAACATCCAGCGGGGATCGTTGCGGGCGTAGACGGCGTAGTCGTGGAGAACCTTCGGCGTGTCGCGGATCGGATCGACGCTGATGGAGACGAAGCGCACCGGCGCCTCTTTCGGGATCTTCCTGGTCAGCTTCTGCATCGTGGCCGTCATCATCGGACAGGTGCCTGAGCAATGCGTGAAGATGAAGTCGTAGACCACCACCTGCCCTTTCATCTCGCTCATCCTCACCGGTTTGCCGGCCTCGCTGACGAGCTGGGCCTCGGGGATGGGAAAGAGTTTCGGCAGATCGGATTCGTGGTGGCAGGCAAGAGTAAGGAGGAACGCGGGGAGAAGGAGGCGCCTGGGCATCGGCGCGAAGCGTAGCACGTGATATGAGTGCACCGGCATGGCCTCCGGGTTGGAACAAAAGACCGTCGTCATCACCGGCGCGTCGAGCGGCATCGGCCGGGCAGCGGCGTTGGAATTCGCCCGTCGCGGCGCGGATCTGGTGCTGGCCGCGCGGCGCCAGGAGCTGCTCGACGAGGTAGCCGGCGCCTGCCGTGCGCTCGGCGCCGATTGCCGGACCGTCGTCACCGACGTCACCCTTCGCTCCGACTGCCAGCACCTCATCGACGTCGCCGGCCAAGTCGACGTCCTCGTCAACAACGCCGGCTTCGCCATCTTCGATCCATTCGAATCAGCCAAGGCGGACGACCTCGAGGCGATGATGCAGACGAACTACTTCGGTGCGGTCTGGTGCGCGCAGGCGGTGTTGCCGCAGATGCTGGCCAGAGGGAGCGGAACGATCGTCAACGTCGCCTCCATCGCCGGGATCATGGGGTACGCGCGGATGGGCGGTTATTGTGCAACGAAATTCGCCATGATCGGCTTTTCCGAGACGCTGCGCGACGAGGTCCTCGGGCGCGGCGTGCGCGTGGCCATGGTCTGCCCCGGCACCGTCGAAACGCAGTTCTTCGTGAAGGCCGAACGCGGCAAGATGCCGGGCGCATCGCGCCTGATCCTGGCCATCAAGCCGGAGCACGTGGCCCGAGCCATCGTCCGGGCCGCCCAGGATGGGAAGTACCGGCGCATCCTGCCGGTTGGAGCGGCCCTGTTCATGAGACTCAAAGAAGCCTTCCCTCGGCTCGCGCACGTGCTGATGCGGCGCGTCTCGTCGGTGCTGGAGAAACATTGATGAAGCGCAAGGCTCCGGTGACGATGGCGCTGCTGGTGATCATCGCCATCGTCTTCGCCTACGAGGTGCTGACGAAGGCGTACACCAGCGACGAAACGATGGTGGCGATGGGAGCGATCGTGCCTGGTCTCGTACAGCGCGGCGAGTTGTGGCGCCTCATTGCCTCGATGTTCCTTCACGGCGGCTGGCTGCACTGGCTGGCGAACTCCTGGGCCCTCTACCAGCTCGGCACGCTGTACGAAGTTCTCTTCGGCTCGAAGCGCTTCGCCCTGATCTACTTCTCGACCGGCATCATCGCCGGCCTGGCCAGCTCGATGTACAACCACGGGCCCGCCGTCGGCGCCAGCGGAGCCATCTTCGGGATCCTGGGCGCCTTCATCTTCTCCATCCGGCGATCGCCGGTCTATCGTCATCAGCCGTGGACGCGCGGCCTCATCGGCCAGCTCGTCTTCTGGATCGTCGTCAACATCGCCATCGGCTACTCGCTGCCGTTCATCGACAACGTAGCGCACATGGGCGGCCTGATCTCGGGCCTGCTCATGGGTCTGATCCCTCACCGCGTTCCGCCGCCTCCGCCGCGGGACAGCGTGATCGATGTAGGGACGTTCGACCAGCCGGCGCAGTAGGTACGCGGTCTCGCGGTCCCGGGGTTGCGCGGTGGTTGGGCAATCGGGCAGCGTCCTTGCGTCCAGACACCGCGAGACCGCACAACAATCGAGACCCCGAGATCGTAACCCGCATTTCTCACACGCTGAGTGAAATTGCCGCCACCCTGTTGGTGGCGAACTTGCGACGATGTGGAGTTGTGTGAGCGGTTCGTTCTCGGAAATACCTCCAATCGAGAGCCCTTCTCCCCCAGCGCTTTTCAGCTGGGGGAGAAGGTGGCGAAGCCGGATGAGGGGGCGTTTCACGAGTACGTCATCGCGCGCCTTCGAGCGCTCTCGGACCAGCATCGGTAAATCGCGCATTTCCCGTAAACGCCCCCCTCATCCGCCTTCGGCACCTTCTCCCCCCACAAGAAACCGTGGGGGGAGAAGGGCTCTCGACGAAGGGAGTGGCAAGCTCTCGAGGAACAATTCAAGTGAGCGTGTGAGAAATGCAGGGTAACCGCCCTCAACTCCGCCGCAAAACCAGCCTCAAATCCTGCCCGCCGAAGACCCGTTCGTTCAGCGCGTCGACCAGCCCCCGCATCTCTTCGCTCGTGGCCACGAACCGATTCGCTTCCGGGAAAGGATGAATGGGGCGGATGTCGCCGACCGCGAACCCATTCTCCCGCCCAAGCAGAACCAGCGCGGCGGGATGGCGCGGCGCCAGGTGCGTCGGGTCGCGCCAGAACTCCGAGGCGCTGACGGCCAGCGATTCGGCGTTCGGCGTTTCGATGATCAGCAGCCCGCCAGGACGCAATACCCGCGCTCCCTGGGCGAAAAGCGAAAAAAGCGCATCGACCGGCAGATGCTCGACGACGTGCATCGCCACGATGGTACCGATCGATGCGTCCGTGATGTTCGCGAAACATCCCGGCACGCCGGCCACTGAAGCGTCGATGCCGCGGGCAACAAGATCGGCAACTGAGCGCTCGTTCGTGTCGAAGCCGCGCGCGGCGATGCCGGCATCGCGGCAGGCCAGCAGAAACTCGCCGCGGCCACAGCCGACGTCGATGACGGGCTGCTGTTCGCGGGCCATAGCGACGTAGTCCGCTGCGTCCACGGGACCGCGCAGCCCGTCCTCCAGACGGCGGTAGAGAAAGTCGCTGGTGAGTGCTGAAGATGCCATGATCGGATTGGTCACATCGCGTACCCGGACCGCGACCGTTTCGATCTTCTGATCGAGCGCCGCGATCAGCGAATCATTGCGCTTCGCCGCGATCGGGATCAGCTCGTGGATCTTCTTCAGCTCCGCGGCCAGCGACTCGTCGGCGGCGCGGACGTCGCGCTGCACGTTCTCGATGTCACCCTTCAATTCGAGGCGCCCGTGGGCGATGTCGTCGCGCAGGCCGGTGAGGAGATCGAGCAGCACCACGTTGAAATTGCGCTGCCGCTCCTCCTCCGCCTCCACCGACCGGTTGACCAGACGGCGAAAAAACCGGAAGAGAAAATCGAGGCGCGACGGCCGCGGCCGAAACCGGCGATCGTTGAGCCAGACATCGCGCCACCCATCGGCACCCGACGGCGGAGCATCGACGAAACGGTCGTCGCTCATGGCTGCGGAGGATACAGCAGCAATGCGTTTGCCCAGAGAGAACAAGAGCTTGCGCTTCCCGATATCGAGAGTCCTTCTCCCCCAGCGCTTTTCAGCTGGGGGAGAAGGTGCCGAAGGCGGATGAGGGGGCTGTACTTGCCATGCCCCCTCGCCTGCATCCAGGTTTATTTGCGGCTACACCTCGCTGTGCGGCCTTGAGATTACCTACGCTTCTGCTTCGGCGGCCGGAGCGGCCGGAGCCGCCGCGGCCTTCGGAGCGGGCGCCTCTTCGATGATCGATTCCTTCCCCTCGGGGATGACTTCGACCTGAATGTGGGCGGCCACTTCGCGGTGCAGGCGCACTTCGACGTCGTGCGTGCCGACGCTCTTGATCGGATGCGCCAGCTCGATGCGGCGCTTGTCGACCTCGATGCCCTTGGCCGTCAACGCATCGGCGATGTCGTTGGTGGTTACCGAGCCGAAGAGGTTGCCGTGATCGCCGACGCGCTTGTGGATGACGATCTTCATCCCCTTCACGCTGTCGGCTGCTTTCTGCGCCGCGGCTTTTTCCTGGTCGCCGAGCGCGGCCCACTTCTTGCGCTCCTGCTCGATCGACTTGAGGTTACCGGGCGTTGCTTCGCGCGCCAACTGCTTGGGCAGCAGGAAATTGCGCGCGTAGCCATCCTTGACCGTCACGACGTCGCCGCGGCTGCCAAGGCCGCGGATTTCGTCAATGAGAATGACTTTCATCAGAGTGATCCTTTCGATTGAAATGTCGGAAATCGAAAAACGAGTCGAATAGCCCCACGATGGATAGCGGCAGAATCGAGATTCCGGTCAGCGTCAGCACGCCGAGAATCGTCCACACGAACAGCGATCCCATCACTCCCGCTCCCGTCGCCGCGACGAACGATCGAACGATCGCCAGCCCCTGCAGGAAGTAGAGAAATGCCACCACGGTGAGAACGTTCGCGCCGATCTGCCGTGCCATCCCGCTGGCCAACGGCGTAAGACCGCCGATGACGAACACGAAGAGCAGCCATTCGGGGAGCGAGAGAAAACGAAAACGATAGGGAGTGGGCTCCGCGGTACGCCGCAGGGCCACGTCGCGCCAGGCCCGGAGCCGTCCGAGCATGACCAGGCTGAAGACAAAAAAGATCGTGATGTAGATCAGCAGAATGCCCGGCAGACAGTAGGAGGCGAGCTCCATCCACGTTCGGACAAAACTGACGGCATCGGGAGGAAGTCCCGCCTTCTGATAGTTGGCCACGACCTTCGTAGCCGTGTCGTGCAGGTCCGCGATCTGCGTCGCGTATGGGGAAAATCCGGCCGCCGTCCGCATGGCCAGTTCCGTGGCCACCAGGCCGGCGATGCTGAACACCAGCGCGACGAGCAGCACGCGGCCGAACTTCTCGCCGCGCTCCACCATCGGCAGGACGGCCAGAGCGGGCACGCCGATGGCCAGAGAAAATCCGAGCAGTGAGGCGAAGGTCGACAACCTCTCGGCCGGCGTCACGCCGGCCGCGGACGGGTAAAGCAGCAGCGCCACCACAACCGCCGAGAGCACGAGCAGCAGCCAGGCCGCGCGCCGTCCGTTGCGGAGCCCGCAATGGAGCAGCGACGCCGGAAGGAAGACCACCAGCGGTGGAACGAACATCAGCGCGGTGACGATCGTGTAGCCGGCCATGCTGCGGACCCGCTTTCCGAACGACCGCGCCGGTATCGTAGCCGGCTGGTCATGCTGCAGAGACGTCTCGGTCATTTAGGTGTTGGTATCAGTCGGTCGCGAACGGAAGCATGGCCGCGATGCGGGCGCGCTTGATCGCGTTCTGGAGCTTGCGCTGATGCAGCGCGCACGTTCCGGAGATACGGCGCGGAAGGATCTTCCCCCGCTCCGGGATGAACTGCTGCAGCGTCTTGATGTCTTTGTAGTCGATGTACTCGAGCTTCTCGACGCAGAACTTGCAGACGCGCTTGCGGCGAAAGAAGAACTTCTTCTTGCCGCCCTGCGCTCCGCCGGGTCCGCCGGAGCCGCCGCGGCCACCGGAATCGCGGCCACCGCCGCCACCACCAGGTCGTCTCATTTCAGTTGCCATGTTGGTCTCCTCTCCTTATTCAGCCGGCGCCGCTTCGTCGGGCGCGGGCGCTTCCATGGCCTCGGCGGGAGCCGCGGCCGAAGGGCTGGCCGCGAACGACGGGGCCGGCCGGAGGCGTTCCTTCTTCGGATTGCGCTTGGCCAGCTTCTCGGCGCGCTTGTGGTCGAGATCCGTGCGCACGATCATGTGCCGCAGGATCCGGTCCGAGTTTTTCATCCGGCGGTCGAGCTCACTGAGCCCGGCCTCGGTCTCGAACACGAGGAGCTGGTAGTTGCCTTCGTTGAACTTCTGGATGGGATATGCGAGACGGCGCCGCCCCCACGCTTCTTCATGCGTGAGCTTCGCGCCTGTCCCCTCGGCGATACGCTTGAATTCTGTCGTCAGCGTCGTCGCCTCTTCCTCCGGTACTTGCGGAGAAAGGATGAACAGGACTTCATAAGTCCTCATAAATCCTCCTTCTGGCCTAGCGGAGCCTCGCCTTCTGCGATGGCTCAAGGAGCTGCCCAGATTGTCAAAAGAATGTCCGGCCGCGGATGGACCGGGCCGGCAAGGATACGCAAAGGGGTGGGTGGGAGCAATTATTTCAGCCGCCAACGGAGCGCGTTGGCGTCCCGCCGGCTGGCCGGGCGGCCGTCTCGGCTCCCGATCGGCGGAGCGACGAGCTCGTAGCCGCTGGGAACAAGCGATTTTGGGGGATTTTTACGAATAAACTCTGGAAATTACTTCAGCCTCGGCTATCTATTCCATCAAACCGCCTGAAAAGGGAGAGACGTCATGAAACGCGCATGCATCGCACTGCTCTTGCTCACGGTCGCTTGCACGAAACTTCCCGTGCCTCAGAACGTCCCCTTCACCTTCGCCGATCAGGGATGGACGGACGCCGAACGCCAGCGGTTCTATCATGAGTCCCAGGGAACGCGGCTGCTGCCCTATGCCTGGTTCCTGGCACTCGAGCAGCCCGACAGCAGCCAACTGTTACGCGACCCTGAGTACATGGCGCGATTCCGCTTCCTCCCCGATGCGAACCCGCAATGGAATCCCGATCTTCTGCCTGTCGGCTTCACGAAAACGAAAGACCTTAAGGGCGAGGAATGGGTAGGCCTCACCTGCGCCGGCTGTCACACCGCGCAGATCAACTACCACGGTCAGGGATACCGCATCGACGGCGGTCCGGGCCTGCAGCACGTCAACCGATTCGCACAGTACATGGGGCTATCCCTCGGCGCCACGCTGCTCGATCTTTCGAAATTCGACCGCTTCGCCAAGCGGGTGCTCGGCGCAAACGACAATCTTGAAACCAGTCTCCAGCTCCGCGACGCCGTGACCAAATTCGCGAACTCGATGATCGCCACGGCGATGACCGCCCAACGCCTGCGGCTCTTCCCGGTCGCGGACGGTTACGGGCGTCTCGATGCCCTCGGCGGCGGGAGCAATCTCATCCTGCCGCAGCTCGCCCCCGGCGACGTCAACTATGCCCCCGCGGACGGCAACGTCAGCTATCCGCATCTCTGGATCGCTCCGCGGTACGACTGGGTGGAGTGGAACCGCTCGATTGCCCAGCCGATGACGCGCAACATGGCCGAGGCTCTCGGCGTCAACGCCGACCTCGTTCTGCAACCCGTCGGCGTTCTTCCGCAGTTCAGCTCATCGGTGGACGTCAACTCCCTTTTTTGGATCGAGCAGCAGATCGAGAAACTGCAGCCACCGAAATGGCCTGAGTCGCTCTTTGGTCCGATCGACCAAGCCCTGGCGGAGCGCGGCCGGCTGATCTACGAAGCGAAATGCGCGAGCTGCCACGCCATGACCGAGATGGTGGAGGAGAACGGTCACAAGTTCATCAAGACCCGGCTCTACTCGTTCGACGAGATAGGCACCGATCCAATCGACGCTAAGAACTTCAACGAGCGCCGTGTCAATGCCTCCTTGCTTGGCTGGGGAACGAATGTACCGGCGCACGAGATCGTAAACAGGCTCTCCACCAGCGTCATTACGCTGCAGTACAACCAGATGAACAAGACTCCCGAGGAGCGGCTGCGTATGGACGGTTATCGCGCCAGCCGCCTCGAGGCGCCGCTCGGCTATGGCACACGGCGGCTCGACGGCGCCTGGGCAACCGCGCCCTATCTGCACAACGGCTCCGTCCCGAACCTGTACGAGCTGCTCCTCCCGGCGGCGAAGCGTTCGAAGACATTTTATACCGCCAACCGCGACTTCGATCCGAAGCACCTCGGCTACCAGTCGCACCGGATGGCCGGCGCCACAAAGTTCGACACATCGCTGCAGGGCAACAGCAACAGCGGTCACGAGTTCAGCAACACCAGCGGCCCCGGCGTCCTCGGCCCCGAGTTGTCCGAAGCCGAACGCTGGGCAATCATCGAATACATGAAAACGAAGTAACGCGTTCGTTCTCGGCAGTACCTCCAATCGAGAGTCCTTCTCCCCCAGCGGTTTCTTGCTGGGGGAGAAGGTGCCGAAGGCGGATGAGGGGGCGCTTCACGAGTACGTCATTCGCGCACCTTCGAGCGCTCTCGGACCAGCGTCGGTAAATCGCCCATATCTCGTAAAGCGCCCCCCTCATCCGGCTTCGCCACCTTCTCCCCCCGCAAGAAACCGCGGGGGGAGAAGGGCTCTCGACAAAGGGAGTGGCAATGCCCTCGAGGGAACAAATTCAAGTGAGCGTGTGAGAAATGCAGGTTAACCGAAGGTTAACCGAGGTTAACCGCGGCAACGGGACGCACGCGGGGCCAGCCGGCGAGACACCAGCGCTCCTCCCTCACTTCAAATACTGCGCGAACCAGTTCACGTACTGCCGTTCGATCTCCGTTCCGTGGATCGGGTCCTCGGGGGAGTGTCCGCTGACGGGGAAGGCGATGAACTTGACCGGCACTCCGTTGTCCTTCAGCGCGTAGTACATCTGGTACGACTGCGTGATCGGCACGCGGACGTCGCCGGTGTCGCTCATGATCAGGGTTGGCGTCCGGATCTTTGACGCGTAGGTGATCGGCGACTGTTCGACGTACTTCTTCATGTTGTCGCCGACGAACGGCGAGCCCCACGTCAGGCGGCGCCCGAGGCTGCTGTCGGAGAGGGCGTACTCGTCGAGGAGATTGTTCACCGCGGCGCCGGAGACGGCGGCCTTGAAGATCGGGTAGTGGCCGATCATCCACGACGTCATGTAGCCGCCGTACGACCAGCCGCCGACGGCGATGCGGTTCTCGTCGATGAAGCCGCGCTTCTTCAGAACCTCCACGCCGGCGAGGACGTCGCGGCCCGGACCGGCGCCGGCGTCGTCGCGGATGGCGCGGGTGTACGTGTTGCCGAGGTTGTCGCTGCCGCGATAGTTCGGCTGGAAGACCACCCACCCCTTCGCTGCCAGCGACTGCGGAATGGTGGCGAATGACACGGTCGAGGCCGAGCGCGGACCGCCGTGGATGTAGAGCACGAGCGGGTACTTCTTCGCCGCGTCGAAGTCGGGCGGATACGTCACCACGCCGTCTTCGTCGAAGCCCTCGAACTTCCAGGTCACCGGCTCCGTGCGGCCGAGCTGCATCGAGGCCACCACAGCATCGTTGAGGTGCGTGAGCTGCCGTGGCGCGGCATCGAGCGACGCCATGACGTAGAGCTCGCGAGGGTGCGACGGCGTCGATCCGGTAAAAGCGATCGTTCCGTTCTTCGCCACCGAGACGTCGATCCAGTAGCTGAAGTACGGCTCGACCTCGCCGAGGTTGATGCGCCGGGCAGGACCATCGAGAGGCTGCAGCCAGAAGGCGGTCGACGTCGCATCGTGGCCGCCGGTGATGAAGGCCTTGCCATCGGGCAGCCAGACCGTGCGATAGACATTGCGGTCGAGACCCTTGGTGACTTCGAAGCCCATGCCGCCGCCGGCCGGAGCCAGCCAGATGGAGTTCTCGCTCCCCGGCTCGCTGCCGCGGGCGTGCCAGTAGGCGATGTGCGTGCCGTCCGGCGTAAAGACCGGCTGCGTCTCGTCGAGATCGCGCGTGGTCAGGCGCTGCACACTCCCCGAGGCGACATCGACGAGGGCGATGCGGTTGCTGTTCGGCGTACCGCCGTGCGGCGTGTCGCGCCGCGTGATGGCGATGGTCTTTCCGTCCGGCGACCACGCCAGAGGCGACGGTGCCGGGCCGGGAGGATGGGCCACCGGCAGGCTCCACGAGCCGCTGGTCAGACGGCGCGCTTTGTCGCCCCCTGACGACGCGGAGACGAGCCAGATGTGCGACGGCGTGGGAGCGGTGGTGTTGAGATAGTCGTCGTCGCCGATCTCGAAGGAACGATTCCCCTTCTCCTCGTTCGGCACCGGATCGTCCGAGGTAACGAACGCGAGTTGGGCGCCGTCCGGACTCCACGCGTATTGCTGCACCCCGCGCGCGGCATCGGTGATCCGCCGTGCTTCGCCTCCACGCGCCGGCAGGATCCAGATCTGCCGTTTTGCGTCGCGCTCACTCGAGGCGTTGGCCAGGAAGGCCAGTTGCGAACCGTCGGGCGACCAGCGCGGCGCGGCCACTCCTCGCCTGTCATAGCTGAGCTGGCGCTGCTCGCCGGTGGCCACGTCGATCATGAAGAGATCGCCGTCGTAACGGTTCTCCTTCACGTTTGCTCTCGTGACGACGGCGGCGATCGACTTGCCGTCCGGCGAGATCTGCGGGTCGTTGAGATTGGCGATGCGGAGCCGGTCCGACGGCTGCCAGCGCTGGGCCTGCCCGATCGCGGCGATGAACAACAACGCGACGAAGATTCGTTTCATGGCGGGGATGGTACAACGGGGTTGCTGGGTTGCTGTGGTACTTGGTTGCGAGGTCTCGCGGTTGCGAGGTCTCGCGGTGTTTCTCCATCGCAACCCTACCGCGAGACCGCGAGACCCCGAGACCCCGCAACCAGTCAACCCGGCACCCTACGGAATCGGCTACGCTCTACAAACCAGGAGGCTCCCTCATGCAACCAGTCATCGTCCGTTCCGGCAAGTCGCTGCGCAACGACATCGAAGCAGGTCCGCATCACATGATCGCCGATGAACCGGCAAGCGCGGGAGGCACCGAAGCCGGGCCGACGCCGTACGACTTCCTCGCCGCCGCCCTCGGCACCTGCACCTCGATGACACTGCGGGTCGTGGCCACGAAGGAGAGCATCCCGCTCGAAGGGGTCGAGATCACCGTCGAGAACGACCGGATGCACGCCAAAGACTGCGCCGACTGCCTCACCGCGTCCGGCTACATCCATCGCTTCACCGTAGCAATCAAGCTCATCGGGACCCTGACGCCCGCGCAGAGGGAACGGATGCTCGACGTGGCCAGGCGCTGCCCCGTTCACAAAACGCTCACCTCGGAGATCCGTATCGACGAGCGCCTCGTCGAGTGAGTGGCACACTTCTTCTACCAGAAGAGGCAGATCGAGTTTGACATGGCACAGAGTCAGGAAGAGCAACTCCAGAGGGTACTGGTCGCCGACGACGACCAGTCGATCCGGCAGCTCGTCTCGACGATCGTGAAGCGCGAGCGCCTCGCCGTCGACGTCGCCGCCGATGGCCTGGAAGCGATCGAGTACCTCAAGAAGCATCAGTACGCCGTCATCCTCCTCGATCTGATGATGCCGCGAATGGATGGGTTCGGCGTCATCGAGTGGATGAAGCACAATCCGCCGCTGATCAAGCCGATCACCGTCGTCATCACCGCCTACGCCGATCAGCGGTTCAAGGAAGTCGACGCGGAGCTCGTCTCCGGCGTCCTGCACAAGCCTTTCGAAGTGGCCGAGCTCGGCAGCCTCGTCCGCGCCTGTGTGGTCGGATTCAACGACGAGCTGCGGCATCAGCTCTTCGTCTCGAAAGACCGGGCCATTCGAACGTTCGTTCGCGGAGAGGATTCGTAGGACGGGGTTCCGCGGTCTCGCTTCGAAATCCGAACGTTTTCTTCGAAATCGGCATCTTTTGTTCGGGATCCTGATCTTTTGTTCGGAATCCTGATCTTTTGTCCGGAATCCTGATCTTTTGTCCGGAATCCTGATCTTTCGTTCGAAATCCTGATCTTTCGTTCGAAATCCTGATCTTTCGTTCGAAATCGGCATCTTTTGTTCGAAATCCTGATCTTTCGTGCGAAATCTGCATCTTTTGTTCGAAATCCGAATCTTTTGCTCGAAATCCGAATCTTTTATTCGAAATAGGAATCCTTTGGCATAAAAAAGTAGATGACGATTTCAGAATCGGTTCCAAAACCGGTGAATTGCTTCTCGACTCTCCGAGACCGCGCAACCGTCCTACGCGGACCAGTTCTCCATCCAGTACTGCAGAATAACCAACGCCCACAACGGCTTGGCGTTGTTTGCCTGGCCGCTGCGATGCGCCGAAAGCAGCGCGCCGACGTGGCGTTCGTCGAGCAGTCCCTGCGCCTGCAGCCGCTCCGGTGCAAGGAGACGATCGACTTCGGAGCGCAGTCCTTCGTTGATCCAACTGGCGATGGGGACGCTCAGTCCGCGCTTGCGGCGATAGATCACGCTCTTCGGCAGCCAGCGTTCCGACGCTTTCTTCAGGACCCACTTCGTCTCGAAACGGTGCAGGCGCAGGCCGGGAGGGAGCGACAGCGCGAAACGGGTCACATCGCGGTCGAGGAACGGCGCGCGGGCTTCGACCGACGACAGCATCGTGGCCCGGTCGACTTTCACCAGCAGGTTGTCGCGGAGATAGCTTCGGTAATCGAGCAGCATGGCCCCGGTCAGCGGATCGCCGTTCGAGGCGACGGGCAGATCCGGCATGTCGTTTCCGAGCTTGTAGACGGACGGCGACAGCCCCGTCCCGAACCATGCCAGATGCCTCTCGATCCACGGCTTCTCGGCGTCGGAGACGAAGCGTTTGAGCAGAAACTCGATGGTCACCTTCTTCGTCGATGACGGCACGCGCTGCACGGCCCGCCGCAATGTCGCGCGCACGAACGACGGCAATGCGTCGTACATCGGCGCGACCTTGTGGCCGATGTAGGTCGGATAGCCGCCGAACAACTCATCCGCTCCTTCGCCGCTGAGGATGACCTTGACGTGCTGCCGCGCCGCCCGCGCCAGGAGAAAGGTCGGCAGGATGGCCGGATCGGCCAGCGGTTCGGCCACCCCTCGTACGACGCACTGCAGCGCCTCCAGCAACGTCTCGGCATCCGTCCGCACCGGCACATAACGCGTCCTGATCCGTTTCGCCAGCTCCTCGGCGACAGGACTCTCGTCGTACGACTGTTCCGCGAATGCGGCGGAGTAGGTGTGAACCTTGTCGACACCGATGAACTTCGCCGCCAGTGTGGCAAGGATCGACGAATCGAGTCCGCCGCTGGTGAAAACGCCGACCGGTACATCGGCCATGACCTGCTTCTCGACCGCGCGCTCGACGAGGCGTTGCGTTTCGGCCACGGCGTCCCGCGCGTTGACGCGCTCGATACGAAAGGATCCGGCATCCCAGTAGCGAACGGTCTCCTCGGAGCCATTGCGGAACCGGATGAACGTTCCCGCCTCGACGCGGCGGACGTCGCGGAACGGCGTGCGCGGCTCGGGGATGTACCCGAGGCGAAGGTACTCACCGATGGCGATCGGATCGAGCTCGCGGCTGATGTCAGGATGCCGCAGAAGGCATTGCAGCTCCGAGGCGAAGATCACCTCGCCTCGAGGCTTCGCGTAGAACAAAGGCTTCTCGCCAGCCCGGTCGCGGGCCAGGATCAGTTGCTGCGTCCGCGCATCCCAGATGGCCACGCCGAACATCCCATCGAGCTCCGGGATGGCGGCCACGCCGCGCTCGAGATACAACGGCAGGATCGTTTCCACGTCCGACTTCGAGCGATACGGATAGTCCGGATAGCGGGCCCGGATCTCCGCGGCGTTGTAGATCTCGCCGTTGCACTCCAGCCACACCTCCGATCCCGGTGACGCGAACGGCTGGTCGGCGCGCTCGTGAAGATCGATGATGCGCAGCCGCTCGGTCCCGATCACCGCCTGCGGACGCGTGAATTCCGCGTGCCCGTCCGGCCCGCGATGCCGCAACGCCTCGCCCATGAATCCGAGGACCTCGGGGTACCGCAGCGCCGCCCCCTCCGCGACCATTCCATAGATGCCACACATCGGGGCGACTATAACTCGCGTTGGAGCGCTGGCGTCTCGCCGGCTGGCTCGGGGGCGTCTCGCCCCCGATCTGGCAAGATTCCAACAGTTGCGTGAGCCTATTCAGCGGCGAGACGCCGCCGAGCCAGCCGGCGAGACGCCAGCGCTCCGGGCTGCGCTTCTCCTTAAACCACCCCGCGGTAGAAATACGCAATACCAAACGTCAGCGCGCGAACGTCGATCGACGTGAACCGCGCCGCCCCCCGCATCATGGCCACGAACTCCTCACCGCACGGAAACCGTGCTGCCGACGATTCGAGATATTCGTACGCGTCGCGCTCTCCGGTCACGGCGCCGCCGAGGCGCGGGAGGAAATGGCGGCGGTAGGAATCGTAGAGGGTGGAAGCGAAGCGGCCGGACGGCTGGCCGAACTCCAGCACGATCACCCGTCCGCCGGGGCGGACCACGCGCGCCAACTCGGCGATCGCCTTCATGGGATCGCCGACGTTGCGGATGCCGAAGGAGATGCTGGCGATGTCGAAGGCAGCGTCATCAAACGGCAAGGCGGTCACGTCGGCGACCTCGAAGGTGATCGCGCGCGACTTCTTCCGCGCCAGCGCGATCATCTCCGGCGTGAAATCGGTTCCAACCACCCGCCCGTTGCCGACGGCCTTCTTGAACGCGATCGCCAGATCGCCCGTACCGGTCGCACAGTCGAGGACCGCATCGCCACCCTTCGCACCGGACCATCGCACCGCCCTGCGCCGCCAGAGGTGATGCACGCCCGCGGACATGACGGTATTCGCGCGGTCGTAACGTCCGGCGATGGAGCCGAACATGGATTGAATGCGGGTGGGGTCGGGTCCTGTGTAGGGGGTTATTGGGTTGCTGGGTTGCGCGGTTGCTGGGTCGGGTTGCGCGGTCTCGCGGTCTCGCGGTCTCGCGGTCTCGGAACGGTTCACGCCCGGCATCCTAGCAATTCCTCTCAGCAACACAGCAACCAAGCAACGAAGCAACCCAGAGACCCCGCAACCGCGAGACCGCGAGACCCCGATACAATCCCCCCCATGTCCCACGACTTCGCCTTCATCCAGACCGCGCCGGGGCGGGTCTTCGTCGGATGGGGGCCGTTCGAGCAGCTACCGTTCCGGCGGCCGGAGCGGCCGGCGTTCTTCATCGCCGATTTTTTTCTCGATGATCCCCATCCGTGGCGGCATCCGGCGGCATGGGAGGAGATGACGTTCGACGAGCTGGCCGCGCGCTTCGACGATTGCGGCGCGCCGCGCGTGGCGTGGGATGCTCCCTCGCTCCCTGACTTCACTGCGCTCTTCGATTCCGCGCACGCGGCCATGGTCCGCGGCGAGTTTCAGAAGATCGTTCCGGTGATCTTCGAATCGGGGCGCTTCGTGGAGCGCGGCGACTGGTGGCGCTGGTTCTTCACGCGATTGAGCCTGTTGCCGCCCGGCATGCGCGCCTACGGCTATTCGTACCAGAACCACGGGATGATCGGCGCGACCCCCGAGCTGCTGTTCGAAGCGTACGCGCGCGGCTACCGGACCATGGCCTTGGCGGGAACGCGCCCTGTCGCCCGTGCCGAAGAGCTGGCGCGCGATCCGAAAGAGCTCCGCGAGCATCGCTTCGTCGTCGACGACATCGTGCGGCGTCTGGCGCCGTTCGGCAACATCGAGATCGGTCCGCTGGGGACGTTGCGTCTGCCCAAGATCGCGCACCTCATCACGCCGATTTTCTTCAGCGAGAGCGGCGGGTCGGAGCGGATGTCGTTCTCCGAAATGGTGCGCCGCCTCCACCCCACCGCCGCCCTCGGCGTCTCCCCGCGCAGCGAGGCCGGCGAGCGCTGGCTGCGCGAGGCTGACCGCGGCGTGAAGCGGCGCACGTTCGGCGCGCCGTTCGGACTGGAGCGCGAAGACCGCTCCGCGCTGGCCCTGGTGGCCATCCGCAATCTCGAGTGGAGCGGCGAGCGCGTGCGCGTCGGTTCCGGCGCCGGGATGCTGATGGAAAGCCGCGTGGAGCGCGAGTTCGAAGAGCTGCGCGAGAAACGCGAGCAGGTGAAGGCGCTCTTCGGCGTGGCCGCGCACGTCGAAGCATTCGCATGACCAACATCGCCGAAGCGCGGCGCGTCATCGAGCAGGCCTGCCGACTCGGCGCCGCCGACTTCTGCGTCTGCGCCGGCTCGCGCAACGCACCGCTGCTGGCCGTTCTGGGTGCCTCGGATCTGCGAATCTACTCCTTCGTCGACGAACGCTCCGCCGCTTTCTACGCCCTCGGCCGCGCCAAGCGGACCGGCCGCCCTGTCGCCGTCGTCACCACCTCCGGCACCGCCGTCGCCGAGCTTCTCCCCGCCGCCGTCGAAGCGCACTACTCGGGAACGAAGCTGATCTTTATCACCGCCGACCGCCCCGCGCGATACCGCGGCACCGGCGCTCCGCAAGCGATCGAGCAGGAAGAGATCTTCGGCGTGTACGCGGGCGGGTCGGTTCTTCATATCAATATTGAGTTTGATGAGCCGCTGATCGACGAGGTTGCGGGGTCGCGCGGTTTCGAGGTCTCGCGGCAGGAGACCGACGACGCGGCCAATCATGCTGACACCCCGAGACCGCGCAACCGCGAGACCCCGCAACCCCTCCCTTTCACGCGCCCACTCGTGATCCTCGGCGGCCTGGCACCCACCCACCGCGACCGCGTCCGCGCGTTCGCGCTGGCGCTGAACGCACCGGTGTACGCCGAACCGCTCTCCGGTTTGCGTGAAGATCCGGCGCTCGCGCATCTGCTCATCACAGCGGGAGAGCGGATGATCGGACGGGGCAATTTCGATGGCGTGATTCGCATCGGCAACGTGCCGTCGCTGCGCTTCTGGCGCGATCTCGACGAGTCGCGCCGCGATCTCCCGCTGCTGAGTTTCAGCGATCTGCCGTTCACCGGATGCAGCCGCGGCGAGGTTCATCCGATCGAAACGCTGCCGGTCGATGTGACGCCGCGCGAGCGCGATGAGCGTTTCTTCTCTGACGATCATTCACGGGCCGCATCCATCGCTGCAATCCTCGATGATGAGCCTCAATCCGAATTGGCGATGGTCCGCTCGCTGTCGCGCACGATTCCCGCCAACGCCCGCGTCTACCTCGGCAATTCGCTTCCGATCCGGGAGTGGGATCTCGCCGCCACACGCGAGCCGCGCGGCGTCATCATCGAAGCCAACCGCGGCGCGAATGGCATCGACGGGCAGCTCTCGACATTCTTCGGCCAGTGCGATCCGTCGCGTCCCAACATCTGCGTCGTCGGCGATCTGACGGCGATCTACGACGGCAACGCCCCCTGGATCGTCCCGCAGCTCGATGCCGGCATCGACTGGCGCATCGTCATCATCAACAACGGCGGCGGACGGATCTTCAGCCGCGTCCCCTCCCTCCGCAAACTCGATCCGGCCATGCGCGAACGGATGATCGAAAACAGTCACACCCTGCGCTTCGATCACTGGGCCGCCATGTGGAGCATCGAAGACCGCGTCACGGAGCTTCGCCCCGACGCCGACTCCACCCGCCGCGCCTGGGAACGCTACGACGCCCTATGGTGATCACCTGCCTCCACGGTTTCCTCGGCAACCCCCACGACTGGGACTTCCTCCGCGACGCCGGCTTCGCCATCGAGACCCCTCCCCTCGACGCCATCCCCCCACACGGCGACACCCTCCTCGGCTACTCCCTCGGCGGCCGCCTCGCGCTGCATGCGTTGCTGGCCGGTGCACAGTACAAGCGCGCCATCTTCGTCTCGACAGGACTCGGCATCGAAGGCGATGACGCGCGTGCCGAACGTCGCATTGCTGATGAAGCCTGGGCCCAGCGGTTCGAGTCGGAAGACTTCGATTCGGTCCTGGCCGCCTGGAACGCGCAGCCGGTACTTGCCGGGCCCGCGCTTACTCGCACACGTGATGATTACGACCCGCGTGCTCTCCGCGAGTGGTCGTCCGGTTCGTTGCAACCGGTAGCTTCACGCCTGCACGAGCTGACGATTCCAACGCTCTGGATCGCCGGCGCGCTGGATGTGAAATACGTCGCCGAGGCGAAGCGGGCCGTTTCGCTGGCGCCGAACGCGAACCTCGCGATCATCGAGGACGCGGGCCATCGCATTCCCTGGCAGAAGCCGCGCGAATTCATGGAAAGGCTTCAACCACAGAGGCACTGAGAACACAGAGTTTTTTCTCTGTGTCTCTGTGTCTCTGTGGTTGTTTTTTCGTTCACCACCCCAGCACATACCCGAACATCAACGGAGCCACGATCGACGCATCCGACTCGATCACATGGCTCGGCGTATCCACGCCCAGCTTCCCCCATGTGATCTTCTCGTTCGGCACCGCGCCGGAGTACGAGCCGAAGCTCGTCGTCGAGTCGCTGATCTGGCAGAAGTAGCCCCAGAGGGGCACATTCGTCCGTTGCAGGTCCTGGTGCAGCATCGGGACTACGCAGATGGGGAAGTCGCCGGCGATGCCGCCGCCGATCTGGAAGAAACCGATGGTGCCGTTCTGCGACGTCTTCGTGTAGTAATCGGCCAGCTCGATCATGTACTCGATGCCGGTGCGCACGGTGTGCACATTCTTCACATCGCCAGAGATGCAGTGGCCGGAGTACATATTGCCGAGGGTCGAGTCCTCCCAGCCGGGAACGAACATGGGGAGGTTCTTTTCGGCAGCGGCGATCATCCACGAGTTCTTCGGATCGATCTGGTAGTACTCGGCGATCGAGCCGTCGCGAAGGATCTCGTACATGAACTCGTGCGGGAAGAGGCGGCGCCCCTCCTTGTCCTTCGCCACCCAGTGACGCAGCACGGCCGATTCGATGCGGCGCATGGCCTCCCCCTCGGGGATACAAGTGTCCGTCACGCGGTTCATGTGCCGGTCGAGCAGCGCCTTCTCGTCCTGCGCGGAGAGGTAGCGATAGCCCGGCACGCGCTCATAGTGATCGTGCGCCACGAGGTTGAAGATGTCCTCCTCGAGATTGGCGCCCGTGCAACAGATGGCGTGGACCTTCTCCTGCCGGATCATTTCGGCGAGCGAGATCCCCAGCTCCGCGGTCGACATCGCGCCGGCCATCGTAACCAGCATCTTGTTTCCGCCCTCGAGGTGCTTGATGTAGTCGTCCGCCGCCGCGCGCAGCGCCGCCGCGTTGAAGTGACGATAGTGATGCTGAATGAAATCTCTGATCGGACTAGGCATGGCCGATGATACTGCGCGGCTGGCGCGCCTTGCGCGCCGGCCGCGCGTTGTCTGCGGCTTTGCCGCGTTGTCGGTTGTCTGCGCCGCGGGCGCGTGGACATGGAGTCACATTCCACGCGAGGTGTTGCCGCGTTTCCGCGTTTGCCGATGTCCAGTTGTCGGCTGGTCGTCAGGAACTCGCGCCGCCTGATCCTTTTGACCACGCGCCCGCGGCGCAGACAACCGACAACGCGGCGAAGCCGCAGACAACGCGCGCAGCGCAGTACTATTCGCCCATGAAACGAACCCTTCCCCTGCTGCTCCTGGTCTGCGCCACCGTCTTTGCGGACGATGCCAAGCTGACGAAATCGATCGAGACCGACATCCGCACTCTGGCGGCGCCGAACATGGAAGGGCGCGGCCTCGGCACGAAGGGCATCGGCCTGGCGGCAAATTACATCGAGGGGCGGCTCCGCGCGCTCGGACTGCAACCGGCGTTCGGCAAGTCGTATCGACAGCCGTTTCCCGTCAAGATGGGCGTCTCGCTCGGCAGCGGAAACAAGCTGGAGGGAGTGGCGGACGGCGACTGGACGCCGCTCGGCTTCTCCAGCGCCGGCGCGTTCTCGGGACCACTGGCCTTCGCCGGCTACGGTATCGACGCCACGCCGATCGGATACAACGACTTCGACGGCATCGACGTGAAGGGAAAAGTCGTGCTGATGCTGCGGTACGAGCCGCAGGAGAAGGACGACAACTCGAAGTTCGACGGGCGCAAGCCCAGCCGCTGGTCGGCCATGCGCTACAAGGTCCTCAAGGCTCGCGAGCGCGGCGCGGTGGCGGTGATCTTCACCACCGGGCCGATCCAGGACGAAGGGAAGGACAAGGTTCCGCCGCTCGTCAACGACGGGCCGGAGAGTCCCGCCGGCATTCCGGTCATCCAGGTGAAGACGTCGGTGGCACAGCGCTGGCTGAAGGACGCCGGCATCGATCTGGCCCAGTTTCAGAAGGATGTGGATGCCGATCTCAAGCCGCGCTCCCGCGTGCTGGCGGCGAATGTCAGCGGCGTCGCCGACGTGAAGCCGCAGTTCGATAACGGCGAGAACATCGCCGCCATCCTCCCGGGCCGCGGCTCTCTGGCGAACGAGGTCATCGTCCTCGGCGCACATTACGATCATCTCGGCTACGGCGGCGAGGGATCGATGAAGCCGAACGTGCACGCCATCCACCCGGGCGCGGACGACAATGCATCGGGCGACGCCGGGGTGATGAACGCCGCGGAGCTGCTGCGCGATTCGCTGACGGATCTCCCCGACCGCCGCACGATCCTCTTCGCGCTCTTCTCGGGCGAGGAGCGCGGCCTGGCCGGATCCGGCTATTTCGTCGCCCACTCGCCGGTGCCGGTCTCCAGCATCAAGGCCATGGTGAATCTCGACATGGTCGGCGCCTTGCGCGAGGACAAGATCACCGCCTTCGGTACCGACTCGGCCGCGCAGTGGAAGGCGCTCGTCGATACGGCCGGCGCCGGATCGAATCTCAAGATCACCGAGACCGGCGACGGCTATGGGCCGTCCGATCAGACCAGTTTCTACGCGGCGAAGGTACCGGTGCTGCACTTCTTCACCGGCGCACACGAGCGTTACCACACGCCGGAAGACGTCGCCGATCCGATCAACTTCGCCGGCGAAGCACGCATCGTCAGGCTGATCGCGAACGTGATGACCCCGCTGGCGCGCGGCGCGGTCACTCCTGTTTACGCGCGGGCGACGAGCGCGCCGGCGATGGAAGGCGATTCGCGCGGCTACGGTGCATACCTCGGCTCGGTCCCTGACTATTCGGCGATGGATGCCACCACTGGCGGCGTTCTCCTCTCTGACGTGCGCCCCGGCTCACCGGCAGACAAGGCTGGTATCCGCGGCAAGGACCGGATCGTCTCGATCGGAGGCACGCGCATCGAGAACCTCTACGACATGTCCTATGCGCTGCAGGATCACAAGCCCGGCGACACGGTCGACATCATCGTCGTCCGTGGCGGCGAACGGTTGACGCTGCGCGCCACGCTCACCACGCGCGGCGGAGGTGGAGCGCCTCCGCCTGCGAAGACGTCGACCTTCACCATCAACGCCGGCAAACCGTTCGAGAAGACGTACGACGGCGAGAAGCACCTGAAAGACATTCGCCAGCTCACCTTCGGCGGCGAGAACGCCGAGGCCTACTTCTCTCCTGACGGGACGAAGATCATCTATCAGGCCACGCTGCCCGGCGCCGGATGCGATCAGGAGTACACGATGGATCTGGCCACTGGCGAGACCAGGCTCGTCTCGAGCGGCAAGGGGCGGACGACCTGCGGCTACTACCGCTATCCGCAGGGCGACCGCATCGTCTATGCGACCACCGAGGGGGGCAGCGCCGCTTGCCCGCCGAAGCCGGATATGTCGAAGGGATACGTCTGGCCGGTCTACTCGTCGTTCGACATCGTCGAGGCCAACGTCGACGGCTCGAACGCCAGGAAGATCACCACGGCTTCGGGCTACGACGCGGAGATGACTTGGTGTCACAAGGGCGGGAAGATGATCTTCACCTCGACGCGCGACGGCGATCTCGAGCTGTACGAGATGGACGAGGCCAGCGGGAAGGTCAAGCGCCTGACCAACGCCCCCGGCTACGACGGCGGCGCGTTTTACAACGCCGACTGCACCGAGATCGTCTGGCGCGCCAACCATCCGGTCGGTCCGGCGCTCGATGAGTATCGCGGGCTGCTGGCGAAAGAGCTCGTCAAGCCGCTGCTCATGGAGCTGTTCCTGATGAACGCCGACGGCACGAACCAGCGCCAGATCACCCACAACGGCGCCGCCAACTTCTGTCCCTACTTCATGAACGACGGGAAGCGGATCATCTTCGCCTCGAACGTCAACGCCAAAGGCTTCGACTTCGATCTGTGGACGATTCAGAAGGACGGCCAGGGCCTGGAGCGCATCACCACCGCTCCCGGCTTCGACGGCTTCTGCGTCTTCAGCCCCGACGGCCAGTACCTGATCTGGGCCTCCGGCCGCGCCAAACCGGACAGCTACGAGATGAACCTGTTCATCGCCAAGTGGGTGGATTGACGGCGGCGAAGCCGCGTTGGGGGTTGAGGGTTGGTTATCGGTTATCGGTTATCGGTTGCTACGGGAGTAGACGGACAAACAGCATGGACCAATGTGGAACAGACACTCTTGGCTGTGCTTATGCCGGCGAAAGCCGGCTTGAGATCGGCCCCAAATTGCAAGCCGCTTTTGTCCGCATCTCACGCGCTGAGTGGGATTGCCGGCACCCTGTTGGTGGCGAAACTTGCGACGATGTGGAGTTGTGCGGGCGGTTAGTTCTCGGCAATACCTCCATCGAGAGTCCTTCTCCCCCAGCGCTTTTCAGCTGGGGGAGAAGGTGCCGAAGGCGGATGAGGGGGCGTTTCACGCGGACGTCATTCGCGCACCTTCGAGCGCTCTCGGACCAGCGTCGGTAAATCGCGCATACGTCGTAAGCGCCCCCCTCATCCGGCTTCGCCACCTTCTCCCCCCGCAAAAAACCGCGGGGGGAGAAGGACTCTCGACAAAGGTAGCTGCAAGGCTTTCGAGGGAGCAATTCAAGCGAGCGGTGAGAAATGCGTTAACGTTAGCGGGTGACAGAAAGGCGCTCATCGATGGCATCTGCTGTCGCCCCGCTGAAGCGGGCTCGGAAAATTGATGACCCGTTCCCCGGCTGAAGCCAGGGGGCTACGTTCTTACGCCGGCTTCGCCACGAGTACACCCCGCATCAACCGAGAACCGACAACGCGAAGCCCTACTTCTTCGTCACCGTGATCGTCGTCGTCGAGCTGGTCCGGGCTCCGTTGTCGTCGAGCCCTTCCACGCGGACGTCGCCGTAGACGGAGCTGAAGAGATGGTCGTCGGTGACGTCTTTTCGTGGGTTGAAGTGGTAGTGAAGCTCACCCTTGGCCGCGATGGTGGTGGCGAAGCCGAGGGACTGGATCTTGGCCGCGTCGTAGGACTCGGTCGCCACAGGGATGCCGCCGCCGGCGTAAACGCTCGCCGTCACCCTGTCGATCGTGACCGGATGGCCGCCGGTCTCCTTGACCACCACATCGAACGGGAAGTCGTACGTGCTTCCGCCGACGCTGGTGGCCACGACCGGATTCGGCGTGACCGTGAGTTTGATCGCGCCGTGGCCGGGCGTCGACGTGCTCTTGTTCGTCCCCGGCCGTTGCGAGGCGCAGGCGAGCGGAAGACAGACGAGCGCGATGAGGGCGAGTCGTTTCATGAGTGACTCCTGTTACTACATGTTGCCCATGAGCGTGGTCACGCCGCAGGCGATGCGAGGACCGGCGTTGCCGGCAGGCTGCGAAGTCAGATCGTCGGGATTGCCGTGCAGGACGATGGCGTGGCCGACGACGGCATTCGTGCCGGTATTGATCGTAATCGAGTGTGTGGTGAAGCGGAAGTGAACCTCGCCCTTGTCGTCCGCGGTGACATTGCCGAAGTCACCGGCGTGATGGGAGACCGCGTCCGGCGCGCCGTGAACCATGCCGGTAGGATTGAAGTGGCCGCCGGCATTTGCCGCGTTGTTGCCGCAGTCGCCCTTCTCGTGAACGTGGAAACCGTGGACGCCCGGGGGAACGCCGGTGAGATCGGCCACGACTTCGACGCCGTCATCGCCGGCATTCGAGAAGTGAACGACACCTTTCGCGGTCGAGCCGCTGGTCGGGTCGAGCGTGGCCATCGCCATCGGTCCTTTGCTGTGGGCACATGCGGCGAAAACGAGTGCGAACGGGATCACCAGAAGTCTCTTCATACTGCCTCCCTATTGCAAAATCCGGGCGATTCTACGACGGACCGGTCACTGCGACCATGCCGCGATCTTTTTCCCGAGCGATCCGAGCCATCCTTTGGCCACGTCCTGGTAGTACGCCGACGCCGCTTTCTGCAGGGCGTCGGCCAGCGAAGGATAGGGTGAGATGAGCTGCGCGAGCTGGGCCACCGTGACCTTTTTCTGCCTGGCCAGGACCAGCGTTTCGATGAGGGTGGAGGCGTTGGCACAGAGCGCGTGCGCGCCGAGGATGCGGCCCCGTTTGTCGCAGACGAGCTTCACGAATCCCCCGGTCGTTCGATCGACCACGGCGCGGTCGACCTCGGCCATCTCCACGCTGTACGTGCGGACGCTCTCCGCGCCATGCGCCGCAATCGCTTCCGCTTCCGTCATCCCGATATGCCCGACCTCGGGGTCGGTATAGAGCCCCCACGGAACGTTGTCATAACGCACCGGCGAGCGCCCGGGGAAGAGCATGTTGCGCACGAGCTTCACCGCCTCGTACGCGGCCACGTGCGTGAATTGCATCCCGCCGTGAACGTCGCCGCAGGCCCAGATGCGCGGCACGGAGGTCTGCAGATACTTGTCGACGGTGACGAAGCCGCGGTTCGTCTTCACCCCCGCCGCTTCGAGCCCGAGGTTTTCCGTGTTGGCGCGGCGGCCGCTGGCGACGAAGATCTCGTCGACGCGCAGTTCCATCGTTTCACCGATCTTGTTCTCGATGCGGACGACTTTCTTTCCGCTGTCAGCGCGCACCGACTTCGCCGCCCAGCCGCTGCGGATCACGATGCCCTCCTCGGCCAGGATCTTCCGAATGCGGGCGATGACGTCGGCGTCCTCTTTGTTGACGATCTCGTCGAGCATTTCCACCACCACGACCTCGCTGCCGAAACGCCGGAAGAGCTGCGCGAACTCGATGCCGATGTAGCCGCCGCCGAGGATCAAAAGCGAGCCGGGAAAGGAATCCTGATTCAGGAACGATACGTGGTCGAGGAATCCGTTCTCCGCGAGGCCGTCGACAGGCGGGACAGCGGTCCGGGTGCCGGTGGCGATGACGATGTCCTTCGCGGCCAGTCGCCGGCCCTCGACGTCGACCTCGCTGCGCGACGCCAGCGTAGCCTTGCCGAAGATCACCTCGATGCCGAGGGCGCGGAACTTCTCCGGATCATCGTGATGCTCGATGGCGTGGCGTTGCGCGCGCATCGAATCCATCACCGACTTCGGCGTAACGCCCGCCGTCATCGGCTCCAGGCCGTAGGCCTCGGCGTGCTGCATCTGGTGAACGAGACGCGCCGTCGCCACCAGCGCCTTGGTCGGCACGCAGCCGGTCCAGAGGCAGTCGCCGCCCAGCTTCTCCCGCTCGATCAGCGCAACCTTGCGCCCGAGGCGCGCGCAGCCGGAAGCCGTAACCAGCCCGGCCGTCCCCCCGCCGATGACGACCACGTCGAAGGATTCAGGCATGTGGGGATCTTAGCGCCACGGAGCGCTGGCGTCTCGCCGCAACGGAGCGCTGGCGTCTCGCCGGCTGGCCCGGGGGCGTCTCGCCCCCGCGACCGGCTCACCGAAATGTTCATTGGTAACCCTCAGCGGCGAGACGCCGCCGAGCCAGCCGGCGAGACGCCAGCGCTCCGGTCGCCTCACCATGAATACGCATCGATGATCCTCTCGATCGCCTTCCGGCACACCCTGCAGAACCCCACCTCATCGCGCGTGAACATGATGCAATCGAGCTCCGGCCGGTAGAGGCCGCGCGGCTCGTAGGCCGCCCCTTCGAACGCCCCCACCTTGCCGGCGAACTTCTGGCCGCCGAGGAATTGCGTCTCCCAGGCGCGCTCGTCGGTGAAGAGCTTGTCCATCTCCGACTCCGGCGCGTTCGTGGCGCGAAGTCGCGCCCGCTCCTTCTGAATGGCCAGGCTGTGCTTCTCGAATGCCTCCTTGTCCCAAGGCGTCGGCAACGGCGTCGACGACTCCACCAGATCGTGCCATTTCACCTTCGCCGGATCGTGCAGCGCGGTCACATTCGGCTCCCACGGCTCCGGATGCTCGCTGCTGCCGCTGGTCGTGTACGAGACCGGCGATGTGTAGTACTCGTCCGCCAGCGCAGCGAAATGGTGCCCGAACTCGTGGACGAACACGTACTCCGCGAAGGCGCTGTCGACGCATGCTGTGGCTTGGTCGTTGAAGATCCCGCCGCCGCCGTACTGCTTCTCGTTGACCAGGATCTCGATGAAGTCATACGGAGCGGACGACGCCACATCGCGCATGCGGTGATCGTCCAGCGTCAGCACGTAACGCTCGGAATCGAAGATGTTGTACTGCACGCCGGTCATGGTGCGGCGGTTGTCGTTCGTGCGCGGCCGGTGCACCCCGCTGGCCGGCTCGGCCAGATCGAGCGCGCGGACGTTGAAATCCTTCCGCCGGCTCTTGAACGGCTCGGTGTCGAACAGCTTGCCGACCATCCGCGCCACATCCTTATGAAACTTCGGCAGCTCGCCCTCGGTGTACCCCTCGCCGATGACCAGGATGTCCACCTTCTCCGACGGCGGCCCGTTCTCGATCACGTTCCAGACATGCCCGGCCGGCTTGCGCTCGGAGGGATTGACGAATCGCGACGACGGATCGATCAGCGTCGACCAAAGCTGCTGGAAGGCGCCGCTCGCGTCGCGCTTCTTGATGACCAACTGCACCGGATGCTTCGGCCAGGGAAACCGCACCGACTCCGCGAACGTCCCCGCGCGCTGGCTGGCCTCATCCGTCGTCTGCCACTCGCCGAAAACCGAGGCGAAGCCGCGCGAATAGATGGCCTGGTTCGTATCGCGGTCGATGACCTCGAAGTAGTAATTGCCGAGGTTGAGCGTGTCGATCAGGCGCGTACGGCTGCCCGGCCACGGGCCGTCGGAAACGACCGAATCGAGCGCGATGATCTCCTCGCCATGGTTCCCGGTATGGAAGTAGTTCACCCGCATCGTCCGGTCGAGAAACATCTCGTCGAACGGCGCGGCGAAGGCGGAGGTGGCCAGCAGCAACAACGCGGTGACGAAAACGAGCTTGCGCATCATGCGATTGTAGACTGCGGTGGTGCGCGCCCACCCCACAGCGTTTGTTCTCCTCATCCTCGCCGTGTCCGCAACCGCCCAGGTCCAGGAACAGATCACCGTCGAGCGCATCCTCGTCGACACCCGCGTCACCGACGACCGCGGCAATCCCATCACTGGGCTCAAAGCGTCCGACTTCCGCGTCCGCGTCGACGGGAAACCGGCCGGCGTCGAGTCGGCCGAATGGATCCCAGAAACCGCCGCGGCCCGGGAGCTGGCCAGCATCGACGCCGCCATCGACCATGCAGGCGCCGACGTCAACACGTCGCTCGATCAGCCCGCCCCTCACGGGCGGCTCCTCATCTTCTTCTACCAGACCGATTTCGCGCGCAACAGCTCCCGCATCGCCGGGCAGATGCAGCAGGTCGTCAGCGCGGACGACTGGCTGGACTGGCTCGACCCCGAGGACCGCGTGGCGGTCTTCTCCTTCGACTCGCATCTCAAATTCCGTCTGGACTTCACCAACAACAAGGACCACATCAAAGACGCCATGCAGCAGGCCATGCTCACCGACGAACCGCCGCCGCCGCGGATCGTGCCGATGCCGGCGCTGGCCAAAAGGCTCGACCGCGAGGAGATGCGCAAGGCCGCAACGCCGGAAGCGGCACTGATCATCGTCGCCAACGCCCTCCGCCCGATCCCCGGTCCGAAGTCGATCATCCTTTTCGGCTGGGGCCTCGGCACGCTGACTCCGAGCGGCGTGATGATGGACCGGAAGTACGTCCCCGCGCGCCAGGCGCTCGAGTCGGCGCGCGCCAGCGTTTTCTCCATCGATTTCACCCAAGCCGACTATCACTCACTCGAAGCCGGCCTCGGGCAGGTCGCCGGCGACACCGGCGGCTTCTACGCCAAGACGTTTCACTTTCCGAAGATCGCCGTCGACCGCCTGCAGAAAACGCTGGCCGGCCACTACGAGCTCGAAGTGCGCAAGCCCGACACGAAAGTGCGCGGCATACACACGATCGAAGTCGAGGTTCCGTCGCAACGCCGCGCGACCGTCCTGGCGAGGAGCACCTATGTGGATCGCGACTAGGCCGGGCTCACCATTTGCACTTCTTCCTGTGCACATCGAAAGGAGATCTTGCGAATGGCGACAAAGTACGGGAAGAAGGCAGGCGAGAAGGTCGAGAAGGCGATGCACGAGCGGAAGCACGGCACGCTGAAGAGCGGCTCCTCAGGGAAGAAAGTGAAAAGCCGCAAGCAAGCCATCGCCATCGGCCTCTCCGAGGCACGGCGCGAAGGCGGCAAAGTGCCGTCGAAGAAGAAGAGCTCGAAGAAGTCGACGAAGAAGAAGAAATAAGCTTTTCCGCAGATGACGCAGATGTTACGCAGATAAAGGGCTGCATCCGTTCTCTATCTGTACACAACAGCGTCATCTGCGGATCTAAACTTCCCATGTGACGAACCGCCTTCTCCTCACCCTCTTCACCGCGGTCTTCGTCTGGTCGCTGATCCATCCGCACGACTACTTCACCTGGATCCTCGAAGTCTTCCCGGCGATCATCGGCATCATCCTCGTCGTCGCCGTGAGAAAGCGCTTCCCACTCACGCCGCTCCTCCTCACCCTGCTCACCCTTCACGCCATCATCCTCATGGTCGGCGGGCACTACACATATGCCGAGGTGCCGCTGGGGTTCTGGATGCGCGACGCCTTTCACCTCGGGCGCAACGACTACGACCGCATCGGCCACTTCGCGCAGGGTTTCGTCCCTGCCATCGCCGCGCGGGAGATCCTCATCCGGCGCAACGTCGTCCGCGGACGCGGCTGGCGCTACTTCATCATCGTAACCATCTGCCTGGCCATCAGCGCCGCCTACGAATTGCTGGAGTGGCGCGTCAGCGTCGCCACCGGCAGCTCCGGCGACGCCTTCCTCGGCACGCAGGGCGACGTCTGGGACACGCAGGAAGACATGGCCACGGCGCTCATTGCCGCTCTGGTGGCGCCGCTGCTTTTGGGACGTCTTCACGACCGGCAACTGGCGCGGCTGGCGGCCGGTTCCGGATCCCACGGAAGTCCGTGAGGAACCAGAGCACCAGCATCAGCACGCCCATCGTCCAGTAGAAGTTACGCGAGAGCACGCCGTTCATGAAGTTGCCGTACCACGGCGCGATGATGAGGCAAACCGCCATCACCAGCTCGATGAACCCGTGCACGCCGAGGCTGATGCTCTTCTTGATCCCCAACGGATAGCGCGTGAACACGGCCAGCACGAAGAGCAGGGCGGCGGCCACGTACGCCCAGGTCGTGGCCGGACGGCCGGAGAACCCGGCGATCGACGGTCCGGCCGCGAGCAGAGCGACCAGCGCGTAATCGATGATGCCGTGCGAGACCGCTCCGATGCTTCGATGAATCATGGCAGGTCGCGTCCTTCCCCCTGATCGAGTACGAGGAACGGCGGATGGCCGTTTTCGGCGAGCGCATCATGCAGATCGCGCAACGGATCGTACTCGCCATCATCCCCGAGCGCGAATGTCCCGAAGTGCACCGCCACGCTCGTGCGCGCGCCGAGGGCGAAGTGGGCATCGACCGCCTGGGCGGGATCGATGTGCGCCGGCTGCATGAACCAGCGCGGCAGATACGACCCGATCGGCAGCAACGCCGCGCGGATCGGTGCGAAGCGGCGCCCGATCTCCGCGAAGTGCTCCCCCCACCCGGTGTCGCCGGCAAAGTAGACGTTCCCCGACGGCCCGCTGACGACGAAGCCTCCCCACAGATTGCGATTGCGATCGCTCAGCGCCCGCGCCGAGAAGTGCCGCGCCGGCACCACGGTGACGTCGAGCCCGTTCGCTCCGATCGTCTCCCACCAGTCGAGATCGCGCGCACCCCGAATCCCATGCCGCCGCATCAGCGCCGCATTGCCCAGCGGCGCGATGACAGGACGTCCCAGCACCCGCAACGTCGCCACATCCATATGGTCGTAGTGGTTATGGCTGACGAGCACGAAATCGATCGCCGGCAGATCCTCGAACCGGATCCCCGGCGCCCGATGCCTCCTCGGCCCCGCAAACGCCACCGGTGACACCCGCTCCGACCACACCGGATCGGTGAGGATGTTGACGCCGTCCATCTGAACGAGCGTCGTCGAATGATTGATGAAGGTGACCCGCAGCCGTCCCTCCCCCACCCTCTCCGGCGGCGCCGGCCCATAGATCTCGTCCCGATGTTCCGGCCACTCCCCCCGCTGCCTCGTCGCCTGCCACTTCAGAAACGACCCGTCTGTCTGCCCCCCACGTTCATGATTGTGAAACCGCTGCCCGTCGAAATGATCGCTGACCGCCCCCCGCCACCGCGGCGACGCGAAGAAGATCCGTTCGATGGCCACCGCGCCGAGCGCCGCCCCGATCGTGATCGCCGCCGCCTTCGCCGTTTTCCGCATCAGACGCATATTCGAGCACAAAACCCCGCCTGTCATTCTGAGCGACGCGAAGAACCCCCAACATGGAGAGCGCGACAGGAACGTCGACGCGGTCCTTCCGAGGGCGAGAGGTTGGGCGCGATCCGAAGGTTTCCCGCCTGATCACAATGCGATCAACTTCCCCAGCCGCAGCGACGTCGACCTCGGCACCGACCACCCCACATTGACGCCACCCCCACGCCCGGCTATCCTCTTCCCCTCCTCGGAAATAGCGAGGCAGAACAGCTCGTTGAGACGATCCCAAACAGGCGCTTAGCTCAGTCGGTAGAGCATCACCTTCACACGGTGGGGGTCAGCGGTTCGAGTCCGCTAGCGCCTACCAATCTAACCCACTCACGCCGCTCTGGTTCGCAAAGACCGAGCGGCGTTCGTTTTGGTGGTCAGCGATACCGGGCTTCACCGCAGCACTCCTGTCCTGACTGGGAACAACGCCAATGTTTTTTACGAAGTCGGCCTGGCCCACGCCATCGGCAAGCATGTCATCCTGTCAGGATGCTAAGCTGTTTTCGAAGTCGCTCCTGTGCCGCGCGCCGACACGCGGTGCGAATGGAGACCCGATGAGGCGTTCAGTCTTCGCAGCAATTCCGATCCTGTTCGTGGCAGCAGCCTGCCTCGCCGAAATCTCCGGCGAACGTCCCGTAGCTTCCCCGGCATACGGGTCGCCATGGGGGGAGCGAGTCGGAGCCGCCTCGGCATCTGACGGACACGGCTTTCTCGTCGTGTGGCGCGATGAGTATCGCAACCGCGGGTACGGCAACATGCGGGTCTACGCCACGCGGGTCGACGCCGCCGGCCAGGTCCTCGATCCTCTCGGAATTCGCATCCCGACGCTCACGACGAACCCCACGCAATTCAACGTCGTCTATCTCGGTAACTCATACCTCGTTTGCTGGAACGAAGGGGATGGCAGCCTCACAACGATCCCAGCACCGCCCCTGGTTGGCGTCCGCATCAGCGACGAGGGGCAGTTGCTCGATTCCACGCCGCGTGTCATCGTCCCATATGGGCGACTGAGTCTGGGAAGCGTGGCCAGCAGCGGTAGTCGAACCATCATCGTCTCCAACAGCGGAGGCCTGATGGTCACCGTCCTCGACCGCGACGGCAATATCGTCGATGGTCCCAGGGCGCTCACAAATCCCGCCGGCTCGGGGAACGAGACCGCAATGACGTCATCGAACGGACGAGGCTTTCTCGTTGTCCGGACGGTCGCGAACATCACCTACGCGACCACACTCGACGCGAACGGCACCACACTCTCGAGTGCACTGGCCGGCACCGGCAGTCTGTGGGGAACTGTCTCCGATCTCGCTTCCGATGGCGACGGCTACGTAGCCATCTTCGGGGTTCCCGGACAGATGGGCGCAAAACATTTCGGCCCGAACGGCGAGATCCTGGAGACCTCGGTGATTCCTCTCCAGAAGGTTTCCCGGGGATTCGTGTTTGCGGGAGACTCATACCTGCTCATGGACGGCGATCCCGTGCAAAACTCGGTTGGCATCCGGCGGCTCACACGAGCTGGTCAGACGATTGGCGGATACAGCACGATCGCGGGCGCCTCCAACTCCGGGACTATTTCTTCGTTCACCGCCACCATGGCGTCCAACGGATCCGTCGCGCTCGCGGGATGGGTGGAGCAGTGGGGAAACCGATTCAACGGCTCCGTGATCGAGGTGCCGTCTCTTGCGCCATCGGAACCGTTCTTGATCGCTCGTGCCGCAACGGCGCAAATCGCACCAGACGGCGCATCGAGCGGCATGAACACAGCCATCGTCTGGAATGAAGACGACGGCTTGTACGTCGGGCGGCTCACGCTCGATGGGCAGCTCCTGGATGGCCGAGGCATCCGAGTCAGCCCTCCGAGCACCACCCAACCGCGAATTGTCTTCGATGGAGCGAACTACATCATCGGCTGGAGAGAGCACCGTCCGACGGCTCCTTACACTGTTATCCTCAAGGTAGCGCGTTTCGTACCCGGCAGCGGCGCGTTGCTCGATCCTGGCGGCATCGCCATCACTGAGAACAGCTATGAGTTGTCACTCACACCGGGCGCGAACGGAACGCTCCTGGCGTGGTCAGAAGGCAAGAACGTCGTCGCCACGATCCTAAGCCGCGATCTGTCGCATGGTCCAGTGGTCACCGTCAACCCTTTCGAAATGGTCGGCGGCGGCGCGATCTCGGCAGCATGGAACGGATCCGAGTGGCTTCTGACGTGGTTGAAGGAGTTACCACCTCCGGTCCCGAACAATTGCGACCCGCCATCGTCTTGCCTCGACTATGTGATCCATGCCGCCCGCCTGTCAGCCGAACTGGTGCTGCTCGATCCGACACCGATCGTCGTCTTAGACACGCCCAGCGGGGACGGCGCGCCGATCGCTGCATCCAACGGCGACGGGTTTCTTGTCGCCTGGTCGCGCTACACACTCTACGCCTCCGACTACTCCTCCGAATACAGTGTTTTCGCGCAAAGGATTTCGCGGTACGGCGCGCTCCTGGCACAGACCAACGGCGTTCGCCTCAGTGCCGGACAAGTCAGGAGCATCGCCTGGGATGGCCTCCAATACGACGTCGTATTCACCGCGACGCACTACGGCCTCCCTACCGCGCTTTACGTCACTCATACGGCCGCTCAGGGAGCGATCAAAAGCCTCACGCCGCAGGCGGTCGTCAGCGTGAGCTCGAATCCTGACGTCTCTTTAATCGTCACCGGAACGGGCAGCATCGCCATCGCCTACACACGCGTCGGCGCTGAGCCTGAGTACGGCGACGCCGAACGTGTGTTCGTTACCGCTCCACACCTGCTGCGCGGACGCGCGGCACGCTAGCTCCACATCAGCTGAAATGCAGCTTCTACTCAAGAGGCCTTTTCTGCTTTCGAGTAGATCCGTGGATATACCGAAGAGGCTTAAAGCCTCATCGGGTAGGCTCACAGCCTCCTGGGGGTCGGAAAAAGCCTCATGGGGTAGGCTTGAAGCCTCTTGGGGGTCGGGAAAAGCCTCGCGGGGCAGGCTGGGAGCTCACCCTGAGAGGCTGCTTACGCCCCACCTGTGCTTTTTTGGGGACCGCGGACAGACCTGCTGTCGCCCGGGAACAAGGAGCAACGCTTGGCTCTATCCATCTCAGCACTCGACCTCGTTCCGCTCGGCCAGGGAGGCACGAGCATGGCTGCGCTCCGCAACGCCGCCGAGCTTGCGCGGGCGGTCGATCGCTTCGGGTACACGCGGCTGTGGCACGCCGAACACCACAACATGCCGGGGATCGCCACCACGACCCCTGAGATCCTGATCGCGTACGTCGGCTCGATGACGACGCGTATCCGGCTCGGCGCGGGCGGCGTCATGCTTCCGAACCACTCGCCGCTCAAGGTGGCGGAGTCGTACAAGCTTCTGGAGGCGATCTATCCGGGGCGGATCGATCTCGGCATCGGCCGCGCGCCGGGCACCGACGGCTTGACGGCGCTCGCGCTCCGCCGCTCGCGGGCGGCCGTGGTCGCGGATGACTTCCTCAATCAGCTCGGGGAGCTCATGGCGTGGGGGAATGGGTCGTTCCCGGCAGATCATCCGTTCCGGGCCATCCTGGCGATGCCGGACGACAGGCCGCTGCCCCCGATCTATATCCTCGGGTCAAGCGACTACGGCGCGAGGCTGGCCGCCGAGATGGGGGTCGGATTCGCCTTCGCGGGACATTTCAGCCCGGAGTCGCCCGACCCTCCAATGCATGCCTACCGCACCGGGTTCTCCACGAACGGCGTGCTCGACAAACCGCACGCCATCCTGGCGCTCTCGGTCTACTGCGCCGATACGGAGCAGGCAGCGCGGCGACTGGCCTCATCGTCGCTGCTCTCGTTCGTCCAGCTCCGGACCGGACGCCCAGGCCGGCTGCCGAGCCCGGACGATGCGATGGCCCACGTCTTCACACCGGAGGAGCAGCCGGTCGTGGCGTCGTACAGGAGACTGCAGATCGCCGGCACGCCCGAGCGGGTGCGCGCGCGCATCGAGGAGATCGCCACGCGTACGCGGGCTGACGAGGTGATGATCGCCACCCACGCCTACGACCCGGCGGCGCGCATTCGATCGTACGAGCTGGTGGCGCAGGTTTTTGGGCTGACGATGATGGCTTGACGGGTTGTCGGTTGTCGGTGCTCGGTTATCCTGCATTTCTCATACTCTCGAACACAGCTCACTTGAATTGTTCCCTCGAGAGCCTTGCCACTCCCTTCGTCGAGAGCCCTTCTCCCACCGCGGTTTCTTGCGGGGAGAGAAGGTGGCGAAGCCGGATGAGGGGGGCGCTTTACGAGATATGGGCGATTTACCGACGCTGATCCGAGAGCGCTCGAAGGCGCGCGAATGACGTACTCGTGAAACGCCCCCTCATCCGCCTTCGGCACCTTCTCCCCCAGCAAGAAACCGCTGGGGGAGAAGGACTCTCGATTGGAGGTACTGCCGAGAACGAACCGCTCGCATAACTCCACATCTTCCCAAGTTTCTCCACCAACAGGGTGCCGGCAATTCCACTCAGCGTGTGAGAAATGCGGGTTATTGGATAATCCACGCCCGAAGCGCGACCAACCGACAACCGATAACCGACAACCCGCCTCACCGAAAACGCTGTTCACGCGATGAGGAGGGCGCGCCCTGGCTTCACCGAATACCCTTGATTCGGCACAGTTCGAGCTTCGTTCGCGGACGAGAATCCCGGGCGCCGTACGTCACTTGACACTAACGTAAGCGATTACTAACATATTGTCGATGGACGCGGCCTTGAGAGCGATCGCGGAGCCACGGCGGCGGCAGATCCTCGCTCTGGTCAGGGATGAAGAGCTGTCGGCGGGCGACATCGCGTCGCATTTCGACGTCACGCGGCCGGCGGTGTCGCAGCACCTCACCGTCCTCAAAGAGGCGGGGCTGGTGAGCGAACGGCGGGACGGCACGCGGCGCCTGTATCGCGCGCAGCCGCAGGCCCTGGCGGAGTTGAAACAGTTTCTCGATGCGTTCTGGGACACGCGGCTCGAAACGCTGAAGCGAGCGGCCGAACGGACGGAAAGGAAGAAGAAGCATGGACGCCGTTGACATGGAAACAGGGACGGTGGTGGAGCGGGAGATCTTCATCGCCGCGATGCCCGAGACTGTCTGGCAACTGCTCGTCGATCCGCGACAGATGATCCGGTGGATGGGACTCAGCGTGGTTCTCGATCCGCGGCCCGGCGGGACGTACCGCGTGGAGGTGACTCCGGGACGCATCGCCTCGGGTCAGGTGGTCGAGATCGCCGCACCGCGCCGGCTGGTTCACACGTGGGGATGGGAACAGGAAGACACCTCCGTTCCACCCGGTTCGACGACCGTCACCTTTGAATTGCGGCCGCAGGGTGACGGTACCCTGCTGCGCCTCACGCACGGCAATCTGCCGCACGAGGCGGCCGCGGCCTCTCACGCGCGTGGCTGGCAGCATTACCTCGAACGTCTGCTCCTGCTCGCCGGCGGCAGTGACCCCGGTGCGGACCCGTGGATCACCGGTCCGCTTCAATGACCTTACCGAGACCATGGAGAACAACCGTATGAACACGAGAGAAACAATTCAGGGATATTTCAACGCGCTCGAAGCATCACGAGGATGGGAATCGTTTCTGTCAGAGGACATGACGTTCACCAGCTTCACCAGCCCGCTCAAACAGGTCCGCGGCAAGGAGGCATACCTCGAGGCAACGAAGCGCTTCTATTCGGGAATCCTCTCCGTCAGAGTCAATGACGTGCTGATCGAGGGCGACAGGGCCTGCGCACTGACACACTATGAGCTTCGTTCGCCGGGCGGCGATTCGTTCACCAGCGACGTCGCGGAGATCTTTACCGTGGCAGACGGCACGATCGTATCGCTGGCGATCTACTTCGACACCGCCCCCTTCCCCAAGTGACGTTCTCCAATCGAATTAGCTCGACACCTTCCGCGGGCTGGGGATGAACACAGCGCTGCCCCCTTCTTCCCAATTCCGGCGGATCTCGCGGAGAAACTGCTCGCGTCCGGCGCGCATCTTGCGGATGACAGCGGGAGGGGCGCCTGTCGCCTCGTGCTGCGCGCCCCAGAGGATCAACTCCAGAATGATAGGGGCGAGATCGATGCCCTTGGCCGTCAGGCGATAGACCACTTTGCGCCCGTCCTCGGCGTCGCGGCTGGTGCTGATGATTCCGGCGGACTCGAGGCGCTGCAGGCGCTCGGCCAGGATGTTCGTGGCGATCCCTTCATCCGAGGAGAGGAACTCCTTGTACGTGCGATAGCCGCGCAGCATGAGGTCGCGGATGATCAGCAGGGACCAGCGGTCACCGAGGATCTCCAGCGAGGCGTTGACGGGACACGACGAGCGCCGCTGCGGCTTGTGCGTGGCCGGCATGACTCTCAACGTAACAGAACCCACTTGCAATCCGCAAGCGATCCATGAAACACTACTTGCAAATCACAAGTGAACTGAGGAGGCATCATGAACCCCTACGGACCCCAGCAGTTGGCCAACGCCATTCGCACCGTGCGCAAGAACACCATCCTCGTGGCCGAGGACATCCCGGAGGAGAGCTATGGCTATCGGGTCACACCGGACAGCCGTTCGGTGACGGAGACTCTCCTGCACATCGCCGCCGCGCCGCAGATCAGCTTATCCATTCACGGCAGCGAGCGCGTCTCCTCGATCGAGGACTTTCAGCTCTTTGGCAAGATCCTGAAGGATGCGCCCATTCACGAGAAGCTGCCGTATTCGAAGGCGCAGATCGTCGATCTGCTTCGGATCGAAGGCGAGAAGTGGGCGGAGTTCGTGGAGCGCATGCCGCAGTCGCAGGCCGACGAGCTCGTGACCATGCCGAACGGCGCGCCGTCGCAGAGCCGCTTCGAAATGCTGCAGAGCATGAAGGAGCATGAGATGCACCACCGCGCGCAGCTCATGGTCGTCGAGCGTCTCCTCGGCGTGGTCCCCCACCTGACACGCAACCGCCGCCCGGCTCCGCCCGTGGCAACGGCCGCGGCGGCAGCACACTGACCGGAGTTGGATGACGTTGCGCGCGGAGGCGCGCACCGACAATACAGCCCCGCGCTCGGCGTAGCGCGAGCGCGGGGAACCGGTGGTGATGTGGACGTGCGGCCGCGGAGGCGGCCGCCACAGGAGTTGGCGTATCACGCTTCGGTCACGAAATTGGCGGCGTTGTTCCGGTCGCCTCCGCGGCCGGCAAACTGACGACACCCTCGTGCCCCGCGCTCGCGCTACGCCGAGCGCGGGGCTGGATTGTTGATCGCGCCCTCGCGCGCATCCGGGGAGGGACTGGCGTCAATCGGCGTTCGCCTGCGGGGCGAAGCCCGCGCTGCGATTGCCCCCCGCGAAAGCTCGACAATACGGAAGGATGGCATTCTTTCGGCAGAGGGCCGGCCTGAGAGAGAGACTTCAAATAACCCTCTAACCGAAAGGCTCTATCTACCCCTCATGCCTGGCAAAACGAGATTATTTCTTTTGTTCACGATGGTTCTGGCCATCCTCACCGCTGCTGCATCGCAGGCGCAGCTCGTCATCAATCCCACCACCACATACACCGCGGAAACCTCGAACAACACCAGTGCGTCGTCGATGTTCACCGACGTCTACTTCATCACCAACAAGAACGCACGCGTCTCCAACGGCGACGCCGTGCCGCGCAACGTCAGCAAGGTCGACGTTCACGCGCTCTATGGCAACACGAACACGAAGATCTTCGCCGAATGGCAGGCCTGGTGGTGCCACCAGACGTCCAACGAGCTGAACGGAACGCTGAACCCCGACACCTCGCAGCATTCCTGCAGCTCGCACATCGACATCGGCTACAGCAACACGCAGGCTCAGGTCACCGCCGAGGTCAATGACATGATGAGCCGAGGGTTTGCAGGAGCCATCATCGACTGGAACGGACCGGGCACCATCTCCGACACCTCCGCCGGATTTCTGCGCACGGCGGCCGCGGCGACGGGCGGACAGTTCCAGTTCGCCATCATGATCGACAAGGGAGCGTTCGGAGGATGCGCCTCGAACAGCGCATGCACCTCCACCGGCATCACCCGCGTGCAGGACGTGATGAGTCGCTACGCCTCGTCAACGGCGTACATGAAGATGTCCGACGGCCGCCCGATGATCTTCTTCTTCGTCGACGGCGGCACCAGCCCGAACAACACGCAGATCGATTGGGCCTCGCTGAAAGCGAGCTCCGGCGGCAACCCGGTCTTCCTCGGCGACGGCAAAGGCAACTTCTCCTTCATGGACGGCGCCTACGGCTGGGAGAACGTCGTACTGACCGGCGACCGCACCGGCGTCACCTATCTCGACCAGTTCTACCAGTCGTCCACCAGCGCGGCCAACGCGTCGAAGCTGGCCGCCGGTGCCACCTTCAAAGGCTTCAACGACACACTCGCATCGTGGTCTCCTGCACCGCCGAACGGACCGCGCATCAACTTCCAGCGCTGCGGCCAGACGTGGCTCAACACGTTCGCCGATACGCGCAAGTTCTACCCGCCCGCGACCAAGCCGGTGAACTGGCTGCAGGCCGTGACGTGGGACGACTACGAGGAAGGGTCGGAGATCGAGACCGGCATCGACAACTGCGTCTCCAGCGTCACCGGCGGCGTCAGCGGCTCCTCCCTGTCGTGGAAGACGAACTTCGGCCCCGATCCGGATGACCCCACGTTGACCGGCACTGAAGCGACCGTACATCACTACACGGTCTTCATCTCCACCGACGGGCAGAACCTGATGGTGCTGCAGGACAACATCACCCCCGGGCTGAACACACTCGACCTCACCCAGTACGGCATCGGGCCGGGCAACTACACGCTGTATGTGAAAGCCGTGGGTCAGCCGAGCATCGTCAATCACATGTCCGGCCCCATCCAGTACAACGTGACCGGCAACGTCTGCTTCGTAACGATGACCAGCCCGGTCAACAATACGACCGTCACCTCGCCGGTGCAGGTCACCGGGTCTGCCAATCCGCCCAGCGGCGCGACCATCGTCTCCATGGAGATCGACGTCGACGGTACCGCGGTCTACACGACCACCGCGGCGTCGGTGAACCAGTCGTTGACCATGGCCTCAGGCAGCCACATCGTGACGGTGAAGGCCACCGACTCACAGGGTCACATCTGCGCCCAGACCGCCAGCATCAACGTCGGCGTACAGGGCGTGCAGGTGAGCGTGACCAGTCCCGCGGCAGGTGCGACGGTCAACGCTCCCGTCACCGTGACGGCCAGCGCCACCTCGACGCACCCCATCACCGCATGGCACATCTACGTCGACAGCGTCGACTCGTTCAGCGCGGGCCAGGTCACCTCGATCAGCGCCTCGCTGCCACTCGCCGTCGGCACGCACACCATCGTCACCCGAGCGTGGGACAGCACCGGGACCTTCGGCGACGACACACGCAACGTGACCGTGGCTGCCGCGGGAGTGACGGTGACCGTCACCGCGCCGACGTCGACCAGCGTGACCTCGCCGGTGACGATCGCCGCGAATGCGACCTCAGCGAACACCATCACGGGCTGGCACATCTACGTCGACAACGTGGACAAATTCAGCGCGGGCCAGGTGAGCTCGATCAGCGCCAGCATCGCCCTCACCGCGGGCGTGCACACGGTCATCGTCCGGGCGTGGGACAGCAGCGGCGCATCCGGCGACCAGACGCTGAACCTTACAGCGACAGAACCGATCGCGGTGACGGTCTCTTCGCCGGCGAACAACGCCACCGTGCTCTCTCCGGTGACGATCAACGCCAGCGCCACGAGCGGCCACACCATCACCGCCTGGCACATTTATATCGACAGCGTCGATTCGTACAGCGCGGGGCAGGTGAGCTCGATCAGTGCCTCGCTGCCGATGGACATCGGCACACATACGGTCATCGTCCGCGCCTGGGATTCCAGCGGCGCGTTCGACGATCAGACGCTGACGCTCAACGTGGTTGCGGGCGTGACCGTCTCGGTCTCGAACCCGGTGCCCAACGCCACAGTGGCCTCGCCGGTCGCGGTGAACGCCAGCGCCACGTCGTCGCGGACCATTACGGCATGGCACATCTACGTCGACAGCGTCGACAAGTTCAGCGCTGGCCAGGTGAGCTCGATCAGCGCCAGCATCACCGGGCTGACGGCCGGCACGCACACGATGATCGTGCGCGCGTGGGACGCCAGCGGTGCCTTCGGCGATGAGACGATGCAGATCACCGTGGTGACGGGGGTGACGGTCTCGGTGTCGACGCCGGCCAACGGCGCGACGGTGAATTCACCGGTGTCGATCGCCGCCGGCGCGACGTCGGGCCACACGATCGTCGGATGGCACATCTACGTCGACGGCGCCGATCAGTACAGCGCGGGCCAGGTGAGCTCGATCAACGCCAGCGTGGCCATGAGCGTCGGCACGCACACCGTGATCGTGCGCGCCTGGGACAGCACCGGCGTGTTCGGCGACCAGACACTGACGGTGAACGTCGTCAACGGCGTGACCGTGACGGTGTCGACGCCGGCCAACGGCGCCACCGTGAGCTCGCCCGTGTCGATCGCCGCCAGCGCGGCGTCGGGCCACACGATCACCGGATGGCACATCTACGTCGACGGCGCCGATCGCTACAGCGCGGGCCAGGTGACGTCCATCAGCACGAGCCTGACCATGAGCAGCGGTACGCACACGGTCATCGTCCGCGCCTGGGACAGCACGGGAGCGTTTGGTGACCGGACGTTGACGATCACAGTGCAGTAGGCGTCCAACACAAGCAGAAAGCGAGGGGGAGGGCTGAAGCCCTCCCCCTCTTTCCGTCTCCACGAAGAGTATTGCCGCCCGACTCAAGGCTCCTGGCGCTCCGGGCTCACGCGAATCTCGGCCCGCGGCGGATGGGCGCGCGCAAAGACTATGGCAGCCTCCCTGGTTCCCAGCACGGTCACATCTAATATGCAGGCGTCGAGGAGCGATTCGTCGCGTACGCCGGCCTCGGTGCAGATCGCTCGTGCTCGTTCGGACTGCTTCGGATCGAGGTCGGTCGCATAGAACGGCCTGTTGGGAATCGCGCGCTCGAGGCCCTTGTCTCCGCACAGCTTCGATAGCAACGACTCGCGTGGCGGGACACGCCAGCTATCGGAGTAGGGATGATAGAGGTCTTCGAATGAGAGCGGCTGTTTCAGCACGGTGCGATTGCGCATGGCGAGATCGTCCTCGCCCATGTCTCCGTTGGCGTTGCCGAGGAGACCGTACACCTTCGCCTGCGGCGCCGGGCCAAGGTCGACGGAGACGTTGATGTAGCCGGGATTGACCTCGGCCCGCACGCTCTCGCCGCTCGGGCGCGTGAAGAGGTAGGCACTACCACTGCGCGCGACGTGGACGCCGGTGGGCAGCAGGAGCGAGGTATCGGCGGCCAGGTCGCTCGTCTTGCCGTCGATGATCAAGCGGGTCGGATCGAGGCAAACGGCGGCCCGAGTCCTGCCCAGCGTCATCGCCACCGCCTTGTTGACCGATGCGTTCGGCCACGTCGGTGCACCGGACAATTGCCGCGTTTGCACAACAAAGCCTGGATTCGTCTCCGCCAGCAGAAAGTCGCCCGAGGCCTGGAAGTCATAGAGAAGCCCGTTGAAATTCGTCAGATGCGTATCGCCGATGCTCGTTCCGCCCACGCACGACGAGGCCGCGCCCGGATTGCTGCTCAGCCAGAAGACGACTGCCGGCGACGCTCCGCCGATCGGACAGCAGGGGCCCACCAGGTTGAGGCTGTTCGTCTCATTCGTGAACCCTTCCAGCACGCACATGGGCGCGCTTGTGGTCCCGTCGTCCACGCTGGTTCGGACGGCCATCGTCGCTCCGACATTGAAGGTGGCGTCCGAGCTGCCGCCGTCGCCGAAGATGCCGAACTCGGCGAGCTTCCATCCCTGCGCCAGAGTGAGGACGTCGTCCTGCGCCATCGCGCTGAGATTCCCACCCGGAAACGCGATCATGATCGTGTCGGTGCCGCCGGCGTTTGCGGTGCCGGTCAGGCTCAGATGTGCCAGGTTCGCGATCGGCTGTGCGGGTACCGGCATGGCGCTTACGCTGTTCCTGAGGCAATGGATGGAGAGCGGCGTCCATCCCGCCGGGCATGGTGCCGCGTAATCGATCAGCCAGTATTGGATGAACGCCGAGGCGAAGGTGGTGGAGTAGATGAACTGCTGCCAGCCTTTGCAGTTGTTCGGGTTTGAGGCGCCGGCGCAGGCCGGGGATGTGAAGAATTCCGAGTTGAGCTGGAGAGAGTAGGTGTCGGGGCTTCCGGAGTTGTTCTCGCTCGTCACGCCGTTCACGCTATCGAACGACCCTGTTGCCGATTTGATGTGGCCCGAGACCACGGCCGAGAAGTCGACGGCGCTGCCGACGGTGTATGGACGCGGCGGATAGGGACGGTCCGGCGCGGTCGTGCACGGCACTTCGTGCCACTCGGTGCTCGGATACAAGGCTGTGAAACACCCCTTCTTTGGCAAGGGAACCCGCACCATGGACTTACGCCAGGCGTCGAACGTCCGCCTCTCTTCCCTGCTGACGGCAGTCGCCGGTTTGGCAGGGGCCTGGGGCTGCGCAGCGATTGCGCCACCCGACAGGAATGCCGAGAGCAGGATGACGATGAGGCTCGTGACGCGTGATGATTTGGACGATTTCATGGACACCTCTCTAAGAACTGCCAGCGAACTGGGGATTCGTTGCGTTGCGCTTGATGAGTATGGACGTGTAGTGAACCTCGAAGTGATTCCGTTTCAAGTATCGAAGGTACGACCTCACGATCAGCGCCTCCGACCACCCCACATTACAATCGCCTTGTGGGCTCTTCTGTGTGCATCGATCGAGCGACCGTGGTTGGATCGAACGGCGACGCCATCGTAAGGGACCTCTCGCTGCAAATCGATCCGGGCCAGTCGGTAGCGGTGATTGGCAGGAGCGGGGCCGGCAAGACCACGCTGCTTCGGCTTCTCAACGGGCTGACCGAGCCGCTCCGCGGGACGGTCGACATCGATGGCATTCCGCTTCGTGGATCTGACCTGGCCGAACGCCGGCGGCGCATCGGCACGATTCTGCAGGCTCCGGCGCTGTTTCCTCATCGAACGGTGTTCGAGAACGTGGCCACCGTGCCGCGTCTGCTGGGCTGGCCTGATGAGCGCATCCGGCGAACGAGCGCGGAAATCCTCGAACGCCTGGACATGCCGTTCGATCAATTTGGCGGACGGTTCCCACGCTCGCTCTCCGGAGGCGAACAACAGCGCGTCGGGATCGCCCGGGCCATGGTGGCGGCTCCGCCGCTGCTGCTCTGCGACGAGCCATTCAGCGCACTCGACCCCATCGTTCGCCGCGATCTGCAGGATGCCTTCGTTGCCTTGCGCGATGGCGGCAACGTCACCTTGCTATTCGTCACGCACGATGTCGCCGAGGCGCTTCGCGTGGCGGAGAGGATCGTGCTCATCGAAGACGGGGCCATCGTCGCAGACCTCCCGGCCGGCGACTTCGTTCGATCGGCGCATCCGCTCATCCATCGCTTTCTCGACGCCGCGCGAATCCCGGAGGCGTCATGAGCGACCTAAGCACCGAGGTCGTTCACGCCACCGCGCAGCACCTGCTCATCGTGGGAGTGGCCATGCTCGTGGCCACGTCCGCCGGCATTCCCATTGGAATCGCCTGCATCCGGAATCCACGCTCCGGACGCGTCGTCCTTCGCCTGATCGACATGATTCAGACCATTCCCTCGCTGGCGCTGTTCGGATTCCTCATTCCGTTGCCCCTGATCGGCGGCATCGGCATCCGCACCGCCATCGTCGCGTTGATTCTCTACTCACTCCTGCCGGTAGTCCGGAACACGGTGACCGGAATTGCCGGTGTCGATCCGTTGATTCGCGAGGCGGCCACGGCACTGGGAATGACCGAGCATCAGCGATTGGTGCGGATCGATCTCCCTCTGGCGCTGCCGTCGATCTTCGGAGGCATTCGCATCGCAACGGTGATTGCCATCGGCGTGGCCACGATCGCCGCGGCCGTCGGCGGTGGAGGGCTGGGTACGTTGATCTTCCGCGGCGTGGCCATGGTCGACAGCACTCGGATCCTCGCGGGCGCTCTGCCGGCGGCAGCGCTGGCTGTCGCGGCCGATCTGTTCTTCGGCGCCCTGGAGCGACTGGCTGCCAGACGGCTGGGCGTGTGAGCTGCGACAATGTCTCCCATGCGCCGCGCACGTGTTCTCGGATCGCTCGCCATTCTCGTGTTCATTGCCTGCTCGAAACAGAAACCGATCGTCGTCGGCTCCAAGAATTTCACCGAGTCCGTGGTCCTGGGCGAGATCGTGGCGCAACGGCTCGAGCGCGCCGGCTGCGCCGTCGAGCGGAAACTCGATCTCGGCGGCACGCTGGTCTGCGACAAGGCCATCACCGCGGGATCGCTCGACGTCTATCCCGAGTACTCCGGGACCGCGCTCACCGCCATCCTTCACCATGAGGCGATGCGCGATCGCACAGCGGTCATGAAGAGAGTCTCGGCTGACTACGAAACACGCGGGCTCTCGTGGGGACCGGCGCTCGGGTTCGAGAACACGTTCGCCATGATCGTTCGCACGAGCGACGCGCAACGGTTCTCGCTCAGGACCATCTCCGATCTCACCCGGGTCAGCGCCACGTTCCGCCCCGGCTTCGGCTACGAGTTCGTCGAACGGCCTGATGGATGGAATGGACTGCTGCAGCACTACGGACTTCGTTTTGCCGAGGCGCCGCGAACGATGGATCTGGGACTGACGTATCGGGCGCTGGCCGCGGGAGAGATCGACCTGATCGCCGGCAACTCCACCGACGGCTTGATCGATGTACTCGGTCTCACGGTCCTGGCCGACGACCGCCACTTCTTTCCACCATACGACGCCGCGCTGGTCGTACGTCGTGACCTCGGGACAAAATGCGCTTCCGGTCCGGCCGCACTGGCATCTCTCGAAGGCCGGCTCGATGCACCGACCATGCGCCGCCTGAACCTGGCCATCGACCGCGACAAACGGAGCCCGGCAGAGGTGGCCAGAGCGTGGCTGAAGTAAGCGCCTGGCGGACGTCATGGCCAAGACCTCCTCACACAGCCGCAACTGGACGCTGGCGGCAGCCATCCTTGGCTCCTCCATGGCCTTCATCGACGGGACGGTGGTCAACATCGCCATTCCGGTGCTGCAGCGTTCGTTGGACGTCACCGTCAGCGATGCCCAGTGGATCGTCGACGCCTACCTGTTGGTGCTCTCGTCGCTGACCCTGGCGGGCGGCGCGCTCGGCGATCACCTCGGCCGTCGAAAGGTCTTCGCGATCGGGATCGTAACGTTCGCCGCGGCCTCTGCTGTCTGTGGGGCCGCGATGAACGCCCAGCAGCTCATCGCGGCGCGCGCACTTCAGGGTCTCGGCGCGGCGCTGCTGGTTCCCGGCAGCCTGGCCATCATCACGGCGACGTTCCCGGCCGGTGAGCGAGGCCGCGCAATCGGTACATGGTCGTCACTGACGTCGCTGGGAGTCATCGCCGGCCCTCTCTTCGGCGGTTGGCTGGTGCAGACCGTGTCGTGGCGGGCCGTCTTCTTCATCAATCTTCCGATCGCGGCGATCACACTCCTGATCGTCTGGTTCTCCATGTCGCCGGACCGGGCATCGGAGGAGGAGCCCGGACGGATCGACTGGGGCGGCACGCTCCTGGTGACCACCGCCCTGGCCGCGCTCACGTTCGGAATGATCGAGGCCCCGTCTCGCGGAATGCGAAGCTCCCTCGTGATCGGGTCGCTGCTACTCGGATCGATTGCATTCGTGTCCTTCATCGCCCTCGAACGCCGGGTGGAGAGTCCGATCATGCCGCTCACGCTGTTTCGTTCCCGCGTCTTCAGCGGCGCGAACCTGCTGACACTGCTGCTTTACGGAGCGCTTTCGACGGTCACGTTTCTGCTTCCCTTCAACCTGATCCAGGTGCAGCACTACTCGCCGGCGCAGGCAGGAGCAGCGTTTCTTCCGTTCGTGGCCACGCTTTCCATCCTCTCGCGTTGGACAGGCAGCCTGGCCGATCGCTTCGGGCCGCGGCTGCCGCTGATCGTCGGTCCCCTCCTCGCTTGTTGCGGATTCATTCTTCTGGCTTGTCCTTCCATCGGTGGTTCCTATTGGATGACCTTCTTCCCCGGCGTGCTCACTCTGGGACTGGGCATGGCCACGACGGTGGCACCGCTGACGACGACGGTCATGACGTCGTTCGGAGAGGAGAAACACGCCGGCGCGGCCTCGGGCATCAACAATACGGTCGCTCGTGCTGCCGGTCTGTTGTCGATCGCGCTGTTCGGCGCGCTGTCCATCATGATTTTCGCCTCGGCACTCGACGCACGTCTGGCCTCGGCGGGCGCCTCTCCAGCGCTTCGCCAGGCGATGGCGGTGCAGCGGTTGCGCCTGGCCGAAGCCAAACCTCCCGCGACACTCCCCGCCACCGAGCGAGCCCGCGTATCCGCGGCCGTCGATCAGGCCTTCATACGCGCGTTTCGCATCAGCATGCTGGCAGCCGCCGCACTGGCAGCCCTGAGCGCGGGCGGAGCGCTCGTGATCGGCCGGCGCGCAAGAACCGCCGGATCTGGCATATCGTTTGGTTGATGGCCTCCTTCGACGTTCTTCTCGCCTGGCTCGTCTCCGTCGTCGGTGTGGCCACGGGGGCCGCCTACGTCCCGCAGGCGGTGCGGATCTGGAAGCGCAGGAGCTCGGATGACGTATCGATCCTCACCTATCTCCTCTTTCTCGGAGGGCAGATCGTCTACCTCACCTATGGGATCCGTATCCGGCAATGGCCGCTGATCGTCGGGATGGCGGCGAACATTGCCGGAAGCGTTGCCGTGATCGGGAGCGCGCTTCGGTTCCGCGCAGGGAAGCGCATGGAGTAAGCTTTATGTCCCCAACAAGGAGAATCGGATGAATCGCACACGCGGGATCCTCATCGCGGCGTTGTTCGCCCTCTTCGCCACCGGCTGTTTCGAAGTCGAGCAATCGATCGAGCTGAAGAGAGACCTTTCCGGCACGGCGAATTTCAAGCTTGGCGTCGATATGGAGCCGATGGTCATGATCATGGCCAAGGTCCAGAAAGAGATGAGCGGCGACAAGAGTCCGCTGACGAAGGCGGAGATCGCGGCGGCGAAGGCGGACTTCAAGAAGAACGAGAAGAAGAGCACCACGTCCGAGCCCGAGGATCCGCGCAAACAGGCGGAAGGGGGCCTTCCGCCGGGGGTCAAACTGCTCGACGTCAAGGTCGACGAGAAGGAATTCGGCGTCGTCACGAACATGAAGTTCGCGTTCGACAAGATCTCCAGTCTCGTCGGGGTGAAGCTCGGCACGAAGAAGGAAGGGGGCGCCCCCGCCGACCCGACGAAGAAGTCGGTCCTCGATACGCCGTTCCAGGGGTTGGAGATCTCCGAGACGGCGAAGACGATCTCCATCCATACGAAGCCGCAGAACCCGGCGGACAAGGTGAAGGCCGAGGCCAGTGAGCAGGGGCCGAAAATGGACGCCGAGACCGAGAAGATGATGAACGACGCCTTCAAGAACATGCGGGTGGCGTGGAAGATCACCGCCCCGTTCGAGGTGATCTCCAGCAACGCCACGCGCAGGGAAGGGAACACGCTGATCTGGGAGTACGACTTCCAGAAGCTCCAGAAGCTCGCCGCCACCCCGAAAGCGCTCGACGACCTCGGGGTGATGGTCACGTACAAGAAGTAGTACTTCGTCGTCGATCGAGGTGGAGCGCCGTCGCACTGGACGACGCTCCACCAGGAAGACTTACGGCTGCGAGGCTGATGAGGCCACGCCTAACGCTGTTGAAGGCACCGCAACTCCGGCGCGGTCGAGCTCTTCGTCGATCGTTTTCATCATGTTCTCGAAGGACGTGTCGACGACCCATCGGCCGTTGATGAAGATCGAGGGCGTCGACCGGAGGCCGAAGGAATTGGCGACACTTCGATCAGCGGCGACAGCCGTCGCGCCTCGGCCTGAGTCGAGACATTGCTTGAACCGGTTCGCATCGAGCTTCAACGACGTGGCATAGGACGTCAGGTCCTCGGTGTCGAGTGCCTTCTGGTTGGCAAACATGCGTTCACCAAACTCCCAGAACGCCCCCTGTTCCCCCGCGCATTCGGCCGCTTCGGCGGCCTTTTCGGCGTGGGCATGCATCGGAAGAGGCAGGTGGCGATACGCGATACGAACCAACTTCTGCCCGTAGCGCAGCTGTACATCGCGCAGCGTGGTCTGTGCGCGTCCGCAGAAGGGACATTCGAAGTCGCTGAACACGACCATCGTCACCGGCGCAGCGGTGTCGCCGATCGTATGCTTCGACGTCTGGCTGATCTGGAGCCGCGGCGGATCGAGAAACCGCTTCACGTTCGATCGCTTGGAAAGGCCGGCCACGAACGCGACCCGCCGTTCTCGGAGCGCGACGGCGCGCATCATCGATGCAAGCTGTTCTTTGGCCTTTTCCTTGGGAAGTTCTCGAATCGTGCCTTTGGCGCTGGCCCAAGCCTGTTCAACTACCGCATCATCGACTGGCGGTACCACGCGTTCGACCTCGCGATCCAGGAGCTCGGCCGTCGTCATGCCTCTTGCCTTGGCCTCATTGTCGAGAAGCTCCTTGGCAATGAGTTGGTCAAGAGCGCCCTGCTTAATGCGGTATTCCTCCGCCCGGAGCCGCTCGAGTTGGTGGCCGATCGCGGTGTTCAGTTGCTCCTCGGTGATGGTCTTTCCGTTCACCGCGGCCACTGCCGTGTTGGAAGAATCAGAGGCTATCGCCGTGGCCGTTCCACTGAGGAGCAGAATCGGTAGGATCGTAGTCAGGATCTTCATTGCGCACCGCCTCAATGGCATTCCATATACGAATCGAATGTGATAGGTCCGCCATATGGCGGGGCGTGGCAGTTACCGTCGCTCACCCAGTCGCAGCAGTCGGGGTACACGAACTGATAACAGGTATCGTCGAAGTAGTAGGTCGACAACAACACTGTTGTCACCACGCCATTACAGTTTTGATGGCCATACGTGGTGCGTCGCATATGCTTGGTGTACTGAAGGAATACGGAAGGGTTGTCGCCGTACCATTCATACTCGTGACCACAAACGTATCCGCCGACGGGCTGCCGGCTGATTTCTTCGGTGACCTGCCATGTACTCACTGTGGCACACCCCCCGCACTCCCCGTACGTGGCGTCCCCGCACGTAGAATATGCCCAGTGTTCACAGCTATTGGTCTGGGGGTTGAAGGAATCACAGATCTCGCAGGCCGTGTCGCACGGGTCATACGAATGGCAAATCGAGGAGCATGGATCACTGACGTCCTCGGCGTGGACCGCAACCGGGATCAACGAAAGGACGAGCAGGAGACTGAACGCAAGAACAACTTTCCTCATGCGAAACTCCTTTTTTGACTTCATCAAGCAGTTGTGGATGAGATGGACAGGAAGCGCGTGCAAACAGGAGTCTGCTTATCGGCGGAGGTCTGCATCGCGGCTTTGGCCTGGCCGCGCGGCAGTTCGCAATCCGTGGACCAGCGCGGCGGACTACGCTATTTGGATTGGAGTCGTATGCTCTCATCGTTAGTGATTTGAGTACTGACTGGAGGAGTGCTGCTTCTGCCCGCCGGAATCACGCCATCGTTGCGGTTTTCATGAATGTTCCACATCATGCAGAAATACACGGGTGAAACCCGTGTTGACGGTCACATCACGTCGTGATCCAAACTCCTTCGGATTCCGTGTGGTCAGCCCGAAGAAGCACATAGAGGACGCCGGGCGGAATCGTGTACGGGAATGGTGGCTACCAGCTCAGCGGAGCGTCCTCGGACCCGAACATACGTTCCTGGAATGCAAGATTACGTTCCAGGAAGTATTAGACTTACTCACGCGGAGGCGCGGAGTGCGCGGAGAAAGTAGTTCATCCATCCACGACTATAATCACGCCGGTCTTCCACAAAACAGGCCGGAGGGTTTTTCATGCGTCTTGCGGGCGTTGCAGGCGGAATCGTTCTCATCGTCACCAGCGTGTCGCTGGCCCAGCAGATCCTGGCCACCGTGCAGGCGGACTTGACCGACGTGCGCACGACCCGCACGCCACCGAAGGGCAGCTCAGCCCCAGCTTCCTGACGGACCTGGGGTCGCGCGTGGAGCTCGTCGGCGCCATCAACCGCATGGACCGGCAGTTCATCAAAGACCCGACCGTCGGTCTCACACACGCGCAGCTCGGCTGCGGCGAGATCAGCCTCATCTACCGCTCCTCGTACTCCATTCGCGACGGCAAGCAGACCTCGCGGCTCCCGGTCACCCTGAACACCCCTTAAATCGACGCCGGTGGTTGGGGTCTCTCGCGTACAATCTCTCCACTGCTCAAAAAGGAGGGGTTCTATGATCCGGCGCATGCCCTATCTCGTCATGGCTGTCCTCGTGCTGTTCATCGTCACCAGTGCATACTCGCAGACGACATCCCAGCTAGTCGGAACCGTTACATCCGACCATGCGCCGCTGCCGGGTGCCACAATTACGATCTCTTCTCCCGCGCTTCAGGGTGTCCGAACCACGGTCACAGGCGCCTCCGGAGACTACAACTTTGGAGCGCTTCCACCCGGGGAGTACTCCGTCACCATCAACCTCCAGGGGATGCAGACGGTCCGTCAGAACGTTACGCTGCGGCTTGCCCAGACCAGCCGGGCGGACGCGGACCTGAAGGTCAGCACGGTATCGGAGGCGATCACCGTCACTGCCGGTGCCGCTTCCGTGCTCGAGACGCCTCAGGTCTCGACCAGCTTCGACGCGTCGACGATCGAGCACCTGCCGGTGGGCCGCACGATCCAGTCACGCGTCCTCCTCGCGCCCGGCGTCAACAATGACGGACCGAACAACCAGATCGTGATCAACGGTGCCCAGTCGTTCGACAACCTCTACCTCGTCAACGGTGTGGTCGTGAACGACACCATCCGAGGGCAACCGCAGGCTGCCGTCATCGAGGATGCCATTCAGGAGACGACCCTCCTGACAGGCGGCATCTCCGCCGAATACGGCCGGTTCACGGGTGGCGTCGTCAACACCATCACGAAGTCGGGAGGGAACGAGTTCAGCGGCTCGTTCCGCGACAACCTCTCCAATGACAAATGGGCGTCGAAGACCGCATTCCGCGACCCGGTCTCCGGAGTCGGCGAGGCCGATCATCTCAGCAAGATCAACCCCGTGTACGAAGGGACTTTCGGCGGACGCATCGTACGTGACCGCCTCTGGTTCTTCGGCGCGGGCCGTAAGGAAAACTCGAGCGTCTCCAACCAGACCGTCGGCCTCAACCTCCCTTACACGACGACCGGCGATCAGAAGCGTTACGAAGTGAAAATGACCGGAAACCTGACTTCCAAGCACACGCTGGTCGGCTCGTATCTGAAGGTCCAGGATGTGCAGAGCGGCACGAAGTTCGGCAACATCGTCGACCTGGCCAGCCTCCGTGACGTGGGGAACCCGATCAAGCTGACGGCGTTCCACTACGACGGGGTTCTGACCAGCAACCTGCTCGTGGAAGGGCAGTGGAGCAAGAAGGACTTCTCGATCATCGGCGGCGGTGCGCCTCTCCGCGACGAGGTCGGCGGCACCTTGCTTCGTGACATCTCCACCGGCCGCCGGGCCTGGTCGCCCACGTTCTGCGGCGTCTGCGAGCCGAAGCTGCGCAACAACAAGGACTGGATGGCCAAGACCTCGTACTACCTCTCCACGAAGAATTTTGGCTCGCACACGCTCGGTACCGGCTACGACGAGTTCCATCAACTGCGCAACGAGAACAACTACCAGTCGGGAAGCGACTTCCGCCTCTTCGGCGACTTCATCTACTCAGGCAGTCAGGTTTTCCTGCATCTGGACCCGACCAAGAGCGGGGGGACGTCGCGCTCGCACTTCGAGTGGGATCCGCTGCTCGCTCTGTCGACCACGTCGGATTTCGCCACAAAGTCAGTCTTCGTGAACGACCGCTGGAGCCTGAACAACCACTGGAACTTCAACCTCGGCGCGCGCTACGACAAGAACGCGGGCCATAACCAGAGCGGCGTGGCCACCGTCAACGACTCCGCGGTCAGTCCGCGTCTGGGAATGATCTTCGACGCCAAGGGCGACGGGAAGCATCGCTTCAGCCTCAACTATGGACGCTACGTGACGAAGATCGACCAGGGACCGGCCGACTCGACGTCCACCGGCGGCCGCTATGCCACCTACCAGTTCCAGTACCTCGGACCGGAGATCAACGCTCCGGGCACGCCGGCCGCGCAGCTCGTCCCGACCTCTCAGGTCATCAAATCCGCCTTCGACTGGTTCCACGCCAATGGCTTCACCGGCAACAACGCGCTCGTCTTTCAGCTCTCCATCCCCGGCTTGACCGAGAAGATCATCGGCAACCTCAAGTCCCCGCACATGGACGAGGTCACGTTTGGCTACGGCCTGCAACTCAACCCGAACACGGTCCTGCGGGCGGACATCATTCACCGTACATGGGGCGACTTCTATGTGACGACGCGAGACCTGACCACTGGCCAGGCGACCACACCCACGGGGGCGAAGGTCGACGTCGGATTCATCGGAAACAGCAGCTCAGGTCTCTCGCGACGCTATAACGCGCTTCAGTTGCAGGGCCAAACGAAGCTTCCTCTGAACATCCTGATCGGAGGGAACTACACCTACTCGAAACTTCGTGGCAATGTGGAGGGAGAAGAGTTCAACAACGCCACCACCACGATCGGGGTGAACGGTACGTCCGGCTCGAACGTCTACACGTTGCCGGAGTATCCCCAGTACACGGCGTTCGCCCAGAACAATCCGGTCGGCTTCCTTGCCGCCGACATCCGCCATCGCGCGAATGTGTGGCTCCAGTATTCGCCGCCGGTACCGTACGGAAAGCTCGATCTGTCCGTGCTCGAGCGTTACCACTCGGGAGCGCCTTACTCCGCTGCCGCCGTGGTCGATGCTCGGGCGAGCGCGACGCTGCCCAATGGCGTAGTGAACCCCGGCTACGCGCTGCCTCCGACACAGGTTCAGTACTACATCGGCGGGCGCGGTGCGTATCGGCTGGACAGCATCACGGATACAGGCTTCGATCTCAACTACACCATTCCCCTGAGCCGGGCCAGCCTCTTCCTCAAAGCAGATCTGCTGAATGCCTTCAACCAGCAGGGAGTCGAGTTTGCGGCAACGAGCGCCGGTCCGGTGATCGAACAGCGTGTGCGAACGCGCTTCAACGGCGCCAAGTTCCCCGATGGCACTACCGCGGTGGCCTTCAACCCTTTCACGGACACGCCCGTCGCGGGAGTCAACTACCAGTTGGATCCGAATTTCGGGAAGGCGACGAACAAGGACGCCTATCAGTTGCCGCGCACCTATCGCTTCGCGGTCGGACTGCGCTTCTAGGCCCGTCGTCAGTGAATGACGGAAGCCCCGGCGTTCGCGCCGGGGCTTTTCTTTTTCTTCCGCCATTCGGCCGCCGTGGCAGGATCGCCGAGGGCGGCGATCGTCTTCGCGGCGAGCTCGATCGAACGCGAGGCGGGTACGGCGTGCATGTACTGCTCGAGGATCGCGCGTGCGCCGGAGCGATCGCCGCTAACCCACAGCAGCACCGCCAGACTGGCGTACGCGCGGCCATGGCCGGGAAAAGCCGCGATCTCCGCGCGGAACGCCTGCTCCGCCTGGGCCACCCGGTCGGTGCGCGCGAGTAGATCGCCGCGTGCAAACTCCAGCTCTTCTACGCTTCGCCCTCCCGCGGCACGTTGGGCGGCCGCGAGTGCGGAGGCGGCTTCCGCAAAGCGTCCGGCGCCGGTCAACGCCTCCGCCAGGAGGACGCCTGCCGCCGGCGCCACCGTCCGGTCAGACAGAGCGGCGCGAGCGTGCCCAGCCGCCGCGTTGAAGTCGCCGCGAGCCAATGCGATCCGCGCGCGCGCCAGCCGCGCTCCGTTTGCGTTCGTGGTCTCAACCGCGGCCGCCGTGCGGTCAGCCTCATCGTACCGGCCGAGCTCCATCAGCGCGGAAGCGATCGACAGAGCGAGATCGGCGGCCAGTGTGGGAGAAAGACCGATGGCCCGCCGGTAGCTATCGATGGCAGCACCGTGCTCGCCCGCCTGCTCCTCGACTTCGCCGAGGAGCGACCAGGCGTCGGTGAAATTCGGATTCCGGGCCACGACGCCGCGAAGCTCCACCATCGATTCGTCAAGGCGCCACTGTTGTGCCAGCGCCTCCGCGCGGCGCATCGCGGCGAGGTCACCGATCCGCTCTTTCGGGTCGGGCAGCGGTCCCGCGGCGTTCGACGTGCCGCGCAGATACCCGAGCGCCGAGAGTCGCGCCGCCTCCTCCGGATCGATGGCCGACGGCAGGGCGTTCAGATCTCCGAAGGCGGCCACTTCTTCCCGCATCCCCTTGGCGATGCGGCGTTCAGCCGCGGCGATGTTCCTCTTCTCCCCTTCATCACGCCGCAGGTCGTACAACTCGGCGCTCGGCGCATCGACGAAGTGCCACCGCTCGGACGTCAACGACCGCAACGCGCTCCATCCGAGGTGGATTCGCGGATAAAGAGTCTCGGCATACGAGGAACGTGGAGGGCGATCGTCCAGTTCGAGCAGCGACGTCCCTTCGCGTGACGCGCCGGTCAGCCGGGCCACTGTGGAGAAAACGTCGATGAGCTGCGCCGGGTTTCGAACCATAGTACCGGCGCGCTGCTGCCGTGGCAGCTTCAGGATCAGCGGGACGTGCAACGTTTCGCGATAGAGCAGGATCCCGTGCTCGGCCTCACCGTGATCGCCGAGTCCTTCTCCGTGATCGGAGAGCAGAATGATCACGGCCTGGTCGTAGACGCCCGCCGCACGCAAGTGATCGAGAAACTCGCCGACGGCACGATCGGCGGCGGCGATATCGCTGTCGTACGTCGGCTCGTACGGTGTGTGCGGCTCGAAGAGGTGGAGGAGGAAAAAGAACGGCTGTTTCCGGTGCGCATCGATCCACCCGTTCGCGACCTTCACGGTCTCAACGCCCCGGCGCTGTAATTGCCCTTCGGGGATGCCGCCCTGCAGAGGGATGCCGTCGTCGAAGAAGTCGAATGCTGCTCCGAGGCCCGTCGAGGCGCGGAGCACGTACGCGGAGACGGCGGCACCGGTTGCGTAGCCCTGCCGCCGGAGGATCCCGGGGATCGTCGGATGTTTCGAGGCGTCGAAATGGAAGCCGATGTTGTTTCGGACGCCATTTCGCGGAGGCAGCTCACCGGTGAGCAGCGAAACATGAGACGGCAGCGTGAGCGGCACGTGCGCTCGCGCATCGGCAAAGAGCACGGCATCGCGGCGGAGCCGGTCGATCGCCGGCGTTGCCACACGGCGGTATCCCCACGCGGGAAGATGGTCCGCGCGAAGCGTGTCGATGGAGATCAGGATGACCGGCGCGCCGGGGAACAGCAGCGGCGCCTCTCTCTCTCGGGCGCAGCCGGCGAGAACGAGCATGACCGCCATGCAGCCGGTTCTGAAATACCTCATGGCGCCGGTGTCATCGATCAGCGGCTTCTCCCATCTCGATCATAGATGATTCACCGATGAGATGACCTGAACCCAGCTGACGGGGCAACCGCGAACCCCGGCTATAATCACGACGCTCTTCCACACAACCCGAATTTCCTATTCGCTCCACTAGCCGGAGGCTCTTCATGCGTCTTGCGCGCATTGCAGTCGGAATCGTTCTCATCGTTGCGAGCGTGTCGCTGGCCCAGCAGCCTCCTTCTCCCCCTTCTACTCCCTACGCCCAGGCAATCCCCCAATCGCTGCGAGGACCTTTCATCTCCGACCCCGCGGTGGTCACATTGCTCGATTGCCCGACGCCCGGCTGCGAGGGCCGGCTGAACTTCGCCCGACTCATGCAGGCACGCAGTCCGCGGACGGCGGAGCCGGGACAGAATCCTTTCAACCTCCCTGTCGCCGCAAAGATCCTGGCCACCGTGCAGGCGGACTTGACCGACGTGCGCACGACCGCGCACGCGACCGAAGGGCAGCTCAGCCCCAGCTTCCTGACCGACCCCGGGTCACGCGTGGAGCTCGTCGGCGCAATCAACCGCATGGACCGGCAGTTCATCAAAGACCCGACCGTCGGCCTCACGCACGCACAACTCGGCTGCGGCGAGATCAGCCTCATCTACCGTTTCTCGTACTCCATTCGCGACGGCAAGCAGACGTCACGGCTCCCTGTCACCCTGAACATGGTCTTTCCCGCGCTGCCGTCGAAGCGTGTGGCAGGGCCGGTCCGTTGCTCGGATATCGCGCAACGCTGGATCGACGAGAGCATGCAGCCGGCGGGGAGATCAGCGGAGCAGCAGGCCGCCGATCTGCTCGATCGCAAACACGGACCGCTGGCGTACATCGATGGCCGCGACCTCATCCGCCTCGAATTGAACATGCAGGCCTACCGCATCGGGGCATCGGGGGACGAGAGCGATTTCGGGACGGCTGCGGCGTATCTGATGCGGGTCTTCAAGTGGGAGCCGCACCAGAAGCTCTTCCTCCCCGAGTTCCTTCGCGACCAGATCGATCGCGCGAAAGTCCTCTGCGACGCATCGGATACGCCCGCGGTCTGTGGGGATAAACGTCTCCGACGCCAGCTATTGGTCCGCTACCTGAGCCGCCCCGACGTCGTGGCCTCGATCGACAAGGGGACGCTTGAGGTGCCCTACGACTTCGGCGTGCTTGCCACCCGCGCGGTGTCCGTCTCGCCGGGCGGCTCGCACCGCTCCGCCAATCAGCCGTACTGGAACGCGCTGACGCCGGAGCAGCAAGTCATCTCGGACACGGAGATCACCGCGGCGATGGCGAAGGCACGCGCCGCCGGCGTGGCCTTCAGCTTCGTGAAGTCGGCGGACGATTTCCGCACACGGCTGAACGAGATGAGCTGCACGAGCTGCCATCAGACCCGCGGGATCGCCGGCTTCCACTTCCCCGGTGCGGACCGGCCCGGGACGCCGGCCGTCAACGCCGTCCTGCTTCCCGGCTCCCCGCAGTTCTACGGCGATCAGCCGCGGCGTGCCGAGATCGTGAGGCAGATGGCGAAGCACAGAAGCCAGCGGTTGTCCGAATACGAGCTGGCGACGAGCTACTCAGCGCGGCCGATGAACCGATTCGCAGCCGGCTTGCGCGACACGCAACTCATCGGCGGTTGGGGCGGCGCGTGCATCATTGCCGCCGCCCTGCCAGATACGCATCGCCAGTGGACCTGCCGCGAGGAGCTCGGGCTGACGTGCGTACGACTGTTCTCGTCGCAGAACGATCCGACCATCGGTACGTGCGTCCCCTCCGGCCGCCCCGAGATCGGCGATCCGCTGCAACGCGGCAACGTGGTGACAACGGCCTTCGGCGTGGACAAGTACACGCGAACAGCGCCGGTGAGTCCGGACCAGCGGATTCCGGCCTCATCCTTCCCCTCGCCGGCACCAGCCGGCAACACCTACTACGGCGCGCATCAGGAGTTCTACACAGGGAATCTCGACTCGACGGACTACGCCGAGCGCCGCGATGCCTCCACCGGCGGCTTCCCGGCGGGTATGTTGCGCCTCTCCGAATGCCTCGGCCTGCCATCCGAGGCCACGTGTGGACTCATCGCGTCGAGCGGGTTCAATAGCTGCGTGAGCCGCCTGGCCACCGATCCAACCTACACGATCGGCGTCTGCTTCGAGCATTTCACCTCCTACGCCGGGATCCGCGCCTGCGACGCCGGGTCGCCCTGCCGCGACGATTACATCTGCGTCATGCCGATGGGATACACCCCTGACACCGCGCAGCAGTCATTCGACAAACGAGCCGCGCTATTGAAGTCGTCGACGTATTTCCCTGTCGTGAACAAACGTCCGTACGATCCGAACGACTTCGGCCAGAAGCAACCGGATGCGGACTGGGTGGCTAGGAACGACCAGCGCGGCCTCTGCATCCCGCCGTACTTCGTCTTCCAGTTCCGCTCGGACGGGCATCCCGCGCCGCCGGACACAGATGTACGCTAATAAGAACTCACGCGGAGGCGCGGAGCACGCGGAGAAAGAGGTTTCTCATCATCTCCTCCGCGTCTCCGCGTCTCCGCGTGAAACGTCACGGCATGGCCTCCACCACCCCCTCGGCGTTGTAAAGCGGGGCGAGATAGATTCCGTGCCGGGCGGCGATGGACTCGATCTCCCCGACCCGTTCGGGAGTGATGAACCCTCTCCCCTGCGAGAAGGGCTCGAAGCGGCCCTCCAGAGCCAGGGCGATCCCTTCGAGGAGACATCCGTGGACCACGTTGGGGAACGGATGGCGATTCAGGATTCCATGAAGATCCGGCGCGAACGTCAGGCCGCCGGTGATCTGTCCCAGACCTCCAAAGAAGACTCTGGCGCCAGGCATGTCGGCCCCCGGAGAGAGGTTCTTCGGGTAGCCGGCATCGCAAACGATCGCGTGCGGCGCGATCCCGCCCAACAGTGGGTCGGGAGAGGCCATGCTCGCGGCGCAGATCACGATGCCGGCTTCGGCGGGGAATCGATGGAGATCCGTGACGATCTCCACCTGCACGCCATCGGCTTGCAACTCCGCCGCGAGTCTCCGCAGCCGCTCCACGTTGCGCGCACAAAGTACGATGCGCTTTACGAACGGTGCGAGACAACGGGCGCAACCGGAGCCGACATCTCCTGTTGCTCCGACGATGAGCAGCGTTTCGTTTCGGAGGTTCCGCCCCTCCAGCGCGCACATCTTCCGGATACCCTGAACGATGAAGGCAACGGTCAGCGTATTGCCGGTGGTGAAGACCGTCCCGTGTCTCTCCGGAAGCTGATCGAAGTTGCCCTCGATCAGAATGGAGCTGAATCCGCCGAGGCTGACGATCTTCGCTCCTGAGTGGATGGCGCTGGAAGCCGCCGCGCGGACGCGGGCAATGTTCTCGCGCAGGCAGGACGCCTCCAGCCGGTCGGGAGGGATGAACGAGTCGATGTAGAGGCCGCGCGCCGTCGCACCGGCAATCGCGGAGCCGGCGTCGACATGGCAGACCGTTCTCGGCGGAATCCAGGGGATGATGTCCCTGACCTCGTCGTCCGGCAGAGGGGTGAGCTCCGGTCCGCGCAGAAACGCCAGTACGTCCGCGGACGCTCGCCAACTTTCCGGGTGTCCGATCAGCGCGAAGTCAAGGCCGGTCATGTCTCAAACCCCACTAAACCGGCAACTGCGCCACCCAGGCAAGGCTTACCTCGCCGGGGATCCCCAGCATGTCCAGCGTCTTCAGATACTGCTGCAGCGACGCTCCCCGAAGCTCGGCCGCGGACAACCGGACCTCGAACAGGGATGGCTTCACGCAGGAGGTCTGGCACACCTCGCAATGTCCGTCCTTACACTCCTTCGCCAGCATCTGCGCGAGGATGGTCATCACCTCCAGATGCAGCCGGTGCAGCCTGTCGTCGAAACGCTCCGTGTCCCTGGCCCGCTCGGTTCTGAGAAATGCCAGGGCGTGTTCGATGTGCTCTTCTTCTTCCGCCGCGATGCGGGCAAAGGTTTCGCCCAGACTCCCCGGCGCCACCTTCCCGACGCGGGAGTAACTGGCGACGGCGAACGACTCCAGCATGATCTCCTGGACGATCAGGCAGCCGATGAAATCGCGGTCCGCGATACAGCCGAGGAAAGCGTCGCGGAGCCGCTTCCAATGTTTCGCCTCGACGTTGCTGGCGACGTTCACTCCAATCCTGCGCCCCTCGGCGGCAAACGAAGCGGCATGACCCCGCTCGGCATGCGCATGCTCCAACGCCTCGCCGACTTCCGCCGGATCGTCGCAGACCTCTGCCAACGAGGTGTAGTTCATCGCGGCAAGCAGTTCCCCGGTAATCGCCTGGGCCAGAACGTCCTGCCAGATCGGAGCGGAAAGAGAGATCGAAGTGCATTCAATCGGTGACGGGGCAAAATCAACGGCAGCATCCATATGTCCTCCTGAAGACATCCTTGGTGTTGTAGTTAAGTACAACACCGAAGCAGAAAAGTTTCAAGAGGAAGGTATTTACTTCCAAATTCGAGCGGTCGCCACCGGAGCGCTGGCGTCTCGCCGGCTGGCGCGGGGTCGTCTCGCCCCCGCGTTACAGCAAATGGAGTGCTGCCACGCCAGCGGCGAGATCCTGCGCGAGAATCCCTACCACAGCCGACAACTCAACTCACTTCTTCATCCTCGCATACAGCGTCGACGGGCTGATCTGGAGTTGGCGGGCGGCTTTGCGCACGTTGCCGGCGGCGGCATCGACGGATGCGGTGACGTAGTCGGCGACCACATCATCGAGCGGGCGAATCTCCCAGTCGGCGGTAGGGAGCCCGCCTGTCGCTTTCGCCATCGACTTCGAATCGGATTCCAGGAGCAGATCTTCGCTGGCGATCTCCTTCCCGGTCATGGTCAGCATGGCCCGCTCGAGGACGTTGCGCAGTTCGCGGACGTTGCCCGGCCAGGCATAACCGGCCAGGCGTTTCATGGCGCGAGGACTGACCGACGGTACGGGGCGGCCCATCTCCTTCGCCAGGGGACGGAGGATGACCTCGACCAGGAGCGGGATGTCTTCCAGCCGCTCGCGCAGCGCCGGCATACGTACGCGGACGACGTTCAGCCGATAGTAGAGATCCCCGCGAAACCGGCCGGCGGCGACGTCGGCGCCGAGGTCGCGATTCGTCGCCGCGATCAATCGGAGATTCGTCGTCAGATCGCGGATACCGCCAACGCGGCGAAAACGCTTCTCCTCGATCGCCTTCAGCAGCCGCGACTGAACCGTGAAATCCATATCGCCGATCTCGTCGAGAAACAGCGTCCCGTCGGAGGCGATCTCGAACAGGCCCTGCTTCGTGTTCATGGCGTTGGTGAACGCGCCTCGCTCATGGCCGAAGAGCTCCGATTCCAGCAGTTCTTTCGAGAGTCCCGCGCAGTTGAGATCGACGAAGGGCGCCCGGGCTCGCGGGGAACGGTTATGGATGAGACGCGCGAAGACTCCCTTACCGGTTCCCGAATCTCCCTCGATCAAAACCGGAGAGACGGCGCGCGCGATCTGCGCGAGGAGGTTGTTCAGATTCTGGACGGCAGGCGAAAGACCGGGAAGACGGTCGAGGTCGCTCGAGTCGCCGCGGCGCAAGGCGATCATCTCGCGGCGCGTGCGGACGAAACGCGATACCTGCTCCAGCGTCAGCGACAGCAGGCTGTAGTCGAACGGCTTCTGCAGGAAGGTCTCCGCTCCCAGCTTCATCGACTCGACGACGCTGTCGATCGTCCCGACGCCGGACATCATGATCACCGACACCGCCTCGGAGTACATCTTCAGGTCATGCAGAACATCGACGCCGCTTCCGTCGGGAAGCATCATGTCCAGCAGGACGACGTCGGGCGAGAACTCGGCAAAGACCGATCGCGCCTCACGCGCCGTCGAGGCCGTCCTGACCTCCCACTCGTCGACCAGGAGCGCCTCCAGACCGGCCACGACATTCGGATCGTCGTCGACGATGAGCAGGCGCTGCCGCACAGAGGGCTCGGTCATGTCCAAAAATCATACACGCGTACGGTTCCGAAACAGGCGGAAATCCATCTTAGACATCTAAGTTACTGATTCTTATAAGAATCTCAAGTGGTACCGACCTTGGACTAAGGGTCGGCCATGAACATCCTGCACGCCATCACGCTCGCCGCCCTTCTGCACCACGCGCCGGCTCCTGCCGTCGTCTGCCATACCGGAACGGTGTCGTACAAGTTCGTCGGTACTCCGGGAGCCACATTCACGTACGCCGGCGCGAAGTACTCGCTGCCCAGGAGCGGCTGGATCGAGTTGCTGAGCGAGCGCGACGATAAAGGCTACCTCGCGGCGAACGGACGGACGTTGCCGCTCGATGTATGGCCGATCGATGCCTTCGGAACGAGAACTGTCCCGCTGCAGGACGCGTCGGCAGTGCCTACTACTCAAAATGACAGCAGTCCGATCGGCACGATCAACAACTGATCTTCAGACAACAGGAAAAGGAGATTCTCATGACGCAGATCAAGCACTTCGTACTCGAAACAACCTCGGACCTCCGCGGCGGGCGCCAGTCCTGGCGCGTGCTGGGCATGCTCTGGTCACTGGCGCTGATGATTGCCTTCGCCGCCGGTGTCGTGCATCACTGAGACGACGACGATGCGCGACACACGACGCACGACACTCGTCATACGAGGCGCCCAAGCTCCGTCGCGGGCGTGGGACACTTCCAACACGGCGACAAACCGCATCCTCTTCGTCAAAGCGCTTGCCATGCTCAGCTTTGTTCTGGAACACCGCTCGGAAGATGTCGATCGGATCATCGTCGACGGGGCGGCGACGGCAGATGAATTCCTCGATCTTCTCGCCAGTCTCCCGAAGGATTTCCTCGGCGACGTGGTTCTGGGGCGCGACGGCAACAAGTCATTCCTCAGCAGCGCAAGCCGGGCGGAGGGGCGTTTGCTCTACGCGCTGACGGCGACGGATCTGCAGTTCTATCTGGAGACGTTCGGGCTGGTGGCGATGAAGGCAGCAATCGCAGCGTAAGGCCGCACGGCCGGCAGCGTTGGTTGCCCAAGGCTCTGCCAGGCAGTGGCGCAAGAACGTTCCTCGCCACCTCCCGGCATGCTACCTTTAGCCCAGTGGAACTCTGGACGTCGTTTCAGCATACGGGGTGGGTGGGGAAAGCCGTCCTGGGAGTGCTGCTGCTCTTTTCGATCGGCTCGTGGGCGGTGATGTTCGTCATCGCTGTCCGCTTCCGGCAATCGGCGGCGGCCTCGCGGCGATTCATGTTCGCCTTCCGCCGGGCCAAGAAACTCGCCGACGTTCAAGCCGCGACGGCACAGGCAGCCCATTCCTCGCTGGTCGGTCTCTTCAAGGCCGGCTATGCCGAGATCGAAGCGCAGATCGCCCACGCCAACTCGGCCATGATCCGATCGCTCGACAGCGTAGAGCGCTCGCTGCTGCGCGCCGCCCGCATCGAGGCCGCCCGCCTCTCCCGTTACCTCCCCTTCCTGGCCACTACCGCGGCCGCATCGCCCTTCATCGGCCTCTTCGGCACTGTATGGGGAATCATGGACGCCTTCGCCACCATCGGCGCCACCGCCACGACCTCCATCACCGCCGTAGCCCCCGGGATCAGCGAAGCGCTCATCAACACCGCCGCCGGTCTCTTCGCGGCCATCCCTGCCCTTCTCGCCTACAACCACTTCGTCCAGCGCCTCCGGCAGGCCCGCGGCGAGATGGAGGATTTCACGCTGGAGTTCTTGAATTTGACGGAGAGGAACTTTATGTAGGCGCGGTTACGCGGTCTCGGAGTTGCGCGGTCTCGCGGTGTTGCCTGCCCCGCGACCGCGAGACCGCGAGACCCCGCAACCAAGTGAACGACACCGGTTACCACATGCGAATCACAGGCGTCTAACCTAAAACCACATGTCCTTCCGATTCGATCACGGCGACGACTACAGCGACATGGCGGAGATCAATGTCACGCCGCTGGTCGACGTGATGCTGGTCCTGCTCATCATCTTCATGGTCACCGCGCCGATGCTGACGCAGGGATTGACGGTGGCCTTGCCGGCGGCCGAAGGGAAGAGCTTCGAGCTGGCGTCCAACAATCCGGCCAAGATTCAGGTGACGGCCAGCGGCGCTGTCTACCTCGACGGCATCGCCGCCGGCTCGGCGAACCTCGACCAGAGCCTCGGCCCGATGCTGCGCGCGCGGCGGGTGAAACGGGCGCTGCTCGAGGCGGACAAGGCCGTGCCCTACGGGCGGGTGGTGGCCGTGCTCGACATCATGAACCGCGCCGGGGTCGAACAACTCGGCATGGTCACCCAGCCGAAGGAGAACGGTGGACGACCGCGTCGGTGATCTGCTGGCCGAACGTGCCCGTCTCGGCGGCGGTGCCGGCCCCGGCATCGCTGTCTCCCTCCTCCTGCATGGCTCGATTGCCGCAGCAGTCGTCTACGCCGCCGTGCACGCCACCGCGCCTCAGGAGATATCGACGCTGAAGATCCAGTTCGCGAATCCGGCAACCGTAAGCGTTCCAACGCCGATCGCTCCTGCGGCTCCCCCGGTCCTCCCTCCAAAAAAACTCACGATCCCGGAGCCGGCAGCCGAACCGCTGAAGCCTGTAGTGAAGAGCGAGCCGAAGACCGTCCCTCTTTCCTCCTTTGGAAAGTCGACGAAACAGGGATCCGAGACCCCTCCCGCTCCCCACCCACAACCGCCCACCCCCCAGATCGCCGCGAAGCCGGGGGTCGTCGGCGGAATCGACATCCCCGTCGGCGCCGCCGGCGTGACGGGGATCGAAGGCGACTTCCCGTATACGATCTACATCGATCGGATGAGAGTGCTCATCAGCCAGCGCTTCCTGCGGCCACAGGCAGGCAACGATGTCACCACAACGATCTCCTTCACCATCAATCGCGACGGCTCCATTCGCGATGTAAAAAACGAAATCCCAAGCGGCAACGGCACGTTCGATCGTGCGGCACTGCGCGCGGTGCTCGAAGCCTCGCCGCTTCCTCCCCTTCCATTCGGCTACAACGGCACGTACCTTGGAGTACATCTCACATTCCGATGAGACGAACGACCTTACTGCTCTCTCTTCTCCTTTTCACGGCCTTGCCGCTGGCAGCGCAGACGCAGATCACGACGACGATCAAGCCCGAACTGGCACTCCAGATCGCACGGATCGCCGTTCCGCGCCCCGACACGGCACTGCCGCTGGAAGCGATCAACACGCCGTTTTTCGCGCCGCTCACGCGCGACCTGGCCTATTCCGGCGTCTTCGCCATCGCGCCGATACCGCCCAACGTTCCGGCGGGCGCCGACCTGGCCAAGGCGGCCAACGCGCAATTCGTCCTGGCGCTGAAGATCGAACAGCAGGGTGACGACTTCATCGTCGATGCGCGCCTCCTCGACTCGACAGGAGCCACGCAGTTCGGCAAGCGCTACCGCGGCGCCGCGGGCGCGCTTCCGCGCATCGCGCACATGATGGCCAACGACTTGGTGCGCACGGTCAACGGGAAACCGGGCATCTTCCTCTCGCTGATCGGCTTCGCCTCGAACCGCACCGGCAACTTCGAGATCTGGCTGATGGATTGGGACGGCGCCAATCAGCGGCAGATCACCCGCCACAACGCGCTCTCGATCCTCCCGAGTTGGTCCGCCGACAACGAACGGATGGTTTACACGTCGTTCGCGCGCGGTACCAGCGACATGTACATCATCAGCCGGCGCGGGGGCGCACGCACCCGCGTTCCGACAGGACTCAATCTGAACACGTCCGCGACCTTTTCGCCGATCAGCAACGACATCGCCTTCGTCGGCTCCGTGGCCGGCAATCCCGATATCTACCTCATCAAGGATGACGGCACCAACCTGCGCCGGCTGACGAACGACTCGTCCATCGAATCGACCCCCGAGTGGAGCCCGAACGGGCGGCAGATCTCGTTCACCTCGGGACGCAGCGGCTCGCCCCAGATCTACACCATGGATGCCGAAGGCTCGAACGTGCAGCGCATTTCGTTCGAAGGCGAATGGAACGACGACGCCACGTGGTCGCCGGACGGCTCGCAGATCGCCTATACATCGCGCGTCAACGGACGCTTCCAGATCCGCATCGCGGACCTGGCCAGCCACCAGAGCCGCATCCTGGCCGGCGAAGGCTCGAACGAGCAGCCGGCCTGGTCACCCGACGGCAAATGGGTCGCCTTCCAGTCCAACCGCAGCGGCAGGTGGCAGATCTACAGGATGCGCGTCGACGGCACTGACCTGCTGCAGCTCACGTTCGATGGGGAGAACAAGGATCCTGATTGGTCGAAGAAAGGTGATTGAGTGGCCGGAGGACTTGTAGATTCGTGGATCAGTAGATTAGTGGATCGGTGTTCCTGATCCGCTGAGCTTCTTCTAATCCACTAATCCACTGATCGACTAATCCACTGATCGACGAATCCACTGATCGACGAATCCACTGAGCTATCATCCACAAAGGAGTAATCACACAATGAGTAAATCCTTCAAATCATTCGCCATCACCCTGGCTCTCCTCGCGCTCGTCATCGCTCCCGCATGCCACAAGAAAACGCCCCCGGTCGTTGCGCCGTCGGTCGACACATCCCCCGCCGTGCCGCCCATTCCGCCGACCGTGACCACGGCCACGGCACAGACTGTTCCGACCGAGACCGACTTCGTCAGCCCGAAGACCGAGACCGTCGCCACCGAGGTTCTTCCGAACGACATCGGAGAGCTGAACCGCGTCGCCCAGGCCCGCGGCTACATTCAGGATGCTTTCTTCGAATACAACGACTCCACGCTGACCTCCGACGCGCAGACCGCGCTGACGTCGTCGGCCACCTGGCTCAAGAAGAACCCGCAGTACAACCTGCTCATTGAAGGACATTGCGACGAGCGCGGCACGGAGCAGTACAACCTGGCCCTCGGCGATCGCCGCGCCAACCAGGCCAAGGAGTACCTGGTCACGCTCGGCATCGACACCGGCCGTATCCGTACCGTCAGCTACGGTGAAGAGCGCCCGTTCGATCCAGGCCACGATGACGCGGCATGGGCCAAGAACCGCCGCGACCATCTCGTACTCGTCGGGAAATGACCATGCGATCCCTGATCCGCAACACGGTGCTCGCGGCCGCGGCGCTTTCCACCGCGGCCTGCGTTTCGACCTCGGACGTCGAGAAGCTGCAGAGCCAGATCTCCGACCTTCAGGAGCAACTGGCGCAGGTCAAGCGAACGGCTTCCAGCAAAGAGGAAGTGAATAACGTCAACAAGACCATCGCCGACCAGACGCAGACGCTGCTCAAGTCGAACGCAACGCTGGTGGCCAAAGTCGACCAGATCGAAGACAAGATCCAGAACGCGCAGGGGGCGACCGAGCAGACGAACTACCGGCTCGACCGCATGACGCAGCAGCTCACGCAGACGCAGCACGACGTCGATGAGCTGAAGAGCGCGGCCGCCCGCGCCGCGGCCGCCCCGCCATCAGCGAGCCCGGCGCCGTCCGGCAGTGAAGTGACGGTGCAGCCGGTGACAGCCCCGTCGGAAGACCCGATGCAGACGTACCAGGCCGCCTATCGGGACTACCAGCGCGGCAACTACGATCTGGCCGTGGCCGGCTTCCGCGACTTCGCCGCGAAGAACCCGAATTCGGAGCTTTCGGGCAACGCCGCCTACTGGATCGGCGAGAGCCTTTACTCGCAGAAGAAATATCGCGAGGCGATTCAGCAGTTTGACAGCGTCGTTACCAAGTACCCGAGGTCCGACAAGGTGGCCGGGGCGCTTCTGAAGAAGGGATACTCGTACATCGCGCTCGGCGAGAAATCGCAGGGCATCGTCCAGCTTCAGTATGTCGTCCACGAACACCCCACCACACCGGAGGCGGCGCTGGCGCGGCAGAAACTGAAGTCGCTCGGCGTCGATTCGAAGTAGAATACGCGGTCCTGAACCGCAGATAACTTACGTAGGAGCAACATCAATGGCGAACACCCGCTCGGCCGAAAAACAGCAACGACAGGCCGAAAAAGCAAATGCGCGCAACCGCGCCGGAAAATCGCGTCTCCGCTCGGCGCTCAAAAAGGCCCGCGCGGAAGTCGAATCCGGCAAAGCCGACGCAAGCGTCCTCTCCACTGGATTCTCCGAGATCGACAAAGCCGCCCGCCGCGGCGTCATCAAGGACAACACCGCCGACCGCTACAAAGCGCGGCTCGCGGCCGCTTCGAAGCGCGCCACCAAGTAGCAGGCGTAACCCGAGGTTCCCGAACGGCGCATTCCGGTGCGCCGTTTTCTTTTGTGACATCATGATGGCGGGTCCCATCAAATGAACGCGAGGCAGTTGTTCGAGAACAACCTCGACGTCATCGACCGCGCCATCGCGCAAGTCTGCCGGCAGGTTCGCCTGCACGGCGCCGACGCGGAGGACTTCGCGTCGAGCGCGAGACTGTCACTCCTGGCCAACGATTGCGCCATCCTCGCAAAATACGAGGGCCGCTCCTCGTTTGGGAGCTACGTGGCCATCGTGATCCGCCGTCTGTTCCTCAATCAGAGGCGGATGGAAGGGCGGTGGCATGCATCGGCGGAGGCAATGCGCCGAGGCGAGCCCGCAATCCTGCTGGAGCGCCTGATCCATCACGACCGGCATTCGCTCGCCGAGGCGTTGGAGATCACGAAAGCCAAACATCCGGAGGCGGACCCGCGCCAACTCGAAGCCGTTGCCGCGGCACTTCCCGACCGACTGCCTCGGCCACAGCTCGTCCCGGTGATCGAGGGATACGAGAACCGGTTCGCAAGCCGGGATACCGCCGATGATCGCCTTGAGGCCGAGGAGCTCGGCAGAAGCTCAGAGCTGGTTTGCCGTGTCGTCCAGGCCACGCTCGCCGCGATGACCGCGCAGGATCGCGTCACCATCCGCCTTCGCTTCGGAAAGGGGATGGCGGTCTCCGACATCGCCCGTGCGCTGGGTATGGCGCAGCGCCCTCTGTACCGCCGCATCGAGGCGCTGCTGGCCCAACTTCGCGAGGCACTGCAACGCGCCGGTATCGATGCCGCGGACGCGGCCGCGCTCATCGGCAACGCCGGTGATGGCCTCGACTTCAGCCTGCTATCCGGGAAAATGGCCGAATCGCAGCCGTCTGACGAATCGGAGATCCAATGAGCAGTGTTTCCCAGCATCCCGAACCTGAGACCCTGGCAGCATTCGCCGAGGGACAGTTGACCGGGGAGACGCGCGATGCGGTGATCGCTCACCTCGACTCTTGCGACGAGTGCATGAACGACGTGTCGCTGGTCATGCCCTCGGTTGGCGCGGAAGCGGAAACGCGGCGGTTCGGGCGTCCGGTCTGGCTCCTCGCGATCGCCGCCGCCGTCATCCTCGCCATCGCGCTTCCCGTGATGCGGCGGACTCTCTGGGGCTCTCCGATCGACAAGCTCGTCGCCCTCGCTCCGCGCTCGGCGCGCATCGTCGAGCCCCGGCTTACGGGCGGCTTCGCCTGGGCCGGCTATCACGGGCCACTCCGCGCCGTGGGCGGCCCCGCGGATGCGGAGCGCCTCGAGCTCGGCGGCGCTGCTGGAGCGCTGATACGGCGGGCCGAACGCGATTCAAGCGCCGATGCGCAGCATGCCGCCGGCGTGGCCATGGTGCTCGTGGAAAAGCCGGATGAGGCCATCACGAGATTGGAGTCCGCCGCGCGCGCATCGCACGATGCCAGGACATGGAGCGATCTGGCCGCGGCCCGCTATGCGGCAGCGGTCCAGTTCCGCCGCCCCTCTCTGTACCCCGAGGCACTTGCGGCATCCGACGAGGCGTTGCGCATCGACGCCAGGCTCCCCGAGCCGCTCTTCAACCGCGCACTCATCCTGGAGACCATGGGCTCGACGTCCGAGGCCCGGCGCGCCTGGCAGCGCTATCTCGAAGTCGATCCCGGCTCGCCGTGGGCCACCGAAGCACGCGCCCATCTGGCGGAGCTTCCGGCGACGACCGGATCTTCCTGACTCTACACCGACAGCCGGTCGAAACCTTTCTCCTGTGACTTCTCGTCCATCACGCCGACGGAGATCTGGGAGCGGCCGGGTTGGAGAACGACGTCGACGCGGAACGTGAGCTCCTTGTCTCCGGCGCGCGCAACCGCATCCGCGGGCCAGTGGATCTCTTTCGTCTGACGTGTGACGTTCGACGTGTGGCCGACAGAATCTCCGGTGGCGATGAAGACGGTGAAGGCGCCGGCGACACCTCCGGCGTCCGGGACGAGCTTCAGTTTGCGGATGGGAATCCTCACATCGACCGTGACCATGCGCCGCTCGCCATCGGCCACCGGTGTGGCCGCGTTGACCTTGATTCCGAGCTCGTTGTCGGTCGCCCCGAGGAGATTGTTCGCGATGACGCGGCTCTCCATCTCATCGCCCGGCGTTCCCGAGCCGGCACTGCCGCGCGTGACGCGAACGCCGTAGCCGTTATTGACCTTCACGGCCACCGCCTGCTTCCCGGAGATCGGCGCGGTCGGATGGACGCCGACTGTGTAGAACGATTCGAGATCGGCGGCGATGCGATCGAACGCGTCCGCTGCCGACCGGCCGACGAATGCGACGCCGGACGTCTCGCTCGCCAGCATGTGATAGCCGTCGAAACGGCTGGCCGAATTGCTGAATGCGGCCAGACGGTCGCCGGCCTGCTGCATCTCGATATTGTGGCCGGAGTCATCGGCAACGTCGGAGCAGACAGCGTAGAACACGACTCCGCGGCGCCATGCGCGCATCCCAAAAGAATTGAACAGCGGCGTCAGATCGTAGGACGACGATTCGCCCATCGGCGAGCTGGCCTGAGCACCCGCCTGGAGGAACGATCCCAACACGCCACGCGAGGCATTCGTGCGAATCGTCTCGACGAACTGAAACACGCCCGCGCCCGGCGTACGAGGAAGTCCGCCTCCCACGACGATCAGAACATTGCGGGTGCGCGGCGTGAAGAGACCCACGGTCGAAGAGATCACGTTGAGGGTCTGCTCCGAATCGCGGTATGCGGCTGCCGCGTACGCCCGGGCCGCGTCGAGGAGTGCATCAAATGTGTACAGCGTGTGATTGGACTGGCCGGCCTGCTGGATGTCGATGGCAATCTCGCGGATCCGCTTCTCGGCCTCGGCCTGCGGACTGGTCAGAGGGATCGTCGAATCATTGCTCAACTGCCCGAGCGACGCATCGACCTCATTCAGGTCCGCCGTCCATCCGGTCATCGTCCGCAACGACTGTCCTCCGGAGAGAACGGCGACCAGATCGCCGGGCCGCAGCGCGCGCGCCAGGAACCCGTGCAGGGAATCGGCGGCCTGACGACGGGCATTCGCGGAAAGCGTGGTCATGTCGAAAAGGACCACAATGCGCCGCATCTCCCGCGTAGGAGCGCCGCCCGCTCCCCGCTCGGAGAACTTTGCAATATCGACCGGAGTGCCGCCGATGGCGACCTGAAAATCGTCTTTCGTCAGCGACGGAATGTGATTCCCCCGGCTGTCGGTGACCACGACGGACAACATTGCTGCCGGCGCTTCTTTCGAAGGGGGAGCGGGCGCCTGCGCAAAGATGATCGGAACGGCGGAAAAGAACGCGACGACGCACGCGGCGAGACGTTTCATGTGGCCTCCCAGGCTTTGAAGGAGACCTGAGTCTACGCCTGTTCGAGCCAGGGCTCGAATGCCTTCATCACATCGGCGTCGGCGCTCACGGGGCGGCGGGTGGCGCGGTCGACCCAAACGTGCGACGAGCTACCGCTGGCGTGCAGCCTCTCGCCCGAGCCGTCGCGCAGTTCGTAGGCGAAACGCATCATCCGGCTGGCCGCCTCCGCCACCGACGTGCGGATCACCACCTCATCGTCGTAGCGGTACGGCGCGCGGTAGCGGCAGACGATCTCCGTAACGACGAGGATGAGCCCTCGCTCCTCAATCTCGCGGTAGGGGAACCCCGCCTCGCGGCAGAGATCCGTGCGGCCGATCTCGAACCAGACCACGTAGTTGGCGTGGTGGGCGATCGCCATCTGGTCGGTTTCCTTGTATCGTACGCGGGTGCGGCTCTCGGTCGTACGCATGCGGCGGGCGATTCTAACCCGGCAACGATTTTGCTGATGAGCTTAGTCGTGTGGCGAAAAAAGAAAAGCGTCCTGCTTACAGAAACAGCAAACTCCTTGCTGATCGGAGCGGCAGTCTTTCTTGCCCTCGACCTCGGACGGCGCATTTTCCGGCGGTCGCAGCTTTTCGTTCCTGAGCGCAAGCCGGTCATCAGTTGGAACCCCGAGGATTACGGAATCCCGCGCGAACGAACCGAGGAGCTTTCGTTCGAAACGGACGACGGCGAACTGCTTTACGGCTGGTACTGCCGGTCCGAGCATCCCATTGCCTCGGCGCTCTACTGCCACGGAAATACCGGCAACCTCTCGAACACCGCGCACGTCATGCCGTACCTGCTGGATGCCGGCATCAACGTCCTTCTCTTCGACTATCGCGGCTTCGGCCGCAGCACCGGCCGGCCGTCGTTGTCCGGAATCATCGATGACGGCGTCACCGCGGCCCGCATGCACGAGCGAATCCGGCCAAAGGGTGTGCCTTCAATCCTTTACGGCTACTCCCTCGGCGGTGCGATCGCGGCCCAGATCATCCGCCGGCATCCGTTCGACGGTCTCATTCTGCAGTCGACGTTCACCAACCTGCCCGACATCGCCCGCGTGACCTTCCCACGCCTGCCGCTCCATCTCGTCAGCGGACGGCTGTTCGACACCCTTGAAGTCGTCCGCGACCTGACGATCCCCATCCTCCTGATTCATGGAGCCGCCGATGAAGTCTGCCCATCGTGGATGGCTCAACGGCTCCATGATGCGTATGCCGCCGTTTCGAAGAAACTGATCCTCGTCGAGGGCGGCCTTCACAAGGATCTCTTCGCGCGTCCCGACGCACAGACGCTGGTCTGGGAAATCAATCGTTTTGCAACCGCGCTGCGATGCACTCCGCACGTGGTGCAGCACAAGCCCTCGCCTGCCGAGCTCCTTCTCGATCAGGCCCTTCGCTTCGTCCGACGGCAGTGGCGTCGCCGGCTCGTGCATCAGCCGCTGTGATACGTTCGTCCTCGCGCGGAGACAATCGTCCTCGCGCGAATACAGCATCCAAAGGACGCCATGCTCGCCGTCGTCAAATCGGCCCCGGTCGAAGGTCCCGAGGGCACCGCCATCCGTGAATGCCCCGTACCGAAACCCGGCCCCGATGAGGTACTGATCCGCGTCGCCGCCGCCGCGGTCTGCGGCACCGACAAACACATCTATCACTGGGATCCGTCGATTCGCGACAAGGTCACGCCGCCGCGCGTCTACGGCCACGAATTCTGCGGTTTCGTCGAAGAGCTCGGCGCCCGCGCCCAACGCTCGTACGAGGGACATCTCGAGATCGGCGACTACGTCTCCGCCGAGATGCACGTCGTCTGCGGCGAATGTCCGCGCTGCCGCACCGGCAACGGCCACATCTGCGACCGCACGCGCATCTACGGTCTGCACGAGGACGGCGCCTTTGCCGAATTCGTGAAGGTGCCGTCGGCAAACGTCGTGAAGCTCGCTCCGTTCGTGCCTCTGCGCGTCGGTGCCTTTCTCGATGCGCTCGGCAACGCCGTCCACGCCACGCAGATCACCGACCTGGCGGGCAAGTCGGTCGCCATCACCGGCTTCGGTCCGATCGGTGCCATGGCCGCGGCCATCGCGGAGCATAGCGGCGCCAGCACCGTCGTCGTCACCGATGTGAGCGATCACGCCCTCGAGACCGCGCGCCGCTGGGCCGCCAGCCACAACTTCGCGAACCTTCACGCCTTCAACGTCCGTACGACCAGCGCCGAGGAGGTAAAGACCGCTGTCGATGCCGTGACTGACGGCGAAGGCGTCGACGTCGTGCTGGAGATGTCGGGCGCACCATCCGCCATCAATCTGGCCCTCGACATCGTGCGCATGGGCGGCCTTCTCTCGCTCCTCGGGCTGCCGGCCGGCCATTCCGTCACTATCAACGACTACACGCGCAACGTCATCTTCAAAGGGGTGACGTTGCAGGGAATCATCGGCCGGCGGATGTACGGCACCTGGCAACGGATGCTGGCCCTGCTCAAGTCTGGCCTCGACGTCGAATGGATCGTGCAGGCGGCCTTCGATTCGCTGAACGATTTTCACGAAGGTGTTGCACGTTTCGACCGGCACGAAGCGCTGAAAGTGGTCTTCTTTCCGGAGGGAGAAGTTGCCTCGAATGCGCGGATGAAGAGATGAAGGAACGAAGGGTTATCGGTTGTCGGTTATCGGTTATCACAACCCCGACAACCGACAACTGACAACCCAGCAACCCAATCACCAACCACCATGTCCAAACGAATCGCCATCCTCACCGGCGGCGGTGATGTGCCCGGCCTCAACGCCGCCATCAAGGCGTTCGTCGGACGGCTCCTCGATCACGACGGCTACGAGATCCTCGGGTTGCGACGCGGCTGGGCGTCGTTGCTCAACATCATTCCGGAGCCGGACGCGGACAACTCGGCCTGGATCACACCCCTCGGCCGGATCAACACCCGTTCGATCGACCGCTTCGGCGGCACGATGCTGCACACCTCGCGCATCAATCCGTCGATCAGCAAGCTCGAGCACATCCCAGCCCATCTCCTTCCGCTGAAAGGCGAGCCGGATGAACGCGGACGGTACGATCTGACCGCTGCCGCACTGCGCGCGATCGACTTTCTCAAGCTCGATGGCCTGGTAGCCCTCGGCGGCGACGGCACGCTGACCTTCGCACGGCGCCTGCACCAGGAAGGCGTCGCTCTCGTGGCCATCCCCAAGACGATGGACAACGACGTCTTCGGCACCGATTACTGCCTCGGCTTTTCGACTGCAGTCACAAGATCGGTGATGTTCATCAACGACCTCCGCACCGGTGCCGGTTCGCACGAGCGCTTTCTCATCGTCGAGCTGTTCGGACGTTACTCCGGCGAGACCTGCCTCTTGGCGTCGTATCTCGCCGGTGTGGATCGCGCGGTCATTGCCGAGGTACCGTTCGACGTCGAAAAGCTCTACAACCTGCTCGATGCGGACCGGAGTGACAACCCGAGCAACTACGCGGTGGTTGCCGTCTCCGAGGGGGCGCGTCTCATCGGCGGCGGCACCATCGAGAGCGGCGAAGCCGACGCCTACGGCAACCGCAAGCTCGGCGGCATCGGAGGCATCGTCAGCGACTACCTGGAGACGCGGACCCGCGACAAAGTGATCTATCAGCGCCTGGCCTACCTCATGCGCTCCGGCGCCCCCGACTCCCTCGACCAGCTCGTGGCCAACAACTATGGCAGCCTCGCCGCCGACCTGCTGCGCCGAGGCGATACCGGCAAGATGGTGGCCGTCGTCGACGGCCGCTACACCGCCGTCCCCATCGAAGTCGGCAGCACAGGCCGGAAACGCGTCGATGTCGACCGCTTCTACGACGTGGCCAATTACCGGCCGAAAGTGGCGGATGTGATGGGGATGCCGATGTTCCTGCACTGATCGTGTTGCCCATCACGGGATCCATAGACGACATAGATGGGAACCGTTATCTGCGTCCCCTCTCCGTCATCTGCTACGTATACCGCATTCGGGGCAAACCGCCCCGCCGCCGCCCGATCACCCAACCGCGTGCGTTGGCGCACCGACGACGGCGTATCTCGGACTCACCTTTGCATTCGTGACACAAGGGAGTCCTCCATGAACATCATCCATCGCGTGATACCGATCCTTCTCCTGGCTGTTTCCCTCTCCGCGCAGACATACGAAAAGGTTCTCGTGCCGATCCAGCCGTCGACCTTGAACGGCGCACTCAATACATCGTGGCGCACGATCCTCGTGGAACTGTCGGATGATGATGCCGTTGTCAATCTGAAGTGCAACGTCCCCGTTTGCGTACCGATCGCTCCCCACGGAGGGGTGTTGGTCGAAGCGAACGCCGCCGCCGATCCGGCATTCCTCTACGTCCCCAGTGCACAGGCAGCGCACGTCCATCTCGCCGTGCGCGCGCTCGTCATTAGCGGGACGGAGCACCCGATGATGGACATTCCGCTCCCGCGTACGAGCGATTTCACAACGGGCGTCTTCCACCTGCAGGCCATCCCGTTCAATCGCGACTACCGCCAATCGCTCCGGGTCTTCGACCTCGATGGTATCGACGGGGCTACTGTCCGCGTCCGCATCTACACGACGAGCACCGACCCGGTGGTCGATACCGTGCTCGTTCTCCATCGTCCTTCGGCGTCTGACATCGAAGGTCGTCCCGGCGCGCCGGCATTCGCCGCCGTGCACAACCTGGCGCAGACATTCCCAGCGATCGGCAATGCCGATCTGGCGATGATCGACATCCAGCCGCTGACTCCGGGCTTGCAGATCTGGGCCTTCGTGACGTCGACAAACAACGTCACCCAGCAGTTCAATCACTTTGTAAATTGAACGCGGAGTCTCCATCCTGTAGAAAAACCGGCCCGCCATGGAACCTTCGAGAGGCATTCGTTCCTGAACAGACTTGACACCTCGCCTCGGTCATATCTCCGAGGTAAGATCGGTCCATGGAAGAAAGAGATCTCGGTGCCCTGATCGAAAACGGCCTGAAGGATCTGGCAGGCCGGATCGATGAGTCTCGAACGGAGGCTCGTCAACGCTTCGAGCAGCTCGAAAAGGATCTGGCAGGCCGGATCGATGAGTCTCGCGTAGAGACTCGTCAACGCTTCGAGCAGCTCGAAGGTGAGATTCGTCAGACTCGGACTCAGCTCCAAGGCGAAATCCGTCAGCTCGACGTCAAGATTCAAAAGCTCGACGACAAGGTTCACGTTCAACTCGAATATGTGCGCGGCGACATCAGGCTGGTAGCCGAGGGCGTTGCCAACGTGAACGAGAAGCTCGATCGGCATATCAGCGAGACGGCGCGGGAGTTTGAAGAGGTCCGGTCTCTGACTCGCCTCTCGTACGTTCAGCTCGAGAAGCGCGTCAGCGTGCTCGAGAGTCGTTCGACGATCTCCTGACGACGATCAACGTTACGTCATCTTCCGGAGCACCGGCCACACCCCGCCAGCTCGCCACGTCGCCGACGATCGATCCTGCCAGTGCCTCGGCGGAGCTGTCGTGCGACGCGATGGTCATCCGCAGACGTTCGTCGCCCCACATCTCGCCGCTCCTGTTCACCGTTTCCGTCACGCCGTCGGTGTAAAGGACGAGCGTGTCGCCGGCGGCGAAGGGACGCGTGACTTCGTCATAGTGCGCATCGCGGAATCGGCCGAGGACCACGCCCGCGGCGATCATCTCCTCGGAGGCGCCGTCGTGCCTGAGGATCGGCGGCGGATGGCCGGCTGACGCCGCGACGAGCGTGCCGGCAGCGGGATCGATGTGCACGTATGCGGCGGTGATGAACTGGCGTTCCAGTCGCCCGCAGAAGAGCGCGTTGAGCGCGGAGAGGATGCGGGCGGGCGATGATGCCTTCTCGCTCTGCGTGGCCAGGGCAATCTTCAGCATCGACGCCACGAGCGCTGCCGGCACGCCGTGGCCGGATACATCAGCGATGAATACGCCGAGGCAGCGGTTTTCCAGTTCGAGAAAATCGTAGAAATCGCCGGCGACGTCGGAGGCGGGTGTGTAGACGGCCGCGACTTCGAGACCGGCCAGATCCGGGTTCGCTCGCGGCAGTGCCGCCATCTGGATTTTGCGAGCCGTGGCTAACTCGCTGCCGACCGCTACAAGCCGTTGCTGCGCGCGCGTCCCCTCCCGCATCGTGGTGATGACGATCGTCAGCATCAGGAAGAGGAACCCGGTCGGTTCGCGCGTCAATCCATACGGATCTCCGACGAAACGGAAGTGTTCGTTCATCACAAACGCGGCGAAGACGAGGGCGCCGATGCGGATGAGTCGCCAGTCCGCTGTCGCCGTCCCCGGCGCGAGAAGGTCGAGAGTCAACACCACCATCAGCCCTACAGCCAGCGCGTCGATGACTGATTTCAGCGCGAATGGCGAATGCGTGATGATCTCGTAGGGGATGGCCACCACGGCACAGAGGATGAGCGCCGAGGTGATGATGCGGTGCAGGGTCCGCCGCCGCTCTCCGCTGAAGGCCTCGAACAACGCCGCCGCTGGAATCGGCACGAGGTACTCAAACGCGGAGCGTACGTAAGGAAGCCAGCTCGGTCGCCCGGACAACAGTGCAAACGATGCTGTATTGAAGACGATCCGTGCGCCATACGCGATCGCGAAGAGACCGGTGTACAGAAATGAGGCGCGCGACTTCCGCTCGCTCAGCGCGCCGAGGAGCAGCATCCCCGCACCCAGCGTACAGAGCACCGCGGCGATCAACCACGCGATCGTATCGGCGCGAATCGTGGCGATGACCTCGGAGGCCGTGAGCACGGATACGAATGATGACACGGCGCGCGTGATGTAATCCCGCGCCATGCCGGACTTTCGCAGGACGCTGGAGCGTGCCTTCCGCCGCCGCATCGTCGTCAAAGACACTGCCGATGCAGTCGTCGCCAGCGGCACCAGCGCGCAGATCGAGGAAGAAGTGTTCGGCGCACAGGCGGCCACGTCATCGGGAGCGGCGACGGTGGCCATCATGCTGGCCGGTATCGCCGCGTTCCTGAATCTCTATGCGACGCAGCCCCTGCTGCCGATGCTGGCGCGGATCTTCTCGGCATCGAAGGCCGCCGTCGGGATGACGGTCAGCGCGGCCACCATCGGCGTAGCGCTCTCGGCGCCATTCTGCGGACTGATCGCCGAGCGCGTCGGACGGAAGCGGGTCATCGTCTCCGCCACACTGCTGCTGGCGCTTCCGACCCTTCTGGCGTCGACCGCAACCTCGCTGCCGATGCTGATCCTCTGGCGTTTCCTGCAGGGCCTGGTGATGCCCGGGATCTTCGGAGTAGCGATCGCGTACATCGCCGAGGAGTGGCCGCCGGCGCGCGTGGCCTCGGCGATGTCGCTCTACGTCAGCGCCACCGTCCTTGGCGGCTTCCTCGGCCGCGTGGTCGCCGGCTACCCGGCCACACATCGCATCGTTGCTTCGATCGCGCCGAGCTGGCGCCTCGGCTTTGTCCTCATCGCCGCCTGCGATCTCGTCTTCGGCGTGGTGATCGCGCGCTGGCTTCCGCGCGATCACAAGCCGGCACTCGCGCCCGTGCGTGCCGACGGCGGCATGCTCCGGCATCTGCGCAATCCGCGGCTCGTGGCTACCTACGCGGTCGGATTCAATGTCCTCTTCTCGCTCGTGGCCGTTTTCACCTACATCACCTTCCATCTCGCGGCGGCGCCGTATTTTTTGACGCCGGCGCAACTCAGCTCGCTCTTTGTCGTCTATCTGGTCGGACTGATCGTGACGCCGCTTGCCGGAATCGGCATCGGACGGGCGGGCTCCCGTCCGGTCCTCATCGCGGCGGTGACCGCTTCGATGCTCGGCGTGGCGATGACGCTGTTTCACTCGCTGCCACTGATCCTCCTCGGACTGGTGCTCTGCTCCTCCGGTGTGTTCGTTTGCCAGTCCGCGTCGACGAGCTACATCCAGACTGCCGCACCTGCCGGTGGCCGCTCCTCGGCCGCCGGCCTTTACGTCGCCTGCTACTACACCGGTGGCAGCCTGGCCGGCGTTCTTCCGGGATTCTTCTGGCGTTTCGGCGGCTGGCCGGCATGTGTCGCGCTCGTACTGGTGGTGCAGGCGGTCACGATCGCGGTTTCGGCATTCCGTTGGCGGGAGTGACCGTGATCGACGTCTACTTTATCGACGTCAACGTACCGGGTGACGTCGTCGACGCGCTCGCTCTCCTGCTCGCGGACGGCGAGTTGGCGCGCGCGAACCGCTATCGCTTCGACGACGACCGCCGCCGCTCGATCGTAGCCCGGGCGGCCGCGCGTCGCCTTCTCGGCCGTTTCCTTGATGCCGATCCGCGCTCGCTCGTCATCGTGGAGGAGGAGCACGGCAAGCCGGTGCTGCTCCATCGCGAGATCGAGTTCAACGCCAGCCACTCCGGAGATCTGGTTGCTCTGGCCTTTGCGAAGGACACGCCGGTCGGCATCGACGTCGAGCGCCGTCGCCGGCTCCACGATTGCGTGGCCCTGTCGCGGCGCTATTTTTCCGCCGAGGAGGACGACATCGTCCATTCCGCGACAGATGCGGAAGACGCGTTCTTTGCGATCTGGACGGCGAAGGAAGCGATCGTGAAAGCAAGCGGCAAAGGGATCGGCGCGAGCGACCTGCACGGCTTCACGGTTCCCTTCCGGGAGCGGCGGCTGCTGCCTGTCATCGGTGGATGGAGCGTCGCCACCGTCGATCCGCCGCTGGACGGCTACTACGGCGCGGTCGCGGCACGCGCAGGAGATCGTCGCATCATTTCGCGCACGATCACACCGGCAGGTTTGCTTTAGACTTGGGGGAGGTGACCGCCCCAATCGAAGAACGACGCAGGTTTCAGCGCGTGACGCTCGTCCGCCCGCTCGTGGGTCGGATCGGCGCGGCCCGCGTCTTCCTTCTCGACGCCTCCCTATGCGGAGTGCGAATCGCCCATCAGGGCAATATCCCGGCCGAGGGATCGACCTGCACCATCATGTTCGAGTGGGAGTCGATGCCAGTGGCGCTGGAGTGCCGCATCACGCGAAACACGCTTCAGAAAATGGCCCGGAACGCTCAGGAGAAGAGCGTCTACCACGCCGGGATGGAGATCATCCGCGCCTCCGAGGAGGCGATGAAGTCGCTCAAGGAGATGATCGCCTCGCTCGTGGCGCGCGCGCTCGACGAGCAGAAGGCGAACGCGCGCGGCATCCCGGCCGTGGTGGCACAGACGTTCCAGACCGGAAAAGGGAGTCAGTTCCTCCGCTACGAGCTGATCAACGAAAAATGGCGTCGCACCGAGACGACGCGCCCCGATCAACCGATGAATGGCTTCACCATCTCGGCCGAGGAAGCCGAGTCCCATGTCGCCATGCTGTGCGAGACGTATCTTGCGTCCGACGCCGAGGGTCGGAAGCTGATCAAGCTGATGTCCGAGCTGAGCATCAGCAAAGCCGAGGGGATTCCGACGCGGAGGTATAGCCCGTAACTGCCAGAACGGTAGCCAAACCACCTTCATCTGGTAGCAATGCTACCTTCTGGAGTCGGTTAACAGCCTCAGGGAGCCTGTTAACAGCCTCCGGGAGCCTGTTAACGGCCTCCGAAAGGCTGTTGACTGCCTCCGGAAGGCTGTTAACTGCCTCCGAAAGGCTATTAACTGCCTTCGAAAGGCTGTTAACTGCCTCGGGAAGGCTGTTAACTGCCTCCGAAAGGCTGTTAACTGCCTCGGGAAGGCTGTTAACTGCCTCCGAAAGGCTGTTAACTGCCTCCGAGAGGCTGTTAACTGCCTCCGGGATTGTGTTAAGTCAACTGCCCGGCCATCTCATCGACTACAGGCCACGTGGCCGCGCGCCAGGCGTCGCCCATCAGAAGGCCGGCGGAGGCGAGATAGATGGCGACATCACGCGGAGGATAGGTGTCGAGCGCCTGGACCGCGAGGCGCACCTGATCGGCCGAGGGGGCCTCGTAGACGTCGGCCTCGATCGAGCCGTTCACGTGGGGGATCTTCCACTGGTCGAGGAATGCCGCCAGCAACGCGCTCTGCTCGTGCGTGTGGTAGTGCATCAGGGCGGCCTCGAGCGGCTGTTCGAATTCCGGTCCGGTGGCGCGCGAAGCGAAGAGGTCGGCCTTCTTTTCCACCGGCATCTTGCGGATCGACTCCTCGCGGAAGTGAAGGGCCTTGGCCAACTGCGCCACAGCGATCATCTTGGCCGTGTCGTCGCCGAAGCGCCAGAAGGCTACCAGGATGCGGCGGCGGCGGTCAGGATCAGCGAGCTCTTTGACGATTCTGCGTGCGTTCCACATGGGAGCGGGATCGTATAACGAAGCTGGGCGGAGGCTGCGGATGCCCGCACGGCACCACAAACCAAGGCATTGCTGCCTGGGCTGCCGGCCGTGCGGGATCCTGCGTTCGACGGAAAACGGACGGAAACGGAAAACGAACGATGGCAGATCAGCCGATCGGTCGCTGAGAATCGAGCGAACCGAGGAGCAGGAGATTGCCGTTGCTCGCCACGAATACGGCATAGGCACGTTTGAACGTCGCGGGCTTCGATTGCGCGGGACCCGTGAAGACAAATGTCCCGCTGAGCGTCACGAACGCCAACCGCTCCTCGTCGGCCAGTCCGGTCGTGACGCCCTGCAGCCGCGCAGTGACTTCCTTGCTCGTGATGAACTCCAGCGTGTCGACATGGAAATCGCTGGTCGTCGTCGCGTTCTTTGGCAAGTTGTGCGTCTTGAAGTATTCGACGACGTCTTCCTTTGTGAACGGCTCGGTGGCGGACCCGTGCACGGTCAGCGCGGTCATGCCCTGTGGACGTTTCGGCGTCCCTTTCGGCGGAGAGAGAGCCATTTTCTTCTGTGTCCCGTTCCCGGAGCGGCCGTTGTCATCCGATCGGTGACAGCCGTCGCAACCGGAAAGCAGCCCGAAACTTCCGAGTAGTACGATCAACATGAGAGCTGTGCGTTTCATGGTCGTCGCTCCTTTCTAAGAGCAGCAGTGCGTTGTGAATCGGCCGCCCTCCGGCGGCGGCGGCGAGGTGGGGCTGACCGCCCACGATGCAAACGGCGGATTCGCACTGCCAACGCCGGTATCGTGGACTTGCCGGTTGTACCAGAAGACATACTCTGGTCCGAGCGCCTGCACCGCCCAGATGTTGCGCGTAAAGTCCGCGTTGCCGGCGGAAGCGCCGTGAGTACCGGCAAGCTCCTGTCCGATGTCGATGCGGTTAGCGCTCATCGGATTACTCGTCGAAGTGCCGTTGTAGAGCGTGCTCAGGCCGTCGTTGTAGATCCATAGCTGAACGATGCCGGGCCCGCCGCGGGCGTCCTTGATGATCATGAAGTGGTCGTTGACTCCGGGACCGTCGGTGCCGCCGAGCAGGTGCAGATTGAACGTGCTCGTCGTCATCGGCCGCGCGTCGGCCCAGAAGTAGACCTGGCTCGATCCGTCGATTGCGATGATCCCTGCTTCGACCCAGCAGACGCCGAATCCATTTGTGGTGCAGCCGGCGGTGTGTGTGTCGATGAGCCAGATCTCGTCGTCGATGAAGCCTCCGCAGCCCGAGGGGCAACTCAGCGTCGTCTCCCGGATATCGGTGTAGGCCCCGAAATACTCCGGGTGCTCGCTCCAGCTCGTTGTGCCGTAACAATGGCCGGAACTGGGGTTGCCGCACGAATACGCGAATACCTGCGGTCCTATGGCAATCATCAGACACGCTGCGACGATCACCACGATTTTCTCGATGTTCACGCGGTTCTTCAACATGACGTCTCCTTTCCCTTCACATTCGTAGTGACGGGAAGCAGACGTTCGTTACAATTCGTCAATTGCGAGTTGCCGTGACCAGCGAATCGAGTACCTAAGGTCGTCCTCCGGCTCCCAACCCGCGACTCCCGACCCCCTTCAACGAATTCACTTCCTCCGCGGTCATCATCCTCGTCTTGCCTGCCTGCAGATCTCCGATTCCGATCGATCCGATGGCGATCCGTTCGAGGGTCACCACCGAGGCGTCGAGAGCTTCGACCATCCGGCGAACCTGCCGGTTGCGTCCCTCCGTGATGGTGATCTCGAACGCGCTCTCGCTCACGCGCGTGACGTGGGCGGGCCGCGTCGGTCCGTCTCGCAGCTCGAGGCCGCGGCGGAGAAGGTCGAGCTCTTCGTCGGAGAGCGGACGGCTGGCATGGACCAGGTAGCTCTTCGGGACGTGGTACTCGGGATTCGTCAGCCGCTCGGCAAACTGGGCGTCGTTGGTGAGAATCAGCAGGCCGCTGGTATCGAGATCGAGCCGGCCGACAGGAAACAGGTAGCGCTCGCGATCCGGCAGCAGATCGTAGATCGTCGGACGCCCGTGCGGATCGCGATAGGTGGTGATGTAGCCGGCCGGTTTGTGCAGCAGCAGGTACGCGCGCTCTTCGCTGCGGAGCGGCTTGCCATCGAAGGCGACGCGGTCGCGCTCCATGTCCACCCACGCGTCCGGATCGCGCACCACGCGGCCGTTGACGCTCACGCGTCCCGCTCCGATCCAACTGCGCGCCTCGGTGCGCGATCCGAGGCCGGCCTTGGACAGGACGCGTTCCAGCGTCTTCAGCGGGCGGTCGCCGGGCGGCGGTTTGGGGACGGAGGCTTTCATGAGGCAATGTTGAATGTTCAATGTTCAATGTTCAATGTTGAATGAAACCGAGCGTAACGCCGATGCCAGGCTCCCTCATTCAACATTCAGCATTGAACATTCAACATTCAACATTCACAATGCCTCCAGGTGAAGCGTCTTCTGCCACTCCTTCTGTTCCTCACCGCGGCATCGCTGTACGCGGACGATCCTCGTCCCGAATACCGTGCCTACTGGGTGGACACGTTCCGGACGCCGTTTGCGACCCGTGTCGACGTCGATCGCATCGTCGACGCGGCCGTCGAGAGCAATGCCAACGCGCTCTTCGTCCAGGTGCGCCGGCGGGGGGACGCCTGGTATCTCGACGCCGCCGAGCCGCTGGCCGAGGCGATGGATGGAACGTTTGACCCGCTCCGCGCCCTGCTCGATGCCGCACACGCGCGCGGCATTCAGGTCCACGCGTTCGTCATCGTCGGTGCGGTTTTCCACGGCGATCCGAAGATCGATCCGCTTCCTCGCGATTCCCGCCACGTCTTCCTGCAGCATTTCTGGGATGCGGCAAGGCACCAGCCCTATCGCGGCGCGCGGCAGTGGGGAACGAAGACGAGCAAGGGCCGCTATCAGTTCGCCACCGACTGGTACCTCGACCTCGGGCATCCCGACGCGGCCGCCTATACGGTGGACGTGCTGCTTCATCTCGTCCGCGCCTATGACATCGACGGCATTCATCTCGATCGCGTCCGTTATCCCGAGTCTCCTCACGCCGACTCCGGCTTCAACGACACCAGCGTGGCGCGGTTCCGCGCGCGCTACGGAAGACTTCCGCATGCGAAGGATGCGCTCTGGAACGACTGGCGGCGGGAGCAGGTGACGAGTTTCGTGCGCCGTCTCTCCCTCGGCGCGAAGGCGATTCGCCCCTCGATCACCATCTCCGCCGCGCTCATCTCCTGGGGAGCCGGTCCCGGCGCGAGCGGCGGCTTCGCCAATACCGACGCCTATCGCGTCGCCTTTCAGGATTGGGCGGCGTGGCTGCGCGAAGGGATCATCGACGTGGCCAGCCCCATGCTCTACAAACGCGAGCACGCGCCGGCGGAACGGAAGCAGTTCGACGACTGGCTGCACTTCGTCGTCACCACCGCGCACGCCAACGACCGCGCGGCGGTGCCCGGTATCGGCGCGTACCTGAACTCGATCGAGGGAACGCTGCGGCAATCGCGACGCACGCGCGAGGCTGGGGCCGACGGCATCCTCTTCTTCGCCATGGGTGATACGAAACCGTGGTCGATCCTCGCTAATAGCACCAACAACGCCGTGACGAAGAATCCGTACGCGCTTCCGGTGGCCGGGGTCTTCACGCCGAAGCGGCCGAACGAAGAATTTTTCGCCGCGCTGCGCACGAGCACGGCCACCGACGGCCACACGGCATTCGAGCGCATCGCACAGCCGCTTTTCGCCGCGATGTCGCCTCCGCCGCGAAAGGCCGAGGCGAACACCGGCGCCATCATGGGCCACGCCGGCGGCGACGGCACGCCGGTGACGATCGAATCGCTGTCGACGCAGACGAAACGCATCACGCATACCGACGGCACCGGATTCTTCGGCATGCTGGGACTGATACCCGGCCAGTACCGGGTGATGGCCGGCGGGAAAGAGGAGACGGTGGACGTCGGCGCGGGGAAGGTGGTGATCGCGCCATGAGCGACCTCGATCCCACCGTGCAGAGCGAGCTCGATGCGCTTGCCATCCCCCACGAGGTCCTCCCCTGCAACCCCGACTGGGCGGATACCGACGTCTTCTGCGCCAACTACGGCATCCCGCGCGACAACGCGGCAAACACGATCCTGGTCGCCGCCAAGACCGAGCCGAGAACGTACGTCGCCTGTCTCGTCACGGCCACGATGAAGCTCGACGTGAACCACAAGATCAGCAAATTGATCGGCATCAAACGGCTCTCGTTCGCCTCCGCCGAGGAGACCAGAGAGTTGACCGGGCAACTGATCGGCGGCGTCACCGTCTTCGGCCTGCCGGATTCGGTACCGCTCTACATCGACGAGCGGGTCATGGAGCGCGAGTACATCATCGTCGGGGGCGGCAACCGCTCTACCAAGATCAAGCTCGCCCCCGAACATCTGACCAGGTTGCAGCGCGCCTCGGTGGCCGACATCGCGGTACCGCGGCAGTAAACATCCAAACCGTGGCGAACACCGTAACTTCATCAAACAAGGAGGAGATCGGAATGAAGACACGCATCCTGGCAGTGGTTCTCTGTCTCGTCACCGTGGCCGCGTTCGGCCAGAGCAATCCCAAGTTGAAGGAGCTGCAGCCGTTCATCGGCACGTTCCAGTGCACGGGGACCGGTTTCGCGTCGCCCATGGGACCGGAACATCCGACGAAGGCAACTGTTCATGGCACATGGACCGTCGGCGGACAGTGGTTGGAGATCCGCTACACCGAAACCAAGACGGCGAAGAACCCGCATCCGTACGAGGTGCTGGCACTGTGGGGTTATGACGAACAGCCGAAAGCATTCGTAGCAGGTTCTGTCGACAACATGGGCGGATACGGCACGAGCCAATCCCCGGGATGGGAGGGTGACAAGCTCGTCTTCACCGGCCCCATGCACGGCGGTGGCATGACCTCGAAGGCCCGCGACATCTTCACCAAGGTCGGCAAGAACGAGATCGACCACGAGGGGGAGATGGAAATGAACGGGACGTGGAACAAGACCGATAAGGAAGTCTGCAAACGGACGATGTGATTTGCTCCAAGGGTCGGACTGGAGAGTCCGACCCACCTTCCGCCACGCGCCGTGAGACGCGTTGACATCGCGCTACTACATTTGTAGTATTGCGCGCATGGCAACGGAACGCATCCAGCTCACGAAGTTCGAGACCGAGGTAATGAGCGTCCTCTGGCGCCTCGGCGAAGCGACCGTCCGCGACGTGCAGGACGCCATCGATCGCGACGAACGTCCGGCCTACACCACCGTGCAGACCATCGTGCAGCGTCTGGAGCAGAAAGGCGCTGTCCGCAGAACGCGGAAAGAGGGCAATGCCCTCTTCTTCGAGCCGGCCATCACCCGCAAGTCCGTCTACCGGCGGCTGGTCGAGGAGTTACTCGACCTCGTCGGTGGCTCGCGGCCACTGGTGGCGCATCTCGTCGAGAGCGGCAAGCTCTCCCTCGACGATCTCAAGGCCATCGAGAAGGCGACCAGGAAAGGAGCGAAATGATCGCTCACGTTCTCGAGTCGACATTGCTCCTGGCAATGGCCATCCTCGTCGCGCACATGCCGAGGCTGGCGGCGCGGACGCGGTATTCAATCGTGTTCGCGGCGCTCATGAAGTTCGCCATTCCCTCGGCGATCGTGCCGCGCATGCTGGCGCTCTTCGGTATCGATCTGGCCCGGATGCCGAAGGGGACGATCCTCATCAACGTGCTCGGGTCTCTCACGGATACGAGCCTGCACACAACGACGCCGGTCTGGCCGTCCGTGGCAATCGCATTGTGGCTTGCGATCGCTGCCGCCTTGCTGGCGCGCACGCTCATCCGCGGCCGCGCCAGCGTGCGGCTCGCGCTCGCCGGCGCGCTCGATGCCGATGCGCACGCGCTCTCCGCGCTATCGCGTGCCCGCACCGGTGCGGGGGGGACGCGGGCGGTGCGCCTGATTCGTTCGCCCTCGATCGCAGCACCGGCGACGGTTGGGATCTTCAGGCCGGTCATCGTCATTCCTGCCACCGTGCAACTCGACGACACCGAGCTGGAGATGATCCTCACTCACGAATGCGCGCACATCGCGCGAAACGATAACGTCCTCAGTATCGTCGAATCGATTGTGAGCTGCGCTCTGTGGTTTCACCCGCTGGTCTGGATCAGCCGCCGCGTGCTCGATGCCGCGCGCGAAGAGGCCTGCGACGCGGTCGTCGTCGCCTCGGGTAATCCCAACGTCTATGTCACCGCTCTGAGCAAGGTTTGCGGCGCGGCCGTCGCGCCACATGCCGCAGGGATGTCCTGCATCGTCAGCAACACAATCCGCGAAAGGATGGAAGCCATCATGCGTTTTGGAACACGCCGTCTTCTCTCTCACCGTGCCGTCACAGCCACCGCAATCACTCTTTTCGCAGTCGCCACCATCGGCGCCGGCGTAGCGAGCCCGCTGCCATCGAAGCCCGGCCAGCCCGTGGCGCGACCGGTCGCCTCCGCGCCAGACTCCGCGAAAGCCAGCAGCGAAAAGATCAGCATCGATCTGAAAGACGCCGACATCCGCGATGTGCTGCAGGCCTTCTCCAAGGCGACGAACATCGAAATCGTTGCCGATGCCGACGTCTCCGGCAGAGTGACCGTTTCCATCCACGAAATGCCGTGGAGGGATGCCTTCGCCAAGATTCTCGACGATGCGAACCTCCGCCAGGAGCCGGTCGGCGACACGATCCACGTGCACCGCAAGTGAGCCCGTGGCCCGGCTGTTAGAATCCGCGTCATGGCCCTTGCACCGCGCCAGACGCGGTTTCTCATCGTCTTTGCCGTCCTTCTCATCGCTTTCTACGCCGTCATCACCATCGACGCCGTCGACAAGCGCGTCGTCCTTCCCTTCACGGCCGTGCTGGCACGGATCTCCGGCGCGGCCCTGAAACTCATAGGGGAGCATGTAGTCGTTACCGGCACCGTGATCAGCGGCGCCCGGTTCGCCGTCGACATCCGTGGCGGTTGCAACGGTCTCGAAGCCGTGGTCTTCGTCTGCGCGGCCATGCTGGCCTTTCACGCGCCAATCCGGAAGCGCGTCATCGGCGCGCTGGCGGCGGCCCTGGTCCTCGAGGCGCTGAACGTGATCCGGATCGACTCGCTCTACCTCCTCGGTGTCTATCACCGCAACGTCTTCGAGATGTTCCATCTCGCGGTCTGGCAGACGTTGATGTTCGGTGCGGCGGTCTTCCTCTTCCTCATCTGGACTTCGATCGTGGCACCGCGCAATGCTCCTGCGAGCACTTAGGTTTCTGGCTGGCCTCGCAATTGGCGTCTGGATCTGGTGGGCGGCCACACCGGCCTACAACCGCCTGCTCGCTCCCGCAACGCAACTGCTGCTGCACGCCGACCGGCGGCTGGCGGCCGCGGAGCTGTTGCCGCAGGAGCGCAATGTCTTCGTGACATCGTCGACACCGCTGCCGACGGCGACGATGCCGGCCGATCAGATCACCTACAACATCATTCTGCTGCTGGCTCTCTTCGCCTCGAACGACAGACCGTGGCGCCTGGCGAACGTGCGCGGACTGGCCATCGCCCTCGTGATCCTCTTCGTCTCACACTGCGTCGGACTGTTGATCTCCATCGAATCGACCTATGCGGTTCGACAGGGAGCGTGGAGCGAGCAGCACTACGGCGACGCGGCGGCGAACTTCTGGCTGACGATCGAGCTGGTCTCCCGCATCGTCGGCATGTTCGGCGTGGTCTTCGCCTCCTGGTGGGCGCTCAGTCACTCGAAGAGCGTGTCGACGTAGGCAGCCGGATCGAAGGGAATGAGATCGTCCGCGCTCTCCCCGACGCCGACGAATTTCACCGGAATCTCGAACTGCCGCATGATCGAAAGGATCACGCCGCCCTTGGCCGTGCCATCGAGCTTGGTCACGATCATCCCGGTTACCTGCACCGCCTCGAGAAATGCGGCGGCCTGACTGACGCCGTTCTGCCCCGTCGTTCCGTCGATCACGAGAAGTGTTTCGTGAGGCGCACCGGGCAGCTCCTTCTCGACGACGCGCCGCACCTTCGAGAGCTCCTGCATCAGGTGTGATTTGTTGTGCAGACGCCCGGCGGTGTCGATGAGGACGACGTCAATACCGCGCGCTTTCGCGGCCGTGACCGTGTCGTGGGCGACGGCACCAGGGTCCGAGCCGGCTTTGTGCTTGACCATGTCGATGCCGATGCGGTCCGCCCACAGTTGGAGCTGTTCGATGGCGGCTGCACGGAAGGTGTCCGCCGCCCCGAGGAGGACTGACTTGCCTTCATTCTTGAAACGCGTGGCCAGCTTGGCGATCGTGGTGGTCTTCCCGGTGCCGTTGACGCCGACGACGAGAATGACGAATGGTTTCGCGCGCGTGACGTCGATGGGCGACGAGAGTCGGCGCGGAATGAGTGCCCGCGCCTCTTCGCGCAGCACCTCGGTGAAGCGATCCATCTTCGTGATCCGCTCGGTGCGGATGCGCTGCTCGATCCGATTGACCAGCGAGGTGGTCAGCTCCGCGCCCACGTCCGCGCCGAGGAGCCCCTCTTCGAGACCGTCGATCGCCGATTGCTCGATCGGAAGGTCGGGAACCATCGATTCCCGGACCTTCTCGATGATCTCGGTGTGGGTCATGAAGAGCCCACGTTTCAACTTGTCGAAGAGTGATTTCTTAGGTTGCTCGGCCATGGCGGCGGGCATTGTAGCCGCCGTCGATTCGATTGCTAGTGCCGTGACGGGGGCCGGCGATCCGAACCGGCATCCGCGTAGTCGACGTTCAGCAGCAGATAAGTGAAGGTGGCGCCGGAGATGATGAATCCGCCGCTCGCGGCTGGTGCCAGTGCCATGCGGCCCCAGTTGGTCATGCTGTCGCCGTTTTCTTCGCGGAAGGCGAGCGCGTAAACACCGCGGTTGAGCTTCGGCCCGGCCACATTGCCAAGCGACAACGTCAGCGGCGATGCCTCGGTCTCGATCGGCGGCGGCGTCGGGGAGCTGGGCATGCTGGTCGGCCGCAGACGTCTGACAAAAAGCGAAACGCCGCTTGTGGCAGGTGCCTGAATGGTGAAGCTGAGCTGCCCGCTGACCGCGTCGGTATCGGGACGGCCGGCGATGGAGAAGAAACGGTAGCGTGACGGATCGTCAGAACCGCGGTGAGAGACCGGGAAGAGCGCATCGACGGCGATTCCGCCCGGCGCGTTCTTATGGCTGGCGGCCCGCCCGGCACCCACGACAGAGACCCTGACGCCGCTCCCGATGAAATGCGGATCGGGACTGAGGATGGAGCTCGCCGCGGCCAGAGGAACCGAATACCCAGGCAGCGGGAGGAACGGTGCGTAGCCGATGTCCATCAGCGGGACGATGCCTGAGCTCTCGGCGGCAAAGAGACTCCGTTCGCTCATGGCGACGACGGCGACGCCGAGAGCGGCTGCGGAACCGATGCGAAGAAACTCGCGGCGCGGCATTCCTTTGGATACACCTGTAGCTTTCATACGGACCTCCATACTGGTTTCATTGGGAATGTGCGCCTTTAAATAATGCGCCGGCGGACGGTGGCGGACTGGACTTATTCATACTAACACGCCGTCCGGCGAGCTGTGCAAGATCAGTGACAGGCAGGCGCTGCCACCACGGCCCCCTGGACAATGGCTACCGCTCCGCCGTTTGCGGCGGCGACCATCGCCGCGACGGCCTTTCCGTCGGAGGACGGCGCACCGATCACCCGCATCGAGGAGCGTGCGGATGATGCCAGACGGATCACGGTTCCGGGCATGCTGCTGAAACGGTTCGCGGTAAGGTCGACGCAAGCCGTAGCCATGTCGGAGGCGGCAACGTCGACCCAGGCGCGGTCGGACACCAAAGCCACGACGGAGCTGCCCTTCAGCGTCAACTGCGCGTTCCCACTCTGCCGCGCTCCGACCGTGACGACGCCATGGCCGAAGTGCTGCATCGATGAGTCGCTTGCATCGACGGTAAGCGCGCTGGTTTCGCTGGCCACGGCATCGATGGCCGATCCGAGGTTGTCCTTGAGATCGGCAGTGCGCAGCTCGACGCCGATTCGCGAGGCGCCGAACGTGCGCAGCTCCAGCAGATGGGGAGCAACTTCCGGGCGTCCTGTCGCGGCCAGCGTGCAGCGGTCGAGGACGATGCGTCCATTGTTGTAGCGCTGCTCGATGAGCATCTCGCTGCCGGCGTTGTCGACGAATGATGAGCGGTTGAAGGTGATCGTGCCGCCCGCTTCCTGCAACAGCACGCCACTCTCGAAGGTCTCATCGCCGGCGGCATGAACGTCCAGCCCGCCGAAGGTGACGTCGCGGATGTTGTTGGCGTTGATCCCCATGGCGCTGCCGCCGTCGACGACGATGTTCTCGAAGGTGGAGTCGCTGATGTGCCGCAGGTAGAGGGCGGCGCGGCAGACGGCGGTGGAGTTCTCCTGGAAATTGCCGGCACATCGAACACCGCGCGTCGGTTTGTTGACACCGCTGTCGGTGACCGTGATCCCGCTGATGCGGATGTTGCTCGACTGGACGATGCGCATGCCGTTGCCGCGGGCGTGAAGAATGGCGCCGCCGGTTCCGCGCTTTCCCTCTACGCCGGTGATCGAAACCTTGCCGTGGACGCCGTCGAGGATGATCCCTTCGTCGAGCGTTCCCGGCGCGATCCCCTCCGCCGATACCGACTCGAACGAGAGCTCGACACCGGAGTCGTGCACCTCGAGCGCCGCACCGTTGGCGGTGCTCAGCGTCGACGCGCCGCCGATGACCAGCTTCGCTACTTTGTTCACCACCACGCCCCGCCTGCGCCCGCGTACGTCGATTGTGTCCTCGAAGACGACAGCGCCTGGCCGTTCGATGCCGGCGATGACGACCGCATCGTCGAGCGCGTCGCGGATATGCAGCTTCGAGCCGCGGCGGAAGGTGACGCTCCCCGACTTGCGTCCCTGGATCCGAACGGCCGAGGTGAACTCGCCTGAGATCGGCATCCGGTCGATGACCACGACGCCGTAACCTCCATCCAAGCCAATTCCGCTTCCGCGGTCCGTGGCCTCGATCGATCCGCCGGAGATGTCCACATTCCCCTGCTGCTCCTGCAGGTAGATGCCGAACCCGGCTTTGGATGTCTTGAGGTAAACGTTGCGCACGGTGAGCTTGCCAATGGCGCCGCTCCCGACGATGCCGCTCAGGGCTTCCGCGAAGACGGTGCAACCGGCGATGACGTTATCGCCGGTCGTGACGATCGATCCATGAATGGCCGGTCCCGGCCCCTGCTGCGCGGGAACGCCGATGACACCGGTGTCGAACTTTAATTCGGTCCTCACCGCATCGAGGCCGAAGGCGGAGCCGATGAGCATCTGGCCCCTCTTCAAGGTCACGCTTTCGACGTAGGGCGAATTCGACTCGGCGACGTAGACGACCCCGCCGCTGGAGGCGCCCTGGACGCCCTGAGCAATCGTTGAGAACGGCGACTGGCGACTCCCATCACCTCCAGGCGTAGCGCGGTTGTCAACGAAGACGACATTCCCCGATGCCGTCGTCGCGCCGGCCAGCGCGAGCAACATGATCAGAAATGCGGACCGGATCATCGTGGCCGAGGAGTCCCCTGTTCGCGGCCAGCGATCGTCTGCTTGACCATGGCCTCGTCGACGGTGATCACGTGCGAGCCGGCGTCAGCGGGATCGAATTCGAGACGGCCGATCACGCGTCGGAAGGTCTCGCGCAACGCGCGCGCGCCGAGGCGCTTCTGGCGCGCGGCGTCCCAGGCGATGGCGATCAACGCGCCCCGCGTGATCTGCAGGTCGATGCCGAACCGCTGGAAGTAGGCGCGCGAGGTGCGGAAGATCGACGCTTCCGGCTCGACGAAGATACGCGCCAGGTCGGATTCGGCGAGATCGTTGAGCACGACGATCGATTCGAACCGGGAGACGAACTGCGGGGTCATGCCGTAGCGGAACAGATCCTCGTACTTGAGGTAGTCCCGCAGATGGAACGGCAGCTCTTCGCGCACTTCGCCGGACGCGGAGACGACGACGATCGGCTTCATCGGCGCGACATCCTGGCCGATGGTGGCGCGGCGGAAGACGGCCTCGTACAGCTCCTCAAAGGCCCCGCCGACGATGAAGAGGACGTTGGACGAGTTGACGGCGAAGCTCATACCGTTCGTTTCGAATTCGACGTTCTCGTTCTCCATGAGGGTGAGCAGCGCTTCCTGCGCCACGATCCCGCGCACATTGGGCTGGCCGCTGACCTGTGCCCGGATCTTGTCGACTTCGTCGATGAAGACGATGCCGTGCTCGACGGAGCGCAGCAGATCGGACAGCGCAGCGTCGGCGCCGAGGATGGTTCGGGCGTTGGCGAACAGTCTCCCCAGCACCGCCCTCCCATACCCCTGATGTTCCTCGGCCAGGACATTCGCATTGATGCGAATGACGTTCGCGGAGTGGCTGAGCTCCGGCCGGCTGGCCAGAAACTGCTCGACCGCGCGCATGAGCGTAGTCTTCCCGGAGCCCGAATTGCCGATCATCAGAATGTTCGGCGCCGGATGTCCGACCAGGTGCTTGACGATGGCGACGGAGAGCTCGCGAATGGCCTCATCCTGCCCGACCACGGTCGCGCTCAGCGCCTCGAAGACCTCACGCGGACGAAGGGGGAAGGTATCCATTCGGGGCGCTATTGTAGACGGGGGCGGGATTCAGGCCAGAGGGTTCTGAATCGTGATACCCATGATCACCGGACAGACAACTCTTTTCGCGGCAACCCTCGGCAAAACACTGATCTAAGAGATCGGCTCAGCGAGCTACTGTAAAATGCCGGTCGACATGCTCGATCAGTTGACCATTGAATCGTTCGAACCTTACGTCGGCACCTCGTTCTGGCTGCGGAACAACGCGCAGAAGATCGAATTGCGGCTCACGCGGGCAGCGCGGGTGATGGAGAGCGAGGCAGCGCGCCTGAATCGCACCGCCTTTTCGCTCTACTTCCTCGGACCTGTCCTCCTGCCCCAGCAGATCTACCGGCTGACGCACGATGGGTTTTCCGATCCGCTCGATCTCTTCCTGGTACCGATCGGGAAAGAGGCGGCCGGCTTCAACTACGAAGCCGTCTTCACCTAGGCCGGCATGGCCGGCGGCGCTGGTTGCCCAAGGCTCGGCCACCATCTCCGCTCGATCGTTCTGCCGAGCAGACTCCTTATGCTACCGAGGTGCTCGCCGCATGAGGTAGTAAACGCCGTTCGTGTCGACCTGTTCGAATCCAAGGCGCTGGTAAAGGCGAAGAGCCGGGTTGAAGGACTCGACGTGAATGGTGACCGGTTTACCGGCGGAATCGGCGCGGTCGAGCACTTGGTGAAGGAGCATCGATCCGATGCCTGAACCGCGGCACTCCGCCATCAGAGCGATATCGACGATGCGGATCTGATCGCGCCACTCGTCGATCCAGAACCGGCCGATGGGCTCACCGTTCCGTTCGACGATGTTCCGCTCGCATGTCGGATAGTGGATGCCGTAGTGCTCGAACTGGGCGGCGAACTGCTGGTCGAGGAAGACCTTCTTCTGCGCCTCGTCGAACGGAAAGCGCGTCATCTCCTCGGCGCGCGCCGACTCGTAAAGACGCCGCATGAAATCGTAATCGGCGTCGGTAGCCGGGCGGAGAATGATCGATTCGAGCATGCGCTCTACCCAACTACCGATATCGAAGACGCATTCTCAGGCTTTGTCCACCGAGATCATGAGATACGAGAACGGCACAGGCTCCAGGCCGAGCAGGCCGCCTTGAAGCAGGACTCCGGTCCCTGAGGCGTCGAGCGCGCCGGGAGCGTGGGGGTCGCGCATGCGGACCGCCGACCAGTTGGGCGCCTTGTCGCACGGATCCTCCTGGAGAGCAATGAAGTAGATGCCGCGGTTCAGTTTCATCGCCGACGAGCGGGAGTCGACGGCGAGCGCGCAGGCGCCGGTCTTCTTCCGTTCGTCGTTTCGATCGTCGAGAGAGAAGAACCATTTCACGCGCTCGAGAGCCGGAGGCGTCGAACCGGTCGGCATGCGCATCTCGACATTGATCTCGATGGGGTGACGCGCGTCGACAGGCACGACGAACCGCGGCGACGGCGCGTTTTTGGCCACGCCGCGGTGCGTCGTGTGACTCCAGGCATGGAACGGAAGCCGTTCGTTCCCGGCGGGGAACAAGACATTCAGCGCCACGGAAAGGGGCTTGGCGCGATGGTGCTCAGCGCGCCAGAAGCCATTGACGCTAACGCGCGCCGAGCCATCGAGGACGCGATCAGCGGAACGAGCCGATGTGGCGGAGGTGAGACGGTGTACTGCCTCCGCGGGCGCTGTGCCGAGCCGGGTCTTGTCAAGTGATCCGTCCCAGAAGCCGAGCGAGACGATCGGAAGGCTGATGGGATCGCTGCCGGCCACGGCGCGTATCACCTGCTGCGGCAGCCCGGAGGCCGCTGCGCCGGCGACAGCGACGGAGCTCAGAATCATGAATTCGCGCCGATGAAGAAGCAGCCGGTCCTGGTCGTTGGCCGGGACGGAGTCGCGGATGTCGTCGTTCGTATCCATAGTCACACCTCTTTCTGCCAAACAGACTGTCAGACTGAGCGATGGGGCTTGTTCCCTATGGTGTGGGGCAACTCGTTCCGCTACCGGTGAAGGCAGCAGCCGTAACCGGCGGATCGGTGTAGGCAACGACTGCGGTGCTTCCCGGATTCAGGTTGTTGTTCTGGATGAAGGTCTGGACGTTCGCGAGATTGGCGCCTCCAGCGTAGCCCGGCAGGTTGAACGTATGGCCGACAGCGCTGCCGCTGGCGCCGACGATGATGTCGTTCGAGTCAGACGGGTCGCCGGCGCTGAAGTCGTTACCGGTGATCGTCGCGCAGACGTTGATGGTATCGGTGGAACCAGCGCCGCCATTCGTAAGCGCCAGTCCGGCGAATGCTCCCGCTCCCGGCTCGGCCGTGACGTTGCCTGTAATGGTGAAGTTCGCCGTGTAACTGCCGCCGGTATTGTCGAAGTAGAGACCGGCGTTTCCACCGTAGTTCAGAATTCTGTTGTTCGCGATGGTAAGAGCGACGGTGCCGGTGCCGGCGAATGAACCGAAGATCCCGTTGCTGGTAGCCGAGCCGGAGTTCGCGACGCCGGTCACACCGATGTTGTTGTTCGTGATTCTTCCGCTAAAGAGCGCTCCCGAAGTGGCCTTGCCCAGAGAGATGGCGTTGCCGTTTGCATCGCGGAACGTGTTGCCGTCGACGTTGAAGGTCATGGTGCCCGCGGTGGCCAGCGTCATACCGCCGCCACCGATGATGTTCTGGGCATGGTTGTTCGACAGCGCGTTCTGTATGAACTGCACATCCATCGTCGTTCCGCTCTGACCGGTGACGTTGACAAGGTCGCCAGGCGAGCCGGTGAACGAGTTCGCCTCACCTGTGCCTGTGCCGCCGAGGGTGGAGTTGATGACCGTCCCACTGTTACGCGCTTCGATCGCCAGACTCTGGTTTGCGTCAGCGAAGTTCTGGTTCAGGTCGTACGCACATCCCTTAATAACAAGAGTGGCCGTACCGGACGTATTGATGATCGACAAGTTCCTGGCGCGACCACCGCTGATCTTGCAGTTTGTGAAGGTCCCCTGATTCAGTAGGCCGTTGGTGGTGACATTGCCGAAGTAGATGCTACCTTCGCCGGCATTCTCAGGCGCCGGCAGCGAAGCGGCGTTGCCGTTGACTCCGTTGACCGTTGCATATTCAAGCGTAAATCCGTTGACGAGGAGTCCTCGGATTCCAAAATTCTGATTGGTCCCGTTGATCGTCATCCGGCGCAGGACGACGTTCTGCACGTTGTTCAGATAGATCCCGATGCCGCTGGTGGTCCCGTTGGCGCCCACCATGTTGGCGATCGTGCCGCCGCTGGCATTGCCGCCTACCGAGGTGTTGGTCCCGTCGCCGGTGACCGTGAATCCGCCACCGGTGAAGTTCTGCAGGAAGATGCCGTTGGCACCTCCATTTGCACTCACCGATGTAAACGTCATCGTGCCGGTTCCGGCGTTGATATTGACAGCCGTACCGGTAGTTGTGGCCACGTTCCTGGCGGTGACGCTGATCCCCGATACGCTCGTGCCGTTGATGGCGTTGGCAGCACCGGTGCTCATGTCGATCCCATTGACGGTGACGTTCGTAGCCAGCGTGAGCGTGCCGCTTAGCGTCGGCGTGTTAGCCGCCGCTCCCGGAACCGTCAGTACGCCACCCACGGTGAGCGTGGCGCCGGCGCCGATCAACTTCTGGCTCGTCAACATGGTGTACGCGCCGGTGGTCGAACCGGAGCCCTTCGACACGTAGATGAAGTCGCCGGACGCCGTAGCAGCGGCGCCGACGGCGGTCATCGTCTTGAACGGCGTGTTCGAGCGGCCGTCGTTCGTACCGGAAAGAGTGGCGTTATCGACGTACCAGACCCTGCCGGTGAAGGTGATGGTGGCAGAACGCGTCACGGTGATGCCGTTCGATGTGCCGGTGTAGGTAAACGAGTCAGAGGCGGTGTTACCGACATTCGGCGTGTAGAGGAAAGTTCCGTTCGGGTTGAAAGTGGTCAGCGTGCCGTTGAACGGCGGGACCGTTACGGCATAGGTGATCGGGGCGTCGGAGGAATCGCCACTCGACACCGCCACCGAAAGGACCGCCGGTGTAGCAGGAGCCGGGAGTCCACCATCGAGTTGCGTGTTGCCTACGTCGACATACGATTTGGTGGTCAGATTCGGAGCGATGGTGAGCGTATACGTGCTGCCGGTTCCGCTGCAGCCGTTGGCGTCCGTGACCTTGACCGTGATCGAGAAAACACCGGTCTGCAGCGGCGTGCCCGAGAGGGCGCCGCTCGACAAGAGCGTAACACCTGACGGCAGCGATCCGCTGTTGAGGGAGAAGACTGCCGGTGTGTGCGTCCCGACGCCGGTCTGCGTAAAGGTGAAGCTGCCGCTCAACGGCACGTTGTAGGTTCCGGTCGTCGAGCTCGGGTTCGTGACAGTGATGGTCTGGCAGGCGATGACCAGCGTGTAGGTCGGTCCCGTTCCGGTGCAGCCATTGGAATCGGTGACCTTGACCGTGATCGGGAAGGTGCCCGGCACCTGCGGTGTGCCGGAGAGAACGCCGGCTGAGGAGAGCGTCAGACCTGCCGGAAGCGAGCCGCTGGCAATCGTGAAGGTGGCGGTGCCGATGGCGCCGCTCTGCGTGAAGGTCGCGCTGAATGGCGCGTCGACCGTGCCGGTCGTGGTGGCCGGGTTAGTCACGGTGATGGTCTGGCAGGAGATGACGAGTGTGTAAGTCGGACCTGTTCCGGTGCAGCCGTTCGAATCCGTGACCGTGACGGTGATCGGGAACGTGCCGGTCTGCGTCGGAGTGCCGGAGAGCACGCCGGCGGCCGAAAGGCTCAGGCCCGTCGGAAGCGTGCTCACGGTGGTGAAAGTGACCGAGCCAATGCCGCCGCTCTGCGTAAAGGTCTGGCTGAACGGCGTTCCGACTGTGCCCGTCGTCGTGGCGGGATTCGTCACGGTGATGGTCTGGCAGGCGATGACCAGCGTGTAGGTCGGCCCCGTGCCGGTGCAGCCGTTCGAGTCGGTCACCTTGACGGTGATCGGGAACGAGCCGGTCTGCGTCGGAGTGCCAGCGAGGACACCCGACGGCGAGAGGCTCAATCCAGAGGGCAGCGTTCCGCTGGCCAGCGAGAACGTAGCCGTGCCGTTCGCTCCGCTCTGCGTGAAGGTCTGGCTGAATGGCGTACCGGCGGTGCCGGTCGATACGGCCGGGTTGGTGACAGTGATGGTCTGGCAGCCGATGGTGAGCGTGAAGGTATCCGAACCGCTACAACCGTTGGAATCGGTGGCGGTAACGGTGATCGGGAAGGAGCCGCTCTCGGTCGGGGTGCCGGAAAGCGTGCCGTCGGCGGCCAGGCTCATGCCGGTGGGCAGGGTGCTGGAGGTTGAGAAAACGACCGCCCCGATGCCGCCGCTCTGCGTGTACTGCTCGCTGAAGGCGACGCCGACGGTTCCGGTCATGTTGGCCGGATGTGTGACCGTGATGGTCTGGCAGTTGATGATGAGGTTGTAGGTCGCGCTCGTTCCGGAGCAGCCATTCGCATCGGTCACCGTGACGGTGATCGGGAACGTTCCGGTCTGCAGCGGGATACCGGAGAGCGTGCCGTCTGCAGCCAGGCTCAATCCCGAGGGCAGCGTACCGGTGGCGAGCGTGAAGGTCGTCGCACCGATACCGCCGCTCTGCGTGAACGACTGGCTGAAGGCCTGTCCGGCGATGCCGACGTTCACCGACGGATTGGTGACGGTGATGGTCTGGCAGGCGATGGTCAGCGTGTAGGTTGGGCCGGTGCCGGTGCAGCCGTTCGCGTCACTGACGGTAACAGTGATCGGGAAGGTGCCGGTCTGCGTGGGCGTACCGGAGAGGACTCCCGAGGCCGAGAGGGTCAGGCCGGCAGGCAGCGAACCGCTGGCCAGCGAGAACGTGGCCGAGCCGATGGCGCCGCTCTGCGTGAAGGTCTGACTGAACGGTGATCCAGCTACGCCGCTGTTCACCGCGGGGTTCGTAACGGTGATGGTCTGGCAAACGATGGTCAGCGTGTATCCGGTCGTTCCGGTGCAACCGTTCGCGTCGGTCACCTTGACTGTGATCGAGAAGGTTCCGGTCTGGGTCGGCGTGCCGGACAATCCGCCGTTCGTCGCGAGCGACAGACCCGAAGGCAGCACGCCGCTGGCGAGCGTAAACGTCGCCGAACCGATGGCACCGCTCTGAGTGAAGGTCTGGCTGAACGGCGATCCCGCCACACCGCTGTTCACCGCGGGAGGCATTACCGTGATGGTCTGGCAATTGATGACGAGGTTGTAGGTCGAGCCGGTACCGGTGCAACCGTTGGCGTCGGTAACCGTGACGGTGATCGGGAAGCTTCCGACGACGGTCGGCGTACCGGAGAGCGTTCCGTTGGCCGCGAGCGCGAGTCCCGTGGGCAGCGTGCCGCTGGCCAGCGAGAAGGTGGTCGTACCGATGCCGCCACTCTGCGTGAAGGTCTGGCTGAACGGCGTACCGGCCACGCCAGAGCTGACGGCAGGATTCGTAACCGTGATGGTTTGGCAGACGATCGTCAGCGTGTAGGTCGGACCCGTACCGCTACAGCCGTTCGAATCGATTGCCTTCACGGTGATCGTGAAGGTACCGGTCTGCGTTGGGGTACCGGAGAGCACTCCGTTCGAGGCGAGCGTGAGTCCTGTAGGCAACGTGCCGCTGGCCAGCGAGAACGTCGTCGTACCGATGCCGCCGCTCTGTGTGAAGGTCTGGCTGAACGCAGCGCCCGCGACGCCGCTATTCACCGCCGGATTCGTGACGGTGATGGTCTGGCAAGCAATGACTAATGTGTAGGTCGCGCCGGTGCCGTTGCATCCGTTCGAATCGGTGGCCTTGACTGTGATGGGGAAGCTGCCGGTCTGCGTCGGTGTACCTGAGAGCACGCCGTTCGCGGCCAGCGTGAGACCGGCCGGCAGTGATCCGCTTGCGAGGGAGAACGTCGTCGCACCGATGCCGCCGCTCTGCGTGAAGGTCTGACTGAACGCGGCGCCCGCGACGCCCGATGAGACAGCCGGATTCGTGACCGTGATGGTCTGGCAGGTGATGGTCAGCGTGTACGTTGGTCCGATGCCGCTGCATCCATTCGAATCGGTCGCCTTGACCGTGATCGGGAAACTGCCTGTCTGCGTCGGTGTTCCCGAGAGCACTCCGTTCGCGGCCAGGGTGAGGCCAGCCGGCAGCGTGCCGCCTGCGATCGAGAACGTCGTCGTACCCACTCCCCCGCTCTGCGTAAACGTCGCGCTGAAGGGCGAGCCGGCCACGCCGCTGTTGACGGCTGGATTGGTGACCGTGATGCTCGGACAGGTGATCTGCAATGGATAGGTGGGGCCGACGCCCGTACAGCCCTGCGAGTCGGTGACCATGACGGTGATGGGGAAGTTGCCAGTGACGGTCGGCGTGCCGGAAAGGACGCCGTTGGTGGCAAGTGTCAGCCCGCTCGGCAGCGAACCGCTGGCAAGCGAGAAGGTGGCCGTACCGATGGCGCCAGTCTGCGTGAAAGTCTGGCTGAAGGGAGCGCCGGCGGGACCGCTGGTCAGGGCCGGATTGATGACGGTGATGACGTTGCAGCAGACCGGGAGAGCCGGCTCACCCGCAGGCAGGGCCGGGGCACTCGGCGAGCAGGAGCCGGTAGTGATCGTCGGGAAAACGCCGGCGACCGGGCCGTTGGTCGGGAATGACGTGCCGGACGTCACGACGGTGGTGCATGCCGTGAGCGAGATCGATCCCTGCTGGGCGAGAGGAACTCCCGCCGAGCTGCCGACCGGACGCACATCGCCCAGGCCACCGACCCAGCTGACGCCGCCGGAGTAGGAGCGGGCGTTGATGCTGCCGCCCGCTCGGTTTGCGTCCGACGTCGCGCCGGAAGCGTCGATCGATGCGCCGTCGAGGATGACGTCGCCTTTCGCGGCGACTGTCACGTCTCCGCCCTGGTCGCCGTTATGCGTTCCGGAAACCTGGAACGCGTTGCCGCTGGCGGTCACTCCCCCGCCCGTCGAGATGGCTGTGATGGTGCCAGCGCTTCGCTTGTCGGTCGTGCCGGGGTTCGAATTGACCGAATAGAGAGTCGACGTTGCTGGAGGGCCGCTGATCGTGATGGCCTTGGCAGCGTAGAGGTGCACGTACATCGCACCGGCGTCTTCATGCCAGGCGTCGGAACGGATGCAGGCGCGATGGGCGCCGCCCGTATCGGCCAGCGTGCTGCTGTCGATGGTGAGCGTGGTTCCGCTGCGGACGACGACGCCCGGCCCCGATCCCTGCCCGGCCATCGACACAAGCAGTCCGTTAATCTGGATTCCACAGCCTTCGAGAGTGACCGGACTGCCGGTGACCGGCAACGTCTCAGATCCCTGCGAGGCGACGATGGCACTGCTGGTAAGGATCAGGCTCGGATCGGAATGCGACAACGACCGGATCGTGATTGCGCCGCCGACGTAATGCCCGCCGCCACCGCTCATCACGACCCCGGTGTAAGGAGTCGAGCCGATCGTCCGAGAAGGACCGGAAAGGATCTGACCTCCGATCGAGGCCGCGGCTCCGCTGGTGATCGAGATCGCGCCGGCAAAGCTGTCGTTCGCGGTTGCGGCGAGGATGGAGCCGCCCTCCTGGGTCACGGTGCCACCGGCGTTGATGGTGATGTCGCCGGCGTGAAAGTTGTTTCCGCTGTTGAGCTTGGAGCTCGAGACGATTGCCCCAGCGGTCGATACGTTCGTCCCCTGAATCAGGACATTGCCGCCGACAGTGAAGTTGATGTTGGCACCGTTCCCATCACTCGCACGGTTCTCGGCAAACACTCCGCTGCCCGATGCCAGTACGACGTTACCGCTGACGTTGAACTGCATCGCGCAGGCGGAGCTGCCAGCCCCGCTGGCGGCGTCGTTGCAATTGATCGTGCCGTTGACGGTCAGATCGCCGTTGACGGTGAAAACCCCGTTGACGATGTGATCCGCATCGTCGGCAGAGCCATCGAGGGCACTGAAGTTTACGGTGCCGTTGATGGTCACGTTGCTGGCGAACGCCGGAAAGGCCAACGCGAACAGCGCGACTACGAAAACGGGCAGCAGCTTGCGACCGAATCGACCCATGACGACACCCCCTCCTGTTGTTTGGACGTCTCTCCGCCCGGAGAGACATCGACGAACCCGTGGCGTGAACGATTGGTTGAAACTGTTTGGAACGGACAAGCAGAAAGATAGCGACGTGAGCCGTAGTTGTCGACCGGAGTTCCCGAAGGAAGTCACGGAAAAGCGTCATCCCGCGCAAAAAAAGAGCCGCACGACATCCGTGCGGCTCTCGATTTCTACGACAAGTGGAGAGTTACGTCCGTGGCGGGAAGACGCCCTGCAGCGCGATGCAGAAGTTGAGCGTCAGGTACGGCTGCATGTTGTTGTGGGGCTGGTCGCCGCCGGCGGGAGCGAGAGTCTGATCGGCCATGTTCACGACCGCCGGGTTGACCTTGTTGAACAGATTGCCGCTGGCGGGATGGCTAAAGACGTTGCCCGTCGGCGTCTGGACCGTACCGAGGGGGACATTCTGCGCGCCCACGCTGTGGTTGTGCGAGGGCATCTCCGACTCGAGCAGCGACACCGTCTCGGAGCCGCCGGTCTCACCGAGGTCGTGGAGCGAGAGTCCCGGCCCCTGGCCCGGATGCATCGGCGCGTTGCCCTGCATGTCGGGCAGGGCGAAGTTCGATTTGCCGTCGCCGCCGTAGGTGGTGCCGAGGAGGGAGAAGAGGGCCGTGTTCTGCGAGATCGGCAGGATCTGGCCATCACAGAACGCCCATCCCTTCGGCGCGAAGTTGAACGGGAAGATTCGAATTTCAGCTACGAATGGATCCATGTCTTTTTCTCCTCCCTATGTCTGGCTCGGGAAGATCCCGAACAGCGAGATGATGAAGTCGACGCACAAGTACGGCTGGAAGTTGTTGTGCGGCTGACTGCCGCCCGTCGCGCCGACTGCGTTCGGGTTCAGCGTGACGCTCGGGGCGCCAGCGCGGTAGATCTTGTTGATCGATTCTCCGGTGACGTTGGTGGCCGGAGTCTGCAACGTCGGGCTGCCAAGCGCCGCGAGCATCGGATGGCTGTGCGCGGGGATCTGACTGACGGTGAGGGTGACGGTCTCGACGCCGCCGGTCTCCGCCAAGGTAAAGCCATTGCCGAAGTGCAGGGGGATACGGCCGCGCAAATCGGGAAGGGCGAATGTGGACTGCCCGTCGCCGCCGTAGGTGGTGCCGATCAGATTGAAGAGCGTCTCGTATTCCGAGATCGGAAGAAGCTGCCCTTCGCAGAACATCCAACCGGCGGGGGCGAAGTTGCCGGCGAACATGCGGATTTCTCCAACGTAAGGTTGTGCCATCTTCGTCGTTCTCCTATGTCTGCGAGGGGAAGATCCCCTGCAGGGCGATGCTGAAGTTGAGGACGAGGAACGGCTGCATGTTCAGGTGGGCCTGACTGCCGCCGACGTTGCCGATCTCGCTAGCCGCCAGGGCCGTCAGGTTGGCCGGTGGCGCGTAGGTATTGGCAACCACGCCGAGGTAGGTGGTGTTGTCGGGCGTGTTCGTCTCCGCGGCCGTGCTGGATCCGTTGGCGACGTGCGTGTGGGTAGGGATCTCGGCAATGGACAGGGTGTGAGCCTGCTCCCCTCCCCTCTCTCCGAGCGTGTGGGCCGAGCCCATGTGGATGGGAGTTCTCGACCTCAGGTCCGGAAGGGCGAAGTTGACGCGGCCATCGCCTCCGTACGTCGTGCCGAGCAACGAGAACAACGCCTGGTTCTGATTGATCGGCAGGAGCTGCCCATCGCACAACGCCCAACCTTTGGGAGGGAACCCGAAACTCATGATGCGGATCTCCGATAGGAATGGTTCAGCCATGCACTCTCTCTCCTTTTCTGCGCAAATGCATTCCGCTCGCTGGGTTATGGAGTCGGACACCCCGTACCGGTGCCGGTGAATGCCGAGGCAGTGACCGGGGCATCGGTATAGGCACTGGTGGTAAACGACCCGCTATTGTTTCCCTGGATGAAATTCTGGACGTTGGTAAGATTAGCACCACCTGCGTACGTCGGGAGGTTAAATGTATGGCCCGCCGCCGCGCCGCTGGCTCCGACGATGACGCCGAGGTTGCCGGTCAGGTTGAGCGTGTTCTTCTCCGCCGCCGTTGTTCCGCCGATCTTCGCGCAGACGTTGACCGTGTCGGTCGAGCTCGGGGCGCCGTTGGTGATCGCGATGCCGGCGAAGTTCGTGCCCTGCCACGTGTCGAGCGTGTTGCCCTCAATCGTGAAATTCGCCGCATAGCTGCCGCCTGTGTTATCGGCGTAGATGTGGCAATTGCCGTGGATCTGGTGAATCTGGTTGCCCTTGATCGTGGTGGCTACCGTTCCGCCTCCAGAAGCAGAGACGAAGATTCCGTTGCCCGTCTTCGAGCCGGAATCGAGAGTCCCCGACACGCCGACCGTATTGTTGATGACCTGGCCGCTGAGCAGCGTACCGGCGCTCTGTTTGCCAAGCGCGATGGCTGAACCGTTAGCGTCGCGCATGGTGTTACCGCTCACGACGTAGGTCAGAGATCCCGAGGACTGCAGGATGATGCTGCTGCCGCCGATGATGTTGTTGGCGTTGTTGTTCGACAGAGTGTTGTTCTTGAACTGGACGTCCATGATCGAGCCGGCCTGCGTCGCGAAGGTGGTGACGTTTGCAACCGCGTTGGTGAGCGTGTTCGGCTCGCCGGCCAACGTGCCGCCGAAGATGACGTTGACGGTCGCGCCACTGGTGCGGTTTTCGACGCCGAAGCTGTCGCCGCCGTCGCCGAAGTTTTGGATCGCCCCGAACGTGCTGCCCTTCACGGTGAGGTTGAGCGTCGCCGCCGCGCCGCCGTTCACCACGGACATGTTTCGAGTGCGGCCTCCGCTGATGCTGTTGTTCGTGAAGAGGCCGGTACCGGTGATGCCGTTGTTGCTGGCGTTGCCGAAGTAGACGCTGCCCTCGCCGTAGTTGTCGATCGACGCAGTGGTTCCGTTGGTGCCGCCGACGGTTGAGTATTCGAGGGTCATGTTGCTCACCGCGAAGGCGCGGATGCCATAGTTCTGGTTCGTGCCGTTGATGGTGATGCGCCGCAGGGTGATGTTCGAGACGTTGCTGAGGTAGACGCCAATGCCTTGCGTGACGTTGGCGTCGGCGCCGCTCTTGCCGGAGATCGTGCCGCCGGTGCTGTTGCCGCCTACCGAGGTGTTGGCGCCGTCACCGTTGACCGTGAAGCTGCCGTTGGTGTCCTGAATGCTGATGCCGTCGGCAGTGCCGCCCGCCGAGGTGACCGAGGTCAGGGAGATCCCGAGCGTGGTCAGGCCGGCCGGACCGTCGATGTCGATGGCGGTGGCGGTGCTGCTGTCGACGGTGCCGCCAGTGACGTTGAGGGTGCCGTCGAAGTTCGTCGAGACGATACCCTTCGCGCCGCTGGTGAAGATGCTGATCGTGCCGAGGTTGTAGGTGTTTCCGGTGCTGCCGTTCGTGATCGTGATCGCCTGGTTCGTCATCCGCGCGCCGCTGGTGCCGAGCGTCAGCTTGGTGAAGGTGACGTTGCTGTTGGCGCTGCTAATGTTGATGCCCGTGCTCGCTGCGCCGGCCGTGAGACCGGTGACCGCATCGGTGAAGCTGATCGTCCCCGAGGTCGTGGAGGAGATATCGACCAGACGGTTCGCGGCATTCTGCGTGATCGTGCCGCCGAACGTGACCGTGGGGTTGCCGCTGCTGACGACGAAGGTGCCGGCGCCGGCGACGCCGGTGAGGGAGCCGCCGGTGAGGGTCAGGGTACCGCCACCGGTGACATTCGTGAGCAGAACAGCACTCGTGGTACCGGTGCCCTGCGACGTCAGCGTCTGGAGCGTGGAGGCATTCAGCGTGATCGCGTTGCCGGTGCCATCGAGCGAGAGTGCCGTGCTGCCGACGATGATGGTGCTGTTTCCGCCCGTATTCGTGATCGCGAGCGTACCGCCGCTGCCCGCCGCCATCGTCAGGCCCTTGCCAACACCGGTTCCTGTTGCCGACAGAGTGAGGTTGTTGAAGGTGAAGCTGCCGCCGGTATTCGTCCCGCTAATCGCCAGCAGAGTGTTATTGAAGCCGTTGTTGTTCGATGTCAGATTGAGGTGATTCGCGACTAGCGTTCCAGTCATGTTCTTGATCACCGAGATGATGCCGGTCGGATTGCCGACGGTGCCGCCGAGGGTCGTGCCGTTGAAGGTGATCGTTCCGGTGGAGTACGTGCCGGCCGCCGAGTTGATGTCGAGCAGCGTTCCACCGGCGGCAAGAGGTGCCATCGTGCCGCTGTAGGTGATGTTGGCGGTGGTGTTCGTGGCCGTACCGCCGATCTTGAACGCCGGAGAGGCGTTCGTAATGGCATAGCCCGTTCCGAACGAGATGCTGCCGCCCTCGTTAAAGATCGTTACTGCTCCGCCAGTGCCGGCCAGCGTGCTCGCGGCACCGGTGAAGTTGTACGTTCCCGAGCTGGCGCTGATGCTGATGCCGGTGCTCGCGGCACTCGTGGTGACGTTGCCGCTGAAGTTGATCGTGCCGGTGTGGCTGCCCGAGATCGTCACGGCGTTGGCCGTATTGGCCTGATTGATCACGCCGCCCCAGGTAACGGTGCCGGTGCTCGTGCCGACGGTGTTGAACGTCGATCCGGTAGCACCGGTGAGCGTGCCGGCGGTGGTCCCCCACGTGCCGGTGACTGCATTGAGGTTTACACCGTTGGTGCCGCCGGTGGAGCTGACGTTGGCGAATGTGCCGCTGATCGCGCCGGTGGTGAGGTTCAGCGCGGTGACCGCAGACACGTTCACCGAGGCGCCGATGGTCAGCGTGCCGAAGTTCGTCGTGTTGGTGATGCCGGTGGTCGGACCGGTGATCGTCAGGCCGGCCAGCGAGAGGCTCGTGTTCGTGCCCTGCAGCGAAATGCCGGTGGTGCCGTTGGTGATCGTGCCACCGTTGACGGTGACGGTGCCCGCGGCCGCGAAGCTCACGAGATTGATGCCGGTCGTCGCGCCGGTGGTATTGACGCTGTTGAACGTGACGCCGGAGCCGCCGATGGTAATGGCGTTGAGACTCAAGCCGCTCGCAGCGGCACCGGCCGTGAGGTTGGCCGTGCCGGTGACGTTGAGCGTACCGCCGCCGGAGGCCTGGAACGGGACGCCTGTCGTGGTGGTGATGTTGAGCGTACCGCTGAAGTTGACGGTCGCGCCGGTGTTCGCGGACATCGTGACGCCGTTGACGGTCGCATTCGAGAGCGTCTGTGAACCGGTGAACGAGATCGTCCCCGACGCGTTCGTCGTGAGCTGGATCTGGCCGTTGTTGAGCGTGGCGCCGATGGCGATCGCACCGGCGGCGGCAGGACGGTTGAGAACAGCGACCGCCGTCCCCGTTCCGCCGTTGATGGTGTTGGTGTTGTCGACGGTAACCGCGGCGGTGCCGTTGTTGATCGTCAGGGCCTGGTTGCCGACGGTCGAAATCGTGGAGTTCGTGATCGTCACCGTTCCGGTCATGCTGATGAGATCGACGCCGACGTTGACGTTGTTCTGCACCGTGATCGTGTCGGCGGTGAAGCCGGCATGCGCGCTGACCGAGGAAATGCCGTCGCGCGCGCCCGCGGTGCCGGTGATGGTCAGACCCTTGACGGTGTCGCCGTCGGCGATCGTGACGACGTCGCTCGTGGCCGTGGTGTTCGTGATCTGCGGCTTGGTGCCGGCAGCCTTGAGAGTAACGGTGTTGACCACCAGGGCCACGCCTTCTCCGATGAGCTGCTGGTTGTTCTTGAGGGTGATGCCGAGCGACTGGCCGGTTGTCAGACCGTCGCCGTTGTAGACAAAGATGATGTCGCCGGCGACCGAGGCTGCCTGCGCCGCGGCCAGCGTGGTGAACGGTGACTGCGACTGTCCGTTCGTTCCGCCGCCGTTGTTCTTCACGTACCACACCCGGTTGGCCAGCGTGAGGTTGACCGTGGCCGCTGCTGACGTGACGCCGTTGCTGACCACGGTGTAGGTGAAGGAGTCACTGGTGACCGCCGCCGAGCCCGGGTTGGCCTTCGGTGTATAGATGAACGTACCGTCCGCGGCGATGGTGACGCTGCCGCCGGCGCTCGTGCCGAATGTTCCCGTCGTGGCCGCAACGCCGCCGCTCGGAAGGTCGTTCGTAATCAGGTTCGTGGCCGAGCTGACGAACGGTGTGGCCGGCGAGGCGGTCGTTCCGCCGGTGATGACGAACTGCGTGTTGTCGACGAGGTGGCTGGCCGCCGGATAGGAGTCGCCGGTCGCCACCGGTGCGATGGAGATGGAGAACGCCTGCGAGCCGGTGCAATTGATCGCGGTGTTGGTATTGGTCGCGGTGACGGTGAAGTTGAACACACCGGTCGCGGTCGGCGTACCGCTGATCGCGCCGCTGCTCGAAAGCGACAAACCCGTCGGCAGGGCACCAACCGTGACGGCAAAGGTGTACACCTCGCCTCCGCCCGAAGGCGAGGCCACGACGCTCTGCCCGGTGTAGGCGGTGTTGAAGATGCCGGTCGGGAATGAGCCACCGCCGTTGCGCGAGACAGTGATGGGCGGGCAGGTCACGGTGAGCGTGGCGACGCCGGTGGTCGCCGTGCCACAAGCGTTGGTGAAGACGGCGCGGTACTGGTTGCCGTTCTGCGAAAGCTGCGCGGTGAAGGTGAGGCTGGTGTTGGTCTCACCGATCATGTCGGTGAAGGGACCGCCGGTCGAAACCTGCCACTGCACGGTTGGCGTGGGTGTCCCGCTGGCGCCGGCGGTAAAGGTGACCGAGTTGCCCGCCTGCACGCTCTGGCTGTTCGGGTCCGAGGTCACCACCGGTGCAACATTGCTGATGGCCACGTTGACCGTGTTGCTGGCCGAGCAGCCGGCGGCATTGGTCACCACCAGAGTCAGACCGACATTGCCGGAAGCGCCGGCGGTGTAGGTGATGGTCTGGATGTTGGTAGCCGAGGTGATCGTACCGTTGGTGATCGACCAGGAGTACGTCGTAGCGCCAGCCGGACCGGCGGCGGAGTTACCCGTGGAGCTCGGGCAGAGCGTCGCCGGAGTCGGGGTAATGGTCGGGGTGGCCGGGTTGGCGTTGATGGTTACGTTGACCGTGTTGCTCGCCGAGCAGCCGCTGGCGTTCGTCACCACCAGGGTGAGGCCGACCGTGCCGGAGGCGCCGGCGGTGTAGGTGATGGTCTGGATGTTGGTGGCCGAGGTGATCGAGCCGTTGACGATCGACCAGGCGTACGTCGTCGCGCCGGCCGGCCCCGCCGCGGAGTTGCCGGTGGAGTTGGCGCAGACCTGGGCCGGAGCCGGGGTGATGGTCGGCGTGGCCGGATTGGCGTTGATGGTCACGTTGACCGTGTTGCTCGCCGAGCAGCCGGCAGCGTTGGTCACGGTGAGGGTGAGGCCGACCGTGCCGGAAGCGCCGGCGGTGTAGGTGATGGTCTGGATGTTGGTGGCCGAGGTGATCGAGCCGTTGACGATCGACCAGGCGTACGTCGTCGCGCCGGCCGGCCCCGCCGCGGAGTTGCCGGTGGAGTTGGCACAGACCTGGGCCGGGGTGGGCGTGATGGTCGGCGTGGCCGGGTTGGCGTTGATGGTCACGTTGACGGTGTTGCTGGCCGAGCAACCGGCGGCATTGGTCACCACCAGAGTCAGATCGACGGTGCCGGAGGCGCCGGCGGTGTAGGTGATGGTCTGGATGTTGGTGGCCGAGGTGATCGAGCCGTTGACGATCGACCAGGCGTACGTCGTTGCGCCGGCCGGACCCGCCGCGGAGTTGCCGGTGGAGTTGGCGCACACCTGGGCCGGAGTCGGCGTGATGGTCGGTGTGGCCGGGGTCGGATTGATCGTTACGTTGACCGTGTTGCTGGCCGAGCAGCCAGCGGCATTGGTCACCACCAGGGTGAGGCCGACCGTGCCGGAGGCGCCGGCGGTGTAGGTGATGGTCTGGATGTTGGTGGCCGAGGTGATCGAGCCGTTGACGATCGACCAGGCGTACGTCGTCGCGCCGGCCGGACCGTCGGCAGTGTTGCCGCTCGAATTCGCGCAGACCGCCGCCGGACTGGGGGTGATGGTCGGCGTGGCCGGATTGGCGTTGATGGTCACGTTGACCGTGTTGCTCGCCGAGCAGCCGGAAGCGTTGGTCACGGTGAGGGTGAGGCCGACCGTGCCGGAGGCGCCGGCGGTGTAGGTGATGGTCTGGATGTTGGTGGCCGAGGTGATCGTGCCGTTGACGATCGCCCAGGCGTAGGTCGTCGCGCCGGCCGGACCAGCCGCGGAGTTGCCGGTGGAGTTGGCACAGACCTGGGCCGGGGTGGGGGTGATGGTCGGCGTGGCCGGGTTGGCGTTGATGGTCACGTTGACCGTGTTGCTGGCTGAGCAACCGGCGGCATTGGTCACTACCAGAGTCAGATCGACGGTGCCGGAGGCGCCGGCGGTGTAGGTGATGGTCTGGATGTTGGTGGCCGAGGTGATGGTGCCGTTGACGATCGACCAGGCGTAGGTCGTCGCGCCGGCCGGACCGGCGGCAGAGTTGCCGGTGGAGTTGGCGCAGACCTGGGCCGGAGTCGGCGTGATGGTCGGGGTGGCCGGGTTGGCGTTGATCGTTACGTTGACCGTGTTGCTGGACGAGCAGCCAGATGCATTGGTCACCACCAGAGTGAGGCCGACCGTGCCCGAGGCGCCGGCGGTATAGCTGATGGTCTGGATGTTCGTGGCTGAAGTGATCGAGCCGTTGACGATCGACCAGGCGTAGGTCGTCGCGCCGGCCGGACCCGCCGCGGAGTTGCCAGTGGAGTTGGCGCACACCTGGGCCGGAGCCGGTGTGATGGTCGGGGTGGCCGGGTTGGCGTTGATGGGCACGTTGACCGTGTTCGTCGCCGGGCAGCCCGGGCCGTTGGTCACCGCGAGCGTCAAACCGACCGTGCCGGAAGCGCCGGCGGTGTAGGTGATGGTCTGGATGTTGGTCGCCGAGGTGATGGTGCCGTTCACAATCGACCAGGCGTAGGTCGTCGCGCCGGCCGGACCGGAGGCGGAGTTGCCGGTGGAGTTGGCGCAGACCTGGGCCGGAGTCGGGGTGATGGTCGGCGTGGCCGGGGTCGGGTTGATGGTCACGTTGACCGTATTGCTCGTCGAGCAGCCGGCGGCGTTGGTGACCACCAGAGTCAGATCGACCGTGCCGGAGGCTCCGGCGGTGTAGGTGATGGTCTGGATGTTCGCGGCCGAGGTGATCGTGCCGTTCACGATCGACCAGGCGTAGGTCGTCGCGCCGGCCGGACCGTCAGCGCTGTTGCCGGTGGAATTGGCGCAGACCTGAGCCGGCGTAGGCGTGATGGTCGGTGTGGCCGGGTTGGGGTTGATCGTCACGCTGACGGTATTCGTTGCCGAGCATCCGGAGCCGTTGGTCACCACGAGCGTGAGGTCGACCGTGCCCGAAGCGCCGGCGGAGTAGGTGATGGTCTGGATGTTGGTGGCCGAGGTGATCGAGCCGTTGACGATCGACCAGGCGTAGGTCGTCGCGCCAGCCGGACCGTCAGCAGTGTTGCCGGTCGAATTCGCGCAGACCGCCGCCGGACTGGGGGTGATGGTCGGCGTGGCCGGATTGGCGTTGATGGTCACGTTGACCGTGTTGCTCGCCGAACAGCCGGAAGCGTTGGTCACGACGAGCGTGAGGTCGACCGTGCCCGAGGCGCCGGCGGTGTAGGTGATGGTCTGGATGTTGGTGGCCGAGGTGATCGTCCCGTTCACGATCGACCATGCGTAGGTCGTCGCGCCGGCCGGACCGTCAGCGCTGTTGCCGGTCGAATTGGCGCAGACCTGGGCCGGCGTCGGCGTGATGGTCGGCGTGACCGGATTGGCGTTGATGGGCACGTTGACCGTGTTGCTCGCCGAGCAGCCCGACGCGTTGGTCACCACGAGAGTCAGATCGACCGTGCCCGACGTGCCGGCGGTGTACGTGATCGCCTGCCCATTGGTGGCCGAGGTGATCGCGCCGTTGGCGATGGACCATGAGTAGGTCGTCGCGCCGGCGGGGCCTGTGGCGGTGTTGCCGGCCGAGCTCGCACAGACCTGCGAAGGCGCGGGCGTAATGGCCGGTGTTGCCGGGTTGGGGTTGATGGTCACGTTAACGTTGTTACTCGCCGGGCAGCCCGAGGCATTGGTCACCGAGAGCGTCAAACCGACTGTGCCGGACGCTCCGGCGGTGTAGGTGATGGTCTGGATGTTGGTGGCCGAAGTGATCGTCCCGTTGGAGATCGACCAGGCGTAGGTTGTCGCCCCCGCCGGACCGGCGGCGGAGTTGCCGGTGGAGTTGGCGCAGACCTGGGCCGGAGTGGGCGTGATGGTCGGTGTGGCCGGGTTGGGGTTGATGGTCACGCAGACCGTGTTGCTCGCCGAGCAGCCCGAGGCGTTGGTCACGGTAAGAGTGACGCAGACCGTGCCGGAAGCGCCGGCCGTGTAGGTGATGGTCTGAATGTTGGTGGCCGAGGTGATCGAGCCGCCCGTGATCGACCAGGCGTACGTCGTCGCGCCCGCGGGACCGGCGGCGGAGTTGCCGGTCGAGTTGGCGCAGACCTGGGCCGGAGTCGGCGTGATGGTGGGCGTGGCCGGGTTGGCGTTGATCGTCACGTTGACCGTGTTGCTGGCCGAGCAGCCGGACGGGTTGGTCACCGTGAGGGTAAGGCCGACCGTGCCGGAGGCGCCGGCGGTGTAGGTGATGGTCTGGATGTTGGTGGCCGAGGTAATCGTGCCGTTGGCGATCGACCAGGAGTACGTCGTTGCACCCGCCGGGCCGGCCGCGGAATTGCCGGTGGAGTTGGCGCACACCTGGGCTGGCGTGGGCGTGATGGTCGGTGTGGCCGGGTTGGCGTTGATGGGCACGTTGGCGTTGTTGCTCGCCGAGCAGCCCGATAGGTTGGTCACGGTGAGGGTGAGGCCGACTGTGCCGGAGGCGCCGGCGGTGTAGGTGATGGTCTGGATGTTGGTGGCCGAGGTGATCGTGCCGTTCACGATCGACCAGGTGTAGGTCGTCGCACTGGCCGGACCGGCTGCGGAGTTGCCGGCCGAGTTGGCGCACACCTGGGCTGGCGTAGGCGTAATAGTCGGCGTGGCCGGGTTGGCGTTGATGGGCACGTTGACGGTGTTCGTGGCCGAGCAGCCCGAGGCGTTGGTCACGGTGAGGGTGATCGCCACGGTTCCGGATGCACCCGCGGTGTAGGTGATGATCTGGACGTTGGTGGCCGAGGTGATCGAGCCGTTGGCGATCGACCAGGCGTACGTCACGCCGCCGCCCGGACCACCCACGGAGTTGCCGGTGGAGTTGGCGCAGACCTGGGCCGGGGTCGGGGTCATGGTCGGCGTGGCCGGGTTGGCGTTGATGGTCACGTTGACGGTGTTGCTCGTCGCGCAGGCCGAGGCGTTGGTCACGACAAGCGTCAGGCCGACCGTGCCGGACGCGCCGGCGGTGTAGGTGATGGTCTGGATGTTGGTGGCCGAGGTGATCGTGCCGTTCACGATCGACCAGGCGTAGGTCGTCGCACCCGCCGGACCGGAGGCGGAGTTGCCGGTGGAGTTGGCGCAGACCTGGGTCGGGGTCGGCGTGATCGGAGGCGTGGCCGGGCTGGGGTTGATGGTCACATTGGCCGTGTTGCTCTTCGTGCAGCCCGACGCGTTGCTCACGGTGAGGGTGAGGCCGACCGTGCCCGAGGCGCCGGCGGTGTAGGTGATGGTCTGGATGTTGGCGGCCGAGGTGATCGTGCCGTTCACGATCGACCAGGCGTAGGTCGTCGCGCCGGCCGGACCGGAGGCGCTGTTGCCGGTCGAATTGGCGCAAACCGACGCCGGGGTCGGCGTGATGGGCGGCGTGGCCGGGTTGGGGTTGATCGGCACATTGACCGTGTTGGGCGCCGACGGGCAGCTGGCGCTGGTCACGGTGAGGGTGAGGCCGACCGTGCCGGAGGCGCCGGCGGTGTAGGTGATGGTCTGGATGTTGGTGGCCGAGGTGATCGAGCCGTTGACGATCGACCAGGCGTACGTCGTCGCGCCGGCCGGACCCGCCGCGGAGTTGCCGGTGGAGTTGGCGCAGACCTGCGGGGGGGTTGGGGTGATGGTGGCAACCGGCGTCGGGTTGATGGGAACGTTGAAGCTCGTCGTCGAGGAGCAGTTGCACGGGTCGGTCACGGTGACGGTGAGGCCGACCGTGCCCGAAGGGCCGGCGGTGTAGGTGATGGTCTGGATGTTCGTGGCCGAGGTGATGGTGCCGTTCACGATCGACCAGGAGTAGGTCGTCGCAGGCGAACTGGCGGCGGTGTTGCCGGTGGAGTTGGAGCAGACCGGGTTCGGGTTGGGCGTGATGATCGGCGGGATGTTCCCGCAAGCGACCGTCAGCGTGAAGTTCTGATCGGTCTGGTGTGGCTTGTTCTTCTCCGCATGGAAAACGATCGGGTAAGTCCCAACCGTGCCCGGAGCGGGGGTGCCCGACAACGTGCCTGTGCCGTCACCGTTATCCGTAAAGGTGACCCCCGAGGGCAGCACACCATCCTCGGTCAGAGCCGGTGTCGGGTTGCCCGTAACGATCACATGGAAGGTGTTGGGCTGGCAGGCCGTGAACGTGACGTGATCGGCACTGGTGAAGGTGTATGGATGGGAGCCCGGCAGGCTGATCGTCACCGTCGCCAGATTCGATTGGAGAGTGCCGTTCGTGACCCGGTAGCGGAAGTGGTCCTCGAAGATGCTCGAACCGTCATGGGTATACGTGAAGGCGCCGTTTGCGTTCAGCGAAAGGGTGCCGTGCTCCGGGCCTTCCACCAGGAACGCGCTGAGCGGCAGGTTGTTCGGATCGCTGTCGTTGTTCAGGACGCCGAGCGTGCTGACGCTGAGCGTGCCGCCGATCGTCCCGAGTGCGTAAAAGTCATCCAGCGCCGTCGGCGCGTTCGGGTTGGTCTGGATGTGGAAGCTGAAAAAGAGATCCGACAGGTCCGCGAAGGCGGAAGCGTCGAGAAAGCGAAGCGCCGGAGAGGCCGCATCGCCGCTTGCCAGTGTTTCCAGGCCATTCCAGTCGGTGTCTAGGCCGTCGAGACGGATCGTCCGCAATGCGCCGGTGGAAACGGCGTGACGGCGGCCTGGACGTACGGGGTAGAGGATGTCATCCCCGAAGTCGGTCGTCATGGCATCGGTCAGACTGCCCGAGGTGACCGTGAACGCAAGCCGCATCGTCGGGATGTTCGTCATCGTCAGGACGTTCGCGCCGACGTGCGTTTCGATGAAGAGGTTTCCCGTGGACGAGACCCCTACGTTCCACCCTCCATTGACCGGAACCGGATCGCCGAAGAAGAGGCCGTTGACGCAGGTTTGCCGTGTGACTCCGGCGACCGTGCCCGCCCCACCGTTGACGGTGACGGAGGTCGTGAGTATCTGCTCGACTCCGGCTACCGGACCGTTGGCGGTAGGGACCGTGCAGCCGGTGGAGCGGTTGGCATCGGTGTCGAAGAGCACCCGGACGTCATAATTCGCCGCATACGCGCTGAGCGGAAGGGTGAAGAGGAAGGCAACGAAGATGCAGCGAAGGGCGTTGCGAATGGAGCTCATCGTAGATCGTCCTTAACGGCGGAAGTCGGGCTGATGTTGCTGGCCGCCAGAGTCAGCAGAAGCTTCACCTGGAGGCGTGGAATGAAATGGACAAGCGGAATGATAGCAGCTAGGTAGCAGCGTCCAAACACTTTTATTCAGTGGAGCGAAGCGGCGGATGATGAAAACGTCCGGCCGGTAGTTTGCAGCACCCGATTCTGCTTTTCAAGAGCGTGCCTTCCCGAACGGTCCACCGAGTAGGGTACATTTGCCGGATTCCGATGCCCGATGCCCCCCATCCGCTTCACCTGGTCGGCGGGGACCGAGACGGCGCCACTGCCGCCGAGAGGGAGTTGCAGCGTCTGCGGGCGGAGATCGAAGCGCGTAACCGTCAGGAGACGGCGATCGCGGAACTGGGACAGGCGGCCCTCACCGGCGTCGACCCGATCATGCTTCTCGGGCAGGCGTGCGCACTGGTGGAGATGACGCTCGAGGTCGATCATGCGCGCGCGATCGAGGTCGCCGATGGACGCGTTACGCTCCTGGCCTCGATCGGCTCGAATGCCTCGTTCGTCCATTGCGGTCACGATGACGAAGAGAACGAGTCGATCGCCATGTACGTCTCTCTGGCCGGCGCGCCGGTCGTCTTCGACGACATCGATAACGAGACGCGCTTCAAGTGCTCGCACCTCCGCGATTACCACAAGGTACGCGGCGGGGCGGGACTGGTCATCCCCTCGGCCTCCGGGGTCTTCGGGGTGCTCCTGGCCTACTCCAGCCGGCAGCGGACGTTTGCCGACTACGAGATCGCCTTCCTCAAGTCGGCCGCCAGCCTCCTCGGCGAAGCGGTCGAGCGTTCGCACACGGAAGCGGCGCGGCGCAAATCGGAGTCGCGGCTCAAACAGCTCATCAACTCCACCCTCGACGCGGTCTTCAGCGTCGACCGCACCGGCATCGTCATCGAGTGGAACCCGCAGGCCGAGGCGACCTTCGGCCTGCCGGCGCGAGACGTGGTGGGCCACCCTGTGCCGCCGAAGATCGCGGAGATCTTCGACGCCATCCGCGACAGCGCGCGGACCAGGCGCCGCATCGAGACTACCGCCCGGCGCGCGGACGGCGAGGAGTTCCCGGTCGAGCTGACGGTCGAGCCGGTCGGAAGCGGCGCCGATGAGACCTTCACGGCATTTCTGCGCGACATCTCCGAGCGCAAGCGCTCGCAGGCGGAGCTCGAAAAACGCGAGCAGCGCTTCCGTGCGCTGGTGGAGAAGAGCTGGAGCGGCGTGGCCCTGCTGGGCCGCGACCTGGCCTTCCATTACAGCGGCGCCTCGACCGAGCGCCTGCTCGGCTACGGCGAAGACGATCTGCTCGGCACGAGCTTCCTCTCCTATGTCCACCCGCGCGAGCGCGAGACGATGCGCGAGATGCTGGGCTCGCTCGCTTCCGGGGTATCGCCGGAGTCGCAGTGCGAATTGCGCTTTCGCCACAGGAACGGGATGTGGATCTGGCTGGAGGCCTTCGCGCAGAACATGCTGCATGACCCGAGCGTCGGCGCCATCGTCCTCAACTATCGCGACGTCACCCAGCGCAAGGCGACGGAAAAGCAGCTCGAGTATCAGGCCTACTACGATGCGCTCACCGGTCTGCCGAACCGGCTCCTCTTCCGCGACCGCGTGATCTACGCCATCGCCCAGGCGCGCCGCAACCGCCGCGGCGTGGCGGTGATGTATCTCGATCTCGATCACTTCAAGCTGGTGAACGACAGCCTCGGCCACTCGCTGGGCGACGCGCTGCTGTCGGAGGTGGCGGCCCGGCTGCAGAGCTGTGTCCGCGCCTCCGACACCATCTCGCGGCTCGGCGGTGATGAGTTCACCATCCTGCTGATCGACACCTCGAGCAGCGAGGCCATCGCCGGCGTGGCCAGAAAGATTCTGCAGTCGCTAGCGCATCCCTTCCGCGTCGAGGGACACGAGCTGTTCGTGACCGCATCGATCGGCATCAGCGTCTTCCCCGGCGACGGCGACGAAGTCGAGATCCTGCTCAAGTCCGCCGACAGCGCCATGTACCGCGCCAAGGAGCTGGGCCGCAATCAGGCGCAGATGTTCACGGCCAGCATGAACGAGCGCTACGGGCGGCGGCTGGCGCTCGAGCAGAGTCTGCACCACGCCCTCGAGCGCGATGAGCTGGTCCTTCACTATCAGCCGATCTTCGACCGCAACCGGAAAAAAATCGTCTCGCTGGAAGCGCTGGTCCGGTGGAACCATCCGACCCGAGGGCTGATCCCGCCGGGCGACTTCATCGGCCTGGGGGAGGAGACGGGACTCATCGTTCCGATCGGCGAATGGGTGCTGCGCCGCGTCTGCCACGACCTGCGAAGCTGGCGCCACGCCGGCCTGCCGCCGATGCGGATCGGGGTCAACATCTCGGCGCCGCAATTTCAGCAGCTCAGCTTCGCCAGGGTGGTGGACGGCATCATGCGCGAGTACGCCTGCGATCCCACCGGGATCGAATTCGAGATCACCGAGACGGTGGCCGTGCAGAACATCGAGACGACGATGAATGCCATGCGCGAGCTCAAGGAGATCGGCATCCGCATCGCCATCGACGACTTCGGCACCGGCCAGTCGTCGCTGGTCTACCTGAAGCGATTCCCCATCGACACGGTGAAGATCGACCGCGCCTTCGTGCGCGACGTGACCACGGACGAATCGGCGGCGGCGATCGTTTCGTACGTGATCAACCTCGCCCACACCCTGCGCCTGGCCGTCGTGGCCGAGGGGGTGGAGACGGAGGAGCAGTGGTCGTTCCTCAAGCTCAACGCCTGCGATCACATGCAGGGCTTCCTCTTCTGCCACCCGTTACCGGTGGACGAAGCGGAGGCATTCGTAAGGGCGGAGATGGAGAGGTAGATGAATCCGTCCGCCTTCACGAAGCATGGCTTCGATCGATGGCATATCGAATGAAGGCCAGCGTCTCGTTCAGCGGTCCATCCTGATCACCCTCCCGCCAGCGGACTGCCTCCGTGATGAGCCGCCTCCAGGCGGACGGAAGAGACGACGTCGCCCACGAGGCGGCGTCCTCCTTCGATACGACGGTGCCGTTTTCGATGAGGAAGAGAGCCCGGCACATCGAGAGGACCGCGAATGACCGATAGCCGAGGCTGGCCAGCCGCTCCGGATTCGTGAGCATCGGTGCCCACCAGGTGTCGAGTAGCTCCAGGACCGCCGACTGCAAGTCATCGCCGGAAACTGCATCGATGTAGGGCCGTAGCGAGGGCCCTTCGATGATGGCTTCCCATTCACGAAGAACATGCCTCTGAATGACCCAATCGATCCCCTCCTCGGCCATATAGAACTGCCCTTCATTGACCGTGGGCACCGGCGCCGCTGAGGGAACATGACGCCGGAGCTGCCGCAGTGGAAGGTACATCCCTTCGAGCCTGGCCGCCCACTTGGATTCCGACGCCCACAACCGGCCATGAGCGGCCTTGAGACGATCTACCTCCTCCGCCACGAGCGCCATCTTTGTGACGACCAGAAAATCGATATCGCTCCGAAATGCGGTGAATCCCCCTGTGGCGAGGGAGCCATAGAGATAAAGCCCCAGAAAATGATCGCCGAGGGCCTCCTTGACGGAGGCAAGGAGCTCTCGAATGACGATGTCGACCTCAGGGTCCCTCATATCCAACGGATTGAACCACGGAGAGCAAAGATGAAAATCTGAAGGATGAAGGATGCGCTGTTTGTGACACCGCTGATTTTCCAGGATTTTCCACGAGATTCGTTTCCCTGCGGTCTGCGGTGCGCGGGTCCAGCCCGTCGATGATGGCCGGATCCCGCGAAACGTCATCGACGGGTCCGCCGGTTTGCCATATGCTCGGACGCTGAGAGGAGAACAACATGGCTTACGCAATCATCCACCATTTCCCCGGCGGTACCAGGGAGCAGTACGAAGCGTCACTCGCGGCGGTGCACCCAAACCGAGCGACCCTGCCGAACGGCCAGATCTTCCACGCGGCCGGCGCGTCGGCTGACGGCTGGACCATCGTGGTGCTTCACGACTCCAAAGAGAGCTGGGAAGAGTTCCGCGACAACACCCTGATGCCCCGTCTGAAGGAAGGCGTCCAGGGAGGATTCCCCACCCCGCCACAGGAGACGACCTTCGAGGTTTACAACCAGCAGCCGTGAGTGCGTTTCACGCGGAGGCGCCGGGACGCAGAGGTTTTCTCTGTGTCCTCTGTGCTGCTTGGAGCTGGTTTCTGCGCACGGTTGCGCGCGGAGGCGCGCACTCCAATGTAGCCCCGCGCTCGGCGCAGCGCGAGCGCGGGGTATCGGTGGGATGTTGAAGTGCGGCCGCGGAGGCGGCCGCCACAGGAGTTGTGAGGATCTCGCTTCTGGCGCGAATTGGGCGGTGTTGTCCCGGCCGCCTCCGCGGCCGGCAAATTGGCCACGCCCTCTTACCCCGCGCTCGTGCTTCGCCGAGCGCGGGGCAGAGCACCCAGAAAAAAACCTAGCTCCAGCGGCATATTGAATCGCGCGAGACCGGTGGCCCTGTCCAATCCAGCACGCGAGATATCGTGTATGCCGAACTTGGATTGTTCGATGATACTGAGAATCTTCTCAACTCGACCTTGAGCGCTGTCCTCGACCTCACGAGCGGATCGAGCCACGAAACCACAATCGTGAACGGCGAAGATCAGGGCATTGGAGAGACGAGCGTATTTCTTGTCAAACGGCACGTTAAGGAAGACGCTGTCATTGTAGGCCGGCGTCGCCATCGACTAACGCTTTTTCATAGCGGACCGGTGAGTGGCAGAGTCAGCTGATGACTTCTCAGGATTTCGCGGGGCGGTTCGCGGATAGACTCGTACTACGCGTGACTTATCTCCAGTGATAATGTCACGAGATTGGCGGTCGCGTTCGACGATCACGAACTGTCCAGTGACGCTACTACGATAAACCGTACGAGCGGCAGACTTGGCATCTTCCGCCGTCACTCGACTATGGGCCGCCGCTGGTTTGATCGTTCGTTTGGTCTCTTTGTCAGTGGTCCTGGGATGCTTCATCGCATAGTTCCTTGTACTAATATGCCCGGTCTCCGAGTCACGATAGACCGCGCGCCTCTCGCCCTCGTCGCTCTTCACACCATTCGGTTTCCTCACCACTGACGATGCTCCCTTCCCTGAGGATGTTCGTGTCAACGGCGATCATGCAGTTCCTCTCGGCTGGGGAGTGGTCCCACCGAGAAGAAACACATGCTCGCGATCCCTACCTTGAGCTCTGTGACGGCAGCGCGATCCATCTTGGTCTCGTCGATGGTTTCCACGGTCAGGCGAACACGCTGGTTGTCCCGAAGGGGCAACTCGGAAGTAGGTTTCAGAACGCCGTCGGTGTAGATGGCCTCGATTGTCTGCGTCATCGAACGCTCCAGAAATCCAGATTACGACCGATTGGACGCCGATGCAACCGCGAAGAGGCCGTCATCCGCGGATGGATGGAAGTCGGCGAGCTGGAAGGCGTTCGCACTTGCTAAGGCCTGAGGCTGTCCTGGGGAGAGCTGGCCGATTTCGGCATGGGCTTCTGGTCCCAGGAAACGCGATCCCCGGCTTCACCGCGGCGCTTCGCTGGCCGCAGTAGGCAGGGCAACGCATGCGAAACGACGATCCGTCCTGGATTCGTTGTCCCCCGTGTGTCAACGAGTTACACGCCATGAAGAACCAAGGCGTGCCACTCGCTGTTTGCCCCCAACTCGAAACCAGCTTGACAAGAACGGTTGAGGGACCGAGATTGACTAACGATCATGGATCTCTCTCCCTTTCATGACGTCAGCCTATGGGTGTTGCAAACCACGGTGGGAGCCGCCATCGGCGCTGGTGTCACGCTCGTTACGGAGCATTTAAAAAAAACCCAAATTCCTGTGCAAAAGTCTGCGGAAAACGTTCCATTTCTAGAGCATTGCTCTTGATATCTGACGGACTTCCGAAACGCTAACAGACATCAATAGTGTGGTTTGCGTCGGCTAATCTCGGGTTTTTAAATTTTCACATCTGCAAGGGTTTCGATCGGTCGGCCCTCCCCCCGAACGTCCAAGCCGAAGAGGCCAGATCTTCCGGGATAGCCCGCCGCTCGGGACCCCTCCCCGCCTCACTGAGGCTTGCCCTCTACGTGGCCGGCGAATTTCGCCAGCCTCTCGCGCTACCATGTAGCTCTACATGTTACGAAAGACCTTTGGCGCGACCGCCGGAACAGTCGCAATAATCGCTGCGGTGGTGGATGCCATCAGCAGAATGCAGACAGCCGAACATATCTTGCCGGGTGCCCTCAACCGTTATCTGCCCGTACTTTATCTAGGTGGCTTCGCTGTTGCTCTTCTGGCGCTGCGTTTTCCGGCGCCAGTCGACGCAGCGATCTATCGAGACAACGTGCGACACCGCCACGCAATCGAAGAACTAACATTGCGTAACGCGGAGTTAGTCGCATACGTTGCGTCAATTGAGCCACGGCGGCTGTCGGTAACGCAGCGCGAACTGCTGTTGACTCGCTTTCGCAACTTAAACCGCGAAGCGCACTCAGGCTTACAGATCTTCATCAATTGGGTGGGGGCGGGCGATTGTGCCGACTATGCACGTCAGTTTGCTGACCTCTTTCGGTCTGCTGGGTTTCAGGTTGTTCAGGACGTCGCACTCGCGAGACGACTGAATGATGATTACCACTACGGCCTGTTTCTGCGATGGGACAGCCAGCTATATACTAAACGAGGCTTTCCACCTGTGGGCACGGTCATTTCATCGGAGCTTGGGAATGTCGGGATCGCGGTCACTCTGATGGACGACCCCGACTGGCGCGTCCTAACGCTAATTGTGGGTGCTCGCCGATAGTTTTGGCTTCGTATACTTGATGAACAGCTTGGGGTCTAAAGTCTAGTGCCGACGCCAGAGCCGCCCAAGCCACGCACCTCATTCGGCACACACTTTATAGAGCTGACCCGAAGCTGTTTGGTGGTCGATGAGTTACGGGCGGCCAAAAGACCGAACGGGTCACCTATGCCTTGTCCTCACGCTCGACACCTACCGAGCCGGACGACGAGGCGTCTCGCCTCTTACTCCAAAAGGTGTTCGAAGTCTCTGGTAGAGATGCGATAGGAGGCCATCCCGATCATTGTCCACGAATTCCTTAAATAGGTCCTCGGTTATCGCCACGACATCAGGTAACGGTACGTCGTATCCCTCGATCGTTGTGTCAGTGCTATAGAACTCGACCATTCCAGGCAAAGGGCTCCATCGGTCCGTAGGCATATAATAGGTCAATCCTAGCTGCATCGACTCCTTGACATTTGGCACCTCCACGAACCTCGCCATCAGCGCATCGATCGCAGGATGTTTGCCTACAGGATAGTCATGAAGCAGCTTCATCACAGCGATCCCTAATAACTCTGATACATCAAACTGCGGTGCCTCATCAAACAATCTTGACAAAAAGCTTTGCAAACCAGCTGACGGCAACGAATCACGTCGCGTGTGCTTCAGAACGACAGATGCAAACCAATTAGCTGGATGCGAGGCTATGCAGATTGCCACCGCAATTGGTGCTGGATACTCCGCAAGGTATGTGGCGATATGTGGTGCGAAGGGATCCCGGACGATGTAGTTGGCGCAGAGGTATTCCTGAAGGGAGAGATGAGAGAATTCAAATCGTTCGAGACGAGTAGGCCCTATGATACCTGTATGAGATTCCAACTCAACGATAACCTGCATTGCCTCATCGGCAGGAAGGCCGAAGGAACGATGTACTACGGTATAAGCGTCGCGCAGCTGGCGATCCGTGAACGCGGCTATCCGGTCGCGGTATCGTGCGTCAGTAGTCGTCTGGGCTAACCCAGCCGCAACCCTGTCACTGAGCGAGCGCGTTTGCACGCGGGTAGCAAACGTTAGATGAAAAGCCAATGCGGAGAGAAAGTCGGCTTTGCGCTCAGGTCCGAAGCTGGCGTACTTAGACCGACGCACGATCTTGCGCTGCGCATCCCAATCTTGCAACAGCAGCGCGACGAGACGCCGATATACTAGGTTCGGCTGTTCAGGAAGGTCGCCAAAACGCTCAAATATAAACATTAGCTGCGTCAAAAGAAGCGGACGGTCAGCGACGTCAAAGTACGGGAGCTTTTCAAGCCGCGCAAGAAATTCATCAGGCTCGCTGAGCTGGCGACGCGCAAGCTCCTCCACTTCCGAACGCTCGAGTGGACAGATTTCCACGATCGCAAAGCCATCGAAAATGCTCTGATAATCTCCGGTCCTGCAGGTAACTAAGATCTTGCACTCCTCAAGTAGGTACCCGAGACTAATAATCTCGGAATGAAGGTCTCGCCGCCGGCTCAACACTACCTCGTCGAAACCATCCAACATAATAACCGCGTGGGTGTCATTCAAATATGTGGCGAGAAACTGCTCCAATGGTTGCTTAGCAACAGCCGCGAAGGGGTCTCCGAGCTGCTTTTCGCCGTCCGGTTGTATACCCAACACCGAAGCCAGAGTGATTAGCAAAGGAATATGCGGATCGATTTCGCGAAGTCGGATGACGATTGGATACTGGTAATAGTCGGCGTCTGAAGATGGTTCTGCGTAAAGCAGACGACGAACCAAGCGCTTCAATGTAGTTGTCTTGCCGGCTCCAGGTTGCCCAAGTATTAACTGGTGGTTTTTAGTTTCGAGCAGATCGCTTTCGGCACACGCGGTCCCCTCTGACGACGCGAAGCGCCGAGCTCCCTCACTAAATCGCAGCCGAACAGTAACATTGTCCGTCTCCGTAGGGTCTGAGGTACCAAAAACCTGCGTAAACTTGCTCCAATTGCCAACCTCTTGCATATGCAGCGCAAGGCGCTGCGTAACGTCCATGGGATTCCTATCGGTTCCCTTAAAGAGTTGAGACAGCTTGGCCTTAGCCACATCGGTGACTACGCCAACGATTGCCTGAGATAGCGGATCCATGTTTCGCGATTGCAGGTGGCTGAAGCGATTCGAACGTTACCGCCACATGATAGCTCGACTTTGCCAGAACGGTCGATGGGAACAGCTTCTGCGGTGCTCAGACTTTGGTCGGCGTACGCTTCGGCAGCGCAATCGCCGGGGCCCGCGTGCGCGGGCCCCGGCGTTACTGCTTGGGGCTTACTTCCCGCGGCGTTCCAGCTTGCGGGGCTGTCGGATTCGGTACACACTCCAGAAGATCGCCTTCGGGTGGTGGCAGGCGTAACGGATCGTTACGGGGACCGCCGGTGCGGATGGATCGGGCGACTAGGATTTCCATGGTCATGGTGTCGTCCTTTCTCAATCCGTCGGGAGCTTCGGTTCCATCTCGACGCACGTTCCGCCGTCGCCGACGGCCAGGTCCTTGGCGGCCTTGAAGCTCAGGGTCACCTCGTCGAGGGTGGTGGTGAAGATGCGTAGCGCCGTGCGCCAGATGGACGGGATCAGCGAGATCGCGGCGATGGCGATCAGGATGGGATGGGCCACGGCGTAGGCGGTGATGAGACGCTGTCCGGTCGGGCTGCGTCTGCACCGCGGTGGCCGCAGGCGAGACGCCCACGGTATCCCAAGTTGGCAGCCCGCTTTGAGCGGGCGACAGAAGAGCGGTGATCGACGGCCTCTCTGTCGTCGCCCGCTGAAGCGGGCTCGGAACAATGGATGCCCGCGTTTCCCCCGACTGAAGCCGGGGGCTACGACCTTAAGCCAGCTTCGCTGGTTCGAATCGGTCAGCCGCCTACTCGACGCTCTCCCACGCGGCGCTATACTAACTAAGTGTCTATCCATGAGCGAGTTGTGCGCAGGGAGCCGGCATGTTCGACATCCGTGTCCAATTTAGACGCATGAATGCCAGAACTGTCCGATTTCCGAACGTCAACGGTCCATATCAATGCGGTCACGAACCACCTTGAAGGTCGACGCGTTCCACCATCAAGGTGGACGCGAGCCACCTTGAAGGTCGATCCCGTTCCACATCAATGCGGTCACGAACCACCTTGAAGGTCGACGCGTTCCACCATCAAGGTGGACGCGAGCCACCTTGAAGGTCGATCCCGTTCCACATCAATGCGGTCACGAACCACCTTGAAGGTCGACCCGTTCCACCATCAAGGTGGCCGCGAACCACCTTGAAGGTCGATCCCGTTCCACATCAATACGGCCGCGAACCACCTTCAAGGTCGATCCCGTTCCACATCAATACGGCCGCGAACCACCTTCAAGGTCGATCCCGTTCCACATCAATACGGCCGCGAACCACCTTCAAGGTCGATCCCGTTCCACATCGATACTCCAACGAGTGACCTTGCATTTCAACGCGTTCCACATCGATGCGCCCGCGAATGACCTTGCATATCAACCGTGTTCGACATCGATGCGCCCTTGAGCGACCTTGGCATGTCAAGCGCGCTCGACGTGAATCGCGGGTGACCTCATATCTCGAGCCCGTTCGACCCGAATGGGGTCCCTCCCGGTTGGCATCTCAATCGCGTTCGGGTGATCGTGATCGCGGGACTGAACATGTCCGGGATGCCGCTTTAGCGGGTCGTAACGTCCAATCTCCAGGCCGCGGACGAGACGCCCGCGGTCCCAGGGGGACTGTCTAATTCACCGCATCGAGAAAGCGGTACAGCGCGTTGACCGTTTGCTCGGCGGCCTGGCGGGCTTCTTCGCACTTCTCGGGCGTGTCGCACAGCGTCTCCAGGAGCTCGCGGGCGGTCTGGGAGTGCTGGACGTCGGCGGTCATGTGGACAGAGAAGAAGGCGATGTCGCGGGGGGCGGTGATGCCGTACCAGGCGGCCAGGCCGTCGATCTTGGCTTTGGCCACGGCGGGGATCTGCGATTCGTAGGCGTAGAGGGCGGCCAGCCCTTCGTGCAGCTTCTCGCTGCGCGCGAGGTCGCGCATGGAGGCGATGAGGGCGGTGGTGGCGGCGTTGGCAGTGGTCGCGGTGACGTCGTCGCGGTCGACGCCGAGGGCGTCGCAGAAGCGCAGCCAGAGCTCGGGATGGTTCTCGGGGCCGCGCTCCTCCTCGATCAGGTTCTCCAGCAGGTACTGCCGGATGGCGATGTCGTCTGTGTGCGCGTGCATGGCGCTGACGAATGTGGGGAAGGCCAGGGTGTAGGGGTAGTACTGCCGCGAGTACTCTTCGAGCTCGCCGCGCGTCAGCTCACCGGCGCTCCAGCGCTGGTAAAAGGGATGGTTGAGCATATGTCGCCCGTTCACTTCGCGGTCGAGAAGCGCGATCACATCGGTCATGTTGGCCTCCGGTTCGGTGATGGCGGAAGATACCATCAGACGGATCGCAGCCTCCCGCCGCTCACGCCTTTCTCGCGGTACATCGCTTCATCCGCCTCCCTCAACGCCTCCTCGGCGTCGCCCTTCGGAGAAAGGGAGGCGTGGCCGGCGGCGAAGCGGATCGGCGGTCCGTCGGCGCGCTCGAATTTCAGGCGTTCGCGCATGCGCTCCACGTGCTCGAGCAGCGCCAAGGGATCGGCGGACGGCGCCACGACGACGAACTCATCGCCGGCGTAGCGAATGACGTGATCGCCCGGCCGGAAGCTGGCCTGCAACGCGCGCGCGAAACGCCGGAGACATTCGTCGCCGGTCTGGTGTCCGTAGGCGTCGTTGATTCCCTTGAAGTCGTTGAGGTCGAAAAAGAGAATGGTGGCCCCGGTGTCGAAGACGTTCCGGAAGATCTCGGGGAGTGCGCGCCGGTTGGCGAGGCCGGTCAGCGGATCGCGGTCGACGAGCTGCTGCAGCACTCCCTGGGCGGCGGTCAGATCGATGTTCGATTTGGTCAGCTCCTGCTGGATGGTGCGGTAAAGAATGAGGACGCAGCCGAGGGCGATGACCCATTCCGCGCCGGTGTCGAAGGACGAATAGGAGGCGACGAAGAGCCCGACCATCGATTCCGGCAACCGGCGCATGGGGACGATTCGCGCGAAGTGCGCGACCGCTTCAACGGCGGCCAGGAGCGCGCGAATGGTGAGGCCGGCGGTCAGCCATCCGGCGCCGGGAGAACGTCTGACGAGAAGGGCCGCCGCGCACGCGCCAAGGATGAGCGCCATGACCGCCGACTGAACGACGCCGACCTTGTCGATGGCATCGACCGTAAACGCCGCAACGATGGCATAGACGAGGATGCAGGCGATGACCGCACGGCGGACGACGAGGCCCGGCCGCCGGCGCACGAAGCTCCAGGCACCGGCCACCAGGAGCACGACGAACATCGTCTTCCAGAAGAAGTAGCTTCCCCGCAGAACGATGAATGCGAATTGAGAGCTGGGCTGCGCGAACCAGAAGATGCACGTCACCAGCAGCGCCGCGAGATTGGCGAGCCAGGCGTACATCCAGGGGCGCATCTCCACGCGGCGCACCGACCGCCCGAGCACGACGAAAAATACCGCGATCATCAGAGCAGACGTGATCTGCGCGGTGGTGCTCCATCTCCAGAGAAGGAGTTCCATTGGACGGCGATGATTCTAGACCGGCACGGCCGGCGGCGGTGGTTGCCCAAGGCTCGGCCACCATCTTCGCTCCATCGTTCTGCCGCGCAAACGCGTCACGCCTTGTGGGCGAGCATGACGGCCAGAAGGGCCAGGAGTCCGGGGAGGGCCTGCATGTAGATGATGGAGCGCTTGGCGGTGAGGCCGCCGAAGATGCCGGCGACGATCACGCATCCGAGGAAGAAGATCCGGATGGTGTAGGCACCCTCGCCGCCGATGACGCCCCAGAGGAGGCCCGCGGCGAGGAAGCCGTTGTAGAGCCCCTGATTGGCGGCCAGGCCGGCCGTGGCCTGGGCGAGCTCGGGGGAGAGCCGGAAGGTGCGCATGCCGAAGGGTTTGGTCCAGAGAAACATCTCCAGGACCAGAAAGGCGAGATGGAGCACGGCCACGATGACGAGGGCTGCGTCCGCGATGATGTGCATGGGGAATTCTAGCTTGCAAAGTCAAAGGCGTTTAACCACAGAGGCACCGAGAACACAGAGAGAAAAATAAACGTCTGTGTCCTCTCGCTGGCACAGACACGCGTTTGGTTTCGGCTACGCCGCGCTGTGCCTCTGTGGTCAAACGTTTTTTACCCGCTCCCAATCCGCGATCGCGCCGGGAACGACGCGGAAGCTGGGATGTGGGTCGGGGGCGGCGATTTCGGCGAAACGATCGTGGCGGGCGGGATCGCGGGCGCGTAGCTTGGCCATCAGATGCTGCCATTCGAATTGAAGCTGTCCCTGCGAGACGGCGATTTTCGATGAGGTGGTCTTCGACGGAATCTTCGATCGATCGAAATGGTAGCCGCGCTCCCCTGCCTCGCCGGCGACATGACGGAGATAGACGGCGATGGCGGCGGCGGGATGGCGATGCTCGCGGAAGCGCGCGAGCTGCGGATGGTTCCGGTAGCCGCGCGTCAGCCCGGCCAGGACGGCCTGGGCCAGCAGCGATTCGCGCCAGAGCGCGACCAGTCCCTTGGCGTCGAGATAGCGGGGATGGATCGACCAGAGGCGCATGCGTGTCCGGTCATCCCCGGCGCTGCAGGAGGGCGTCGATCGAGAATCGATCGAGCGCCTCCGGCATGAGCAGTACGAACAGCAGCAGCGCCAGACGGGGAATGACGTGCTCGTGAAGGGCATAGAGAGGCTGTTCGAGGAGATGGCCGAAGGTGACGATGACCAGGACGGCGCCGAGTCCGACCAGGGCGTAGCGCGTCTTCAGTCCGACGATGACCATGGCGCCGGCGATGAGCTCGATGAAGGGGATGGTGTATCCGACCGCCCACAACGACCACACCGGCAGGAAGGTGTGCTGGAAGGGCAGGAAGTAGCGCTGCACGTGTCCGGCGGGACCGAGGACGAAGACCTTCCATGTGCCGGCCATGAAGAAGATCAGGCCGAGCACCAGCCTGGCAAACAGGACCGCCCACGACTTCGCCGCCGCATCGCTCATCGGAACATGAAGAATACCGCGCCGACGAGGCAAGGAGGCCATCCTCACGCGGCTGCATCGTCTTCGCGCGCAAGGAGAAGCCGGGCGGTGAATGCGGCAAGATAGACGCCACTCACCCATGGCCACTTCCAGGCCACGCTCCAATGCGACTGCGGAATGTCCGGCAGTGTGATGACGAAGGCGAGGAGGGCCAGCCACCAATCCCAGGCGTAGGAGCGGACGACGTCGAGCACGAGCAGGAGCTGGAAGATGAGCAGCAGCGCGTAGACGGCAGGGCGCCCGGCGCGGAACTTCGCGAGCTCGACCGGAATGCAACAGAGCAGACCGACAGCGATCACGAAGAGCACTTCGGCGACGGACGAGTAGAGGCACGAAGGATCAGGCCGGGCCGGCAGAAGGACATAGTTGATCTGCGGCGGCCAGTCCTGGGGGCGGACACCCATGGCCCGCCAGGCGGGCGCGGCTCCTGTCGCCAGGAGCCACGCCAGCCAGGACGAGCCGAGAATCACGGAGCGCCTTTGCATCGCCCTCAGTATGGCACTCCGGCGCAGCGTTGCATGATGTTGCTGAAAACGCGGTCATAGGTGGTGGGATTTTCGTGCCACGTCTCGTCGTCCCACCCGCAGGAGTGGATCGACTCGTGGAAGATGGTGGCCGACCAGCCGCCGAAGGTGGTACCCGGCGGTCCGACGTCGTAGTAGCAGTCGCCGTAGGTTCTGCCGGTGTAGTCGCCGCGCATCAACATGATGTCGCCGGACTTGGGATCGTCCTTGCCGCAAGCCTTCGGGTGCTGCGGATCGGTGTTCTCGTCGCAGCGGATGACGATGTTCTTTTCGCTGCAGCGGCGCTGCAGGCAGTGACCGAGCGATTCCTGCTCGTTGCGGTCTTTCGGAATGCCTCGGGACAATCCTCGGACGGCCCTCCAGCAGCCGTCGTTCTTCAGGTACTTGTTGCACATCATGTCGATGCCCTGCTCGACGGTGCCGTGCTCCTCGAAGTCGTACTTGCCGTGCTTGCAGTGGCACGACTTGTCGACGGTGAAGAGCCCCCATGGGTCGGCGTTGTTGGTCGGGCCGTCCTGGGTATAGGCATAGAGGTTGGGCTCCACGGCGCGGATGGACGGCACCGGGTCGGCCTGCGAGTAGCGTCCCCAGGCGCTGCGGTACCAGCGCTTGACGTTGTACTCGCGCTCGGTCACGCCGTTGGCGCCGAGGTTGAGCTGTTCGGCCTCCTGTCCGGGGAGGCGGAGCGGCTGATGTACGTCCGCGGAACGGAGGGCGAAGACGGCGCCGAACGGCTCGTACTCGGCTCGCCAATAGGTCGAGCCGTCGTTGTTCGTCAGCAGGAGCGGCGTGCCGAGGTGGTCGGTGAACGTCCAGTGCGTCGCGCCGCCGGCGTCGGCCTGCGCGACAGGGTGGCCGTTGAACCAGATGTACTCGTAGGCGATGGCGGGCGCGCCACTGGAGGCGAGCGCCGTCTCGGCGATCAGCTTCATCTCGGGTGAATAGAACGAGTAGCGGCGGCTTCCCGCGGCGACGGTGAGCGCCGCCGGCGTCAACACCGACGTCCGGGTCATGGACATCCACTCGTTGCTGACGGCGATCTCCGCAAGGCCGGGAGTCACCAGCGACACGACCTGCACCGCATGCGGATGCGTCACATGGCGGAAGAAGAACTGCGGCGCCGCGGCGGCCGTCGCCGCCGGACGGGCGACGGTTGCGGCGAAGAGATGCGCGCCGTCGTCGATCACGGCGACGATCACGCCGTAGGCAGGCTTGCCGGGATCATTGCCATAGACCGGCACCGGATCGACGCGCACGACCACGGTCGCGGCGATGTTGCCGGCGGTGTCGCCGGTGGCCTTGTTGATCGACGTCGAGACGATCACGCTGATGTAGCGCTCGATCGACGCCGGCGGGAACGACTGCCCCGCCTTCGAGGTCCAGCATGCGCCGGTGGCGTGAACCCCGGCCTCGCAGAGGGCGATCGGCGAGCCGGCCGGCACCGCCCACCCCTTGAAGTCGGCCTTGTTGTCGTAGTCGCCGCCGGTGACCTGCGCATCCCACTGGTTGCCCCAGAAGTTCACGCGATCGCCGCTCTTCGGCGGGACGGTGTTACCGCCCCAGATCACGAACGACTGTGGCTGATAGAGGATCACCGGGACGCTCGTCGACGCCGGCACGTTGGTGGCGTCGCCTGCGAAGGAGGCAGTGAGACGGATCGGTCCGGTGCCAAGCGAGGGCGGCACGGTGACGGCCGCTGAGGCGATCCCGCTACTGTCGGTCGTCGCCACCGCGGTGAGCGCGCCGATGGTGAAGGTAACCAGGCGGCCGGTGAGCGGCGCGCCGCCGTCGGGATCGGTGAGCAGCGCGGTCAGCGTCTGCGTCATTCCGTTCGCGACGGCCGTTTTGCCGATATAGCGAATCGCCGACTCGTCGCGCACGACGTTGACGAAGAGCGAGACCGACGAGCCGGTGTACGAGCCGGAAGCGGCGAAGCTGACCGAGAGTGCAACCGCCCCCGGCGTCATGGCCGGCGTCACGGTCACGCGCGCTGTGCCGTTGCCATCGGTGTTGGCGGTGAACGTCTGTCCGCCGAAGTTGAACGAGAGCGTCTTGCCGCTCACCGGCGCACCGCTCGTCGCGTCGGTCAGGCGCGCCGCGAGCGTCATCGGATCGTTGTACTCGCCTGCGGCGTCGCCCGTGTAGACGAGCAGCGTCGGCACGGCGATCCACTTGGCCACGATCTGATTCGAGGTGAGACTGCCGGTCCTGGCCTCGATCACGTCGGTGCCGATCGTCGCCGACGAATACGTGAACGTGGCGTGGCCGGCGCCGTCGGTCGTCGACGATTGCGTCATGCCGGCGTTCGGCCCGGCCACGACGTTGAACGTGACCGGCGCGCCCGCCGACGGCGAGCCACCGCTCGAGACGAAGGCGGTGGCGGTGTAACTCGATCCGATCGGCGTCGTTGCCGCCGACGGCGCGAGGGTGATGGCCATCGGCGCGACCCAGATCGAACTCACGTTGTTGGAGAGGATCGCGCTGCCGCCGGAGCCGACGACCGAGGCCACGACCGTGTCGGTGCCCTGGACGATCGAGAAGTAGGTGAAGAGGGCCTGTCCGGCCGAGTTGGTAATCCCCGGTCCCGTCTTGCCGCTGTTCGGACCCGCGGTCACGCGGAAGGTGACGAAGACGTTCCCGAGCGCCGTGCCGCCGCCGTCCGTCACAACGACCGTGGCGTTATACGGTGTACCGACCGTCGTCGTGGCGGTGGCGGGCGAGAGCGTGAGGCGGACGGTGGAGACCCACGTCGAGCTGACGTCGTTCGAGGTCAGGACCGCGCCGACCGAGTTGGTGATGGAGGCGCGGACGACGTCGGTGCCGGTCACCGTCGACGAGTAGGTGAACGTGGCGATGCCGCTGCTGTTCGTGGTCGCGGAGCCGGTCCTGCCGCTGTTCGGCCCCGAGACGACGCGGAAGTCGACGCGCAGCCCCGCCACCGGCTCGTTGCCCGCGTCGGTGGCGATGGCGGTCGCGGTGTCGTTGCCGCCCACCGGCGTGACGGTAGCCAGCGGCTGCAGCGTGAGATGACCGGCGTCCGCTGTCGATGATGAGCCAACCGGGCGCCATTGCAGCGACTCGTTTCGGATGCATGCCAGGTCGTAGCCGAACGTATCGAGGATGTGGGCGGTGTCGAGGTAGCTGGCCGTCTGCCCGCCGATGGTGATGTTGATCTTCGGGATGCGCGGATCGGTCGGCGAGACCTGCTGGCCGCATCCGAGATAGCCGGGATCGGAGCTGTCGAAGTTGTTTCCGCTCGTCTGCGCCACGATCGCCGACTGGTGCGCCGGGATGTCGAAGTTGCCCCAGAGGTTGTAGTGGATCCCGCCGTACTGCATGTCGACGTTCACGTTGTCGATGTGCAGCGAGACGTCGCTGGTGTTGTCGATGCGAATCGCGCCGGTGTCCCAGCCGGGACCGCGGCTGCCGATGAAGAGGACACCGGGCGAGCCTTGCCACGGGTTCGGGAACGACGCGCCGGCGCGCAGATCATCGGCATAACCGACGAAGACGTTGATGTTCGTGAAGGCCGGCCAATTCACGGTGACGGGGTTCGACGTCGACGAGCCGCCCGAGGCATTCGTGATCGTTGCCTGGATCGTGTCGGTGCCGGCGATGTTCGAGGTGTAGCTGAAGCTGGCATGGCCGCTCGTGTCGGTGGTCGCGGTGCCGGTGCGGGTGCGGTTCGGCCCGGCGATGATGGTGAAGCCCACGGTGACGTTCGCCAGCGGCTGGCCGGTACCGTCGGTGACCGAGGCGGTCACGGTGTACGGCTGGCCGAGCTGGCTCGTGCCGGTGGGCGGTCCCAGGAGGAAGTCGCCGTTGGCGTTGATGCCGGTCGTGCCGATGAGCCGCCACTGCAGCGACTCGTTGCCGCGGCAGGCGAGATCGAAGCCCCCCGTGTCGAGGATGTGCCCCGTGTCGAAGTACGTCGTGGCCGCGCCGCCGGTGGTGACGATGACGCGCGGCACGCGCGGATCGCCCGCGACCAGCGTTCCGCCGCAGCCGACGATCGGCGTGTCGCTCGTGTCGAAGTTGAACTGCTGCGTCTGGGTGAGGATGACCGACCCGTGCGACGGCACGGTGAAGCTTCCCCAGAGATTGAATGTCGGACCTGGGCGCCCCAGGTCGACGGTGACGTTGTCGACCGGCATCGGCGCGTCGGTGTTGTTGTCGAGGCGAATCGCTCCGGCGTCGATCGGCGACGGCGTGCCGATGTAGACGACGTTCGGCGAGCCAGACCACGGCACAGGGAAGTTCGCGCTTGCACGTAGGTCATCGGCGTAGCCGACGAAGACCGCAAGGGCCACCGGCGGAAGCTTGATCGTACCGGCGTCGAATGTCGCGCCCGGCGCAAGAGTGAAGAACGCCGTCGAGGTGTCGGCAAAGCCGGCCGCGGAGACGTGGATCGAGTAGCTGCCGGGCGGCTGCTGGATCGAGAAACGGCCGCTGGCGTCGGTGGAGGTCGAGTTCACGCTGCCGCTGACGGTGACCGTTGCGTTGACCACCGGCGAGCCGGAGGCCTGGCTGACGACGAGGCCGGTGATCGTGCCGAGGGGATCGATCACGATCGTGCCGGTGGAGAAGGTCGTCCCTGCACCGAGAGTGATGTCGGCGGTGGTGGTGGTGCCAAAGCCGCTCTTGGAGATGGTGAAGCTGTAGGTGCCGGCGGCGAGCGAGAGGGTGAAGTTGCCGCTGGCATCGGTGGTCGTGCTGTTCGTGGCCAGCGTGACGAAGCGTCCCGTGTGGCTCGCACCGGCCGGTCCGCCGATGGCCGTCACGGTGGCGCCGGCGACGGCGCCTCCGGTGGAGCTGGCCACGGTGCCGGTTACCGTGGCGGGGATCGCGGTGAGTGTGATCGTGCCGAGCGGATAGGTCTGCCCCGGCTGCGTCGTGAATTGCGCCGTCGTCGACGACTGATAGCCGCCGGCGGTGAGGGTGGCCGTGAAGGTGCCGGCTGGCAGAGTGACGGAGAACTTGCCGAGCGAGTCGGTCGAGGCGGTGGCGGTCGTGCCGCTCAAGGCCACCGTGGCGCCGGCGACGTTGCCGCCGAGGGAGCTGACGACGGTGCCGGTGATCGTCGACGGAGCGACTGAAAGCTTGACTGTGCCGACGCCGACCGCGGCGCCCGCACCGAGCGTGAAGGCGGTCGTGGTCTCGGGGAGGAAGCCGAGCTTCACCACGGTGAGCGTAAAGTTGCCGGCCGGCTGGTTGAGCGAGAAGTTGCCGTTCGCGTCAGTGACGGTGGAGTTGAGGGTACCGTCGACGGTGACGGTCGCACCGCCGACCGGCGCGCCGGTGGCCGCGGTGACGACGTTGCCGCTGAAGGTGCCGAGGGCGGCGGCGACGGTGGTGATCACGCGAAGGTCGCGCCAGTCGTAGCCGTAGCTGAGGCCGTCGCCGCCGGCGAGGAAGTTGCGCGGCGAGTAGGTGTACGTGGCGGCACCGACGGTCTGCTCATTGCCGGCGGCGTCGTAGCCGACGGCGCGCGTGGAGCCGTTCTCGGTGACGGCGGAAAGCTTCGGCAGCGTGCCGCTGTACGCGAGCGATGACGTGCGCGCGCTGCCGAGAGAGAGCGCGGTCATGTTGCCCATGGCGTCGTAGGCGTACGAGCCGTTCCCCCAAAGCGAGCCGCCCGTATTTGCCGACGTGAGGCGATTGAGGTCGTCGTAGCCGAAGCTGCGGTTGTAGCTCGGATCGACGAGGTCGCGGATCGCGGTGACGTTGCCGAGGGCGTCTTCGCTGTAGCCGTAGTCGGCGATGACCCCGGCGCCGCCGGCGAGCTTGTTCTCGACGGGCCGGTAGCGAACGTCGTACGACATGGTGCTGGTCGTGCCGTTGCCGAAAGTAAGCTGCGTCTGTGGACCGAAGGGCAGATAGCTGGTGCTGCCGACATAGGTGGTGCCGCTCGAGCTCACGCTCTGCGGCCGGTCGGCGAAGTCGAAGGCGTAGTTGACGACGCGCCCCGACGGATACGTCATGGCGTTGCGGTTGCCGTTCGGGTCGTAGCCGTAGCCGAGGGTGTAGGCGTTGCCCTGGACGGTATGGTCCTCGGTGCGCACAAGGCCGCGGCGCTCGTACGCGTAGGTCATCGAGCCGATCGGGTCGGTGATGCTGCGGACGCGACCCTCGCCGTAGTTGCCGGCGGTCGGGTCGTCGTAGGTCCAGGAGATGGTCTCCGGCGTGAGGCCGCTCCTCGCTGATGTCTCGGAGAGGATGCGGCTGTCGGCGTCGAAGACCCGCGAGGTGACCGCGCCGTTGCCGTCAGTCACGGAGACGACGTTGCCGGCGGCGTCGTAGACGTACGAGGTGGTGCCGCTCACCGGGCTGACCATCTGCTGCAAGCGCCCGAAGTCGTCGAAGTCGCGCCGGGTGACGTTTCCGTTCGGATCGGTGACGGCAACGATGTTGTCCAGCACGTCGTACGCGTACTGCGAAAGAGCGTTGCCAGCACCGAGCTTCCGGGAGATGCTCGTCATCCGGTGCAGCTCGTCGTAGGCGTACACGGTGTTCGGCGCGGCATGATTCTCATCCTGCATCCCCACCGTCAGCCCGTCGGCGTCAAAGACGATGGCCGTCGTTGAGCCGTCGCCGCGGATGATGCGCGTCAGCCGGTCGTGGACGTCGAATCCGTAGTCTTCCGATCGTTTCGTGACCCAGGCCGCGCACGGCGCGGCGGGGGTGACGCACTGCTGATCCTCGATCCTCACCGCATTGCCGACGCTGTTGTAGGTGGTGTGCTGCCGTTCGTACTCCCGGCCGGTCCCGTCGACGCGGGTCGTATCGAGCTGACGGTTGGTTCCGTCCTCGTAACCGATCACCTGTCCGTTGCCGAGTGGCCGCGCGGAACGGACCATGCGATCTCGGCCGTCGTAGGTCCAGGTATGGACGTAGTCGGCGGTCTCGCGCGGATCGCCCGGCACGCTCTTGACGTTCCGGCTCACGGTCCGTCCTCGGAGATCGGTCTGCACGATGGTCTGCACTCCGTTCGCGCTGATCGAGGATCGCGCCGTGCCGTAGAGGTCGTAGTCGTCGCTCGTGTTGGTGAGATTGGAGGCGTCGGTGGTCATCCGAAGCCGCCCGCGGCGGTTCACCACGGCGTCGTCGTCGGCATAGAAACTACGCGTGGTCACGTCGGCGGCGTCGGTGCGCGGGCCATCCGTGCGGATGATGCGGTGACGCGTGTCATACGTCGTCACGTCCGTGAGGACCGTTGGCGACGTATCGGCCGCCTTCAGATAGCCGGTGCGGGAGACGGTAAGGGTGGTCTCGTCGGGAGACCAGGTGTTCGTCATCGTCTTCGTCGATCCCGGTCTGGCCGCCGAAGGCTCGATGGTTTTCGTGACATAGGAGGGCCACGAGGCCATGCCGTACTCGAACGAAACCGTGCGCTGCCGCGGTGTGCCGACGGCGTCGGTACGCGAGAGGACGTTGCCGTTGGCGTCGTAACCGTAGGCAGTCACATGGCCGTGCGCGTCGGTGCGGCGGGTGACATGATTGGAGCCGTCGTATTCGTACGCCTGTGTGTCGCCGCCGCCGCCGCACGTTGAGCAGTTGCCATCGATGTGCAGAGGAAGAAAGCGGCCGTTCTGGTAGATCAGATCGAAGGTGGCCGTCTGGGTCAGCGCCGCGTCGAGGGCGTGAGTAACGATGGTGCGGTTCTGGACGCCGTTGGCGTCGTACTGCACGGTGACGAGATTCTGGTTGCCTTCGCTGAAGGAGCTGATGCCGCGCTCGAGCCCGTCGTACGCGTGCCCTTCCACGAGCCTCCCCGACTCGTCGCGCATCGCGCTGAGGAGACGGACCGTGCCCCGCGTATCGGGGTCGTAGCTGAAGGTCCGCCACGCCACCGAGCCGGCGTGGATCGGATCGAAGATCGACGTGAGGACGCCGCCCGTATAGGCGAAGCGCCACGTTTGCCCGTCCGGCAGCACGATCTGCGACAGGAGCGAGCCGCTGTACGAGAGCTGCACCCGGCGACCGGCTGTATCGGTGATCGTGGTGAGCTGCGAGCCGGTGTAGGTGCCTCGGATGGCGTTCCCCCACCGGTCCGTCGTCGACAGCCAGACGCCGCTGCCGGCATCGAACGCCGTGACGGTTCCCATCAGGTCTTTCTGCAGCAATTGTGAGCCGGAGAGCGTCACGCTGCCGCGGATCTCCGCCGGGCCGCTGGCGACCCACGTCTGGCTGTTCGGCACCCGGGTGTAGATATGCTCGTCGCCGTCCGGTCCGAAGCGCATGAGGTATGTGGCGGCAGGGTCGATCGGCCGGAGCGTCTGGTTGAAGTCATGCGTCCAGCCGAGACCCATCGGCAATGGCACCAGGCGCGGGTTGCCGGGGAGAGAGCTGTGGTAGGTGAGACCCATCGAGAGCGACATGGGCTCCTGGGCGATGCGGAAGAGCGGAACGTTGAGCGTCACGTCGCCCGAGCCGACGTTGATCGGCTGGCCGGCCGAGCGGGGTCCGCCAGGGGCGCCATTGCCGGTGCTCCCTTGCATCGGGCAGGAGCAGCCCTTGTCGGGACAGAGGTTCAGCGGGTTGGCGGGATCGTTGGCCGGAATGATGTCCCGCCGGTCGCTTGCGCCGTTGCAGTGGTTGACCACCTCCACGGTGATCTTTCCCAGGCAGCCAACCGGCACCAGCGGCTGCCATCGCCCGTGCTCGAAGACCGCCATCGACTCCACGAGGACTACGCCGTTCTCGTTCAACACGCGCAGGCGGTTGAGGTGGAAGTCATTGAACACAATCGGCCATTCGGCGACGTCGCCGTCGGGCGAGAGCTGGCAGTAGTTGTTCGGGAAGTCATACTCGACGTCGACGAGCAGATAGCCGCCGTTCGTACCGAGGGAGGCTGCGCTGGCCGTCGGCGTGCCGAGGATGCTCGGCTGACGGCAAAAGCCTCCTTGCGACGTGCATCCCGGACCGTCGCAGAAACCGCCGAACTGTCCGGATACCGGGGTGCAGACGTTGGACGTGGTAACGCTGCGCTCCGAGAGCTTGGTCTGATAGTGGTCCGTCGGGCGGCCACCCTGATCCATGCAGTTGGAGGCGGGGGTGACGCTGCCCGCGGCGCACGGATAGGTACTGTAGGGCGGAAGGGGCCAGACGGCGAAGGCCGGCAGGGCCGCGAGACAGGCAACAAGGACAAGGATCCCCAGGAAGACACGACGCATGAGGCACGCTCCGTTCACTCTCAATCGTTTGATTGTCGGGAAACGCTGAAAACCTAACCGCTCGGTATTGCCATAGAAGCGGCGACGGGGCTGGAACGCGTTGCCCGGACCCGGCACCTGCACGTTCGATGAACCTCTCTCCTGATGTCTGGAGGAGTGTTGTGGAGGGAACTTTGTTTACACCAGCGCCTCAAGAAACAAGTGGGGGAACGAAAATGAGGTCGCGGTGACGCTCGACGCGCCGGAGGAAGGTTCGGGCCGCGCGCAGGATCTCGGGAGTGATCGATTTCCCGGCGGCAGCTTCCTTGATGTACGCGAGCGCAGTGAGCGCGCTCTCCATCTTGCCGGCCTCGGTAAATGTCTCGACCAGACCGGTGGCGAGGCGCTCGATGTCTTCAGTCTCACCGAGAGCGAGCATGATCTCAAACGCCTCGACCATTGCCGTGGCGCTATCGACGACGACTTTTTGCTCCGCGAACGATGCGCTCACGGCGAGTAACTGAGCGAGGGCTTCGCGGTAGTTGCCGAGATCCCGCGAGACGAGGGCGAGGCCCCAATCGCAGCGGGTTACGTCGCTGAGGTAGCCCAATTCGGCAAGACCGTCGCGGGCTGTGCGAATGAACTTCGCGGCCGTCAGTGGATCGCCGGATTCGAGAAAGCTCCATGACAGATTGCAGGCTGCCAAACGCTGCCAAAGGGGGTCCTTCATCGACTCCGCCAGCTCCTGTACCCGGGTGAGCGTTTCAATACTGCGGGTAAACTCACCTCGCTGCCGGAGCACGGTACCCTGCACGGTCATGACATTGAGGGAACGCAATTCCTGGCCGAGATGCAGCAACATCTCCAACGAGGCTTTCGCACACTCGTCGGCGCCATCGATGTCATCGATGCCAAAGAAAAGCAACGCTCTGATTCCTCCAATGATGGCGAGGTCGACCTCGGGGCTGGCGGCGTGGCGGTGGAATGATTCCGCCCGCGCCAATGCCTCGATGGCTTCGTGGAATCGATCGAGGAACCGTGCCGCATTGGCTAGCTCCTTCCAAGCCAGGCCGCGTAACACGGATACGGCCCGCGCGGGATAGAGATCGTCCGGCAGTACCACACTGATCGCGATCGCCGCTTTGCTCAGAGTCAGCGCTTGCTCGGGTACTCGTGGGCATACTTGATGGGCTGCTTCGCACAGCCTTCGAACGACACCGCCCGTCCGATATCTCGAGTCATTCACCAACTCCCCCCACGCGACGCGTTCAGGCTCTGCCAGGAGGGGAGCCAGGAGTTGACCTGCCTCCTCGTCCTCGCGTTGCGTCTGGAACGCCATCTCGCGGAGCGATTGGCGGTAGGGATCGGCGGCAGGGTTTGCGACGAGCCATGGCTCGGAGCCGCGAAGTGACTCGTCGAAATGCTGATGAATCTCCATCCACCCGCGGCAAGTCGGACAAGAGGCAAGATGCGCCTCGGCGGCATCAGGGCTGTCGACCAGTTCACGCCCGATCGCAAACAGCGAGATCTCGTCGTCGCTGAGATGGATCATGACTGTCTATTCTCCATGGCCTGATACGCATCGCGCGCGCGTTTGCGGCAGAAGTGAAGAAGGCGGCCGATGTATCCGGCGGTGGTGTTGCGGTGTTCGGCGATCACGGCGATCGTTTCACCCTGGAAATAGAAGCGATACAGCAAGTCGCGGCAACTGCGGCCGAGGCGTCCGAGAATCCGGCCGACGAGCACATCCCGGACCACGGCATCCAGCAGCCCCTGGTCGCTTGCGGCCACGCAATCATCGAGACCGGAGCAGACCGCATCCTTGGCGGCCATCCTGCGAAGATAGCTGCGCGAGGCGTTGCAGATGGCTCCGATGAGGTACGGGCGAAGTTCCGTCACGCGTGACGGATTCACGAGATACGTGGCGAAAACGTCATGAACCAGATCGGCGGCGTCGTTCATGGAAATGCCGAATTTTGCGACGGCGATCCTGCGCATGAGAGGCGCATAGGTATCGTAGATGGCATCAAACGGAGACGAGGCAGCAGCATGATCCGCTGCCGAATCGTCAGCCTCACAGGCGGTGGCGGCGATGGCGATCGTCGCGGCGGCCTGAATCCGCTCGAGGTGCTCTGCTTTCGGCTTCATGCGCGGGAACGCATTCTAGCCGCCACGGACGAAGCTCCGTCAGAAGTCTCACGGATTTACCACACGAAACATCGAGTCGATCTCATTGCTCGACTGGACAAGGCCCGAATTTGAAAGAGGAGGGCAACCGCTGGACGCTTCGTTTTCGAATGATCAGCCAGGCGGCAGAGTCCACTTGTCTCCAGGCGGCGGAGGATCGGGGGGGACGATGTCATCGAGAATGTGGGCGATGATTTGTCTGATGCGGGTAAAGAGGTCGCGAGGCGCCCTGCCTTCGCGTGACAACGCCATCGCCGGGACCGTCATCGACATGACGGCGACCAATAAAACACACACAACAGACTTCCGAACGTGATTCCGCATAAACCCTCCCCTTTTCGGTAGTTAACCGGATCAAGAAGGGCGCCCTGCCCTTAAAGTGACGCGAGAGACGGAATCCTGAGTGTTTTTTATTGAATCTGCTGAAATTCTTCGTGCGGGCGGTCGGGGAGACGCTCCAGAAACCCGCGAACGTGGCGGACTTCTTCGGGCGTAACCTGTCCACTTGCAACGGCTTCCGCAAGATAGGCCAGTGCTTTTTTCGCGCTCCGGGTCATTCCCTCCGAGGAGAAGGTCACCGTGATGCCGCGGCAGAGATCGGGGACGCGCTCGGGTTGATCGGCGGCCAGCAGTCCGGCCACGAGGTCGAGCGTGGCCAGTGCGGAGTCGTTTGCCATTCCGAGCTGGCTGAGCTGGAGGCGAGAGCGCTCCAGACCGGCCAGGCCCTCGTCGAAATCTCCCCGATCGAGCAGCAGTGCGGCCCTGGCCCAGTGCAGACGGGCACTTTCGGTCGGCATGTCGAGATCGTCGATGACCGCGATGGCGTCGGCGTAGTACGCGGACGCCTTCGTGAATTCGTGCAGACGGGTGTAGGAGTTCGCCGCGTTGGCCAGAGCGCGAGCCAGCATTTCGGGCTCGTGCGCCACGCGCGCGAGGATTGCCACACGCTCCAGGATCACGACAGCCTCCCGATCGCGACCGGCGCCGTAATCACCGACCGCCTCCACAAGAAGCGCGGAAAGGTATCTGCGCGTGTCCCCGTAGATGTGGAACGTGGCGGCCGCGGAACGCGCGCAGATGATCGCATCCTCGAAGCGCTGCATCTCGCAATAGATCGTGGCCCGCACGTATGCAACGATGGCCAGATCGAACGGCTCGACGTGGTCATCCCCCTCGAACGCTTCCTCGGCGCGGCCCAACGCCTCCTGGGCCTCCTTGAAGCGGCCGACGTAACGAAGGGCGTTGGCGCGCTCCTTCCAGGCTGTCCCTTCGTACCAGGCGGATCTCGCCTTCAACGATTCCGGGAGCTTCCGGGCGATGCTGAGGGCCGTGTCGGCGAGGACGAGGCCGAACTGGGGCTGGCGCTCGTGCATGCCGTTGGCGACTTTGCAGAGCAGCCGGATCACGGCCAGGGTAAAGAAGCGCGGGTCATCGTCGATGCGCGCCTGGCGAAAACGGATGGCGGAGCTGACTAGGGGCATCACCAGATCGCGGGCATGGGCATCGGCGGAGGCGATGGCCCTGGCCTGATCGAGCAGCGCGGGGGGCGCGTTGCGGCGGGCCGGCATCGATTCGGCCACTTGCCACGGCAAGGGGTCGTGGAGGGCCGTATCAAATGCTTCGATGATGTCGAGGGCGTCCCTGCAGTCGCCGCAACTCGATACATGCTGCTCGACCGATTGCCGGTCGTCGGTTGCCTCGGGACGCAATGCGTAAGCGGAGAGTTCGTCTTCGGTATAGTGGCTCATGATCCTGATCGTGTGATTGCGGTATAGATCTGCCGTGCGCGTTTCCGGCACGACGACAACAGTTGCCATACGTATGCAGGAGAGGTGTCAAGCTCCTGAGCGATCGATTCGGCACTTTCGTCACGGAGGTAGTAGCGGCGGAGGGTCTCGCTGCACTTGCCGCCGAGCCGGGCCAGTGTGGCGCCTAGGCTGAGGCGGAGCGCCCAGCGCTCCAGCTTGGCTGCTTCGTCATCGTTGGGCGTCAGCTCATGGTGAGGCAGCAGCGGCTCTTCGTTCTGGCGCTTCCGCCAGTAGTGCTTGCAGGCGTTGTTGATCGAGCCGATGAGGAAGGCCTTGACGTCGAAGGCCTCGGGCTGCCGCTCGAGGAACGAGGCGAAAATGTCGTGAACGAGGGCCTCGGCATCACAGGGAGGGATGCGGTACCGGTATTGCGCGATCGAGCGGAGCAGTCCCTCGTGCTCGCGATAGAGCACCTCGAGAGGATGCGCGGTCGGAACCTGGGACTGGTCGTCTGTCACATTCGGCGTCACATTCGGCGTTACATTTGCCCACCACAAGTACGCTCGCCTGGCGGATCTTCCAGAAAAATAAAGTACCTGCGGCCTCGCCGCCACCTCGCGGTAGCGGCGATCCCCGCACGAACCGGCGCCGGCGGCCGGTTTCCATCCAACGTTCCGGACACGCTCAACGGCACGGTTTGCGGCAGGGTTACCCATCACCAATCAACATCTCCTACCAGAGGAGTGACGGAAAGGCGGCAGTCCCTACCCTCCGATGCAAAAAAAGTGTCGAAATAGCACTTTTAGGTGTCTTTTGGGGCCTCCGGAAGGGGTTTTGGCCTCAGCGCTCGGCTGAGCCCGACTCACTCCGCCACCCGGCGGGACGGAGCGCTGGCGTCTCGCCGGCTGGCGCAGCGGCGTCTCGCCGCTGCGCTTCTGGTTAACAGCGAATGTTTGGCGAGTAGCACCCTGGGGCGAGACGCCCCCGGGCCAGCCCCCCGGGCCAGCCGGCGAGACGCCAGCGCTCCGTTCCAATTCTAATCGAGATGGTAGAGGCGAATCGACTTGCCGATGCGCGTGTACGGTTTACCGGCGATCATGCCGTCCATCCAACTCTTCATCCTGGGGCTGAGCGACTCGTCGAGGGCGATCTCCATCTCGCTCGTGGCGAACCAGCCGTGAATGGTCTCCATCTTCCTGACGGGCGTATGCGGCGGCAAGCCGAGACGGTCGAGATCGGCCGAGGTGAAGACGAGCAGCGAGATCTCCGGAATGCGCTCCTGGCGCGTGTAGCGCGCCAGCCGCAGGACATCCTGGCCCCAATCGAGGTTGCTGTCATTGAGCACCGTCTCGGGATGCGGTGCGAAGACGTTGAACCACGGCAGATAGTCAGGATGCGCGGCCACGCCGCTGATGAACAGCCACGCCACGAGCGCTGCCGACACGATGCGAAAGCGCGGCAGGGCCAGGATGGCGGCAGCGGCGGCGATGGCGAGCGGTGCGTAGATCGGCAGCAGGTGGCGGATGCCGATGTTGATGTCGCTGGTCATCGATACGCCGAGGATCGCCGCGGCGATGAGCGGCACTTCCGGATGCCGGCGAGCCAGCAGGACGCATCCGGTCAGGGCCAGCAGCAAAAAGGGGATGGGCGTTTTGAAAAAGAGCGCGACCGGGAAGTAGTACCACCAGCCGTCCCAGCTCATTTGCCCGAACAGGAAGTTGCGGTGGCCGGTGGCGTTGTGATTGCGCACCGCGGCGAGCCCGCGGATCATCGGCTCGAATCTGAATCCGAATCCCGCCCAGACCAGCGCCGTCGCGATGAGCAAGGCCGCAATGGCCCATATGAGGAAGACCGGACGGATCGGCGAGGCCTTTCTCCGGCGGACGATCCAGAGCACGACCAGCACAAATGCCGAGAGGGGGAAAAAGACGACAAACGAGTACTTCGAGAGCACACCGGCAGCGAGGGCGATGCCGGTCGTCACCGCCCGCCGCCACGACGGGAGCTCGGCGAGCCGCGTGGCCTCATCGAGCGCGAACGGCAACATCGCCGCGACGGCCATGTCGGTCGTGGCCAGTCCGCCATGCGCCAGAACGGGAGGGAGCATGGCGAAGAGCGCGGCCGAGAGCAGTCCCGCTTCCGGCGAGAGCAGATGCATCGCCCAGCGCGCCACGAAGATGATGCCGAGCACGAGGAAAAGGAGATTGCCGAGGCGCATACGGGCGAGGTTGCTGGTGTATTTGCCGTTCCACAGGATCTCGTCGGCGCGGGCGCCGGCAATCGTCGCCGTCGGCTCGGGCGCATTTACGAACGGGAGTGCGAAGAAGACTCTTGCCAGCGGGGGATGTTGGTAGTCCGTCGCCCACGAGTGGTGCTTGAGGATGTCGTAACCGGCGATCAGATGCCAGGGCTCATCCATCGTCTGCGCGAACACGCGATGGGTAGCCGCGACGCGCACAACGGAGAGCACCACAATGATTGCGGTCCCGATCCATGCGCGCCGCGATGTCATTGGGTCACGATTCTAAGCGCACGCGGAACGGAGCGCTGGCTGTCTTCCCGGCTGGCTCGGCGTGCGCTTCGCACTGCGCTCCTAACCTGCATTCTCACACGCTCACTTGAATTGGTTCCCTCGAGAGCCTTGCCACTCCCTTCGTCGAGAGTCGGAACGAACGGGGACATCGAGGACACTAACCGGAGACATCGAGGACGGTTTTTGAGAACACTATCAAGTTGGGGGTGGTCTTGGTTTGGTTTTGATCCATCGGATCTT